>Ga0187852_1000617_pt1 | contig 38390 bp, 34 predicted proteins | sample June2016WEW_6_40_FD_134511 | JGI IMG/M metagenome (GOLD analysis project Ga0187852, IMG submission 134511) | Peatland microbial communities from SPRUCE experiment site at the Marcell Experimental Forest, Minnesota, USA - June2016WEW_6_40 | ecosystem: Environmental > Terrestrial > Soil > Wetlands...
AACTTGGTGAGCTTCACGCCGCCCAACACGGGTCGGATCCGCCCTTCCACGTAGCTGCGGTACCGATGCTCCGTGTAGGGGGTCCAGCCGCGCTGCTTACCGACCTGGACCCACTCGTCGAGGAGCTGGCCCACGGTGGCACCTAGGCCATCCTTGGCCGGCCTCGCCTCGCTGAGCTCCGCCACATACTTCGCCAGGGCAGTCTCAGCCTCACGTTTGGGCCCTCGCAACGTCCGGGAGACCTGGACCGGTCGTCCGCCGGTATCGCGACCGACGTAGACACGGAGGGTCCACACCCCCGGACGACGCTCGTACATGGTTCCCCGCATGGGCTCAGTGTAGTAACAGAGTAGTAACGAGGAAAGAAAAAACCCTGATGGACTCCCTCTTTAGGTCGTCTACCAGGGTCTTTGTAGTGGCGGGGGGAGGATTTGAACCTCCGACCTTCGGGTTATGAGCCCGACGAGCTACCAGACTGCTCCACCCCGCGTCGCTTTTTCCAACATATCACCTGGTCGCACCAGGACTCACGTCCGGACGGACGCCTCACGACCACAGACCCCCTGATCACGCCCAGGACCTCGCCTGAGCGACATACGACCGGGTCTCAGCGCGATCCTGCTCCGAGCGCCGCTGACGAAGGCACCTTCACCGACGTGCGGTGCGAGCGTGAGGCCACTCCGCTAGGTGTGGTCGTCGTGGTGGTCGTGGACGTCGTCGAGGAGCTCGGGGTCGAAGTGGAGGAAGAGGAGCTGGAGGACGCGCCCGAAGCCTGTTGGAGCTGCTGGAGCACGCTCTGCAGATTGGCGATGTCAGTGCCGTAGGCGGCGAAGTTGCCGGCCATCAGGTCGTTCTGGGCTTGTTGGAAGTCCTGGGCAGCTTGGGTGATGAGGTTCTTGACCTGGGCGGAGGCGGGTGCTCCTGCCTGAGAGGGACTAGCGCCGTTTGCAGCGGGTGTCGGGATCGTGAGCCCCTGGAAGACCAGGCTCAGCGCGCCCGCGAGGGTGTTGCCCTCCTCGACCTGGCTGTTCCCCCCGGGCCCGCTGTAGACCGCGATGACGCGCTGAAGCTGCGGCACCGGATTGCGCGTGGACTGCACGTAAAGGGGCCGAAAGTAAAGCATCGACTGCCCGACCGGGAGCATGAGGACGTTGCCGAGGATGACCTGGGAGCCGTTCGTGTTGAGCAGGCTGATGTCCTTGGACACCGTGGGGTTCTGAGTGATGCGCGAGTCGATGAGGGCCGGGCCGTCGGTATCTTGACCTGTAGGGGTGACATACGCCGTGAGCTTCCCGTAGCTACCGGGATCGTTACCGGCCGCGATGAAACCAGCCAGGGTCTGCCTTGGGTTGTTGGGCGAGTAAGGAACATAGGCGTCGATCAGATTGAACGACACTTGAGACTGCCCGGGCAGCGCGAATGTCTCGTAGAGCGGCGCCATGCGCGGAACAGAGGTGGATATCACCTGGCCTTGCGCGTTGGTCGTCAGGGTCGTCGGCAGTGCATTCTCGGGAGGTCCGGCCCCGGGGCTCTGCGAGACGTTCCATGCACCGCTGGAGCTGTAGAACGACTGAACGTTGGTGAGGTGGTAACGGCCGTAAGCGGCGGCCTGCACCGTGAAGAGGTCCTCCGGGTAGCGCAGGTGCGAGACGAGCGCCCTCGGCATTTGGGAGGCCCGGTGGAACATGCCGGGGAAGATCTTCTCCCAGGTCTGAAGAATCGGGTCTGTGCTCTTGGTCAACGAGGTCACGTCGTAGAACGTCATGTTCCCCGTATAGGCGTTCACGACGACTTTCACGGAGTTTCGCACGTAGTTGAACGTCTGTCCTGCGAGCCCGCTGTTCGGCGACAGGGCCGAAGTGTCGGCGTCCTGCGAGTACGGGTAGTGGTCGGTGGTGGTGTATGCGTCGATCACCCAGTCGATATGCCCGTTCACTATCACCGGATAGGGATCGGAGTCGTAGCTCAGGAAGGGGGCAGCCTTCTGCGCCATCTGGACGACGTCGCGAACGAACATAAGGCGAGAATGGGGAGTCAGGCGGTCGGAGATCAACACGTTCAGATCCCCGAAGCGCATTGCGAAGGCGGCCCGGGTGATGAAGTTGTTCAGCTCGACACTCCCCGACCCCGTGTAATGGGTTTCTTGGTTTCCGCCGCCCTGGAGCGGGTAGTCGACCTCCAGCTGTCGGGTGTTCGCGACCACGTAGTTGGCATCACCGCCGTTGGGATTGCTCAGCCCGAAGTACACCGACGGCTGGGTGAGCTTCGGAGATCCAGGGACGGAGCTGGGGGGTAGGTCGCCGATGTCGAACACCGGCTGGCCGTTCGAGGCCTGGTTCGCAGGCGACAGCACCATCCCGTATCCGTGGGTGTACTGGAGGTGGGTGTTGATCCACCCCTGGGCCGGAACATTGGCTGTGTCGACCTGGCGAACGCCCACCACCATGGGAACTAGCTGGCCGTCGACCTTGTATCTGTCCATGGTGAGAGTGTTGAACGAGTAGTAGGTGTAAAGAGCCTGCTGCTTCGTGAATGTGTTGCCAGTCAACTCGGGGTCCCAGAGGCGTACGTCGTTGAGGCTCTGGGTGTCGGCCTCCAGGGAAGCGGTCGACGCCGAGGCGTCCGCGGCAAACCTCTGAGTCTTGATGCCGCTGATGCCCATTGCGGTGCGCGTGGCGGAGATGTTGCGGGCTATGTAGGGACTCTCGAGGGTGTTCTGCGCCGGTTGCACCTTCAGCTTTTGCACGATGAATGGATAGATAGCCCCCGCCACGATCGCCACGAACGCCCACAGCCCCACCGCCAGGACCGGCAGGGCCCAGCCGCGCTGCCAGATGTTCACAACGAGGATCACCACCGCGAGCACCGAGATCACCATCAGCAAGGTGAGCGCGGGCATTCGGGCGTGGACGTCAGCGTAGCCGGCTCCCTGCACATATCCATTCGTGGAAAGGTCGAGGTTGTAGCGGGCCAGTAGGTAGCCGGCTGCCTTTACAAGGGCCATGCAGGCAAGCAAGACGGAGACGTGGACCTTCACCTGCGGGCTCACGTTGGGCCTCCCCTGCTGCACGCGAATGCCACCGTTCAAGTAGTGGGCGATGACCGTGAAGATCGCGATCACGACCAACGACACGAACGCCCAACTGACGAGGAAGGACAAGAACGGGAGCTTGAACACGAAGAAACCGATGTTCTTGTGGAACTGCGGGTCGTTCGGATGGGAGCCACCGAAGGAGACGCCGTCGACGAAGAGCAGGTAGTTGCTCCACTGCCCGATGGCGCTGGAGGCGACGATTAGGGCAAGCACCAGGGCGACCACGCTCCGCACGAGAAGCGCGCGTGGAGCGATGCGCTGCTGGTACCGGCGAACGAGCTCGTCCTCGGAGCCAAGAGTCAGCTGGCTCGAAGACACCCGGTCCACCACCGCCAGGCTCACCCACAGGGCGACGAAGAAGATGGCGGCAAACCCGAAGAACAGAGCGAGCTTCACGACCAGCAGGTGCCGCCAGACGCTGCTCAGGTGCACGGAGCCAAACCACAAGTAGTCGGTGTAGAAGATGGCGATCGACCGTAGTGAGGCGACGATGATGATCAGGACCGCTATGGCGATGAGGATCCACAACCGGCGCCGCCCTGTGACGAGGCGCGCTCTGGAAGGCAGGTCTTGCGGACGTCGCACGAGGGAAGAGCCTATGCGTCCATCGCTACGAGCAGGCAGCGGCAGCCGGCGTGTGCCGGCGGATGTGGATGACCGGTGGGAAAAGCCTCACCGCGTGGCACCGGACCTGCCAACGCGTTGTCGTCGCAGTCGGGGCACTCCACCCCATCGTCGTCGACCACCCATCTGAGCGAGACATCGGTGGGGGTAGCCGCCAGGGCGGCGCGAGAAAAGGCCGCCACGGCCTCGTCTCCCACGAGTCGCTCGACTCGTGCCCCCTTCCAGTCGCGAAACGCTGCGCCGACGTGCTCGACGAGCGCGGCGTCATCGTCAGAATCGACCCCTGCGCCGTAACCCTCCAGACGTCGGCGAAGCGGGACGACAATGGCCGCAGCCAGCTCGGAGGCGATGTCGTCGACCTTCGGCACCTCGTCCGACTTGCCACCGGTGAAGCTAGCTCCCGACCGCGCGGCCTCAACCAGCTGCTCCAAGCCCGCATGCGCGTAGCGCTGGATGTGCTCGGGCTCAGGCGGCAGGACGCCGGGAACCCAACCCTTACTGGCGCGCAGACGATCGAGGATGTCGTTCTGGTCGTCGGTCAGTGCGCGCTTGAGACGCCGTGCGAGCATGGCCACGACGGGCCCCAACATGTCGTCGCGCTGCGCCAGCCGTGGCTCGCGCTCAGGTTCTTCGCCGTGCACGGTTCCCTCGGCGTGTGTCGTCTCTGCGGCAGCCGCTTGGTCCTCACCGCCCACCGCCTCGTCCTCCCCGCCAGCCGTCTCGGTCTGGTCACCAGCGTTCGTGCTCGAGATCTTCACGCGACTCTCCCCCGAAGTACCTGGGGAGGAATTGGCGACGACCTCCGTCTCCGCACTGCGTTCGGCGCGCAAGCGGGCGAAGAGCTCCTCTACCGTCTGGCTGCGAGTCGGCGCGTTGCCCGGCTCGGGGGTTGCAACGACCCCCGCTTCCTCCAGAGCCACCATCTCGGAGAAAACCTTCTCCGCGGTGGCCGGCTCTCGGGCAACCTGCTCCGATCCACCTGCAGGGGCCGTGCTTGTCTGTTCTACAGCCGGAACCGTGCCGGCGACAGGTGGGGCAAGCCCACCGGCTTCGCTCTGGAGGGCCAGCTGGCGTCCCGCGGTCTCTGCCGCGATGCGCGCCTCGTCCTCGGCCTGAAATAGCTCGTCGGTGATGCGGTCGACTGCCTGCCTGACGCCGCCGATCGTCTCGGCCAGCCGATCGCGACCTGCGCGCAGCTGTTCGATCTGACTGTGAAGTACCCGCCGCCGGCGTGTCAGGTCGCTGAGGACGCGCGCCCTCAGCTCGTGTGCTTCGGAGAGCATCGCCCGGCACTCGGTTCGCGCTTGCTCGACGAGCGCCTCCGCCTCGACATGGGAGGCGTCTACCCTGGTCGCGGCTTCGTCCTGGGCGCGCTGTCGTGTTTCTGCGGCCGCGGCCTCGGACTGCGCGGCGCGCTCGGATGCATGCTGCTCGGCCCGTGCCTGCAGCTTCCCGGCCTCCTCCTGTGCTTCGGTGACCATGCGATTGGAGTCGGTCTCCGCGCGCCTGAGCAGTTCTGCCGCGGCATCGTGCGCGGAGCGCAGCACCCTCACGGTCTCCTGCCCGAGCGCCTCGGTGAGGGTCACCTCGTCGAGAACCGGGTTCTGCGCCCTACGCTCGGCTTCCGCCAGCAGCTCACGCAGCTCCTTCGCGTGCTCCTGCGCGGCTGTCATCTCGCGCCCCACCTGCTCGAGGTACTCCCTCACCTCGGACGGGTCAAAACCACGGCGCGCCGTGGCGAAAGTGCGTCGGGCCACCTCGTCAGGCTGCAAGCGTGACGAGGACGAGATCGTGAGCCTGCGGTCGTTGGCCATCAAGAAATGCTGACGCCGGCGCCCGTGGGTGAGAGCACCGCCAAAGACTACGGCGCACTCAAGTCCAAGGTGAATGTTTCCAGTCGTAGGGCACCTTGTGGCCACCTTGGCCCGCCGGGGGACCGGCGGCCGCGCTGCCCAGGTGCCCGCCCAGACGCTGGAGATCGATGAGGGCGTCGTGGAGCGACGAGACCCCGAGCACCTCGAGGTTCGGCGTCGCCTTGGACCTCGCCACTGCGAGCTCGGAGGCCGGCACCAGGAAGACCGACGCACCCGCTCGCTCGACTGCTACCGCCTTTTGCTCTACTCCACCAACGGCGCCCACCGTTCCGTCGGGGTGGATCGTGCCGGTCGCCGCTACACTCCGCCCCCCCGTGAGCCAGCCACCGGAGACGCTGTCGATGATGCCGAGCGTCCAGGCCAGCCCTGCAGAGGGCCCACCGATCTGGTCGCTGTTGATGCTCACCGCGAACGGGAGTTGGTAGACGGGCTGGGTTCCCATCCCATTGATCGGTGCAGTCGGGTCACCGATGCCGATGAGCGGAACCGTGGTGTGGTCCTCAACGATCCTGCCGAGCCTCAGAGTGACCGGGTGGCCGGGGGTGGGATGAGCTATGGAGCCGACCTGCAGCGTGACCACGTCACCCGGCCGATGCGCGCGCAGTGCGGATCTAAGAGCCTGCGGATTGGGAGTGGGTGTGCCGTCCAACGCGCTCACCACTTCACCCACTTTCAGCGCGTGCCAGGCGGGTGCCTTTGGGTCGATCACGTAGATGGTCACCCCGACGTCTTGCTCGGGCACCTCGTAACCGAGTTGGCGCAGGGCGACGGCCTCGGCCGTGAGCTCCGACTCCTGCATGTCCACCGTGCCTTCTGCGTCGAACTCGCTCACGGGCAAGTTGGCGGTCAGCTCGCTGCTGCTCACGAGGGTCGTGTCGGAGTTGAACCATTTGGAGTCGAGCCATGCCCGGAACAAGCCGATGAGGCTCACGCTGTTGACCCCCACATCGGTGAGCAGGATGCGACCATGGACCCGATGGGCCCGCCCCGGCGGAAGCGAGACGAGGCGGGACACCGACAATGCGTCGCCCGGGACCAAGGCGTAGTACGGGACTGTGACGAACGATGCGACAACGACGAAAGCCGCAAGCACGAGCACCACCGCGCCGACCCCGAACGGCCACCGGCGTCGCCGCGACGACGTGGTCGGGGGCACAGAAAACTGGGCAGATAGCGTGGTCTCGGAGGTAGACATGGCAAAGGGCCCTGTGGAGGAACCACAGCCTGCCACGGATCGACACATTCCCCTCGGCACCCCGCGTGGGCCACTCGCACGCTCGAAACACAAGGCAGATGCCGATCCGACAGCCGCCAGCACGGACCAAACGACGAACACGCTTCCTCTTCGCCGGCGCCGGGCCGTGTTGGCTGGACACCGAACGCGCGCGGCCGAAGCTGTCGCTCTGCTGGACGACCCAGAGCCCTCCGTACGGGCGGCCGCGTTGGGAGCGCTCACCCGGCTCGGCGTGCTTGGCACCGACGAGCTCGTCGAAGCGTTGGCAGACTCGGACCCCTCCGTGCGGTGTCGAGCCTCGAGGATCGCCGGGCAGGTCGCGTCGCGCGAGTCACCCGTGGAGCCGGCGAGCATCCTCATCGACGCGCTCACCGGCGCCCTGGACGACGCGGCCTCGGCGGTGGCCGAGACAGCAGCATGGGCCCTCGGTGAGTGGGGACACGCAAGTGACGGTGCGCCGACGGACGTTCTCTGCAAAATGGTCCGAGAGCATTGCAATCCGCTTTGCCGAGAGGCCGCTGTCGCGGCCCTGGGGGCGATCGGTGCCAGAAGGGCCCTGCCCTCGATCCTCGCTGCACTCGAGGACAAACCCGCCGTACGTCGGCGCGCCGTAATCGCGCTCGGCGCCTTCGACGACCCCGGTGCCGAAGAGGGACTGCACAGGTGCCTCGACGACCGCGACTGGCAGGTGCGCCAGGCGGCTGAAGAGCTTCTGGAGGACGATTAACGCAACGGACGTTCTGAGTCAGCCGTCGAAAGCAACGAACAGCTCCCGCAACGTGTTGAACGACTCGAGACACTTGCCGGCACCGAGCGCCACACACTCGAGAGGCATGCCAACCAGGTGCACCGGCACCTCGGTCTCGTCCGCGAGGCGCCGGGCCAGCCCGCGCAGAAGTGCCCCGCCGCCCACCAGGTGGATCCCCTGAGTGATGATGTCCTGTGCCAGCTCAGGGGGAGCAGCACCCAGGCACTCCACCGCGGCCTCGATGATCTGTCGTACGTTGTCTTCGACCGCTGCGCGAAGCTCCGCCGGCACGATCACCACGGTCTTGGGCATACCGGTCAGCAGCTCACGCCCACGCACTTCGGCCTTTACCTCGCCGTCGAACGGAGCAGCGGAACCGATCGCCAGCTTGATCTCCTCCGCCGTGCGCTCGCCGATGGCGAGCCCGTACTCGCGTCTCACGAAGGTCTGTATCGCGGTATCGATGTCGAACCCGCCACAACGGATAGCCCGAGAGGACACCACCCCGCCCAGCGAGATCACTGCTGTCTCGGAGGTGCCCCCACCCACGTCAACCACCATGTTGCCGATGGGCTCGTGGATGGAGAGCCCGGCCCCGATCGCCGCAGCCATCGGTTGCTCGATGAGATATGCCGCCGAGGCACCCGCGCGATGCGACGCCTCTTTCACCGCACGACGTTCCACCGAGGTGATAGCTGACGGTACACAGATGAGGACGCGGGGGCGGTTGAGACGGGATACCCCGCACCTGTGGAGCAACAGACGGATCAGCCGCTCGGTGATGTCGAAGTCGGTGATAGCCCCTTGGCGCAGCGGTCGCACGGCCACGATGTATCCCGGCGTGCGCCCGATCATCTGCCAGGCCTCCTGGCCGACCGCGAGGACGTCCTGGGTCCTGGTGTTGAGGGCGATCACGGTCGGCTCGTTGAACACGATCCCCCGACCTCTCGCGTACACCAGTGTGTTCGCCGTGCCGAGGTCGATGGCGAGATCCCTAGCCACGTCCCTTCGCTCCCACCCGGCCATCGTAGGGGACAGTCGCCCTGCCGGCGATGCCCCGAGCTCCCACAGTGGAGCGCGACACCCGTCAGGGAGTGCCCACAAGTAGCCTCGAAACAAATGGATAGCCGTGGCCCGTTCACTTTCGGGGACATCCCCGACGACACCGACGGTCCTGACGAGCAGGACATGGTCCACTGGGGGTGGATCGCGCCGGAAGACAGGTTGTGGAAGCACCCCTCGGAGGTCTCCGGTCTCGAGCACGGCATTCAAGCAACGGTCCTGGGCCGTGCTTCGGCTCGCGACTCGTGGCACGAGAGGCGCGGCGCGATCGCGGCCGGCGCGCTGGGAGCCGCTGCAGTGGCAGCGGTGGCCGCGATCGTACTGACGCTTGTGGAAGCACCGGCGACGACCGCCGCCGCCCGAAAGCCGCACCCCACCGTCACGAGCCTCGTCACTATTCCCTCGGTGTCGATGTCGGCTCCTTCCGGCATCATGCAACTGGTCTCGACGCTGCGCCCCTCGCTCGTCGAGCTGGAGCCCACCAGTGCCACCGGAGGAGTCCCGTTGACCGGTGTGGTCCTTCCCGGAGGTCAATTCGTCGTCACCGCCGCCTCGGCAGCTGCTGGCGTCTCGCGCATGGAGGTCGTGACCTCGAACGGAAGGCACTTATCGGGGAAAGTGGTCGCTACCGACATGGGCTCGGGGGTTGCGGTCGTGCGCACGAGCGGCGGCCTCGTGCCGGCTCCCTTCGCCGACGAGGATGTTGTCCCGGGCGAGCTGGCAGTCACCGCGTGCTTGCACCCTGGCACGCAGAGCTCGGTCCCGGATATCTACGTGGCCGTGGGCATGGTCCAGCAGGTGGGTCGCCAGGTGCAGTCAGGTCAAGGGGCCGGGTTGATTGACGCCATCGAGGCCGAGACGCCGCTTCGAACCGATTGGGGCGGGGTGCTCATAGACGGGCGTGGTCAGGTGATCGGCATCCTCGACGGGCAGGAGAACGCCACCGCCGGCACAGTCGGGCTCTTCGTCCCAGGCTCGTTAGCGCTCGGCGTCGCGAACGAGTTGGCCTCAAACGACCGGATCGAGCACGGGTGGATGGGCGTCGACGCCACAGACGCGCCGGACGACGCAGGCGCCGTCGTGACGAGCGTCTTCGCGAACAGCCCCGCAGCAGGTGCAGGGGTCGTGCCGGGAGACGTCGTCACGGCCATCGGCGCTCATCGCGTCTCGTCGCACGCGGATCTCCAGGCGCGCCTTTACACCCTTGCGCCCGGATCCACGGTAGAGCTGACCGTGCAGCGGTCAGGAGCCACACGGACCGTATCGATGGCTCTAGCCGCCGATCCCGGCGGCTGACGTGGCAATACCGGGTCCCGGTGGCAGCGGTGACTTCATGGAGCAACTGCTTGGAGATCTCCTCGGACTCATGGGCAGTTCGGCCGCCGGTGGCGCCGAACAACTCGAGCTGGCTCGCACGCTGGCGCGCTCGGTGGCTAGCGGCGACCAACCGGAGGTCAACGTCGAGCCGCTTGCGCGCATCGAGCTCGAGAAGCTGGCGCGGGTAGCCGAGCTTCACATCTCAGAGCTGACAGGCCTGCCGGTCACGCCCAGCGGCACCCCAGTGGAGATCATGACAGTGGGTCCCGGATCGTGGGCGTGGCACACGCTCGAGGACTGGCGCTTCCTGCTCGAAGCCATGTCGTCGCCGTCGCTGCCACAAGGCACCTCGGGAACTTCCCAAGCCGGTCGGAGCCCGAACGACACCACTGCCGCTGGCTCTCCTGCGACCGCTGAACACGGCCATCCTGCACACGGCGAAGACCTGCAAGACCCGAGCGGTCCTTCTACGCGCCGTGGCTCGGTCGACCCGGGCAATGTGGAGGGAGAGGGGGGAGCCGAGCAAAGCCTCGGTCTGGCAGGCCTGGGCCCAAGCCCCGAGTCGTGGGGAGGGTCCGAACCATCAGGGCCGGCGGACCTCGTCGCAAGGTTCATGTCGACCATGGGACCGATGCTCGCGGCGATGCAGCTCGGGTCCGTCGTCGGGCACCTTGCACGCTCGGTGCTCGGGCAGTACGAGGTGCCGATCCCGCGCCCTGCTTCGCGCCTGCTCATCGTCCCCCAGAACATCGAGCGATTCGCGAGCGATTGGGCCCTTCCCCTCGACCAGGTCCAGCTGTGGGTCTGCTTGCGTGAGCTCAGCGCGCACGCCGTTCTCACGAGGGCCCACGTCGCCTTGCGCTGGAGAGAACTCCTCGTCAACGTGGTGCGCGCCGTGGCAGAGGACTCTGCGAGCGTCCTGGACCGGCTCGGCGGCTTGGACCCGACCGACCCCGAAGCGCTTCAGAGGCTCCTCGGTGACCCCGAGACGCTGTTGGGCACCAGCCCCTCTTCCGCCCGCCGCCGTGCAGCAGACGAGCTCGAAGCAGTGACGGCGGCGCTGCTGGGCTACGTCGAGTACGTGCTCGACCAGGCGGCGTCGCGCCTGCTCGGAGGACGAACGGCGCTCGCCGAAGCCTGGCGTCGGCGCCAGTACGACCGTGAGACGACCGATCGCGCGGCGGAACTGCTGTTCGGGTTGGACCTCGGTCCGGCGCAAGTCGAGCGCGGCGTGGCCTTTGTGGGCGGAGTCCTGGAGCGGGCCGGAGGAGAAGGGCTCGGCATGCTGTGGTCTGCGAAGCACGCGCTCCCGACACCTCCGGAGATCGATGCTCCGGGGCTCTGGCTGGAACGAGTGCGCCTAACCGACGGTTGAGCCGCTTCAGGGAGCGATCGAGCCATCCTCCTGTGAAGCAGTGGGGAGGACTTGCTCCTCGGGGACTCCGAGGTCCCACTCGAGCTCCAAGTGCTCGCGCTCGGCATCTCTGGCGACACGTTCGCGGTTGCGCCGGTACTGAGGATCGTGCGGCGGCAGGAGCGTGAGTCGCGCCAAGGTCCTGTCCCGGAAGGGCTCGATCACTGCAGCGTCGCCGTAGGTGGAATGCACAGCCCAGTGCGGGGCGACGGGGCCCAAGTACACCACGCGCACATGACCGCGCGGCGGTTGTGGCTCCTCGGTCTCCTGGGTCTCTTCGGCCACCGGTTCTCACCTCCTCGATTGCGACACTCGGGTACCCAAGCACTCTTTCACAGCAACCGCACAGGGTCATTTCACAGCAACCGCACCCGCCAAGCGCGTCTGGCAACGCGCGAACAGGAGCAATGGCGAAGTGAACGCACCAAGCCGCTTCAGCGTACCCGGCTGGTAGGGTGAGATCGAGATGGGAGGCGTCGTGGACACCGACTGGATGACTCGTGGGAAGTGCAGAGACATGGATCCCACGGTGTTCTTCCCGAACGATGGGATCGGGGTGCAGACAGCTCAGCGCATCTGCGCCGACTGCCCGGTGAAGGTCGTCTGCCTCGAGTACGCGCTCACGAACAGGGTTGACCACGGTGTGTGGGGCGGCACCTCCGAGCGTGAGCGCAGGCGCATCCTCCGCCAACGCCGTTTATCGAAGTTGGCTGCCAGCCGTAATTGACCGAGCGCCGTCCGTCGGCGACCGGGGGTCCGGGTGCTCGAGTGCGTCGTCAACGTGAGTGAGGGTCGCGATACCTCTGTCATCTCCGCCGTCGCTGCCGCTGGAGGAGACCAGGTGCTCGACGTGCACAACGACCCCGATCATCACCGCGCCGTCATCACACTCGGGGGCAATGAAACCGAGGACGCGGCACGCGCTGTTGCCCGCCGTACGGTCGAGCTGGTCGACCTCCGTCGCCACTGTGGCGTGCACCCGAGGATGGGGGCGCTCGATGTGGTCCCCTTCGTCCCCCTCGGGCCCGAAGGTGCCGTGCTCCCCATCGGTGACGACCTCACACCGGCTCTCGCAGCGCGAGACCGCTTCGCTCGATGGGCCGCGCAAGACCTCGCTTTGCCATGCTTCTGCTACGGACCAGAACGCACCCTGCCCGAGGTGAGGCGGCGCGCCTTTGTCGATCTCGAGCCCGAAACCGGTCCATCGCAGCCACATCCCACCGCGGGGGCGTGCGCCGTGGGCGCACGCTTTGCGCTGGTCGCCTACAACCTGTGGTTGTCCACCCCAGAAACTCAGGTCGCGCGTGCCATCGCTCGCGCTCTACGCGGACCTGCCGTGCGCGCGCTCGGGTTTGCCGCCGGTGGGATGACCCAGGTCTCGTGCAATCTTGTAGACCCCGTGCATTTCGGACCGGTCCGTGCCTACGACGCCGTCGACCACCTAGCCCACGAACTCGGAGTCGAAATCACCAGAGCCGAGCTGATCGGTTTGGTCCCGGCGCACGTGATCGCCTCTACCCCCACTGAGCGTCATCGGCAGCTCGACCTCGATCCTGAGCGCACGATCGAGGCACGCTTGGCCGCGACACCTGCGACCTGATGCTACGAAGCCGCCGTGGTGGTACGCCGACCCATCGTTCGAATTCGGCGGACCCGCCGGCGCTCACGCTCCGAGAGGCCCCCCCAGATCCCGAACTTCTCGCCGTTCGCCAAGGCGTACTCGAGACAGTTCTCGCGAACCACGCACCCCCTGCACACCTCTTTCGCCTCGCGCGTAGAAGCCCCGCGCTCGGGGAAGAACAGGTCCGGATCGACCCCCATGCAGTTCGCTCGAGATTGCCAGTCTCGCTCCTGGCGGCCGTACAGCAGTGAGACGATGTCCACCGGTACGCCCTCCCCTCGCCCTCTATTCGGGGCCATCGAGTGGCACAGTTGTAACTACAGCTGTGTCATCCTGTCTCATCTGCTGGTCACACGCAAGAGGGATCTTGCAATCCAGGGAAGACGCCACTCAGCGTGGCTAGTTGGCACGCTGTGTGACCGCAAAAGCTGTATGAAGAAGAGGCGCCTGAAACCTCAGGCACCGCGCCTGGCGGACGAGCGCGCGCTTCGCCTGTGCTCAAGGGAGTCCACGAGCACGTAGTCGCCCAGGGTCTCAGGGGTCGTGAAGAACACCCTTCCGCGATTCAGCTTCGTCATCTGCTCAACGAACCCGTGCAACGACCGGCTGGCGTCGAGCATGAACGTGTTGATGGTGATGCCGGCGCGGGTGCAACGTGCCACCTCCGACAGGGTGGCACGAACCGTCTCGGGCACGGGCGGGTAGCTGAAGCAGACCTCGTACCCATCGCCGTCCTGCGAAGGGACGAGGTGGGCGGTGGGCTCTCCATCGGTGATCATGATGATCTGCTTCGTCCTCGCCCGATGAGCGAGCATCCGCCTGCTGAGCAACAAGCCGTGCTGCATGTTGGTCCCATAGACGAAGTCCCATGAGACCTCGGGAAGGTCCTCGGCCCGGATCTCGCGCGCCAATTCGGAGAACCCGACTAGTCCGAGGAAGTCGCGCGGGAACTGTGTGGAGATCAAGGTATGCAGTGCCATTGCGACCTTCTTGGCAGCAAGAAAGCTGTCGCGTATCGGCATCGAGAGCGACAGGTCGACCATGAGAACCGTGGAAGCACGCGTGAGGTGCTCCGTCCGCGATATCTCGAAGTCTTCAGGAGCGAGACGCACTGGTTTGCCCGCGCCGGAGCGGCGCACGGCATTTTGCAAAGTGCGTTGGATGTCCAGCACGAAAGGATCCCCGAACTCATAAGGCTTCGTCTGACCCTCGGGCTCATGTCCCGTCCCCACCGAGGCGTCGCGGTGGGCTCCGAGCCGGTCCCTGGCGAGCTTCGAGAACAGGTCGAGAAGTGCGCGCTCTCCTATGCGGCGGATACCTCGAGCAGTCAGCTCGTAGCGCCCTTCACGCTGCTCGATGAGGCCAGCCTGCTCGAGCTCCTTGGCCAGGCGCGTTAGGCGATCCAGCGAGCGCGCCGCATCGGGTCCCAGGTACTTCTCCACCTGGTCGAGGTCGACCTCCACCAATGCACCGGGCGAGGACGCCGAACGGAAGAACTGCTCGAGACGATCCATCTCGCCAAGACGCCGCGCTGCCGCCGCGGCGTCGGCCAGTCCCATTGGGTCAGAACCGCTGAACCGGTAGCTCCGCCCCCAGCCGGCCGCCGGCACTGCCCGGCGCAGGTTCTGCGCAAGACGGTCCACCTGCCAGCGCAGGTCAAGATCTTCGAACAACGACTCCGCCAGTGCCTGGAGCTGGGCGCGCTGCTCGGGTGACATCGAGTCGAGCGCGGCCTGCACGGCGGCCATCTGGGCTGCAAACTGCTCGAGGAGCTCGGCGACGACCTCGGCCATGAACGCGGGCACCTCGACCCTCCGCCCACCGGAAACGTCCACGGGAGCCCGGGCTTCCTGGGCAACGATGGCCAGCTCGGTGTCGGTGTCGGGGGGATAGTGGGTGCGGATCTGCGCGCCGAAGCGGTCCTTCAGGGGGGTGATGATCCGTCCCCGGTTCGTGTAATCCTCGGGGTTGGCAGTCGCGACAAGGACTATGTCGAGCGGGAGCCGCACAGTGAACCCTCGGATTTGGACGTCGCGTTCCTCGAGCACGTTCAGCAATCCCACCTGGATCCACTCGGCCAAGTCGGGCAACTCGTTGATGGCGAAGATTCCCCGGTTCGACCTGGGCACGAGGCCGTAGTGCAGCGTTAGCTCGTCGGACAGGTAACGGCCCTCGGCCACTTTGATCGGGTCGACCTCACCGATCAGGTCGGCGATCGAGGTGTCAGGGGTGGCAAGTTTCTCGGAAAACCGAAGGGCGCGGTGGACCCAGCTGATGAGCGTGATGTGCCCTGTGAGGAGACCAGATCGCGCGCATGGCGCGACACGGGCCGGTATGGGTCGTCGCGGATCTCCGATCCGGCCACGATGGGGAGCCATTCATCGAGCAACTCGGTGAGCGAACGCAGGATGCGGCTCTTGGCCTGCCCACGTTCCCCGAGCAGGATGACGTCGTGTCCGGCCAGAAGCGCGTTCTCGAGCTGGGGCAAGACGGTGTCGTCGAAGCCGAACACGCCCTCGACGAGCGGGCGACCTTCGGCTATGCGGGAGGCCGCGTTAGCTCGAATCTCTTCGTGGACGGGAACACTCTCCCAGCCAGAAGCTCGTAGCTAACCGAGGGTGGAGGGAAGGTCCGGTGGCAGTTCGGGGGGAAACGCGTCGGCCATCTGCTTCAGACTATGCCGAGGCCTTAGGCGCCCGTCACGCCCCTGGGTGCGCTCGCACAGGCGCAGCGCCCCGCCGCAACGCCCGGGAATTTCGCCAACCGCCGCTCAGGTGCAAAGATGAGCGACGTCGGCCCACGGAGAGGGGAGAGACCCAACCAGGGTCGATCCAACGGGCTGATCGGTGCAAATGGGAGGAGTGGCGCAGGCGCGCCATGACCGTGGTTCGAGTGTGAACCCGACGAAATGGCGGAGCGCAGGTGGACGGACAGACGGACACGAGGAGCTAGCAGGGCGTGAGCACGACTGTCGAGCAGATGAAGCCGATACCTGTCACCCTCGGCGGGGCGCGCGGCGGGCCCGACCAGCGCACACTTCGCCGTGACAGATGGTGGGCAAACCCCTCCACGACCTTCGTCTTCCTCACCGCATTCGTCGTCTACACCACCTGGGCGGTGTTCCAGAACGCCTACTACTACGTAGGCGGCGCAGCACACCGAGACCTGATCTCACCCTTCTACTCGCCGTGCCTCACCGCCAGCTGCGTGCCCGGTGCGCACGGCGGGCTCGTCATCACCTGGTGGATGATCTCGCCGGCGATACTGACCCTAGGGGGGCCACTCAGCTTCCGTTTCACCTGCTACTACTACCGCAAGGCGTACTACCGGAGCTTCTGGCAGTCTCCGCCCGGCTGTGGTGTCGCCGACGGCCACGCCAGATACACCGGCGAGACCCGCTTCCCGCTGATCCTCCAGAACATCCACCGTTACACATGGTTCATCGCGCTGATCTTCAACGTCATCTTGACCATCGACGCCATCATGGCGTTCCGCCTCCCCGGCGACGGGGGCATCGGGGTGAGCATCGGGACAATCGTGCTGGTGCTGAACGCGCTGTTGCTGTGGGTGTACTCACTGTCATGTCACTGGTGCCGGCACCTCTGCGGCGGGAACGTGAACCGTTTCTCGGAGCACCCGATCCGCCACCGCCTGTGGAAGCTGCTCTCGCCGCTCAACCACTACCACATGCAATTCGCCTGGGTCAGCCTGACATGGGTGGCACTGGCCGACGTGTACGTCAGGCTCGTGGCATCCGGCTGGATCCTCGACCACAAGCTCTTCTGAGACAGCCAAGGACCGAACGCCGAGCATTCGGATAGCGAGGACGAACCGGCAGGAACGAACCAGCGAGGACGAACGGTAAGGACGAGCAGGAACCAACGAGCCGGAACGAACGGGCAAGGACAGGACTAGACGTGCCAGACCACGAGACCCACGATTTCGATGTCGTGATAATCGGCGCAGGCGGTGCCGGGTTGCGTGCCGCCATCGAGACGAAGGAACGCGGACTGCGCACGGCGCTAGTGTGCAAGTCACTCCTCGGCAAGGCCCACACGGTCATGGCCGAAGGTGGAGCGGCAGCGGCCATGGGCAACGTGTGGCCCGACGACAACTGGCAGGTCCATTTCCGCGACACCATGCGCGGCGGCAAGTTGCTCAGCAACTGGCGCATGGCCCAGCTCCACGCCCAGGAGTCGCCCGAGCGAATCTACGAGCTGGAACGCTGGGGAGCCCTGTTCGACCGAACTTCCGACGGGCGCATCCTCCAGCGCGACTTCGGCGGGCACCGTTACGCCCGCCTTGCCCATGTGGGGGACCGCACTGGGCTCGAGATGATCCGGACCCTCCAGCAGCAGGCTGTGGCCCTGGGCGTCGAGGTGTTCATGGAGTGCAAGGTGCTGCGCCTGCTCAAAGACGCAGACGGACGCGCCAGCACCGCTGTGGGCTACTGGCGGCCGAGCGGCGACTTCGTCACGTTCAACGCCAAGGCCTTCGTGATCGCCACAGGAGGCATAGGCAAGTCGTGGCTGTTCACAACCAACTCGTGGGAGTGCACGGGTGACGGGGACGCGATTGCCGCGTGGGCGGGAGCGGACATGCTCGACATGGAGTTCGTGCAATTCCATCCCACCTGCATGGTCTGGCCAATGACTGCGCGCGGGATCCTCGTCACAGAAGGCGTTCGAGGCGACGGCGGGGCGCTGCGCAACGCCGAGGGCCGGCGGTTCATGTTCGACTACATCCCGCCCATGTTCGCATCTGAGACGGCGGCCACCGAGGAAGAGGCAGACCGCTGGTACGACGACCACACGAACAACCGGCGCCCTCCTGATCTCCTCCCTCGCGACGAGGTGGCCCGTTCGATCAACTCCGAGGTCAAAGCGGGCCGCGGGAGCCCCCACGGCGGGGTCTTCTTGGACATCGCCACCCGGCGCAGCCCCGAGTACATCCGCAGGCGCCTGCCGTCGATGTACCACCAGTTCAAGGAGCTCGCCGGGCTCGACATCACCACCGATCCGATGGAAGTGGCCCCCTTCCAGCATTACATGATGGGCGGCATCTGGGTGGAAGCAGACACCGGCGCCACGACGGTGCCCGGGCTCTTCGCGGCCGGAGAGGCAGCCGCCGGGATGCACGGAGCCAACCGCCTCGGCGGCAACTCCCTCTCGGACTTGCTCGTGTTCGGACGACGAGCGGGAATGGCGGCGTCGGATTTCGCAGGGGGTCGTCTCGGGACTCCCACGGTCGAGGAAGCCGAGGTCGATCAGATCTGTAAGGCCGCTCTCGAGCCGTTCGGGCGCGACAGCGGGGAGAGCCCTTACAACGTCCACCGCGACCTACAGGAGACCATGCAGCAGCTAGTCGGTCTCATCCGCAGCGAGACCGAGCTGGTGCAGGCGCTAGACGCCCTGGACAAGCTCGACGAGCGCATGGAGAAGGTGTCGGTGACCGGCACGCCCGCCTACAACCCGGGCTGGAACCTCGCGACCGACCTTCCGGCCATGCTCACGGTCTCGAGGCTGGTAACCCGGGCCGCGATCGAGCGGCGCGAGAGCCGTGGCGGCCAGACGCGTGATGACTACCCGAAGCCCGATCCCGAGCTGGGAAAGGTCAACCTGATCCAGCGCCTACGACCCGACGGCACCTACGAGCTCGAGCAAGTACCTCTGCCGCCCATGCCCGCTGAGCTTGCCGCGTTGCTCGAGGAGGAACCGAAGTGAGCCCGGATACGACCGCGGGAGCAAGCCCCGTGAACCAGGACGTGTCTCTGCAAGTCCCGGCACAAGCCCACCCTGAGACGCATCCGGGATTGAGCCCCGATGGGGGGCCGTCTGTGACCTTGAGCATCTGGCGCGGTGACCCGGAGGGCGGGGCGTTCGTCGAATACCAGATGCCTGCGATCGAAGGAGAGGTCGTCCTCGACGTGGTCCACCGCGTCCAGGCCGGTCCTGCGCCCGATCTCGCTTGTAGGTGGAACTGCAAGGCGGGCAAGTGCGGCTCGTGCTCGGCTGAGATCAACGGTAAGCCCGGGCTCATGTGCATGACCAGGATGAACCAGCTCCCTCAGGGCGAGCCGGTCGTGGTCGCACCGTTGCGCACGTTCCCTGTGATCCGCGACCTCGTCACCGACGTCAGCTTCAACTACACGATGGCCCGTCAACTCCCTCCGTTCGCGCCGGGACCAGCTGGGCCCGACGGCATTTACCGGATGATGCAAATCGACGTCGAACGTGGCCAGGAATTCCGCAAGTGCATCGAGTGCTTCATGTGCCAAGATGTCTGCCACGTGATCAGGGACCACGAGGAGAACAAGACCTTCTACGCCGGGCCCCGCATGTTCATCCGGTACATGGAGCTCGAATCCCACCCGCTCGACATGAACGACAGGCGAGAGCTGATTCGCCGGCGCACGGGACTTAGCCTCTGCAACATCACCAAGTGCTGTACCGAAGTGTGCCCCGAGGGGATCCATATCACGGACAATGCCATCATCCCCCTGAAGGAGCGGGTGGTGGACGCTTCGTACGATCCTGTCGCGTGGCTCGGCCGAAAGATCCTGCGGCGCACGAAACGCTCGGCGGCCGAGGCCGCTGCAGACGCCCCCGCGTTCAGCTCGCCAACTCGCGAGGACCGCTAGGGAGCAGGTGGTCCTCGTCCCCCGGACACCTCCGAGGTCAAGCGGATATCCTCGAAGCCAGCCGGGTGCCCACCCGGGCGCCAGAAAGGGGCAGGTGATGACTCTGCCAGGTGTGCTTGACGACCAGGCCCTTCGTCGCTACCGCGACCTTCTCGATGCCGAGGAGGCTGCGTTCGATGAGCTGGAGCACGCTTACGAGGAGGGCGACCGTGCCCACTTCGAGGCAGACCTGGATGCTTGGCGCGGCGCCCTGGCCCGCAAGCTCGCCTTCCTGATGCGCATCGGGATCGAGGTCCCCACACCTGCCTCTGTTTGAGCTGCGGCAGTTCGGGCCTGAGAGCGGGCCCAGATCAGATTGGGCCCAAGAGCAGGTCCCTGACAGCGGCACGCTCGGATACGAGCTCCTCGGTTGTCACCGCTATGCGCTCCCGAGCGAAGTCGCTGTGGCTCAGACCTTCCACCACGTGCCAATCCATCCCGTCCGAGACGACCGGGAACCCGAAGACGAGCCCCTCGGGGGTGCCGTACTCACCGTGGGAGACCGCCGCGAGCGACGCGCAGCTCCCGTCGGGGGTCGCCAAGAGCAGGCTGCGCACCGAGTCGATGGACGCGTTAGCAGCTGACGCCGCTGACGAAGCGCCGCGCGCCTCGATGACCTTGGCCCCGCGTTGCTGGACACCTTGGATGAACGCCCCCCTCAGCCAACCTTCGTCACCGATCACGTCCGTCACCGGCCGTCCGTCTACACGGGCGTTCTCGAAGTCCGGGAACTGCGTCGGCGAGTGGTTGCCCCAGATGGCGAGTCGCGTCACCGAGGTGACCGGCACCCCGGCTCTCCTGGCCAAGGTGGTGGCGGCGCGGTTCTGGTCGAGGCGGGTCATCGCGAACCACCGATCGTCTGGGACAGACGGAGCATGCGAGCGGGCGATCAAGCAATTCGTGTTGCAAGGGTTGCCTACGACGAGCACACGGACATCCGAGGCCGCATGAGCTGCGATGGCCTCCCCCTGAGGACCGAAAATCCCGCCGTTGACCGAGAGCAGGTCGCTTCGCTCCATGCCGGCCTTGCGGGGAACCGCCCCCACGAGAAGCGCCCAGGAGGTCCCGTCGAACGCCGTCTTCAGGTCGGACGTGGCCTCGACACCTGCGAGCAGCTCGAAGGCGCAGTCGTCGAGCTCCATCGCCACACCCGCGAGCGCCCCCATGGCCGCCTCGATCTCGAGCAGACGCAGGACGACCGGCTGGTCTTTACCGAGCAACTCTCCCGAAGCGATCCGGAAGAGAAGGCTGTAGCCGATTTGGCCGGCTGCGCCGGTGACCGTCACATGGACCGGGGACTTCGTGTTCATCATGCAGGCGACACTAGAAGCTCGCGCCGCTGGCCGCCACGTGGACAGGGAGGTTCAAAGGCGGTCGACGATGGCGCCGGCAAACTCCGAGCACTTCACCTCCGTCGCGCCGTTCATGAGCCGCGCGAAGTCGTAGGTGACGATCCCCTCAGCAATCGTGGCCTCCAGCGCCTTCACGATGTCGGAGGCCACGTCGGTCCACCCCAGATGCTCGAACATAAGCGTTCCCGACAGGATCACCGATCCGGGGTTGACCATGTCGAGCCCCGCGTACTTAGGCGCCGTGCCGTGGGTGGCTTCGAACACACCGTGACCGGTCACGTAGTTGATGTTGCCACCGGGGGCGATGCCGATCCCTCCCACCTGCGCGGCGAGTGCGTCTGACAGGTAGTCGCCGTTCAAGTTCGTGGTGGCAACGACATCGAACTCCTCGGGACGCGTGAGGATCTGCTGGAGGGTGATGTCGGCGATCGCGTCTTTCACGAGGAGCTTGTCTCCGGGGTTCCCCTCGCAGTCCCCCCACGACACAGCGGTATCGGAGAACTCCTCGCTCACTACCTCGTAGCCCCAGGTGCGGAAGGCGCCTTCGGTGAACTTCTGGATGTTCCCCTTGTGCACCAGGGTGAGACTCTTGCGGCTGTGGGCAAGAGCGTAAAGGAGCGCTGCTCGCACAAGGCGCTTCGAGGACATCTCGGACACCGGCTTTATGCCGATCCCCGAATTCGGGCGGATCTCCCAACCCATCTCGTCGTGGAGGAATGCCCTGAGCCGTTCCGCCTCGGGGGAACCCGCTTGTACCTCGAGTCCAGCGTAAACGTCCTCGGTGTTCTCCCTGAAGATCACCACGTCCACCTTCTCGGGGTGACGCACGGGCGAGGGAACTCCCGTGAACCACCGCACGGGGCGCAGGCACACATACAGGTCGAGGATCTGGCGCAGTGCCACGTTCAGCGACCGGATCCCCCCGCCGACGGGCGTGGTGAGCGGCCCCTTGATACCGATCAAGTGGTCCCTGAACGCCTCCACGGTCTCGGTTGGCAGCCATGTACCCGTCTCCTTGAAGGCCTTCTCGCCTGCAAGAACCTCCCTCCACGCGACCTTCTTGCCGTGCTTGGCGGCCGCGGCATCGAAGACGAGACGCGACGCCGGCCATATGTCGACGCCGGTACCGTCGCCCTCGATGAAAGGGATTATCGGTTCGTCAGGGACCTCGAGCTCACCGCCGGATCCGAGTGTGATGCGCTGCGCCACAGGCGCCGAGCCTAACGGCCACCGAGGCCGAGGGTGGTATAGATTTCGCGTGTCGCGCTCGAGCGGTTGAGCGTGTAGAAGTGCAGGCCTGGCGCTCCGGCGGCGAGCAGCTTCTCGCACAGCTCGGTGGCGATGCCGACGCCCACCCGGCGCACCGCTTCCTCGCCACCTTCGGCATCAGCGTCCTCGAGCCTCTCCACGGCCCCGGACGGAAGTGGGGCGCCCATCTCCGCCATGCGCGGAACCGAGCGTAACGATGTTACCGGCATGATTCCCGGGAGCACGGGCTTCTCCATGCCTCGCTCGGCCAAGTCGTCCACCAAGCGCGTGTACTCCTCGAGCGTCCAGAAGAACTGGGTGACCGAGAAGTCGGCCACGCGGAGCTTCGCCGCAAGAAAGTCACGGTCCGAGACCATGTCCGGCGATGCCGGGTGCCCGGCAGGGTGCGAGGCGACCCCGATCGAGAAACCGCCCACCACCCGCGCCAGTTCTACAAGCTCGATCGCGTGCAGCAACTCCCCAGGCCCCGCCGCGGGCTCCGCCGGCGGGTCGCCGCCCAGGGCCATCAAGTTCTCCACACCGGCCTTGCGGAACGAGACGAGGATCTCGACGAGCTCCTGGCGCGTGTGGGCCGCGCACACCAGATGCGCCATGGGAAGCAGGGTGGTGGAGCGCAGCATGCCCGCAACTAGGTCGTGGGTGCGTTGGCGCGACTCGCGCCCGCCTCGGTAGGTCACCGACACGAACGACGGTGCGAGAGGCTCGAGGTCGTGAAGCGTGCGCACCAACGTGACCTGTTCGGCGTCGTTTCTCGGCGGGAAGAACTCAAAGGAGTAGGTGGGGCCCCGAGCCAGCAGGTCCGATATCCACGCCATGGCCACGAAAGCCTAATTGGTCCGCCGCGAAAGACGAAGAAGCTGCCACACTGTCTCTGCGGGTCAGCAAGGCCGGACGGCTTCCGGGCCTCCCGCCCGTGGCGGTCCGGTCTCATCGGAACCCGCGGGGAGGAAACCGTGACCACATTCATGCCGCCGGCACCCCCGGCTCCGCCGCCCACTTCGGGCCACGCTGTGCAGCTCTCGATCGTTCACGCCCAAGAGTACTCACGAGGTCTCGCCGCCCTGGGTTGCATATTTCTCATCGGGAGGGTGATCGCTCTCATCCCCGTGTTCATCGTCCTGTTCGTCGTTGGCATCGCGGCTTTCATCGCATCGTGGATCTTGCAATTCGCGGTGCTCTTCACGGGCAAGTACCCCGCGGGCGGCCACAACTTCGTCACCGGGTACCTGCAGTTGGGCCAGCGCGCCAGCGCGTTCGAGTTCGGCCTGACGGACAGGTACCCGGGCTTCAGCATCGAGACGTCCGGTCCGGGGAGCGCTTCTCACCCCGTCCAGCTGTCCATCGTGCACGCAGAGAGTTACTCCAGGGGCCTCGCCGCCCTGGGGTGCATATTCTTCATCGGGCGGGCGATCACTCTCATCCCGGTGTTCATAGTTCTCTACTTCTTGAGGATCGCCGCTTTCATCGCCGCATGGATCTTGCAATTCGCGGTGCTCCTCACGGGCACGTACCCCGAGGGCGGCCACAGCTTCGTCACGGGGTACCTGCGGCTGAGCGTACGCATGGAGGCTTGGCTGTTCGGGCTCACCGACCAGTACCCGGGGTTCAGCCTTCAGCCTTGAGACCTGCCGCGCGTTCGGCGGCTTCGACGGCGTTTCGGAACAACATGGCGATCGTCGTCGGCCCGACCCCGCCCAATCGCGGTGTGATCCAGCCAGCCACCTCGGCGACGGACTCGTCGACGTCAGGAAGTAGCTTCCTGCCCTCGTAACGAACCCCACCCCCGACCACAACGGCACCCGGTCGCACGTGCTCGCGATGGAGGATCCCCGGCACCCCGGCTGCAGCGACGACGACGTCGGCTCTACAGGTGTGCTCTGCCCAGTTCGGCACGCCCGTGTGGACCACCGTGACCGCGGCGTTCGCCGTCGGCCGTTTTTGGGAGAGCAAGAGAGCGAGCGGGCGGCCGAGGGTCGCGCCGCGGCCGAGGATCACCACGTGTCGGCCCGAGACCGGGATCTCGTAATACGCGAGGAGCGCCTCGATACCCGCCGGCGTGCACGGAACGGGCCCCGGCAACGACAGGGCCAGGCGACCCATGTTGACCGGGTGGAGCCCGTCTACGTCCTTGTCCGGGTCCATCTCTACGAGAGCCGACTCGTAGTCGATCTGTGGCGGAACGGGGTGCTGCACGAGCATCGCGTGCACAGCCGGATCTTCGTTGAACCGCCGGATGGCCGCTACCACTTCGCTCTGTGTGGCTTCGGCCGGAAGGTGCACGTGGGGCGAGAACATCTGAAGCTCGGCCGCCTTCGCCTGCTTCATCCGGATGTAACCCGAGCTTGCGTCGTCGTCCCCGACGAGGATCGTGCCGAGCCCCGGCGTCCGACCGCCTTCTTTCAGTGCGGCCACCCGACGAGCCACGTCCGCCAGCACCGCATCGGCAACCGGCCCACCCGGCATCATGCGCGCCGTCGTCACGTGTTGACCGTCAATGATCGTTGTCCGTAAATGATCGTAGCGACGCGTTGCCCAAGTCCGTCAATGGCGGAAGTGGCGCTCGCCCGTGAGCACCATGGCTATCTGGTGTTCGTCGGCGGCCGACACGACATCCGCGTCGCGCACGGACCCACCCGGCTGGATGATGCTCTTCACTCCTGCATTGGCAAGAACGTCAAGCCCGTCGCGAAATGGGAAGAACGCGTCGCTGGCCGCGGCGCCACCACGGGCGCGCTCTCCGGCTTTGCGCACTGCGATCTCCGCCGACTCCACCCTGGACTGCTGGCCAGCTCCCACACCGACGGCCTGGCCGGCGGCTGCGACGACGATGGCGTTCGACGACACCCTTGCGCACACACGCCACGCGAGCTCGAGGTCACGCCACTGTGTCGCGTCGGGCACCGCCTTCGTCGCCACCTGCCATTGCGCGCGCCCCGCGCGGAAGCGGTCGGGCTCTTGGACCAGGAATCCCCCACCCAGGCTCCTGAGCTCCAGCGCCCGGGCTGGGCCCCAACCCCGCCCTTCTCCAGACGGCGGAACCCCAAACCCGTCGCTGTCGGTGCTCTCGAGCGCGCCTTGCCCTTGAGAGGAGGTATGCGGTGGGGCCTCCAAGAGCCGGGTGGCCTTGCGCCTGGCGGCAAGCACCTCGATGGCGGCCGGGTCCCACGACTCGGCGATGACGACGTCGGCTTGCGGGCCCTCGGCCACCGCCGCGGCGACCGTTTCGGTGCAGCGGCCCCCTAGGGCGACGATCCCGCCAAATGCAGACACGGGGTCGCAGTCGAGTGCGAGGCGGTAAGCATCAGAGAGCCGCGAAGCGACCGCCGCGCCGCAAGGATTGGCGTGCTTCACGATCACCGCCGCCACCTCGTCCTTGCCGGGCAGCTCGTGCACCAGCCGCCACGCTGCGTCCGCGTCGAACAGGTTCACATAGCTCAGCTGGGTCCCGCCATGCTGTACCACGCCGTCCCACCACGTCGGGCACGCGTGCACGCGGTAGCGGGCGCCGCGCTGGTGGGGGTTCTCGCCGTAGCGCAGCTCTCCTGCGCGCTCGAGCGTCAGGTGCAAGGTGGGCGGAAACGACTCGCTGTCGCTCTCGGAGGTCGCGTCGAACCACTCGACTATCGCAGCGTCATACGCGGCAGTGCGGGCGAACGCGGCACGCGCGAGGCGCCGGCGGGTATCTGCCGACAGCTCAGCCGCTGAGCGCAGCTCGCAGAGCACGCCCTCGTAGTCGGCCGGGTCAACGAGGATGCCGACATGCGCGTGGTTCTTGGCGGCTGCGCGCACCATCGTTGGGCCCCCGACGTCGATCATCTCGATCGAAGGGTTGGAAGCGAACGGGTAGAGGTTGCACACCACCAGATCGATGGGGACGATGCCGTGCGCCTCGAGATCAGCCAGGTGCTCGGGCTTCGAACGGTCGGCCAGGATGCCGCCATGAACAGCCGGGTGCAGCGTCTTCACGCGGCCCCCGAGCATCTCGGGGACGCCGGTGAGCTCGGACACCTCCCTGTGCGCGACCCCCGCCTCGGCCAACGCGCCCGAGGTGCCACCACTGGCCACCAGCTCCCATCCGAGCCCGGCCAGCTCCTTGGCCAGATCCACGAGGCCGGTCTTGTCGTACACCGAGAGAAGCGCCCTCACTGCAACCTCACCGTCGACCCCTCCAGTTCCACGAGCATCTGCCGGACGGTAGCAGGGTAGAGGCGTCGCTCCACCTGCTTGATGCGCTCGTGCAGGGTCTCTTTGGTGTCGCCGGGCAGTACCGGCACCTCTTCCTGAGCGAGGATGGGTCCGGCATCGGGCTCGAGGGTGGCGACGTGGACCGTGCACCCTGTGGTCTTGACCCCGGCGGCCAGAGCGTCCTCGACGGCGTGCCAGCCGGGGAAGGCCGGAAGCAGGGCGGGGTGGGTGTTCGTGACCCGCCCGGGATACGCGTCGAGGACCTCCTGGCAGAGCACGGTGCCGAACCCCGCCATCGCCACAAGGTCCAGCCGGTGCCCGGCTAACACCTTCACTAGCTCACGCGTGTACGCCTCGCGATCGAAACGGTCGCCGAACCCGCCGAAGGCCCGACGATCGACCAGCTCGCTGGTCACTCCGGCCTGACTGGCGATCTCGAGACCCCGGCACGGGCGGTCGGCTACGACCACGACGACGGGCACATCGGCTCCCAAGAACGCCTCGAGGATGCTCCCGGTACCGGAGACGAGCACCCCTACGCGCACGCAGGCCACGCTATCAGTGCCCGTTCGTCGCAATGACAGGGGCACCTTCACCGAGTCCGGCGCGTCAAGCGAGGTTCTTCACTACCTCCACCATGAGCTGCGCGGCCTGGGTCGGGTTCTGTGCGACGGTCGCACCGACAGCGGTGAGCGCCTCCATCTTGGCCTGGGCGGTACCCTGCGAACCAGAAATGATCGCACCGGCGTGGCCCATCTTGCGTCCCGGCGGCGCGGTAACCCCGGCGATGTAGCACACGACAGGCTTCGTCATGTGGTCGGCGATGAACTGCGCTGCACGCTCCTCCTCGGAGCCTCCGATCTCCCCGATCAGCATCACCGCACAAGTATCGGTGTCCTCTTCGAACGCGGCAAGGCAGTCGATGAACCCGGTCCCTGGGACCGGGTCACCACCTATCCCCACGCACGTGGTCTGGCCCACTTTCTGTTGGGACAGCTCGTGGAGGGCCTGATAGGTGAGTGTTCCAGAGCGGCTGACGATACCGACCGGCCCGCCCGTCAACGCGATCGCGCCAGGGGTGATGCCGATGTTGCACTTGCCCGGCGAGATGACGCCCGGGCAGTTGGGGCCGACCAGGCGGGTGGAGGGATAGTCGCGACGCAGCCGGTTGAAGAAGAGGGCCTCTTCCTGCGCGGGAATGCCTTCGGTGACGCACACGATGAACCGCACCCCCGCCGTCGCCGACTCGATTATCGCGTCCGGAGCGAACCTCGGTGGAACCGCGACGAACGATGCGTCGGCCCCCGTCTCCGCCACCGCCTCTTCGACTGTGTCGTAGACCGGCACGCCGTCCACGTCACTTCCGCCCTTCCCCGGGGTGACCCCCGCCACCACTTTCGTGCCGTAGTCGCGGTTTCGAAGACCGTGGAACCTACCCTGGGTGCCAGTCAGACCCTGAACCAACACCTTGGTCCTCTCGTCGATGAAGATGCTCATCGGTTCGACCCTGCCATAGCCACCGCCCTGCGAGCCGCCCCGACCATCGTGTCTTCGACCACGATCCGATCCGAAAGGTGCCCGGCAAGTATCTGGCGACCCTCTTCGGCGTTGGTTCCGTCGAGCCGTAACACGATCGGCGAGCGCAGCTCAACTCGGCGCAACGCCTCCACCACCCCGTTCGCAACCTCGTCAACTCTCGTGATGCCACCGAAGATGTTGACAAAGATCGAGCGCACCGCGTCGTCGCTGTTGATCACCTCCAGCGCCGATGCCATCGTGTCCGCGCTCGCGCCACCGCCAATGTCCAGGAAGTTGGCAGCTCTCCCTCCGACCTGGTTCACCACGTCCAGGGTGCTCATCGCGAGCCCCGCTCCGTTCGCGATGATCCCTACCGATCCGGACAATCCGATGTAGGTGAGGCCCTTCTCCTTCGCGAGCAGCTCGCGCGCGTCGAGCTCTTCCGAGCCGCCAAGCTCTCCCCATTCCGGATGTCGGAACGCGGCGTTGTCATCGAGGGTGACCTTGGCGTCGAGCGCGTGAACGCGCCCGTCGGTGGTGAGGATCAGCGGATTGATCTCGACCAGGTCGCAGTCGCCCTGCACATAGCAGTCGTAGAGCTTGACCAGAAGGTCGGCCGCCTGGACGCGAGCCACCTCGTCGAGGCCCGCCTCGGCCACCAGCTTCGCCGACTCGGTGACCGACAACCCGTCGACCGGGTCGACGTGCAGCCGGGCGATGGCCCCGGGATCGGTGGCAGCGACCTCCTCGATGTCCACGCCCCCCTTCGCAGACACCATGCACAGGTGGAGCTTGACCGCCCGGTCCAAGGTGAAGCTGGTGTAGTACTCGCGCGCGATGTCCGAGGCCTTCTCTATCCAGAGGCGCCTGACCACGTGCCCCTTTATGTCCATGCCCAAGATGGCCGCCGCGTGACGATGCACGTCTTCGGAGTCGGCGGCGAGCTGGATGCCCCCTGCCTTACCCCGGCCGCCCACTTTCACCTGCGCCTTCACCACCACCGGGTAGCCCAAGTCGTCGGCGCGCGACTGCGCCTCGTCGACGGTGTTGCACAGCACGCCAGGCGAGCTGGGAATGCCGAACCGGGCGAAGTACTGCTTGCCCTGGTATTCGTAGAGATCCACTGCTCGTTTCCTCTCCTCGCTCGTTCTCGCCGGTGGCCTGTTGCTCCCTGGCGGTGATGCTCAGCCTGCGGTCGCGGCCTCCTCACGCCGCTCGAGCGCCTCGGTCACGCGCTCGATGATGGTGAGCAGCGAAGCGCCGGGGGTGAAGACCTCGGCCACCCCGAGCTCCTTGAGCTTCCCGATGTCGGCCTCGGGGATGGTCCCGCCCACGATCAAGAGCACGTCATCGAGCCCCTGCGCCCGCAGTCCGTCTACCACTCGGGGAACGAGGGTCAGGTGCGCACCAGAGAGCAGCGATAGCCCCACCGCGTCGGCATCCTCTTGGAGGGCCGCTTGCACCACCTGCTCAGGGGTTTGATGCAGGCCGGTGTAGATGACCTCGAAACCCGCGTCGCGAAGGGCGCGCGCTATGACCTTGGCCCCCCGGTCATGGCCGTCGAGGCCCGGCTTGGCCACGATCACTCGGTAGGGGCGTCTCATCGGCCACCGAGTGTAGGCATCGTCGCCTCGTAGAGCGCCAAACCGTGCTCGTACGTGCTCAGAAACACCGCACGCGACTCCCTCGTTGGCAGAGCGGGCCGGTGCTAGCGTGGCGAGTGATCGGGCCGCAGCGGATCGTCTCCTGCAGCCCCCTTCCGACCATGGTGCGCGCCGTCGAAGAAGACCACCTGAACGACACCGGCACCACTCCCGAGGCGGTGTCGCCTCTCGACGAAACGCCCGTCGTCGACGGCTCCACTGAGGTGAGCACCCGTCGGCGCAGGATCTCGCTGGGGCTTCTCCGCCTCGCCAGACCCCGCCAGTGGGTGAAGAACGTGCTGGTCTTCGCGGCTCCTGGGGCGGCAGGCGTCCTCTCCCACGGGCACATCGCACTGCGGGAGGCTGGCGGCTTCGGGGTCTTCTGCGCTGCCGCCGCAGGCACCTACTTGTTGAACGACACCTTGGACGCCGCGGCCGACCGCCATCATCCGACAAAGCGCTTCCGCCCCGTGGCTGCCGGCGAGGTGCCCGTAACGGTCGCGGCCACCACAGGCTTGGTCCTCCTGGCAGCTTCGGTGGGGCTCGCGTGGTGGCTGGCAGGTGGACACCTTGCCCTCGTGATCGCGATCTACGCGTCGGTGTCGGCCGCTTACTCGCTGCGGCTCAAGCACGAGCCCGTGATCGACCTGGCGTGTGTCTCCTCGGGTTTCATCCTTCGGGCGATCGCCGGAGGCATCATCGCCGGAGTGAGCCTGTCGGACTGGTTCTTGATCGTGGTGTCGTTCGGCTCGCTGCTTGTGGTGGCCGGGAAGAGGAGCGCGGAGCACGCCGAGCTCGGTGAGCTTCGCAGCGTCCACCGCCGCGCGCTCGGCGCGTATCCTCCGACGTTCCTGCGCTCGGTACGCCTCATCGCCGCCGGGATCACTCTTACCGCGTACTGCCTGTGGGCCTTCGAGCGCGCCCACCAGATCGGCGTGGGGCACCACCCGATCTGGTTCGAACTGTCGATAGTGCCCTTCGTCATGGCCGTGCTCTACGTGGAGCTGCGCTTCGAGAGGGGACAGGGAGGCGCTCCGGAGGACCTCGCCTTGGGCGATCGGACACTCCAAGTCATAGGTCTCGTGTGGGCACTGTTGTTCGCCGTCGGTGTGTACGCGTGAGCGAGCCGAAGGAGGGGTCGTTCAGCTCGCCGAACACGCCGACGGGAGTTCCCACGACCCACCAGATCTTGACTGGCTGGGGGCGCACGGCACCGAGCGCGGCCGAGGTCGCTCGCCCGTCGAAACCCGAAGAGGTCCAGCAGGTGCTCGCTGCCGCCGCTTCCGCAGGGCGCGCGGTGGTCGCACGCGGCCTCGCCCGTTCCTATGGTGACGCGGCGCAATCGGCCGGCGGGGTGGTGCTCGACACCACCGCCATGAATGCCGTGCACGACTCGGACTTCGAGGCAGGATGGGTCCGGGTGGGCGCCGGGGCAAGCCTCGATGCCCTGATGCGCTCGCTCGTGCCGAAGGGCTGGTGGGTCCCGGTGACCCCAGGGACTCGATATGTCACAGTGGGCGGGGCGATCGCTGCGGACATCCATGGGAAGAACCACCACCGCGACGGCTCGTTCTGCTCACACGTGAGGTCTCTGACGCTTGCGACGCCTACCGGAACCCGCGAGATCACCCCCGAAAACGACGCCGAGCTGTTCTGGGCTACCGCAGGAGGGATGGGGCTCACGGGGATCGTCCTCGAGGCGACGATCCAACTGCTGCGGATCGAGACGGCCTACATGCTCGTAGACACCGAGAGAGCGACGGATCTCGAAGACACCATGGCCCGGATGACGGCGCGCGACGACGAGTACCGCTACTCCGTCGCATGGATCGACTGCCTGGCCAGGGGTCGGCGGCTCGGCCGCGCCGTGCTGACGCGAGCGGAGCATGCCGACCTGGCGAACCTCTCGGGGTCCTGCGCCGCCGACCCACTCGCGTTCTACCCCCGAGTGTTGCTCGAGGTGCCGGTTACTCCGCCCGGAGGTCTCCTCAACCCTTTGACAGTGGCCGCGTTCAACGAGATGTGGTACCGCAAGGCGCCGCGCTGGCAGGCACAAGAACCCGAGACGCTGGCCTCTTATTTCCATCCTCTCGACGCGCTCGGCTCGTGGAACCGTCTTTACGGGTCTCGCGGTTTCGTTCAGTACCAATTCGTCGTGCCTTTCGACGCCGAGGACGCTCTTCGAGTCGTGCTCGAGCGCGTGAGCACCGCGAGAACGGCCTCCTTTCTCGCGGTGCTGAAACGCTTCGCAGAAGCCAACCCAGGGCCCCTGTCGTTCCCCTCCGCGGGATGGACCCTCGCCCTCGACATCCCTGCAGGGTCCCCCGGTCTCGGGAACATGCTCGACGAGCTCGACGTGGTGGTGGCCGAGGCAGGGGGACGCGTCTACCTGGCCAAGGACTCACGGCTGCGGCCCGAGCTCCTCGGGGCGATGTACCCCCGACTAGACGAATGGCGCGAGGCGCGAAACCGCGTCGACCCCGACTGCAGGCTCACATCTGACCTGGCGCGTCGGCTGGGTCTCGTGGAGCAGGGCGTGGCGCCCCGACAGTTCCGGGCACGCCGAGGGAACCGGCCGCGCAGCACAGCTGGTGCACACCGATGACGGCCGCGCCACACCGATGACGGCCGCGCCGGACACTTGGTGCACACCGATGAGCACGTCTAGCTGCAGCTGCACAGCGCGTGTTCGCGGCGTGCCACAACCCCGAGGATGGCAAAGATGAACGACGCTCTGGGTATGCCACAGACGGCGGTGGTGCTGGGCGGCACCTCCGACATTGCCCGGTCGGTAATGAGAGCACTGGCAGCGCGCCGCCTGAGGCACGTGGTGCTGGCCGGGCGCGACGAAGCCGGGCTCGAGGGCGCGGCCAAGGAGCTGAAGGCGCTCGGGGTCGCATCTGTCGAGACCATCACCTGGGACGTGATCGACGAGGAGGCGCATACAGCGCTCGCCCAAGATGTCGCCGGCCGCATGGGCCAGGTGGACCTCGTCCTAGTAGCCGTCGGGGTTCTGGGCAACCAGGACGTCTGCGAGTCCGACCCGAGTGCCACGGCCTCGGTGCTCAGCACGAATTTCACCGGTCTCGCTGTGGCCATGGTCGCGTTCGCACAGATACTGCGCTCGCAAGGGCAAGGCCGGCTCGTGGTGCTTTCCTCCGTGGCGGGAGTACGTGTCAGGCGGTCCAACTTCGTCTATGGCGCGTCGAAGGCGGGCCTCGACGCGTTCGCGCAGGGCCTCGCGGAGGCCTTGCGCCCGACAGGCGCGGGCGTGACGATCGTGCGCCCGGGATGGGTGGCAACCCGCATGACAGCCGGACGCTCCCCCGCGCCAATGGCGACCACGCCCGAATCCGTGGCTGCCGACATCATTAGGGGCCTCGAGCGGAGAGCTGACGTCGTGTGGTCACCTGCCTCGTTGAAGGTGCTCTTCGCTGTTCTTCGCCTCTTGCCGAAGTCCGTCTGGCGGCTGGTGCCGGGTTGAGCCAAGCGGGCTCCGCTGCGATGAGCACGCCGTGGCGGCCTTTGTACCTGACGAAACCACCTTTCGCTCGATCCGACGCTGCAATGGGCGATCCGGCATCGTGCAGCAACTGGTCTGGCTCGTCAGAGCCGAACCGCACCAGCCACGGCTCTCCGACCAACGAGCCCAGCACCTCTCGCATGCGCAGGCTGATCTTCTCCGACGTCCTCGCGTCACGGGGCAAGATCGGGAATGCCACCGCGAGCCTGCTGCGCTCTGCGGCGAAGACCTTCGTTCGGTTCTCCACGCGGCGCGTCTCTGCTTCCACACGATAGGCGTGACGCCCCTAGAGACCGGTAGAGGCGAACCTCGGCATCGACGTCACCAGGGTCGCACGGACGAGAGCAACATGGCGTGCAGTGACCGACGACCTTGTCTGGCCCATTCCGTCAGGACGCTATTGCGGTCCCGAGTCGAGCCAGGCGGGCGTCCCACTCGAAACGGTCAGGCCGAGCGGACTAGCTCCAGCTCCTCGACCGAGGCGAGCAAATCCTGGTCCCGCCCATACGTGAGCATCTCCAAAGCCTGGGGCACCTCGAGCCATCGCAGCTCGTCCACCTCCGAGTGAGCGGAGAAGGTGCCCTCGTCGATCACCTCCATGACCCAGTAGGCCACGACCTTCGGGCGTCGGCGACGGTCGACGTACTCGGTGTACCCGGCGAACCGCCCGAGGCGGCACTTGAGCCCGGTCTCTTCCTCCACCTCGCGAAGAGCGCCGGCTTCGAGGGACTCGCCGGGCGCGAGCTTGCCCTTCGGCAGCGACCAATCCTCTCGTCGGGGGCGGTGCACCACAGCCACCTCCCAAGTACCGTTCTCGCGACGCCGGAGCACCACCCCACCGGCGGCACGGATAATGCCGTCTTCGTCACCAGAGCGCCGTCGCGCCCGAGTCTCGTTTGCACCCATCAGGATGCCTTGGGGGAATCGGCCATCAGCGAGGTCACGACCGAGACCCTATCTCGTGCCTGAACGGACCCTGCGGATGTCTGAGAGACCCAGCGTGCCTACCGGGGCGGACCCTCTGAGATGTCCAGCAGGGGGGGTCAACCCCCTCAGAGCGACTGGCGGTGTCGAAGTAGTCTTGCTCCGTGGCAGATAGCTCGACGGCTTCCTCGAACATCGAGGTCGAGTGGCAGTTCGACGCGATCGACCTGAGGCCCGTCGAACGCTGGCTCGCAGCCATCACAGGTGCCCTGCCCACAAGCAGTGCCCTGCCCAGCAGTGCCCTGCCCACAAGCAGTGCCCTGCCCACGAGCGGTGCCCTGCCCACGACGGGCGTCGGCTCGGGGGCCCCGCTCGCGGCGTCGGCCAGGTCCACAAAACACCTCGTCGACACCTACGTGGACACCGAGGACTGGCGGGTGAGCCGTTCCGGCTACGTGCTCCGGGTGCGACACGCCGGTGCGCTGGGCGAGGTGACGCTCAAGGACACCGCGTCGGCAACCGCAGGGTTGCGCAAGCGGGTGGAGATCACAGAGGTATTGCCCGAGCACGGCATCGAGACCCTGGGCACCGAAGGTCCGGTGGGAAAGCGCGTACGCGCGTTGGCCGGGGTGCGCCCTCTTCGCCCGGTTCTCGAGGTCCGCACCACGCGCCAGCCATATGACCTGCTGGTCGGGGGGGAGACCGTGGCCGAAGTCGCCCTCGACGAGACCGCCATCAGCGCGGGCAACGGGCAGCGTCCTACCCGCCTGTGTCGCGTCGAGGTGGAGGTCGTGCCCAGGTGGGCCGAAGCTCTCGCCCCGTTCGTGGAGCAACTGAGAGGCTCCTGCGGGCTTCAGCCCGCCACGCTCTCGAAGTTCGAAGCAGGCCTGCTGGCCGAGGGGCTCGAGGTCCCCGGACCGCCCGACCTCGGTCCGAAGCGATTGCCCCCAAGCCCTTCGGTCGGCGACGTCGCCTACGTCGTGCTTCGTCGGAACATGACGGCGATGGTGGTGCACGAGCCGGGCACACGCCTCGGAGAGGATGTGGAGGAACTGCACGACATGCGGGTGGCGACCCGCCGCATGCGCGCAGCCCTCGCCCTGTTCTCCGACGCCCTTCCGGCAAGCGCCGAGCACGTGCGCGACGAGCTGGGTTGGCTGGGAAGGACGCTCGGGGCTGTGCGTGACCTCGACGTCCAGCTCGAACGCCTCGAAGAGTGGGCTGGGGAACTACCCGAAGAGGACAAGGGGGCCCTAGACGAGCTGGCCGAGTTCCTTGGACGCGAGCGAGAGGCGGCGCGCGACGAGTTGTTGTCGTGCCTCGAGTCCTCGCGCTATGAACGCCTGGTCTCTGGTTTCAGCGCCGTACTGCGCCAAGGACCGCCACCGTGCTCGGCGGCGACGAGCGCCCTGGCGGCAGCTGTGGTTCCCGACCTCGTCCAGTCCCGGCACCGCTCGGCAATAAAAGCCGCGAAGCGCGCCCGGCGCAGCGGTGCGGCAGACGACTTCCACCAGCTTCGGATCCGTTGCAAACGCCTGCGCTACGCGCTGGAGTTCGTCTCCGAGATCTACGAGGGTCACACGGCCAACATGGTGAGCCGCGTAGTGCGTCTCCAAGATGCCCTCGGTTTCATGCAAGATGCCCGGGTGGCGGCCACGCGTCTTCACGAGCTGGCCACGGCCGAAGCGACCGGTCTCTCGTCTACCACGGTCTTCGCGATGGGCGGAGTGGCAGAGCGCTACCGCCAGGAGGCCGAGAGGGTCAGGCGCGTCCTGCCCGGTCACCTAGAAGACCTGAAAGGCTCGCACTGGCAGAAGGTGAAGGCCCTCATGGAGAGCAAGCGACTAGAGGTCGGCGCCCTTTACAGATGGCTCCCCCGGCCCTCCGCGGCCCGGTCCTCCGGTACCGACCAGCTACAGCAGGACGGCAGCGCTCCACCTCTTCGGTAGACGAGTTCTCGAAACTCGTCAGACGAGTTTTCGCGCGGCGTTAACGCGGCGGTGACGAAGCGGACACCTGGGACCCCTAGCGTCCCTGTCAGTGGTGCGACCCGCCACCAAGGAGGGGAACGGTGCGCAGACTGCCCAACCGATTCGGATTGCCGATCCGGTTGTCTGAGGTCGTGGACTGTTCTTTCGGCACAGAGCTGCCGCCAACGCGTGGCTCCGGTTCGACAAGGCGACAGGGTCTGTGGCCGACCCCGACGCTCACCTCGACCGGGTGCCGGTGCCATCTCCCGTCGCGCTGCCTGAGGGCGCCGCGGCCCGGGTGCTCCCACCTCCCCGGGGTGCGCCCGGTCCGCCGGCGCTCACGTTCTCTCTACCGGTCGTTCTCCGTTCCTATCGGCACTGCTGCCGCGTGCAGGGTGCGTGGGCGCTGCCAAAGACCGAAAAAAGCGGTCAACACGAGCCCGACGTAAAGCACCCATGTCGCGACCTCGAAGGGGGTTGGCCGGCTCACATATCCGAAGAAGCTGTGCACGACGTCACCGAACGTGCTGTCCTCTGACAGGGCGTGGGCAGAGTTCCACAACGGATGGGTCAGGACAGGCAGCCACCCGAGCTCTTGGAGGTTCTCGACCGCGTCCACGAGCAGGCCGGCGGCAAAGACCATGAGGAGCGCGCCGACAGCTTTGAAGAAGATCCCGATGTTGACGCGGGTACCGAGCCGGTAGATGGCAAAAGCCAAAGCCAGCGCCAGTGTCAGTCCGATACCGGCTCCTAGCATCGCTCCCTTCGCGCTAGCAGAGAAGATGATCGCCAAGGTGAACACGACCGTCTCCAGTCCCTCGCGGCCCACAGCCTGGAAGGCAAGGAGGAAGAGGCCGCTTCGCGCACGGGAGTCCAGGGCGGCCTCGGTCTTTGCTCGCAGCTCCGAGGAGATCGTCCTGGCGTGGTTACGCATCCAGAACGTCATATAGGTGAGGACGCTCGCCGCCAGCAGGTAGGTCGCCGTCTCGAACACCTTCTGCGCCTCTGAGCCGCCGTAAGCGTGGATGCTGTAGTAGGCGATCACACCGCCGACGGTGGCGAGCGCGAACGCCGTTCCCGCCCCCGCGAGGATGTCGACGAAATGCTTGCGTTGGCCGATGCGATCCAGGTAGGCGCAGAGGATCGTAATGATCATGCTCGCCTCGATCCCCTCTCTCAAGAAGATCACCAACGTCGCTACCAAGCTCGCTCTCCTACGGTCCCAGATGTCTGCACGCCCGGTCACCTCTGCACGGGCTGGCCCCGGTCACTCTTTCTCAGGCTAACCTAAGGACACGACTTCGGTTAGCCTCGCCTAAGTTGCTGTGTCAAACGCTCCTTCGGGCAGGCCCGAGGGCCATTAGCCTTTGAGCGTGTCCGCAGCCGATTCCCACTCGACCGGTGGATTCCATCCCCCGGTCGAGGAGTACCTCCAGACGATCCAGGCCTTGACCGAAGAGGGCACGCCGGTCATCCAGGCTCGCATCGCCGACCGCCTGGGACGCTCGGCTCCCTCGGTCTCGGAAATGCTCGACAGGCTCGCAGCCGAGGGCTACCTCCGCCGCTCCGGGCGCCAGATCGCCCTCACCGACCAAGGGCGCACGCTGGCCGACAGTGTCATCCGCAAGCACTGTCTGGCCGAGCGCCTGCTCGTCGACGTGATCGGGCTTCCCTGGTACAAAGTCCACCTGGAGGCGGGCCGTTGGGAGCACGTCATCTCGGACGAGGTGGAACAGCGGCTGATCGAGCTGCTCGGCAATCCCAACACCTGCCCACACGGCAACCCCATCCCTGGCGCCGGGTCCTCCGGTGCCGAGAACGTCGCGGACTCACAAGCTGCGCGTGAAGCGCAAGTGAGCCTGGCAGAGGTCACCCCTGGCGGGACCGTTCGCCTCGAGCGCATCACCGAGGAGGCCGAGCTCGACATCGCCGCTCTTAAGTACCTCGACGATCACGGGTTCGTCCCGGGTTGCTCAGCGCGCGTGCGCGAAAGGTCACCTGACGGAACAATCAGCCTCGACGTGGACGGGCAAACCATCGCGCTCGGCGCCGCAATTTGTCGGCAGATGTTCGTCGCCGCCGCGTGATCCCGACCGGGATCCGCGACCAAGGCTGTCGCGACCTTGGCCGAGCCCTCTCGAAAAAGGGACACAGGGGGTAGGGCCAGGGCGCGCTCGCTCAGCACCAGCGACCACCTGATGCCCCCAGCACCGACCCTGACGGCTTGCTGGATCGGTGCTGGGGGCATCTAGTATCGTTATTACATTAGCCACGGTGGGTCGTTCGGCCACCGGGGCGACCTACGAGCGCCGCGGCGGCAGCCCGGAGAGGAGGCCAGG
>Ga0187852_1000621_pt1 | contig 38271 bp, 24 predicted proteins | sample June2016WEW_6_40_FD_134511 | JGI IMG/M metagenome (GOLD analysis project Ga0187852, IMG submission 134511) | Peatland microbial communities from SPRUCE experiment site at the Marcell Experimental Forest, Minnesota, USA - June2016WEW_6_40 | ecosystem: Environmental > Terrestrial > Soil > Wetlands...
CGCCTTCGGTTGGCCGTTGTCCATGCGATTGGGCAGCCGGCCAAAGACGATCGACTGGCCGTCGGGCAACCAGGCGGGATCAGCTTCGTTCCGATCCTCGTTCAGCACGGGCGTGAGCTTTCCGCCCTCCGCGTCAATAAGGTAAATCTTCCATGGCTTTCCCGGCTCCATGCCCATGACGGCCAGACGACGGCTGTCGGGTGACCAACGCATGGCGAAAATATGCAGCAGCGCTGTGGTGAGCTCGATGCGCTCGTTGCCGTCGATGCGGCTGCGCCAGAGCGAATTGTCAGCGGTATTGACCCATGCTACCCACTGGCCGTCCCGCGAGTACTGCGCCAGCGAGGCCGCGCTCAGGTTCTGGTCAAGGGCGGTAAACGCCGTGGAGTGAGGCATGGCCCGAAGCAACTCGAACTGCGAGGTAGCCCCGATGAAATAGACGCGATCGCTGCCGGGCGCGGTGCTGGGAGCCTGGTAATCGAGCGGACCATTGGTGATCTGCCGCGGCTGGCGATCGGCCAGGTACCAGGGCCGCTCGCGCTCGACCCAGATCTCGCTGTGGGCGGTGTCACTGTGCGAAGACTGAAAGACGAAGTACTGTCCGTCAGGGGTCCAGTTTCCGCAACACTCCAATGCGGGCTGGCTCCAGCCGGGAAACAGCGCATGAGGGTTGGAGCCGTCGGCGGCAACCTCCCAGAGTTCCGCGGTCTGGCGCTTGGAGTCGAGCAATGTGAAGCGCAGGCGTTGTCCGTCCGGCGACCAGCGTAGCCAGAAGGCCAAACCATGGACGGTCAGCAGCCGGTGCGAATCGCTGCCATCGGCTCCAACGATGGTAAGCTCGTCCCCGCTGGCCACCACAAGCCGTCGTCCGTCCGGCATCCATGCTGCATCGTGGGCCAGAACGTTCGGTACGCGGCGAGCGTTGCCGCCGAGCGTAGGCACGATCCACAAGGGCTGCTCCGGCTCAGCCTGCAGGTGGCTGCGCACCACCAGACGCGAGCCGTCGGGCGAGAGCGAGCCGATAAGCGGGGCGCCGATCTCCGACGGCAGGTTGAAGCGGCTGATCTCGCCATTGGCCGCCAAGGCAACGGCGAGTACGGGATTTCCGTTGTCCATATGAGAAAAGTAGATGCGCGTTCCGTCGCTCGCGGAACTGGAGAAGCTCTCGACTTCGAGGTCATTTGTGAGCACGTGGCCCGAGAACGTGACCTCGGCCACACGGTAAGGCTTGCGGACAGGACCACGCGCAGCGAAATATGCGCCCAGCAGCAGGGTAAACATTGCCAACGCTCCAGCAAGCCACCAGGCAAGGGCCACACTTCTGCGCGTTTGGCGCGCAGATACTTCCGCAGCCATGGGCGGGGCGGCGGAAGTGATGACCTTGACAGGCGCGATGAAGCGGTAGCCGCGTTTGGCGAGAGTCTCAACAAAACGCGGGTTGTCTGCCGAGTCGCCGAGGGCTTCGCGGAGCTTGTTCACGGCAATGCCGAGGCTGTGGTCAAAGTCGACCGTGGTGTCGTCGCCCCAGAGCTCGTGCTGCAGGGTTTCGCGGGAAACCACTTCGCCAGGATGCTCAAGCAGTACTTTCAGCAGCTTGAAAGGCTGGCTCTGCAGCCGGACACGTACTCCCGAACGGCGCAGCTCTCCGACATTCAGGTCGGCTTCGAAGATTCCGAACTGCACCCGGCCGTCGCCGTTCACTTGGGCTTCCGCTACCATGGCTGCTTCAGAAAACCCCGGCAAGTAGTGTACGAGAAGAGGCCGGGTTCGACGTAATGAACTCATCATATCCCTCCAAATTGGCGGGAAATCGAGGAGAAGCGAGCAGCTATATTACTGTGCCTCAGCGGTTTTCCTGTTGATTCCAAATTGACTGCAAATTGGCGCGCTGTGAATTGACTATCGTGTTCTGCACGGAGTTTCCTCGTCGGTGGCTGCGAGGAACTGAGTTGGTCCGCTCCCGGATCGGCATGCAAACAACCTTGCCAGCGTCATTTAGGAGGACAACGTGATCACACTGAAACACCCCAGTTTCGTGATGAATCGGCATCGCTTCGGAATCTTCTTCCTGACGATAGCCGCTCTTGCAATCGCGCTGATAGCGACCACTCTGTGCGCGCAGACTGACACAGCCTCGATCCAGGGCTCAGTCATGGATAAGTCCGGTGCGTTCATCCCAGGCGCGGTCGTTACAGTCACCAACCTGGACACCGGCGCAACGCAGACAACCAAGAGCGATGAATCTGGGAGTTTCACCTTCAGCGCTCTGGTGCGGGGCCACTACAACGCCAAAGTCGAGGCCAGCGGGTTCGATACCGAAGTTCAAACCCTCACGCTCGATGTTTCGCAGGTACAGGCGCTGAACTTCCGGTTGGCGCCAGGCGTCGCCACCACGACAATCATGATTACCGGTGCAGCGCCTCTGGTGGAAACTGCCTCTTCATCGCTCTCCACCGTGGTGAATGACCGCCAGTTGGTCGATCTGCCGCTCAATGGCCGCAATTTCAGCCAGCTAGCGTTGTTGGCTCCCGGCGTGACGCGCGGCGCCTACGGCGGCATCCTGCAGGGTACGGGCGGCAACGCGGAGCAACTGCGCTACGGAGACACGGGCGGCATCGCCCTCACGGCAAATGGACTCCGTCCGCAAGCCAACAACTACCTTCTGGACGGTGTGGACGACAACGAAGCGCTGGCCAATGGTATCAACGTATGGCCCGCCATCGAAGCGACTTCGGAGTTCCGCGCCATCGTGGGGCTGGCGCCGGCGGAGTTCGGCCGGGCAGGCGGCACCATTGTTGAAGCCTCGATCAAGTCCGGCTCCAACGCTTTCCACGGGTCTGCGTTTGCCTTCTACCGAGATAGCATCTGGGGCGCGAATCCCAACTATTTTGGCGGAACCCCCACCAAATCCCATCGCAACCAGTTCGGCTTTACGCTGGGCGGGCCCATCATTAAGGACAAGCTGTTTATCTTTGGCGATTACCAGGGGCTGCGCCAGGCATTACCACTGGATTTCTACGTATCCACCGTGCCCACGACAAAGATGCGTGGGGGCGATTTCTCTGAACTGCTGGGAGAGGGCCTGACGGTTGTTCCCACGGTTGCAGGAGGGTCTGCTTACAGCCCGACGGGCTGCACCGCGTTCAGAGGCGCCCACGGCACCTACACGACCACGGCCGCTCTGAACGCCAGTCAGGATAACGGCGCCATCTTCGATCCGACCACCTGCGCGCAATTCGGTCTGAATGCGAGCGGAACCCAGATCGGGAATTTGAACGTGATCCCCAGCGGACGTCTCGACAAGGCCGCGATGAATTACCTCAACGCGTTTCCGGCGCCGACGCCCAGTGTCCACAGCACCAACGTGCTGAACAACTATGGGCGCGAGCAGTTCGACACCAAGCGCTACAACGACTTTGACATTCGCCTGGACTGGAACGCTTCGGCAAAGGACGTGCTCTTTGCCCGGTACAGCTACCAGATGGATAACGACGAGAAGGATACGCGCTACGCGGGCCTTCCCTCCGGCTTCGGATCGGGAGACAACAACACCCATCCGCGCGGCGTGGCCGGGGGCTATACGCACATCTTTGGCCCCAACGCGGTCAATGAGTTCCGCTTCGGCTACGAGCGTCCGTTCTACAGCTACATCAACCCCTATGAGGGAGAGGCGTTTTCGGCTAATCTCGGCATCCTCAACGCCAACCGCAACTCGCTGCTTGGCGGCGGCGCCCTGATTGGCGGCAACGACTCAGAAATCGGATATACCGGCGACGGCGGACCGTACGAGGTACCTCAGCATGCGTTCCAGTGGCTGGACTCGGTGAGCTGGACGCACGGCAAACACACCTTTAAGTTTGGATCGAACATCATCTTCCGCGAGGTGGACTTCTTTCAGGGCGACTATCGCTCCAAGGGCTTCTTTAACATCGCGGGCAATGGAGCGGACTACACCGGTTACGAGGTATCGGAACTGCTGGCGGCTTTCATCGACAACTATTCGGTCGCCAATCCGCTGGGCTACTATCACACGCGCAGCCATGAGAATGGTTTCTTCGCGCAGGACGACTGGAAGCCCATGCCTCGCCTGACGTTGAATCTCGGCCTGCGCTACGACGTGCTGACCTGGCCCTACGAAGAAGATAACCGGCAGTCAAACTTCAACATCGCCACCGGCCAGTTGCTGGTGGCCGGAGTGGGCGGCAATTCACGCAGTCTCATCAACACGTACTGGGGCAACTTCGGCCCGCGTGTCGGCTTTGCTTACGACCTGTTTGGCGATGGCAAGACTTCGCTGCGCGGCGGCTACGGGGTTTTCTATTTCCTGGACCGTGGCGGCGTGGGCAACCAGCTCTCCGACAACCCGGATTTCAACGGCGCATCGTCCTATCCCAGCAGCCAGGGATACCGAGTGCACCTGGATGGACAGAATTTTCCCATCAAGACCCCACCCGACAACCTGAATACCGATGCCATAGCGGCTCTGCCTTCGGCCAATTTCGTGGTCAATGAGGCAAATCCGACCAACGTTTCGGTGATCTCGTATCCGCAAAACAACAGGAACTCCATGTTGCAGGAGGCTTCTCTGAACGTGGAGCGGCAGCTTGACAGTAAGACCGTGCTGACGGTTGCGTGGATGGGCACCAAGCAAGACCATCTCTACAACAGCGTGAACTACACCGCGCCGCAGCTTGGCACCGGTTATCAATTCTTTGACACCGGGACGGGCGTCACCACCAATCGCGGTCTAAGCGTAACCCTGAACGAGGACAACGGAACCGGCCACTACAGCGGACTGCAGACCAAGGTGGAGCGCCGCCTGACGAACGGGCTGCAATTCATCGGCACCTACACCTGGTCTCATGCCACGGATAACTCCACCGGGCCGTGGTCGCCGACAAGCGGATCGGGGAGCATCTACACCACAGCGAACGGACCGCAGTTCAGCCTGAACAAGGGGAACACGGGAGACGACCAGCGCCAGGCGGCCGTCTTTGCAGGAATGTGGGAACTGCCGTTCGGCCGCGGGAAGCAGTTCGGCGGCAACATGAACCGCGCTGCGGATGAAATTGTGGGCGGTTGGGAGCTCGATCCATTCATCTTCCTGGGTACGGGCACGCCAGTCGACCTTACCGTCAACAGCACCTCCGGCGTCTTCGAACGGCCAGACCTGGTCGGCAATCCGCACTTCGGCACGACTAAGAAGAATGGCCAGGTCTATTTGTTCAACGCAGCTGCCTTTGCCATTCCTGCGACCAACTCGTCGGGCATCTACTATAAACCAGGGACGGTGAGCCGCAACGAGTTTTACGGCCCGGGATACGACTCGGTCGACCTGGCCTTGCACAAGGTCTTCTCGATCACTGACAGGGTGAAGGCCGATTTCCGCACCCAGGCATATAACCTCTTCAACCACCCGCAATTCCAGGGCGCAAAGGATACCAACATCAGCGACTACCTGGTGGGTGGGGTACCCACCGGAATGGGAGAAGTGAGCCAGAGCCTGCGCCAGGCCAGCGAGCGCGAGCTCGAAATGGTTATGAGGATCACCTTCTAAACCCGGCGAGTTAGCGACGCTGCGGCGGTTGAATGGCTGCCGCGGCGCCGCGCCGACTGCTCAAAAGTTCGATTGGCAATGCTGAGGGCGGCGATAAGGCAGCGGCGCTTCATTTGTATTTGCTGTCGCAGAACCCCTCCCACGGAGACTTTGATGCGATTTTGGCCTTCACTCTTTTTGGCCGGTGGGCTGATCTGTGCGGCCGCCCTATGCGGGGCGCAAGCGATGGTGCCGGCGCCTCGAAGCCAGCCGAAGATCGACAAGATTGATCCGCCCGGCTGGTGGGCGCAGTTTCCCTCCCCCATGCTGCTTGTGCACGGCGAAGGCTTGCGTACTGCGCGGTTCGCCGTGAGCGGCAAGGATGTAGCTCTCATTCGGTCGCAGGCATCCGAAAACGGCCACTGGGCCTTCTTGTGGCTCGATACGCAAAATGCTGCGCCGCAGACTCTGACAATCACCGCAACCGGCAACGATGGCGAGGCGCATTTCTCTTATCAACTGGCGCAGCGCGACCGCAATCCGATTGCGCACCGCGGCTTCTGTTCCGCCGATGTGCTTTACCTGATCATGACCGACCGCTTCGCTGACGGAAACGCCAGCGGCGATCCCGTCGGTGACAATCGCGCGGCCGCAAAGGGCTGGCACGGTGGAGACCTTGCCGGCATTGAGCAGCATCTGGATTACCTCAAACAACTGGGCGTAACCGCCGTATGGACCACGCCCGTGGCTTCCAACGACGCCATGCCCGAGTCCTATCACGGCTATGCCGCTACCAATCTTTACGCGGTGGACCCACATTTCGGCACGCTCGCCGATTACCAGCATCTGTCCGATGCGCTGCACACGCGCGGCATGAAGCTGGTGATCGACCTCGTGCCCAATCACGTTGGCATCAAGCATCCCTGGGTACTGGATCCCCCCGCTCCCGGCTGGCTGCACGGCACGCTCGAGCATCATAGCGCCGTGAAGACCTATTTCTACGAGCTGGTCGACCCGCACGCTCCGCCCCAGGCGTGGCGCGACATCACCGACGGCTGGTTCACCGACGCCATGCCCGACCTGAACCAGGAAAATCCGCTGGTGGCGCGCTACCTGATTCAGAACGCGCTGTGGTGGGTTGAAACAGCCAACCTTGACGGCATCCGGCTTGATACGTTTCCTTACGTGGACCGCGCCTTCTGGCATGATTTTCACGCCACTCTGCACAGCGTGTATCCGCACCTGACAACCGTGGGCGAGATCTTCAATGGCGATCCGGAAGTCACCTCCTATTTCGCGGGAGGCGTAGCCCACGGGGGCATCGACACAGGGCTTGACACGCCTTTTGATTTCCCCGTCTACTTTGCGCTGCGCGACGTTCTGGTCCACGACAAGCCCATGAGTGAACTGGCTACCGTGTTGCGCCAGGACGAGCTCTATCCGCACCCCGAGCGGCTGGTCACGTTCATCGGCAATCACGACACTTCGCGCTTTCTTACGGATGCCGGTGGGCGAGCGCCCCGGCTGAAACTGGCGCTGGGCCTGTTGGTCACGCTGCGCGGAATGCCGCAGCTTTATTCCGGCGACGAGGTGGGCATGACCGGCGGCAATGATCCCGACAACCGGCGTGACTTTCCCGGCGGCTTTCCGGGAGACGCGCACAACGCTTTTACCCAGGCAGGCCGCACGGCCACTGAGCAGAGCATCTTCGCATGGACTTCCGCGATGCTCGCGCTGCGGGCATCGCATCCGGCACTCAAAACAGGGCTCGAACAGGATCTCTTCGCCGACCAGGACGAATTTGTATTCGTGCGCACGCCGGAAGCGGGCGGCTGCTCGCCCAGCTCTTCATCCGATCCGGCCAAGGCGCGGTTGCTGATTGTGGTCAACAAGGCGCAGACCCGCAAGTCGCTGGATCTGCCGCTCAAAGAAACGGCGCTGGCAGGGTGTGCGGAATTCCAGGCAGAGACGCCGACCACAGGGACCGATCCGGTGGCACGCGGCGGAAAACTGCATATCGAGGAGCCGGCGGAGTCGATGACCGTCTATGAAGTGCGGTGAGCCGTATGTCTGCGTTTTCCTTTCCGAGCTTGACCGGCCAAACGATGCCAGCGCACGTTGGCCGCCTGAAACTCCCGCGAATGAGCGGAATCTTGTTGCATTGCACCTCTCTGCCTGGCCGTTTCGGCATCGGCGATTTCGGGCCGTGCGCCTATGAATTCGCTGACTTCCTCGTCGCCGCCGGACAGAAGCTGTGGCAGGTACTGCCGCTGAATCCCACGGGATACGGCGATTCTCCCTACCAATGCTTCTCCGCTTTTGCCGGCAACCTGTTGTTGCTGAGCCTTGAGCGTCTGCGGGATCAGGGACTGCTCCAGGAGCCGGACCTGGCTCAGGCGCCGCCCCTTCCAGAAGACCCTATCGACTTCGGGGCGACGATTCAATTCAAGAGACCGGTATTGCTGCGGGCTGCGCAGGCGTTCTTTGCCGATGCTTCGCACGCGGATCGCGCGGCCTTCGACCGCTTTTGTGAGAGCGCAAGTCTCTGGCTCGACGACTTCGCGCTCTTCATGGCCCTGAAGGACACGCACAACGGAACCGCCTGGACCACATGGGACGCGGAGATTCGCCGCCGCGATCCGCGCGCCGTCAGCGCGTGGACGCGCCGGCTCGATCTGCAGCTGAACACGATCAAATACTGGCAATTCGAGTTTTTCCGCCAGTGGGAAGACCTCAAGGCCTATTGCCGGCAACGCGGTATCCGCCTGATGGGCGATATTCCCATTTATGTCGCGCACGACAGCGCAGACGTCTGGTCCCGCCCGGACCTCTTTTATCTCGATGCCGAAGGTAATCCGACAGTGGTTTCCGGCGTGCCCCCCGACTACTTCAGCGCCACCGGCCAGCTTTGGGGCAACCCGATCTATCGCTGGGATGTGCTGGAGACCGGCGGATTCAGATGGTGGATTGAGCGTTTCCGCGCCTCGCTCGCCCTCTTCGATCTGGCGCGACTGGATCATTTCCGCGGCTTTGAATCCTACTGGGAGGTCCCGGCCAGTGAGGCGACCGCCATCCATGGCCGCTGGGTCGAGGCGCCGGGAGAAAGGCTTCTCACGGCGTTACGCAACGAATTTGGCGAACTGCCGATTGTGGCCGAGAACCTGGGAGTGATCACCCCGCCGGTGGAGGCATTGCGACAGAAGTTCGGCCTTCCGGGGATGAGCATCCTGCAGTTTGCGTTCGGCACAGATCCGCAAGGACCGTCCTTTCGACCCCACAATTACAGCCGCGATCTGGTTGCCTACACCGGCGGCCACGACAACGATACCGCGGTAGGCTGGTGGTCGAGTTCGGGTGCTGCCGACAGCACCCGCACGCCGGAGGATGTGCGCAAAGAACATGAACTCGCGCGCGCCTATCTTAACTTGCATGACGATGAGGAGATCAACTGGAGCATGATCCGCGCGGTCGAGGCCTCTGTTGCCGATGTTGTCATTGTTCCCTTGCAGGATGTGCTGGGATTGGGCAGTTCGGCGCGCATGAATCTTCCCGGCACGGTGAGCGGAAACTGGAAATGGCGTTATCGCCGGGGCGCATTGCGCCCCGAATTGAGCGCCAGGCTGCGATCCCTGGTCGAGCTTTATGAGCGCTAGGTAGGATCCTCGAACGGAAACCTGGAGAGCCGAATTCATGGACAAACCACCACGCACGTTCTGGCAGATCTGGAACCTGAGCTTCGGCTTCTTCGGCATCCAGTTTGGCTGGGGATTGCAGATGGCGAACATGAGCGCCATCTACGAATATCTGGGCGCGCGGGCAGATCAGATTCCAATTTTGTGGCTGGCCGCGCCGCTGACAGGATTGCTGGTGCAGCCCATTGTCGGCCAGGCCAGCGACAGCACGTGGGGTCCCCTGGGCCGGCGCAGACCCTACTTTTTGGCCGGCGCCATTCTGAGTTCGACGGCGCTGATCCTCATGCCGCGATGTTCCGCTTTGTGGATGGCAGCGGGACTGCTGTGGATTCTCGATGCCAGCATCAACATCAGCATGCAACCCTTTCGCGCGTTTGTGGCCGACCTGCTGCCCGAGTCCCAATGCACCCAGGGCTTTGCCATGCAGAGCCTGCTGATTGGCCTCAGTACTGTGATTGCCTCAGCGCTGCCCTACCTGCTGGCCAATGTTTTTCACCTCGCCCAAGCTCGGGCCGCGGGCACAATTCCATTCACGGTGCGCTTTTCTTTTTACATCGGCGCGGCGGCGTTTCTCAGTGCCGTGCTGTGGACCGTTTTCACCACCAAAGAATATCCGCCGGAGAACATGGAGGAGTTTCACAGGCAAAAGGCCCAGCGAGCGGGCATCGCGGCGGGAGCTCGCGAAATCCTGGTTTCGGTCCGCGAGATGCCGCGCACCATGCAGCAACTGGCCTGGGTCCAGATCTCGACCTGGCTTGGGTTGTTCTGCATGTGGCTCTACTTCCCGGTCGCGGTGCCACGCAACGTCTTCGGCGCCACTGACACCAGCTCTTCGCTCTATTCCTCGGGAGCGGAGTGGGCGGGCGTCTGCTTCGGAATGTACTCGCTGGTGTGTTTCGTTTTCTCCTTTGTACTTCCGTGGATTGCGCTCAGGCTTGGCCGCAAGGCGACCCATGCCCTGTGCCTCGTCTGCGGCAGCCTTGGACTGCTCTCCGTGGCCCTGATTCACAGCAAGTATCCGCTGTTGCTCTCCATGGCTGGAATAGGGATTGCGTGGGCCAGCATTCTCTCCATGCCCTACTCCATCCTTTCCGGATCTCTGCCCGCGGGAAAGACCGGAGTCTACATGGGGATCTTCAACTCCTTCGTGGTCATTCCGGAGATCACGGCATCGCTTGGGTTCGGCTGGGTGATGGGCCATTTACTGAACAACAATCGCCTTGCCGCGGTGGTTGCAGGCGGAATCTTCCTCATGCTCGCGGCTCTGCTGACCCAAAAGGTTGAAGACCTCGACGACCCGTATCGACTCCGAAAATCCGTTTAGGGCCAAGCCGGCGCGGCCACCTCTAATCGTCCCTAGCGATCGGCCTCGCAAGAAACGCTGAATTCGAGTGCGTATCTACAAAAACGGGGCATTGTAAGTGTGATAGGCTTTGTTGTCGCACCGCTGCCGAACTGGCGAACAGCGGATGGAGAGAAGGAAAACCGCGATGTCCTGGACCACCCGCATGCAAGCTCTCGCAGCCGTGACCGCAGCCCTGTGGCTGGGGACCGCAGCGCTCCACGCGCAAAAGCAAATTGCAATCGCCGCATCCGCATTCCCTGCTGCCCAGGAGAGCGAGCAGAACTGGTGGCGCAACGCCGTTATCTATGAGATCTATCCTCGCAGCTTCCAAGATTCCAACGGCGACGGAATCGGCGACCTGAATGGCATCACCCGGCGTCTCGACTACCTCCAGAAACTCGGCATCGATGCCATCTGGCTCACTCCCGTTTATCCCTCCCCACAGATCGATTTCGGATACGACATCTCGGACTACGAGAACATCGATCCTGCTTACGGCACGCTCCAGGACTTCGACCGCCTCGTCGCCGAGGCCGGCAAGCGCCACATTCGCATCCTCATGGATATGGTCATGAACCACACATCCGATCAGCACGAGTGGTTCATTCAATCCCGTTCGTCGCGCACCAACCCCTACCGCGACTGGTATGTGTGGCACGACGGAAAGGGAGAAACATCTACCAACAAAGGCACGCCACCGAACAACTGGCAATCCGAATTCGGACATTCCGCCTGGCAATGGGACGAAAAAACCCGGCAGTACTACTATCACAAGTTCTACATTCAGCAGCCCGACCTGAATTGGAATAACCTCAAGGTCCACGATGCCTTCAAGGACATCATCGGCTTCTGGCTCGCGCGCGGCGTGAGCGGCTTCCGTTTCGACGCCATCACTACTCTCTTTGAGGATCCTTCTTTCGCCGACGAAAGCTACGTCCTCGGCGCTGACGAAAAACCGGTCATCAATGCGTTCGGCGATCCAAAAGTTGACGGCCTGAAGACCGAGTATCTCCCCTGCGTCCACGCTGTTATGGCCGAGATGCGCACCTACATCGACACTTATAACTCGCCGAGCTTCCCCGGAACCCGCGTTCTTATCGGCGAAACTTACGTTCCAACCATCGCCGCACTTGCCGCCGAATACGGAACCCCCGAAAAGCCCGAGTTCCATCTGCCCATGGACACACAGGTCGGCTTCATCAATAAACTCGACGTCGCCGCCTTCCGCGCCAGGCTCAACGAAGTCGAGACGGAGATCGACGGCAACACGCCGCTGCTCGTCTTCGACAACCACGATAACCCCCGTCTCGATGCCCGCTATGGCGATGGCGTTCACGATACCGACATTCAACGCGTGATTTCTACCGTACTCTTCGCCTCTCGCGGCGCCTCCCTCTTCTATTACGGAGACGAGATTGGCATGAAAACCACTCCTCCTGCCCGCAAGGAAGACGTGAAAGACCCGGTAGGCATCACCGGCTGGCCCAAAGAGAAAGGCCGCGATGGCGAGCGCACGCCCATGCAGTGGGACGGCTCAAACAACGCCGGCTTCTCTGCGGCCAAGCCCTGGCTGCCCGTGCCGCCAAACGCTGCCACACTTAACGTGAAGGCGGAAAGCGCCGATCCTGGCTCGATGCTTTCCTGGTATCGCAGCATCATCCAACTGAAAAAGACAGTCCCCGCATTGGCCAGGGGCGAAAACGTGATGCTCGATGAAACCAACATGAAGGTTCTAAGTTGGCTGCGCCGGCTCGAAGGAGCTCCAGATGTCGTGGTCTCAGTGAACTTCACATCCGAGTCACAATCGGTAGCCCTCACCATCCCCGGCGCTGCCGCGAACCTCAAACTGAAGACGCTGCTCAAAACGCCCGGAGCGGCCGATCCCGCCTCACTCAGCCAGATCCAGCTGCCGCCCTTCGGCGTTTATATCGGCCAAGTTCAGTAAGTACATCCCGATAACCTGCTCCACAGAAATGCGTTACTTCTTCATCAGCCATCTCCTTTGCCTCCGTTGGGGGTTGCCTATTGAATTTTACGAGCATACCGATTGCCTGTTTCGCTGAAATGAAGTACCTTCTCGGCTAGGGGAACTTTTATGACCAAGACAATCACCGTCTCGAAGAACGGTCCGTATATGGTCTCGGGCTCTGTACCGCTTGCGATCCAAACCATTGGCGTCGATCGCAAGGGCGACTCCACCGAGTGGATCGAGGGCAGGGCGCTCGCCTCTTCTCCTCAGTATGCGCTTTGCCGTTGCGGCCACTCGAAGACCAAGCCGTTCTGCGATGGAACACACTCGAACATCGGCTTCGACGGTACCGAAACAGCTAGTCATGCTCCTGTTGCGCAGCAGGCAAGCTTGCTTGATGGCCCGACGATGCAACTCCTCGATGCGGAAGACTTATGTGCATTCGCACGCTTTTGCGATCCGCACGGTAAAGTTTGGAACCAGGTGGAACGAACCGACGATGAACAAATACGTGCGCAGTTTATACGTCAAGTGGGAAACTGCCCCGCTGGCCGTTTGATTGCGGTAGACAAGCAAACCGGCGAGTCAGTTGAGCCAAAGTTGCCGCACTCGATCGGAGTGGTGGAAGACCCTGCGCAGAATTGCAGCGGCCCGTTGTGGGTGCGCGGAGGGATAGAGCTCATCGGCGCCGATGGCCAAACCTACGAATTGCGGAATCGCATGGCTCTCTGCCGTTGCGGCCGATCCGAAAACAAACCCTTCTGCAACGGGGCGCACGCCGCCAACCCCAAGTTCAAGGATGACATCTAACCCGGCTCCTCCAGGCTTTCACCGAGTTCCGCGAAGGAGTGCTGCCTAACGAGCGTAGATACCAACGCGGCCATGGTCTATTCTGCGCACACCATCGACGCTTTTGAAGCCAAGACGGAATAAACTCAAATAGCTTTCATCGTGGCAGATTTTGGAAGCCATGGACAACACAAGAAGTACGAAGAACCGGAACGTGGGAATTTGATCAAACGAAAGGTGAGATTATGACCCCAGAACAGAACCTGCAATTGATGAAGACGCTGGACGATTCCTGGAACGCGAAGGAGCTGACAACGTTTCACAAACGCCACGCCAAGGATTGCGTGGTGCGATGGCCTAACCAACCGCCGACGCACGGAATAGAAGCTCATGAGCAGGAGGCGCTGGCTTTTTTCAAAACGTTTCCCGACCAGCACCTGGTCAACAATCCATACAAAGTGATGGTCGCGCAGGGTGATTGGACATGCACAATCGCCGAGTTTACCGGGACCATGACGGGACCGATGACGATGGCCGGCGGCACGGTGATTGCCCCGACGAACAAGAGCTTTAAGGTAGACTTCTGCACTGTGGCGCACTGGAATGAAAACGGAGAGATCGTGGAAGAAAACCTATTTTACGATCTCATGGGGATGTTGAAACAAATTGGCGTGATGTGAGCCCAGCGAAGGGCTGCGGAAATTATGGAGACGGAACGATATGCCGGAACTGATGCCCGCAATCTTCTTTGGACACGGCAATCCGATGAACGCCGTCCTCAACAATGTCTATACGAAAGCGTGGAGCCGCATAGGCCGCACAACAGCCAGGCCCAATGCGATTTTGTCGATCTCCGCGCATTGGTTTGTTCCGGAAACTGGCGTAACTATTGCAACTTCGCCAAGAACCATTCACGACTTTGGCGGTTTCCCCCGCGAACTCTTTCAAGTGCAATACCCTGCGCCTGGCGATCCCGCGCTGGCCCGCAAAGTGCAAGAGTTGCTCGCACCACTGGAAGTGAAGCTCGATAACTCCTGGGGGCTCGATCACGGGACATGGTCCGTGCTTCGGCATGTCTATCCCGATGCCGATATCCCCGTTGTCCAGCTAAGTATTGACGAAGGCAAACCAGCCTCATTCCATTTTGAGATCGGTAAAAGGCTTGCACTCTTGCGCGAGAAAGGCATACTCGTCGTTGGGAGCGGCAATCTCGTCCACAATCTCCACGCCTATGCGTGGGGACGCCATATGCCGGAACCGTACGACTGGGCAGTTCGCTTTGAGAGTGAAGCGAAACAAATGATGATCGCCGGCGAATACAAACCGCTTATTGAATACGAGACTCTGGGTCCGGAAGCCCTCCTCTCGATTCCGACGCCGGATCATTACCTGCCCATGCTTTATGTGCTCGCCACCAGGCAAGAGCATGAGGCCATTACTTTCCCAGTCGATGGCGTCGATGGCGGATCGATATCCATGCTGGCTGTGCAAGTAGGCTAATTGGCATGTGTTTTGCCTACCGAATGCCACTGCCAGGAGACGGAGTGCTGGGGGTTTCGCATAATTCTAGGTAGTGACCTTGGAATCGCCAGAAAGGCCCGAGCGATAAGGTGATGCGATAACTGTCACCGAATCGCCAGGGAGTATTGGCCAAAGGACTTGGCCGGCCGGATGCACGGCGTTGACTATCTCCACTGTTTCTGTCATTAAGGCCCCAACGGCCGGCATCCCATTGGGGCGCTGCGCAAGGGAGATTTGCTGTTAGCGCGCCAGAAAGTTCTTTGATAGAAATTTCCAAGTTGTGTTCAAAATTGCTCATCGCCGCGACGAATTTAAGGACATACTACTCCGGTGTTCGCTGCATCCACCGTGTAAAATGAAGATAGGGCGCGCCTGAAACGAAGGCGAGCCTTCTCATCGTGGACGAGGAGCCTTCAATTCGAGAGCCGTTGTAGTTCGTACTCACTGAGATTGACTACTGCGTTCGAGCGGGCGAAGACGGGTCTTCCGCATTGATTGAAAGTCGGAAAGAGATTCCGGATATGATCCTCTCCTATCCCAAACTTCCGGGCATGTCTGGAATTGAAGTCCTCCGGGTGGTTCGTCGCCGATTTCCTGCGACCCCGATGATCGCCATGAGTAGCTTCTCCGGCGATGAGGCGCCTTCCGGAGTTGTCGCGGATGCATTTTGCCAAAAGGGCAGCAGCCCGCGTGCCTTGTTGATGATCGTGGAAGCACTGTCTCTAATGGAGCGGCGTCCTTCTTCCTTTTGGCATCGCGATGCCAACGCTGAATCCGGCACAGGATTTTTCCCCAAGTTCGCTGACAAGGACCCGATACCAGCCGTACAAACGCGCTGATTCAATTCGTTTTTCACCCAGTGTCATGTATTCATTAAGAGCCGGTGGTCAAGGTAATTGCCCGGTTCCCCCAACATGCGGAAAGACGCATCAGTCGTGAAGCTTGGGATTCTTCCAAACCCGACAGGGCATTCCAAGTGCATTGGTTGTTGAAAGGACATCAGGTTATGCAACTTCGAACAAGTGTAATTGTCGCTGCCGTTTTGGCGGCACTCTCTGTAGCGTGCGTGGTTTCCCCGGCTCGAGCACAGGATGGTAAGCTTAGGGTTCATGCCGTACCACCTCAGGCTTATGTATTCGTTGACGGGCAGGCCATGCACGAAGCAAGCCGCGGCGCTTTCAATCTAAGCCCCGGCATCCATACCATTGACATCTACAACTACGGTTATAAACCGGCGACCCAAAAGGTCGACATCACTGCCCAAAAAACCAACACCATCAACGTTACTCTCGATCCCATCCCGGGCATGGTCGCCGGCCCATGGGGCTGTATCACGATCGAAGGCGCCGATCGGGATGCCGTGCTCCTCAACGGAAAGACGCCGGTCTTTTTTGTCGGCCACGGCGATGAATTCAATAATGAGTTCATGATGAAGCAGGAACTTATTGTTCCGCCCGGCAAACACCTGCTAACCATTCTCTCGGGAGATAAGGAAGTCTGGTCCGGCACGGTCGACGTTCCCGCCAACCAGCGTGTCGTAGTTGATATCCCGAAAGGCGTCCGGAAGACCATCCCATGGCACCGCGGAGAACAGCTCCAGTCTTTGCCGCGCTTCAAGGCCGGAGTGGCAAGTGCCGCGATTGTGGTTGCCAAACCCACGGCGCAGCTCACCGCCAGCAAAGGACAGATTAACGCCGGCGATACAACCCAGCTCAACTGGACCACCACCGACGCCCCCGATGTGAACATCTCCGGCATTGGCCAGGTCCCCGCATCCGGCGAAAAGGCGGTGCCGCTATGCGTAAGCACGACCTACAACCTGACTGCAACTGGGCCAGGCGGGACGGCCACTTCTTCTGCATCGGTTGACGTAAATTCTGCCATGCAGGCATCACTTAAGGCATCGCCGGCCGAAGCACGCTACCGGCGCATCGGCGACAAGGTGGTTGAGCAACCCACGATAACCCTGGATTGGTCGACTGCGAACGCCTCCTCGGTTTCTGTTGATCCGTTGGGTTCCGTAGACCCCTCGGGCAGCCGTATGTTGAATCCTCCTCCTCAAAAAACAGACCTTGGGCCGGTAGACGAAACGCTCACTTATACGCTCAAGGCCACTAATTGTTCCGGCGCTTCCGAGGTCCGTACGGCGACTGTTCATCTCACCGGCTCCATCGAGGCCTCCGAAGAGGTAGGGAAACTCGAGAATCGCCTGGCACTACACAGTGTCTTTTTCCCGACCGCTCAGCCCAGAGCCGAGCATCCCGAAGGCGGCTTGGTGGCCAGCCAGGAGGGAACACTGACCGCCCTGGCCACAGACTTCAAGAGCTACCTCACATATAAACCCGATGCCCACCTGACTCTGAGCGGACATTGCGATGTGCGCGGGTCAGTCGAGTACAACCAGGCGCTTTCCGATCGCCGTGTCGCTCGCACCAAGCAGTTCCTGGTGGAGCAAGGTGTTCCCGAAGCCAGTATTGAAACGCGCGGCCTTGGCAAGGAGGAAGAGCTCACCGCCGACCAGGTGAAAGCGCTGGTGGAACAGAATCCCGATCTGAGCGACGCCGAGCGGGCCAAGGTTCTCCATGACCTGAACGTCATTGTCCTGGCTCAAAACCGCCGTGTAGACGTTACGCTGAGCACCACGGGCCAACAGTCGGTGCGCCTGTACCCGTTCAATGCCGCCGATGCTTTGACGCTTCTCGACAAGAAGACTCCCGCACACACAACGGCCAAAGCAAAAGGCAAAATGAAGTAAGCCATACGCGATCGGTTCGTGGAACTCGGCTTCTGCAGTTTCTCGGCCGGGAGCGGCAAAGAAAACCTGGGCGGGGTCTCCTGAGGAGATCCCGCGCCTGTTGTAAAGCCGTTCCTGGCGGACTTTGCTGTATGTTCACCCGTGGCTCTTCGCCAGTTTTTGAATGGGCAAACCGGTCCCAGTTTGCAGCGTTTCCCCACTTCCTGAGTTGGGGCCGTATTAGCTGCAAACTGGAAGCTGCCCATTAAGTTACAGTCTGACCTGGCGCTTGCCGATGATTCGCCAGCGGCGCGGTGTGCAGCGGCTCCGTTTTACTCCTCAGTTGGCTTGGTCTTCCGATATGCCTCGCGGCCGGCCTCGACCGCTCCGGCTACCCGGCTCGATTGCTCACCGACGAAGCTCTTGCCACGGTCCACGTACTCACTTACCTGCGCTTTGCCTTTGTCCACGAGCGTGCCCACCTGCTCGACAGCCCGCTTTGTACGGGTTCGCAGGTACTCCGTTCCCTCGCGAGCGCCTTGAGCAATGTCTTCCCTGGTTTCGCGACCACTCTTGGGGGCGTAAAGAATCCCCACCAGTGCACCGACGCCGAGTCCTGCCAGCAACCATGCTATGCTCTGGACCTTGCTATCCTCAGCCATAATGAAGCATCTCCTTTCGCTCAGTTCCGAGAAATCCTCAAGCGTACCGGATTCCATGATACGCCGCGAACTACGAGCTGTCCTTGCGGCCTATTGAGTTCTCCGGCGGGACTCTCGTCGGCAAGAATCCCTGCCCCTGCCCATTAATATCGTATTAACGGCAGATTCAGAAGAAGTTATAGCAAAGCCGGCACTAAACCTGCTGGGCGCCTTTCTTAACGCAGCACAAGTATGCCGGCGTCAGTTTACCGTAGGTATTGATGCTGATCGATGCCGGACTCCTTGAGCGGCTTGTCATCCTGATCGATGAGCGCGCCTCCGCAGGCCGACGGGGCTCCTAGGTTACCTGCTCAGCAGTCGTAGCTGGCGCTCGTACGTCGACGGCGGCCTACACTTAAGGAAGTAAGGCTAATTGCATTTCAACCGCGAACGTGAGTATCTTCAAGCTTTGCCCTGGAGCTGCCATGAGCGATGCCTCACGTACGCAAAATATTGAGAAGCTTGTTGACCAATTGATCGAACTCTACTCGGCTCAGGCCGCCGATTTACGCGAGTATGCCCAAGCCAGAGTGGAAGGGGAGGGCACTGTACATCTGGAGCGTTCCCTTCGCCACCGGGAAATTCAGCGGGCGGATCTTTACCGCCAGTTTGAGCAGGCGGCCTTCCTTGCATCCCCGGCTCAAAGGCGCGCAGACCAAACTTAAACTCGTGAGCGATGGATTCCGGAGGATGCGGCTGAGGAACGCCACCGCGTCCAGTGACAATTGTCTGGCTTAGCGCCTGCCCGCTCTCAAGATTCGACATCCTGCAACCGCGCTGCACGGTTTGCACTACCTTGTCAGTCGACGCATGCACGAGGTGAAAGTCATCCAAATCACCAAGAGGGTTGGGGAGGAACTGTCCGGGACGATGCTTCAAGACGGGGCAAATCTTGGCTTTTTGCTTCTGGCATGGGAAATTGTTGACGCCGCGTGAATTCAGGGGTAGATTGATTGCGTACGGGGAAGGAGATCTGTCCAAAAGATGCAGAGAGACTCTTTCAGCTTTACAGCGCACGAGGTGATTGAAGGCTAGGGCATTGCGCTCCGGACCCCACGGTAGCCCTTGCAAAGACGATTCGACCGCACGGGACGCTACTACATTCTTTCACGTAAAGATGCATCCTTCGACCCGATGTGCAGTCTGGCGATTCTTTCAATGGAGCGACGACACTGTCGCCCACGGAGCCCGGTCTACCGGGTGGCGCCAACGAGCGATCGCGGCTAGGAAGCATGAGTGAAAATGATCGGGCACTCGCGGCAGTGCGATGGCCTTAGTCCAATACCACAATTCACCGCGACGGCCTGGGTTATCAACCTGGGCCGTCGTCGTAGGTTAGAGCGAGTCCCGTGGTCTTTAGGATATAGTGAGAACGGACATGAGGAAGATGCGCGGTGAGTTGAGCATGGTCTGTCCAGATTTGTATTTCCTGCCACTTCGAGGAGAGAAATAGGTTGATGGGGCAGATGGTGACCCGTATCTTTGCGGATTACGTATGGAGTCTCCCCATTTAGGAAGGCTTGGTGCTTGTGCTTTCAATCTCCGGCTGCAAGCATGCTTCGCAACCGCCAACAAACGCAAACACGACTGCCACCACTGGGTCCGGGAGTGTTACCACGCCAGAATCTGCCGATGATACCCGGCTTGGATGGCGAAGATCGCGGCGCGGCCGCGCAGACATGCAGGCGGCGCCGGGTGCGTTTGCTTTCTATCTTCTGAATCTATCCTGGTCTCCCGAAAGAGGAATCACGCGAAGTCGGAAACCAACTATTGGAGGAAGAAATGTTGAAAGGGTTTCGAGATTTTATCCTGCGTGGCAACGTTGTAGACCTGGCTGTCGCCGTTATTTTGGGCGTGGCCTTCAATGCCATCGTCGCGTCGCTGGTTGGCGATGTACTGAACCCGCTGATCGCCGCAATCTTCGGCAAGCCTGACTTTAGCCACGTGATCCTTTATGTCAACGGCGGGCAGATCAAGATCGGTAACTTCCTGAATGCCGTCATATCGTTCCTCATTGTGGCTTCCGTGGTTTACTTTGCGATCGTGTTGCCGCTGAATCATCTCATGGCGCGATTGAAGAAGCCCGAACCGGAGGCTCCGCCCATTAAAACCTGTCCTGAATGCTTGAGCGAGATTCCGCTCGCGGCCAAGCGCTGCGCCCACTGCGCCCAGCCTGTGGCATAGAAACTTGCCGGTGAGCAGGCGGCAAACTCCGTCTTGCCGAGAGTTCTCGATCAAGGGATTATGGGAGGCCGAAAGCAAAGCCCCAAAGCGTCCGCTCTGCGACAGTGTCCACCCCAAGTGAGTTATCCAGCCACGGAGTCCTGGTCATGAATCTGCGCTTTCGGTTGTGTTCCATCGCTACATACTCAGCTGCGCTTCTTGTGTGCCTCGCCGCTCCTGCTCTTCACGCCGACACGGTGGTGATGAAGAATGGCGACCGGCTGACCGGAACCGCCATCAAGCTCGAAGCCGGCAAGCTGACCTTCAAGGCCGCGTACGCTGATCCCATCGCCCTCGCCTGGGACCAGGTTGCCAGTCTCACCTTGAGCCAGGCACTGGTCTTGACCACGCCGAAAGGAACGCTGAGCATAACTTCTGTCGAGCGCACAGAGAGTGGCCTGATTGTCGTTACGCCTTCCGGTCCGGCCACGCTGGACCCCGCGGCCGTCACGGTTCTGCGTTCGCCTGCCGATCAGAAGGCCTATGAAGCCTCCTTGAATCCGAGCTGGGGCCACGCCTGGGCCGGCGCCGCGAATCTGAGCCTCGCCTTGGCCCGCGGAAATTCCGATACCGCTACCTTCGGCGCTGGATTCACGGCGTCACGGCAAACCCGCACCGACAAAACCTCACTCTACGCAAATACTCTTTACAGCGAGAATGCGCACGCCGTTCCTTCGACCAGCGCCAACGCTACCGGCGGCGGACTCCGCTACGATCACAACCTGAACCCCAGAGTATTCGCCTTCGGCTCCGGCGATTTCTCCGCGAATGCCTTGCAGAACCTGGACCTGCGCTCCATCATAGGCGGTGGCTTTGGATGGCACGCCAGCAAGACTCCCAAACAGATGTTCGATGTGATGGGCGGTCTGGTCTGGACCCACGAAGACTATGCGGCCTTCTACACCGCGAATGCCTCGCCCCCTCCGGCTGAGATCCTCACTCCCGCCGTCGTCAACAGCTTCCCTGCCCTCGATTTAGGCGAGCAGTACACGCGCAAGTTCGGCGCCGGGAGCCTGTTTACCGAGCAGGCCTACCTCTACCCCGACCTGAGCACCTTGAGTCAGTACCAGCTCACCCTCAATTCCACCTTCAGCACCAAGCTCGGCAAGATGTTCAATTGGGTGACCACCTTCAGCGACAGTTACACCTCGTTCCCACCGGCGGGAACCCTGGACAACGACGTGATCCTCACCACGGGCCTCGGGATCACTCTGGCACGTCCTTGAAATACGTGCCGGCAGCAGTACTCTTCGCCAGAACGATGATGGGAAGTCCGAAACGAAGATTAACCGGCAAAACGCATGGAAAAACAGCTGAACAACTGCCATTCAGGCGGATCGTTCAGCCGATTACAAGCTCTCGGCAGAGGTATTATGGGAAAGCGAAAACGAGCCACGGTAACTCAGACTGCCTACCGCAGCGCGCGGGCGGTGGACACCAAGGAAGTTCAAAAGGAGCACAACCAAATGAAACGAAACATCTCGATCATCGCAACGATTCTGTTTTTGCTCTTCGGAGCCACGGCCATTGCCAATGCCCAGCGCGATCAGCAGGGTAATGACCAGAACAAGTCGAAACAGCCGCAGCAACATCAACAGGCGCAACCTGGACAGCAACATCAACAGGCACAACCTGCGCAGCAACATCAACAGGCACAACCTGCCCCGCAACGTCAACAGGCGCAACCTGCACCGCAAACGCATCAACAGCAGGCTGCCAGGCCAGCACAAAGTCAGTCAAGACCGCAACAGACCTATGGCGGCGCCTATCACGGCGGCGTGCAAGTCAACAGTCCCACATACGGTGGCGTCCATCCCAGCGGCGTTCCGCAGCACCAGGGACAGGTACACAGTGGATTTGCTCAGTCTCGCGCCAATTCGTGGCAAAACGAGCACCAAAGCTGGTCCCAGCGCGGAGGCTATAACGGCTACCGGATTCCCGACAACCGCTTCAAGCAATACTTCGGCCGCGATCACTTCTTCCGCATCTCCGGTCTTCCCTTGGTCTTCGTGGGCGGGATGCCGCGCTTCCAGTACGACGGATACTGGGTCACGATCTTGGACCCATGGCCAGAGACATGGGGCCCGAACTGGTACGAAACCGACGATGTGTATCTCGACTACACCGGCGACGGGTACTATCTGTATGACAGTTTGTACCCTGGTTTTCCGATTGCCGTCACAGTTACGTTTTAGTTGAGCCTGAGGTTCGATCCTTTAGCTCAGAGGGATGGCTGGTGCGCCCGGTAATCCATGCGGGCGGGTGTGTGGCTGCAGGGCAGCGGGAGTTTTACTTATCTCCCGAATGTCTTTGTGTGCGAGCCGCGCGCTACAGGTGTAGAGAGTCGCTTCACGATTTCGCATTCGGGCGAATTTGAGGGATCACCCGTTTCCGTGCCTGAACACGGGAATTAGGCCTCGCTGGGCCGATGGAACTGCCTGGCTAACTGTGTCGAAGATTCGGTAATCGCAGGCAACGATAGGCAAAAGGCCATGCCTCTCCCGCATGGCCTTTTGCATTGAAGCTTCACGCACTGGAAACAGCCATCGGCCGGACCGATTTCCCGATGTAAAGTGGACCCGTTAGAGATTGGCGTTGCGATTACGCGTGACGAGACGCACAACCCAAGTAAGAAGAACCGCACCAATCACGGCAATCACAATGCTGATGATCAAACCGTGCTGTCCGATTCCCCCGAACCCGAGAAAGCTGGACAGGAACCCGCCGATAACTGCTCCGGCGAGGCCGACAACCATGTCCATGATGAAGCCAAAGCCAGACCCCTTCATTAGCTTTCCGGTGATCCAGCCGGCGAGTATGCCGATGACGATCCACGCAATAATTCCATGACCCATATGATTCTTCTCCTAACTGGGCTTGGTTACAAGCCCCGGATGGAACAGACTTGAAACGACCCATGATAGCTCCACTCAGAGCGATTAACCAGAGTTTTGTTTTTCGCTCCTCATTCGCCAAGTTACACCGCCCGAGGCCCGGCTTCGATGGGCCCTGACCCGGATCTGTATCATCTCGCGTTTCCACGTCAAGGCAAACCTGTACGCGGCGGCGCAAAAATAGACCACGAACCGGCGCGAGAGCGCTGGGTCGTGGCTGAGCATCGGATTGAATAGCTCGGGCGAAACGCCGACTGTCTTGCCTATTAATGAAAATCTAGATCGCTAGTCTCTTGCCGCAGCAATCCTGCTCGATAGCCGGCGCCGGTGATTCTCTTTGTCATCCATTCCGCGTTTTCGGGATTGCATGCCCGCATCACTCAATATCCTCCTCTCGCTTTGGCGCTTTCGCCGTCGAGCCCCTCACAATCAGCTCCGTCTCCACCTTCACTTGAGCCGCCGACTCCTGGCCCGACATCAGCTTGAACAGGTTCTCCATCGCCATCTGTCCCATCTGCCGCATCGGTTGCCGCACCGTGGTCAGGGCCGGCGCGAGATACGCGGCGAAGAACAGGTCGTCGAATCCCGTCACCGACACATCCTGAGGCACTCTCAATCCGCGCGCGCGAATCGCCCGCATCGCACCCAGAGCCATCAGGTCGTTGTAGCAGCACACTGCCGTCGGCGGCGTGTTCAACCGCAGCAGCTCATGCACGGCGTCCATCGCCGTCTCGGGCCCTCCGTCGCCCACCGTTACCAGCTCCGGCGCAAACCCTATCCCCGCTCTCACCAGCGCCGCCTTGTATCCCGCCCGCCGCGTCGCATCCGCCTGGTAGCCGTTGCGGTCGCCCAGGTACGCGATACGCCGGTGCCCCAGTCCGATCAGGTGCTCCATAGCCGCCCGCATCCCCTCCTGGTTGGCAATCGTCACCGCGTGCACAAACTCGCCAGGGTACTGGTCGTTCACCAGCACAATGGGAACATTCAGCTCCTTGAGCAGCGGCAGGTACAACGCTCCCACACGCGACGACGTCACAATGATCCCGTCCACGCGCCGCTCGGCAAATTCCCCGACCACTCTGCGCTCCTGCTCGGGATCGGCGTGCGAATTGGCCAGAAACACCGCGTACCCATGTTCGGCCGCCGTCTCTTCGACGCCGCCCGCCACTGCGCTCGAAAACGGATCGTCCAGCAGTGTCATCACCAGCCCAATGGTCCGTGTCCGCCGTGTCACCAAACCGCGCGCCACCGCGCTGGCGCGATATCCCTGATCCTCGGCGATCTTGCGGATCTTTGCCGCCGTCTCCGCATTCACCAGAGGACTATTCTGCAGCGCCCGCGAAACCGTGGGGTGTGACACCTGCGCCAGCCGTGCAATGTCCTTAATCGAGGGCTGCCGCGACAACTGGCGCGGGGCTGGCGCGGGCGGGCGTCTTACGCCTCCATGCGCAACTCCCGCCGGTTTTCCTCCATCCCGCTCAGTCATCGAGTAAATTCCTTATTGCACACGTGTACGGCATCCCTCAGTCTCCTCGAATGCGCGCTCGCTCGTCAATGCCCCGCCCCGCCGTAATAATCTAAATACCGGTCCCTCCATGCTCTCATCCGCCTCAACTTCCGCCGGCCACCCCAACGGGCAAGCGCCGCACAGCGGCGATCCCGCCACCCTCCAGCGCCGCATCGGCCTCCGTTCCGCGGTTCTCTTCAACATGCTGGAGATGATCGGCGTCGGTCCCTTCATCACGCTGCCGCTGGTCATCGCCGCCGCGGGTCTTCGCCTCTCCGTCTGGGCGTGGGCGCTGGGCGCGGCCATCGCTATCGCCGACGGCCTCGTCTGGGCCGAGCTCGGCGCCGCCTTCCCGCGCGCCGGCGGTTCGTATGCATTTCTCCGCGAGATCTACGGCCCCCAGGGCCCCGGAAACTGGCTGAGTTTTCTCTACGTCTGGCAGGTCGGCTTCACCGCGCCGCTCGCCATCGCTTCAGGCTGCATCGGTCTCTCCGGTTTTCTGGATGTCTTCTGGCCCGCACTCGACTTAGCGCCCATCGCCGCGCTGCCCGCGGTCCACTATGCCAACTTTACCGCCGCCGCCGCGTGTCTTCTTGTCACCGCGCTCCTCTATCGGAACATCAGTTCTGTCGCGCGCATGGCCTGGGTGCTCTTTGCCGGCGTCATCGCCGCGCTCGCCGGCGTCATCGTCTCCGGATTCGCTCACGCCGCCGCAACCGGCGGCTGGCACATGCCCGCCGCGCCTGCGCTCTCCGCATTCGCGTCTATCGGAGCCCTCGGCGGCCTCGCCCAGGCCACGCTGCTCGCCACCTACTGCTACTGGGGCTACTACAATATCTGCTTTCTCGCCGCAGAAGTCCGCCGCCCCGAGCGCACCATTCCCCGCGCCATTCTGCTCTCCGTCCTCTTCGTCGCTGCCTTGTATGTCGCGATGAACCTGGCCGTGCTGCCATCGCTCGGCGACGCGTCTACACATGCCGCCCAGTCGGCTGCTCTCCCCGGTCAACTCGTCGCCGACATCGCCCGCTCCGCATTCGGCCCCTGGGCCGGATACACCATCGCCGCTCTCATCGTCTGGACTGCCTTCTCCAGCGTCTTCTCGCTGCAGCTCGGCTACTCGCGCGTGCCCTACGCCGCCGCCTGCGACGGCAACTATTTTCACTACCTCGCTGCCGTCCATCCAAAGCACGGCATTCCCCACCGCTCGCTCGTGGCTCTCGGCCTCGTGGGCACCTTCTTCTGTTTTTTCTCGCTCACGCAAGTCATTACCCTGCTCGTCATCACGCGCATCCTGCTGCAATTCTTCCTGCAGCAATTCGGTGTCATCCTTCTCCGCATGCGCCAGCCCGATCTCCCGCGCCCCTTCCGCATGCCGCTCTACCCGCTCCCGCCGCTCTTCGCCATGGCGGGTTTCGCGTTTCTCCTCGTCTACCGCGCCCACGCCGTGAAAGAACTCGCGGTCGCCGCGGCCATCGCCGCCTCCGGAACCCTCCTCTATCTCCTCCGCGCCCACCGCCTCCGCCAGTGGCCGTTCGCACCCGCACCAACTTCAGATCCCCAGCCGTGATCTACGCGTCTACCCTGAAGAAACCCGATTCATCTACTGCGTGAACACAATTCGAGCACAGCTCCGCAGCCTCCTCTAGATAGAGCAGGTTCAGCAAACTCGGACAGGGGTTCAAGTGGAGGTTCTGTTCTTTGGCAGCCTAAGATCGCTCCAGAAGAGGAGACCCGATGAGCTGACGTCCACGCAGGAACCATTCGGTGGAGCTCAAGACGAAGGGGGCTTTGGCGTCTATCAAGGGCGAGAAGACTCTGGCCAAGCTGGCAGAGCAGTTTGATGTGCAGGCCAACCAGATCACGCAGTGGAAGAGCCAGTTTCTGGATGGCGTCGCGGGCGTTTTCGCGGAAGCGAGGGCTACACCGGCTCAAGAGTTGGTGGACGTAAAGACGCTGCACGCCAAGATCGCGTCCTCGCGCTAGAGAGCTATTCTTTAGACGGGGCGCCGACCAAGGCCGGGTTGCTGAGCGCAAACCGGGGTCCCCATCACGCGAATTCTGCGTGAATGGGGTGGAAGGCGATGATCGACCCTGAGCATGATCTGCCCATACCGCAACAGCCGAAAGCCCTGGGCATCAGCCGCAGCACGGTCTATTACCAGCCGCGTCCGGTGTCAGCCGAAGACTTGTGGCTGATGCGCCAGATCGATGAGTCGCATCTGAACTACCCGTTCGCTGGCTGCCGTATGCTGCGCGATCTGCTCGACCATCAAGGGCCGGAGGTAGGGCGCCGTCATCTGCGCTCGCTGATGAGACGGATGGGCGTCGAGGCGCTGGAAGAAGCTCTTTCCAGGAACGAAAAACCGGAGATATTCAACACCGATCAGGGCAGCCAGTTCACTAGCGAAGCTTTCACCGGGCGGCTAAAGAAAGGATCAGGATCAGCATGGAGGGCGAGGGCCGCTGGCGCGATAACGTCTTCGTCGAGCGGATCTGGAAATCCATCAAGTACGACGAGCTCGACCTGCACGCCTACGCCTCGGTCAGCGAGGTCAGAACTTTCATCGGCCGCTATCTGGAGTTCCATAACTCCATCCGGCCACACTCCAGTCTGGAAGCGCTCACACCCGATCAGGTATGCTTCAACCGCCTGCCAGAGTCCATGGCAGCCCAAAAACAAGAACTGCCACTTAAGGAAAGAGCAGAAACTGTCCGAATTACCGGGACCATCTCACCTTTCGCGAGACTCGTCGCAGGGTCAATCTTAGTACCTTGAGGAAAAAGGAATGAACGAATCGGCCGAACTATCCCTTAGTGAACCCCACACGCAGATCCGCCAATCACCTATACTGCCTTGGCGCTGGGTCAGTGTTTTCATTGCGATTTCCGCATCCCTAATCCTCTTCAGCACTTGGGAACGAAGATATGATATTTTTGCAGACGGGATATCGTACCTCGATATGGCGCGGTACCTCTCGCAGGGCGATCTCACCGTACTTTTCCACCCCTACTGGTCGTCTCTCTATCCGGCTGCAATTGCCATCGGGCTCAAAGCATTCTCGGGAACGCGAATGTCAGAGATAGAGATCGCTCATATTGTGAATGGCCTATTCGCATTAGTCGCTCTGGCGAGTTTTACATTCTTTGTCAAAGAGCTGTTTCGGCTTACTTCGTCACAACTAACAGGCGGCGAGCAAGTTAACCCTCGAGGGAGACTTGCGCTGGCGTATGGGCTGTTCCTCCTCGGAGTGCTGAAGATGATCGGCGTGGGAATTGTGACTCCCGATCTGGCCGTCGCAGCGATCGTTTTTCTCGCGGCTGGCCTCGGTTGCCGTTTGGCAAGCCATCTTGGCCACTTCAGGACGGCGGTATGCCTCGGTTTGGTCCTTGGCCTCGGCTATTTCGCCAAAGCTCCGATGTTGCCGCTTGGCGTGTTGCTTTTGCTGCTGCTTGGATTACCTAAAATTGGACCTCCGGTCCGCCGCCGATATCTTGCGCTGGCTGGTGCAGTGTTCGCCCTCATCGTTGCTCCATACATTGCCATACTTGGCCAACGACAGCACAAGTTCACCTTTGGTGAGTCCGGGTACCTTAATTATGCGTGGCACGTGCAGCAGAGTGTTCCTCGTTACTTCGGGTGGGCAAATCCTTCTCAAGACGCAGGCGTACCAACCCACCCTGTGCATCTGCTTGGGTCGAATCCGATGGTGTACGAATTCGCAGCTCCTGCTCCGGGCACCTTCCCCTTGTGGTACGATCCCTCTTACTTTCACCAAGGGCTACGGCTTAAGTTCGATGCGCGCAAGTTGATCATGCGTTTGCGCTTCGCTCCGCAAAAGCTAGGTCTCGCATTTGGTAAATTCTTTCTCCCCCTCTTTGCCGGAATCGGAATCCTCGCAATCCTTGCTGGCCGGCGCCTATTGACTCTTCGGCTGGCTGCTCCTTGGTTGGCAATTTGGTCGGTCATCGCCGCCTTCACCTATGCATTGCTCATACTCGAGGATCGTTATATCGGACCATTCTTGGCGATTCTGTTTATGCTAGCCTTCGATGCGGTTGCCTCGGTCGGGCCCGAAAAACGCCAGAAGCTCAGGAACCTAACGATCATTGCAACTGCCGTCTGCCTCTTCTTGCCCTTCCTACGGTATGAGTTCGAGGACCTGCATCGCGCACCCAGCCCGGAAAATGACGGTTTGTTGCATATGACAGTCGCACAACATCTATCCGAACTCGGGTTACGCCCCGGAGACAAGATTGCAGTTCTGGGGCTCCCGTTTGATGTTTATTTTGCTCATCTGGCGCAGTTACGCATAGCCGCATATATCGGTGATGAGGTGGAAAACGATGATCTCGAGAGCACCGAAGTTCTTGACGACAGCTATTGGGCTCTCGGGGCGAAAGACCTTGGCTCTCTTCGTCGGATTCTCGCTGAACATGGGATCAAGGCAATCGTTACTTCTGATCGATGCGATTTCGCAATCGATAGGGGCTGGCTGTCTCTTGGCACTAACCGATATTGCGCCTTGTTGATCGATAGCCTAGGCCGATCGTGATTTGAGTAATTCTCTGATGCTGACTAACATGGCCGGTGCGCTCCAGATTGTGCGCTACGCACTGCGATTTTGTGTAACTTTCTCTGCGGCAGCGTGTCTAATAAACGAACGGGCCTTCCCCAAGCGAGGTCATCCATGCTCATCGGCAAGCTGCCCGGTATTCCTTCGTCGGAAATCACCTCCCGCGACGACTACTTTCGCTATCTCTCGCGCCGGCGTTTCCTGAAAGGTGCGGCCGCAACCGGCGTCGCAGCCCTCGCCGCCAGCCGCATCGCCGAATTCATCGCGCCGTGCGCCGTCCGCGCGGGAACGGAACTGCAAACTGTACACTCGCCGCTCACCACCACCGGCGAGCAGTTGACCACCTACGACGACATCACCCACTACAACAACTTCTACGAGTTCGGCGTCCAAAAGGGCGACCCCGCGAAAAACGCGGGCGGCCTGCCGACGCGCCCCTGGACCGTCAAAGTGGAAGGCAAAGTCGCCAAGCCGCTCACCTTCGACGTTGACGACCTGCTCAAGCTGCGCCCGCTCGAAGACCGTGTCTACCGCCATCGCTGCGTGGAGGCCTGGAGCATGGTGATTCCCTGGGTCGGCTACTCGCTCTCCGAGTTCATCAAGCAATGCAATCCGCTGCCCAGCGCGAAGTACGTTCAGTTCCTCTCCTACTACAACTCCAAAGTCGATAAATGGGCCTACGAGGACGCCACCATCAACTGGCCCTACTCCGAAGGCCTGCGCATGGACGAGGCCATGAACCCGCTCACCCTGCTCACCTTCGGCCTCTACGGCGAAACCCTGCCCAACCAGGACGGCGCGCCTGTGCGCATCGTCGTGCCCTGGAAGTACGGCTTCAAGTCCGCCAAGTCCATTGTGACCGTGCTCTTTGTCGATAAGCAGCCGCACACCACCTGGAACGATCAGGCCCCCAACGAATACGGCTTCTACTCCAACGTGAACCCCAACGTCGACCACCCGCGCTGGAGCCAGAAGACCGAGCGCCGCATCGGCCTGCCCTTCTACGCGCAGCGCCGCACCACGCTCATGTTCAATGGCTATGCCGATCAGGTCGTCTCGCTGTATAACGGAATGGATCTGCGCAAGTATTACTGATGCAGGGAACAGGGAAAACATGCCTCGTTGTGCCCGTGTGCTTTCGTTTCCCGGTATCCAGCTGACTTGCTAATTCGCCAACTATGAAACGTTCGACCTTGATCCTGCTCAAGACCCTCACATGGCTGGCCTGCCTCGCGCCCTTCTGCTGGCTCGCCTTGGGCGCCGTCACCAACAACCTTGGCCCCGATCCTACGGCTGCGATCGCCTTCTCGACCGGCCTGACCACGTTGCGCCTGCTCACCGTCACGCTCGCCATCACGCCGCTGCGCCGCCTTTGGCCGCGCGTCAATTGGCTGATTAAATTCCGCCGCCTCATCGGGCTCTTCGCCTTCTTCTACGCATCGCTGCACATGCTCACGTACGTGGCGCTTTACTCCGGCTTCAGCCTCGCGGCCATGGAATCCGACATCGCCAAGCGCCGCTTCATCACCATGGGAGTTGCCGCCTATCTGCTGCTTGTGCCGCTTGCGGCCACGTCCACCACATGGGCTATCCGCAAGCTCGGCGGCAAAAACTGGAACCGCCTGCACAAGCTGGTCTACGCCGCGGCCATTTGTGGTGTGATTCACTACTGGTGGCAAGTCAAGACCGGCGTGATCACGCCGCTTACTATCACCGTCGTCCTCGCTTTGCTGTTTCTCGCGCGGCCCGCGACTGCCTGGCTGCAGCGCCGCAAGGCCCGCGGCGCCGCATCGGCGCCCGTCGAATCCAAGTAAAAGCCGCAGCAAAGGCGGCAACCCATCAAGGCTCCCCGTGCAAATTGCGCTCGGGGATCAGTTGTCAGTAGAGAGGATTGGCTATGCTCCACAGATTCACAGTTTCTGTGACTGTACTGAGGATTGGCTTTAAGTTATTGATTCCGGATTAGTTCCACTCCACACAGGTTCACAGCCCATTTTTTTGGCGGCTTGGCCGCCAGTGGTCAGCGATCAGTGGTCAGGGATTAGAAGTCAGGGGTCAGGGATCAGGGGTCAGGGATCAGGAAAGCTCGGGACCGAGAGGGCAGGGGGAGGGGGTGGCTACGTTGCGGCCAGCTTTTAACTTCTTGCAATAGGGGGGAGGGGGTGGGGGTGACTGATCCGTTATCCCTGCCCCTTGATCTCTGGTTTCATTGTGCGCCGGGAGGGGGAAATTATCGGCAAATCCGCGCAAGAAAAATCGGGCCCTTCCCGAAGGAAGGGCCCGATCGTGAGTTGCTTGAGGATTCTAGTTCACGGTGATCTGGAAGGTCTGGGTGACCGTAGGAGTGACGGAGGGGTTGGCCGTCGCCGTCACCGTGTAGGTGTAGGTTCCAGCGGTTGTGCCCGGATCGCTGGGCCCAGTATTGTTGTTGCTGCTGCCGCCGCCGCAGCCGGCCATGACGCCGATTGCGGCCATGGCGACCAGGATCGAGAGCATATTGCGCCAGCTACGCCGGCGCGTCGGGATGCCGAAGAAGACGAGCAGGGCGAGCACGGCGCCCGAGCCCGCGCCCAGCCAGCCATTCTTGCCGCCCGGCAAATTGGGACGCGCCAGCGCCGCGGCGGTTGGCGCGGTGGTGTAGATGACGAATGTAATCTGACCACTCGTGTTGGTCGAGGTTAGACTCACCGAGCTGGTGCTGGCGACCTGGCAGGTAGTGCCGTCGCTATTGGTCGCCGTGGTACTCGTCTGCGCGCAACTGAGGGAAACCGTGCCCACGTAGCCGGTCGAGGTGCTGATAGTGACGGGTTGGGTGACCGATTGGCCGGGCGTCACGCTGGACAAGCTCGGCGTGCCGGGCGCTAGCGTAAACGTCGACTCGGTCACCGACACCGAGCCGGTATTCTGTCCTGCCGCATAGTTGCTGTCGCCGCTGTACTTCGCTGTCAGCGTGACGCTTCCCGAGCCCAGCGAGTTGGCCGGGATCGTGAACACGCAACTGCTGGCGCTGGTGCAGGGGTTGGTTCCGATGGTTTCGGCGGTGGCCGTGTAGCTGCCGCTCGATGCGCTCAGGGTGATGGTTCCGGTGGGCGTTACGCCGGCACCGCTCACCGACACCGTCACATTCAGGCTGGCGCTGGAGTTGAGCGTCTGCGATGCAGGCGTCACCGTTATGGTGGGCGTCAGCAGCACCACCGTGGTCACGGTGACCTGCCCAGTTCCGGTCTTTGCCGCGTAGTTCACATCACCGGCGTAGCTCGCGGTGAGCATGTCGATCTGCCCGGTTGCACTGCCGGGCAGAGTGTTGGCGGGAACGGTAATCGTAACCGAGCCGCTGCTGTTCAGGGTTCCCGACGCAGAGTAGCTGGCGCCATTTGCCGTCAGCGTCACAGTTCCGGTGGGCGGAATGGTTTGCCCATTGGGATCCTGCGGCGCGCCCGCTCCGCTGGCTACGGTCACGAGCACGCTCAACGAGTTGTTGGAGTTGATGCTGGTGGGATTCGGGGTTAAGGTGACGGTCGGAACTGCCGAACCGGGCGTCACAGCGGGCCAGGCATTCACCACGTTGGCCACGTTCAGCGAGCCGAGGCCCGTCGCCTCGTCGTAGCCGGTCGCGGCGCTGTAGCTACTCAGGATGCCGATCTCGTCCAGGGACCCGAGCGTGGATTGCGTTGCGACGCAGTTGGGAGTCTTGTCGACGTAATCGCAGGGCATGGCGTTGGTGCCCTCATCGATGTCGTTGAAGTAGCAGCCGTCGCTGGTGGTGGCATTTTCGGCGCTGCAGGTGCTGCCCCAGGTCTGCTTGGCGGCCAGTGCGTACAGTCCGGAGTTGGGGCTGCCCTGCGCCGCGCCGGCCTTTTGATTGATGAGGGCCATGACGCCCGCCATGGCCGGCGTGGCCACCGAAGTTCCGCCTACCTCCTCGGCAAACGGCTCTACGTTGCTGGAATAGCTGCAAGGCTGAATGCCGTTGCCGTAGCCGGAGGTGTCCTGCGAAACGCAGACCAGATAGGCGCTGCTCGAAAGGAACCCATCGGCGGCAAAGAAGCTGACGTCGGGAACGTCGCGCACGCCGTCGGAGGGAATGCCGGCGACGCCTGTCTGCCACGACGGCTTGGGCCAGCCGTCATTGACGACGGTGAGGGCCGCCTGGGATGCGTTTGTGTCGGGATTCGAGGTAATGCCAGTGGAGGTTGCGCTGCTGGTGCAGGTTCCGTTGGTTGTACTACTCGGGTTCGTGGAGTTGACGACGCAACTACTGGCGCCGCCGCTGCCGCCGACAACCTGCAAAAGATACTCGCCGTATGGGTAAGTGGACCCGAGGCCCTGGTTCCCGAGGTTGGAAGAACTATAGTCGAAAATAAAATTGCAGCCCTGTTCCGCAGTTGAGACGTCCGAGGCCGGGATGGCGTAGATCTCATTTGCCATATCCTGCATCCACACAAGGGCCAATGGATTGGCGCAGCTATCGTTCCAGGGCACCTCGCGCACGTAGCCTTTGGCGCTCGACTCATTGGTGGAATTGTTGGACGAGTTCCAGTAGTTCCCAACGGTGCATTCCGTCGTGGGAGAGTTGAAGAAGTTTTGGGGCGCGCACCAATTGAGGTCGGTGCCGCCTACGGCGGTATCGAACGGCGTCGAGGCCAGACCGCTGACCGTGAGCCCGTAAACCGCAAAGTTATAGCCCTGGTCGCAACTGGCCGAGCCGGAGTCACCCGAGGCCACAAAGACCGCAATACCTTCGGCCGCGGCCGTCTGCCACAGATCGTAGTACTGCACATTGCCCGCGGTGCCCATGCCCAGTTCGCACGCGCCGTAGCTGACGTTCATCACGTGCACGCCGTAGACGGGAGAGTTGGGATTGCCGACGTTGTCGACGATGTAGCTCTCCGAGTCGTAGAGGTTATCGTCAGACGCCGAAGCCGGGTAGCTGGCCACTAGCACGATCTGCGCATTCTTGGCTACCGCGCCCGACCACTCCACGTCTAGCGAGTTTTCGAGCAGGTCATCGAGGCCGCAAAGCACGCCGCTAGCGGTGCTTGTGCACACCTGCAGCGGCTGGGTGTTGCCGGAGACCTGGATGGGCGTGTTCCAGGAGTTGGTGGTCGGCAGATTGAAGAAGGTGCGGAAGGTGCGGATGTCGTCGTTGCCGTTGGAGCCGGTCACATTGGTTTCGCCAAGATCGATGGCGCTGGTTCCGGCGATGGCGATGGTCTGGCCGGTGCCGTCGATCACCCCGGCAGACGTGGTCCCGTTCCATAGCGGCGTGATGTTGTAGATGGTGGCGAAGTCCCAGGGGCCGACATCTTCAACCAGGTAGGGATAGCCTTGCGTTGAAGCGCTGACGCCGAACTGCGGCAGCGGCGCCCGGGAAGCCTGCACCGCGCCGAGAAGGGGCCTTGTGGTTGCGGAGCTCGCCTGGCTCACCGCGCCGACCGCAGCCGGCCGCGCCCATTGTCCCGACGACGCGTCGCGCTGGACGATTTGTCCCCTGTGGTGCATGGGGTGCGGGAAGAAGTTATGCAGCGACTTGATGCCGACGACCACGGGCGCCAGAGACGCGGGAATCTGGGGATCGCTCATGTTGCCGATGTGCGCCTGGCCCTTGAAGGTTAGATTGTGAATCTCGGTATGGAAGGTGTTTTCGACCTGGGCAGCCGAGCCCCCGAAGCGAATGGACATGCGGTCGCGCGTAACCTGCGAGACCGTGAACCCGTGGCCGGTGAGCCAGTTGGTGATGGTGAGGATGTCGGTCTGGGAGGGTCCGAACTCCTCGCCGATCTGGTCCGGCGTAAGCCACTTGTGAAAGTTGGGCGAGTTGGGGTCGTATTCGCTGGCCACGTAAGCATCGAAGGCGGCCTGCTGCTGGGCGCTGCGGTTGAGCACCAGGATCAGGTCCGACATGGGCAGGTTGTCCGCCACTTTACCCTGGTCGTGGGTGAGATTGGCGAAGGGATGCGTGTTGCCCCTGAGCGTGACCAACTGGGATTCGTCGATACGGTTAAGGATGCGGGCGGCGGCCACCACACCCTGCCCCTGGGCGAATGCGGGGACAAGCAGTGCACTGGACAATATGCACAGGGGGACGTAGAGGGGGAGCGAACCGAGCTTGATCATAGTGGTTGGTCCTGAACCCTTTCTTGAGAAGAATCCGCGAAATCCGGAAGAGTTGGCATGGGCGTTCGAAAGACCGGCGCAGGCCGGGTGGGTTTCGGTCGATGCCACGAATTGGAAGATAGAACCATCATAAGGCGGCCGCTCGCGCGCTTTTCCACCCTTTCGCTCCAAAAAGCGGGCGAAAGCACGGGGTACGGGAAGGTTGCCCGGGCCGCGCCGGCAAGCCGTTCCAGGTTGGGAATCGACAGTCCTGCCGGCGGCTGCCGCGATGCGGGCAGCCCGGATTGCGCCGATCGAGCTCGAAACTGTGCATCTGATGACCCATCCGTACCTTTGAAGCCGAATGAAGGCGCGCGGGCACCGCTCTCGGGTGCGAGGCAGAGGGACTCGCCGTGTTAGACGGATTGGAGCGGAAAAGTGTTGACACGATCAGGGACCAGAAACGCACGGACCAGGGGGCCAGGGGCGAAGAAAGACAAGAAAGCCCTCAGAAACGGTGAACGCCTCATCCTCAGAGCGGGATCTTTGGCGCAGGAACGTAAACCCAAAAAAGATCGCCGGAGCCGCTCGCACTTCGGCTCCGGCGTCGTCAGGCCGGTTCGGCTTACTGCCACGCGGCCACCGTCATGTCGCTGAACATCAGGCCGTCGATGTGGCGCGCCAGCAGCACCAGTTGTCCGTTAGCCGGGTTCTTGAGCAGCAACCCGACCACGCGCACGGATGCGCCGTCAGCCAGGCCGGTGAAGGCGCCCAGGCCGTAGCGGAAATCGCAGGCCGGACCCAGGTAAACCGTGATGGTCGACGGAACGACCACCCCGGCAAAGCCCTTCACCTGCATCTGGAATGTGCCCTGCCCTGGTTTCTCGCTGCCCGCCACAATGGTCCCGTTATAGCCCCAGGCGTGCAGGTGGATGCGATCGACCGTTAGAGCATTCAGGTTGGTTTCCGCACTCGCCTGGCCGCCCACCATGATCTCCTGGCCCGGCGTCAATGCGCTGGAGTTGAAGAACAGTTGCGTGAACGCGTTGTGCATCCAGTAGATGCCGTAGGTTTCGTTGCCGGTCAGATTGATCTGGGCAATATCGCCCAGTTGCACCGCGGTGCTGTCGGGAAGCAACGAGCGCACGTAGAAGTCGAGTGAGCTGGCCGCGCCCGACGACGGGGTGACGTAGGTGATGAGGCCGCCCGCGTAGAAGCCCTTGTCGGAGATCATGGCCACTTCGTCGGCATCCAGCGTCTGATCGGCGGGATCGAATTGCCCGGCGACCGAGACAATGCTGTTGGTGTTCAGACTGGCCTCTGTTGCGCCGCCGTCCCACTCCGTCGAACTGGAGACGTTGATGGTGAACGGTTCGCCGTGGGGGCCCGTAATCACAAACGAAGATGCTGTTGCGCTGGAAGGCGGCGTGGTGACCGCTCCAATGAACTCGTCTATGTGAGCACCCTGGTCGGTGCGGGCCACCGTGGTCACATCAAACGTCGGATCCACCGTGCCGGTAATGGCGCCGCCGCTCGTTTGGATCGAACTGGCCAGGTCGAAGTCCATGCGCAGGCCGACAGGAACTCCGCCGGCCGCTTTGCTGGTAATCGTCAACGGATGGTTGAGGGCGATGTTGACCGTGGACGTGGTAAGCGTCGCGGCTTCCGTGGTAATGCCCGGCGGCGTTGTGGTGGTGTTCAGGTAGCCGATGGTCGCCGTTCCCAACTGGATGGCGACGCCGGTGTAAGTTCCCGCTGTAACGGCGTTCATATCCACCAGGCCCTGCAATCCGTTGTAACGGGCAAAGTCAACGGTGGTTGGGCTGCTGAGCAGGTTTACGGTGTTTCCGCTCGCGTCCATCAGCTCCACGCTTTGGAGCTGGACTTGAAAAGAGACGACAGAAGCCAGTGGCGCATCGGTGCCGATCAGGAAGGCCGGGCCGCTCGATGCATTGGTTTGGGTTCCGGTTGCCATCGTGGAACTGGTGCAACCCGCCGCGGCAATGAGCGCTGCGCTCAGCGGCAAAAGCGCCAGTTTCAGGAGCTTCTCACGAGTAGGAGAGGACATGGAGGGTACATCGCTTTCCGCTGGCATCCGCAATTGGAGCGAAAGCAAAGGCGCACTCAACTTGCCGGCCTCTCAGGCCCGGAACGTCTTCCCGGTTGCGAGCCGCGCCACGCACACACGAATAGCGTCATCATGGCAAGGACTCTCAACCTCGGCGGAAAGAATCGTTCCAGGGCGTGCTCGCTTACGGAGCCATCGCCTGAATTTGCGTACGGCGGCGTCTAGCGGCGATCCGGGTCGCCATTCTGCCGTCGCTCGATTCAGACACAGGAATACGCAAAGAAGTTGCGCGGGGTGCGACAACTTTTTTAGTTGGACGTTGCAGCGCTCTGCAAAGTTTCAAGCGTGCGCCGTTTATTGCGACGATTGCCGTAAACCAGTTGTCGTGCAGGGACGTCTAATAGACTTCCGACCGGAAGCCCGCAGGAATCGGCGTGCGTTTCAGCAGGCCCAGCTCGCCGGCCAGCCGCTCCAGCTTGGCGCGCGTGGCCGCCGTGGGAGGCACCAGCGGCAAACGCAGCGTATCGCCGCAGCGCCCCATCAGGCTCAGCACGGTCTTCACCGGGCCGGGATTAGACTCCCAGAAGTTGGCTTCGAAGAGCCGCGCAAACCGCCGTTCGAG
>Ga0187852_1000622_pt1 | contig 38242 bp, 39 predicted proteins | sample June2016WEW_6_40_FD_134511 | JGI IMG/M metagenome (GOLD analysis project Ga0187852, IMG submission 134511) | Peatland microbial communities from SPRUCE experiment site at the Marcell Experimental Forest, Minnesota, USA - June2016WEW_6_40 | ecosystem: Environmental > Terrestrial > Soil > Wetlands...
AGGTTGCGTTTTGGGTTGCTTTTTTGGTTTAGGGCTTGAAGGCGTTTGCGAGATGCGACTTTGCTATGGGCGGAATGCGACTTTCCATGTTGACTCCATGTTGACGTTATTGTCGGTTATGGGAGCGGCGGCTTTTTGTGTTTTCCTCATTTCCCGGGCTTTCAGCCAAAGCGTTCAGCTGCCGACTTGTCCGTTTGTGTCGTAATTTAAAGAAGCCTGCGTTCCATTGCTCTTGGGTTGAATGTTAAATAGGAGGGTTAGAGAGTGTGCGAACGCAGGTCGATGACCGTTGTGCCCGCGAACTTGTCAAAGTAGCGGATGAACGTGCTGTTTTTTATTCGCCACCAGCCCCAAAGCAGGTCGAAGGGAAGCAGCACTAGGATTTTTCCAAAGTTTCTTACCGCTGCGTGGTCATAGGACATTTTTTTGCCGTCTGTTCTAACAACCTTCAATCCTGTAATGCGTTTGCCTATGCTTTGGCCGTTGAAGCCTTCCAGCAGAGTTGAGTATAGCCAGAGAAGACCCACGGTTATGAACAGCGCCGCGCTTATTCCTCCGTTGACGAAGGTTTTGAATGACAAAGAAAGAACTTCTGGCAGGAAAATGATTGCCACGGTGATTGCTAATATTATGGCGAAGTCAATTACGAAGGCTAAGGCTCTTTTTTTGAATGAGGCAAGGGGAAGTTGGCTTTCTTTCCTCTGTACGTCGGCAACTTCTGCCCATCCTTCGATGTCATAAATGATTCTAACGGCGTTTTCTCCAGCCCTGCTTAGCCTGTATTTGCCCGTGGGCGTTTGCTCTATGAAAGCTTCTAGTGACCGCAGGTGGAAACTGAGCTTGCCAGTGTCGACTTTTAGGAGATTCAGTAGTTCAGTGAAGGATGATTCTCCTTTTTCGCTGAGGTTAAGTAGTATTTCTCTCCGTAATGGGTGAGAAAGGATTGAAAGTATCTTTGAAACGCTTTCTTGTTCTACTGCCATGTTTCAAAACCAAACGTTATAATGCTGTTTAGAGCGGTTTTGGCATACGTTTCCATAATCATGCAGGTACTCCCATATAAGTCCAACTCAAAGAGACCCTTTTTTGAAACGCATGAGATGTCGGGACGTAGGCTTTATAGTGCATAAGCTGCCCATAATACGGTGTATGTCGAGCGCAGATGCGTCTGTCAAGGTATTCCGTGAACTGGAAAGCGAAGATTTCAGGGTACTGCAGATTATTGAGTCTGCGATGAGCAAACGTGAGTTTGTACCCGTCGAGCAGATTCAAAAATATGCCAAACTGCCCATGGATCGCATACAATTCACGCTGGGCAAACTAAGCAAGTTGGGCTTGATTTACAGTTCCAGAGGCTCCTATGTGGGGCACAAGCTGAACTATGCAGGCTACGATACCCTTGCGATAAATGCGCTTGTGAAAGCCGGGGTAATCGAGTCTTTCGGTCAAATTTTAGGTGTTGGCAAAGAAGCTGATGTTTATGACGCCTTAACCCCCAGCGGCGAACGTATCGCTGTCAAGTTTCACAGGTTGGGACGCATAAGTTTTAGGCAGACCCGCAGGAAGCGTGGATATGCTCGGGAGCATTCGTCATGGCTTTTCCAGTCGCATCTTGCAGCGGAAAAGGAGTTTCAAGCTATGGAGCTTGTTTACAAGGTTGGGGTTTCGGTGCCCAAGCCAATTAGCCACAATAGGCATGTTATTGCGATGGGGATGATTGAAGGCGGCGAATTGGGTAAGTACAAGGATGTCGGCGACCCGAAAAAAGTCTTGAAGGAAATCTTGCGTAATGTCAGGAAGACCTACTTGAAGGCGCATGTTATTCATGGTGATCTGAGCGAATATAACATAATTCTCAAGCCCGACGGGCATGTTCTAATCATCGATTGGCCCCAATACGTCACGGTGGACCACGCTAACGCGGAGGATCTTCTGCAGCGTGACCTGAAAAATGTGCTTACCTTCTTCAGCCGCAGGTTCAATGTTGATTTGGCTGTTGCCGCCGCCTGCAGTTACGTGACTGGGGAAGTTAGAAGTTTGGTTTTTTAGCGTTTGTCTGCGTCTAGGACTATGTACAGGACGTTGTTTCCGCGTAGCAGCACGTTGCCGTAGTTTGTCATTAGTTGGTCGTCTTTGCATTCGTTTGCTCCTTCGAGCAGAATGTTCATGTGTCCGTCGCACTTTATCATTTTTCCCTTGTATTCGTAGCCGTTTTTGAGTACGACTTCGATGTTTCCGTGCAGTTGTTTTATGAGAACGTTTAAGGGTTTTTTACTTGGTTCCATCATCATTGTTTATCGTGTCCTTCTAAATTGCTTGTGTAATATCCATGAACCTATCACCAAATATAAAAGCCTTATGAAAGGGGGTTCTTTCAAGTCTTCGGTTGAAAGTGCATCCATGTCAAAAATCGGTTGAAAATTAACTTTTTAATAGATACTGTAAAACTGGTACTAAAAACTTATTTTGTCATTGCGCTAAAAACTTATTAGCAGAACATCAAATATTGCAATAAACGGAGAAAAAAGTGATAATATGCCCTGTAGACCCAAACATGAAGAATTTGACCGATTTTTAGCTAAAAAAAGCGTTCTTCTTCCTGATGGGCAATATGGAGAAGTTCACACCTTCATGGATCAAGGCGTTGAAACTTTTGGTCGTAAACATCGTGAACTTGACGAATACCATAAAGAAAGAGGGTTGCGGCGATGGCTTAATGGAAAATATAACGTAATTGGACAATATCGTGCTACCGATTGGTTGCGTGCTGGTCTCGGTCATATTTGCCTTGACGAAAAAGAAAGTTTCCTTAATGAAGATTATTCATGGGCAGACGTGTTTGATTCTGCGTATCGGTTAATGGCTCAGAGAAAATGGACTAAAGCACGCTTCATATCAAGGTGAAATTTCTATCGGATATGAAAAATTGCCCAGTCACATTTTTAAGCCTCTAAATAGCTAGATAATTTGTTACCGAGAAAAGGGGATAACTATGGTAAAATGGTATTCATCAGGAAAATTAGTTCCCTCTTCCCAGATGAACTTACAATAGTTCTGAATTTGGGTTTTTTAGTTGTAACTTTGAAATGGGTAAGAAATAGTTAATTTTCAAAAATTTTCTTACCTTTTTTCTTTTGAGGCTGAATAGTAGTGAGTAATCGGCTTTTCTCAGAAAAAACAATTGACAGAAAATCGATAGAATTTAAAATCAACCGTTTTTTGACAGCCAAAACGAAAGGTCACGGTTCAACCGAAGACTTGAAGGAACCCTAAAACTTGGCTCTCCCAAATCTTCGGTTGAAACATACTTTTTCGGTTTCTCTATCAAAAATCGGTTGATAAAATGTTACCCGCAACTTACCTAACAAAGCTTCAATATTTGATAAGCTTTTTTGCTCCAGAATTTAGGTAAATTAGGGTAACGGCTAAAAAGAAATTTGTGATCTTCAAGGTCTAAAAACGCATTTACCCCAAGAAGCTCCCTTAAAAGTTCAATTGTTATGTTTATTTTCGATGCTGGGTCAAAGAATTTAATACCTTGTAAGGTTGAAAGGGTCCTATCCCAAAAGTCAGCCAATATTAAGTGCGATTCTCTTAAAACCATACGCTCGCCTTCATTTAATCCACTATGTTCATAGACATCCAGAACATTTGGTAAAGAGAGTAAGCAAGTTAATTTAAATTCAGATTCATCTCCAAATCGAGATGTGTATTCTTTTAGATCTGTTGTATCGAAAAACATGGGCTTAAAGAGTTTATTTATGATGTTTTGTTTGGCAAGTTCTTGATTTATTGAAAAGTCCCAAATACCGTTCGAGAAGGTACTGTAAAATTCATTATTACGCAAAATAGGTTTTATTGGTAAATTTTTTGTCCTAAATGGAAAATAGCCTATTTCTTGAAAAAGCCTCTGTTCCTTTGCGTGACCTGTTTCATGACAGATACAATAACGTAGCACCGAACTAAAGTCAACGTTATATTTTTGACACAGTATTTCAATGCCTTTATAATAAATTTTGTTGGCATCATTATACCAAAGATGCTCTGCTAATTTTTGACCTCTGAGTAAAATATGTTCGTTTGAGATTGTCTCATCGAGAATAAACGGAACTTTTATTCCCCAAATTCTCTCAGCTTCTTCTTGTCCTTTAAGCAACTCTAAATACAACTCTTTAGGGATTGCCATAACCAATTCTTACAAGGGCTTAGTATTTGAATTTTCAATATTCTGTGAAAAATAATGTGTTTTTCTATTGAGATAAATGTTCGAGAATTTAGATGCTAACGGAAAACTGCTTTTGTATTCAAACTCTAAAAGTGCTCAATGGTTCTGCGTCTTTTTCTTATTCTGGAACGAAGATTTGACAGAGAGCCAAATCCAAAAATTTTGATTCAAAACGGACACATTGTAGTAGGGGAGTAAGCGCATGGTAAGAATAATAATAGAAGATGATGGTAGTAGAAGAAGGACATGCCCACAATGCAATGGTTCTGGAAAGTGTCCAATATGCAAAAGTGTAGGAACTGTTTGGAGTCGAACAAACTTTTTTGGTGACACATGCCCAAGATGCCAAGGAAAGCTAATGTGTCCTACATGTAATGGGAAAGGCCACGTATAATGAAACCTCTCTTTCAATAACATTAACTTTTAATTCAATGCGATCATCCAGACCATCACAAGGCTAAGGTTGCTTTAACTTCATACATAATGGAAAAAGCTGTTAACTTGCCGGGTGATAGTTCTCTTTTACGAAAATAATAAATCCGCAAGTTCTCTAGTTTATGACTGGGTGTATAACTATGTCAGAAGAACTGAAGGGATTCTGTGATGCTTCGGGCGAGATTCTTAAACGCAAAGTATCGCTTTGCACAGAAAAAGGAATTGTGATATACAAGGGAGAAAGAGACCAGTGGTACCTGAATTTCCCAGACGATACAAAACGAATAGGTGTTACGACAATTGGACTCATAAATTTGCTTTATTATTTGAATGAAACAGACGGAAATCTTGACAGAAGCAGAAAACTAGCTGGATGGGAATAGAAACTAATCACTTTTTCTTTGCTGGCATTCTGTATCGGCGTTTTCCAATTGTCATTTCCTTCAATTACGATTCCGCATACTCCCGCTGGGGTGCAACCCACGCATCAGTAGCAAAACTTGTTAGCGCCCAATGCCAACCTCTCTGCTCTGCAACGGGCTCTCCAAATTCTTTCTCAAGTCGCTTATTCATTCTCAAGAGCCGTCTGCTAATCTGGTGTCGCTTGACCTTGAATCGCTCAAGCTTAATGGCTAAGTCCTTTGGTAACAAGCCGGATGATTCCGTTTCAAAGAGTAACCGCAGAATTTTTCAGGGGTTTCCATATTAGAATGCGCACTCCCTGAATTCTATTCCATCAACTGATGGCAAAACTAACAGTGAGTTATCAGGACCGACTAATTGCAGAAAAGACACTTTTTGCGGATGCTTTCTTGGCACATTTATAAATGACCAGTGAAAGGCGCCTGAATCGCGGTCAGACTTTAATCTTCGCCCTAATCTTAGGCAAAACTTCCCTCTGCGCCTGCACAATGCCAAACGCGGTTATCCTGAACTTGTCATCCGCGGTTTTCGCCACCACACCGTTCTTCGCCAGCTCCCCAAGCCGCGTGCTCACGATTTTGGCGCTTTTGCCCAGCCGCGTCTGCAACTCCTCCTTCGACAAGGCGTCCCCGCTGAGCATGCCAAGCTCGTGCCCGAGATGCTGTGCCGTCAACCAAACCGACAGCGCCTCGAAATCCGTGAACTTGTTCTTAGGCGGCAGCAGGCTAGTTCCTTCACTTGAAAAAGCCACTACTCCGTTCAGGTCTCTGGCGAGCTGCCCAAGGTCAACGCTGAGCCAAAGCTTCCTTGCAATCTCAAAGCTGGGAATGAACTCTTTGAAAAACTGGTTAACCAGCAGCCAAGCCTCCTGCGGCTCAGCTGAAAACTCCTGCGCGACGTCGCCGTACTTGATTTGGACGTGGATTTTCTCGGGTTTATCTGTCAAGCCATCTTTCCTCGAAGCTTCGTCAGAACCTCATCTTCAACCCATTTCTCGCCCTGCATCGTCAGCTTAAAGTCGGGTTTGCTGGGGTCAGGCTTGAAAACTTGCCCACGCTTCGTCATCTCGTTAAGCCGCGCGGGAACCATGCTTTTTATTCCGCTTGACTCCAAAAGCTTCTGGATCATCGCCGCCGTGTTCTTCCTCTCCCCTGAAGCGTACAAAACCAAACCCACCGCTTCATAATGGGTTAGGTTTTCCCGTGTCACAATGACTGGGCCCTCAGTTGTAGGCTCAACAATGCCTTTCAGCTGCGCCCCAGATGGCGTTAACCTGTCAGAAACAAAATCGGAAAGCTTCTCCACAAAGTTTTCAGGGATAAGCCCCAGCATGTCAAGAATTTCCTGCGGGTTCTCCCCCTCAATTATGACTTCTCCGAAGGGAGTTTTAATACGTGCTTCAATGCGCTTCATTATGATTTAAGCCTCTTTTATCCTAATAGCCAGTGAGCCCTTTTAGGATTTGCGGCTAAGCAAGCTTTCCAAGAAACAAAAGGTCGCAAATAGCATGCAAGTTATTGGCAGTTATTTAATATCTAAGTGGTTCCAAGCCAAATAAGGAAAAAGTTGGATTTAGAGTAAAATTGCCCATGCATCTGGGTTCAAATTCCTGTTCTACCACAAATCCTTTATATTTTAACCTTATTTCTAATATTCAGGTGACCACCAATGGAAGTGGAGATAAAAACGGTTGATAACCAAGGGCGCATAATACTACCAAAAATTTGGAGAGACAGGTATCTCACGAACAAAAAGGCGATTGTCACCTTAAAAGGCGATTTGGTAGAAATAAGACCTTTCGAAAGCACAGACCTCACAAAGTTCTTTGACACAATGGAAGCAGACGTAAAATCAGACCTGTCTGATTGGCATAAGGTTCGGGAAGAACTGCGGGGGAAATAATCTGTCAACAGCATACGTTGACGCCAACGTGTTTGTGTTTGCTTTCCTAAAGCCCAAGCGCCAACTCCAACCTCACGAAGTAGCCATAAAGGAAGCCGCGAAAAAAATTGTGGCTAAAATCAGTAAAGGCGAACAGGTCTCCTGTTCAGTGGTCCACTTCAGCGAAATCTGTAACATCCTTGAGTATCATATGCCTCGCGAAGAAGCCCTTGCAATTGAGCAGAGTTTGCTATTTCGAGAAAACATCCATTTCCACGAAGTTTCTAAAGATGATTACCTCACCGCTTTATCAATTGCCCAGCAAGACCCCGTTGGAATCAACGACGCGGTGGCGTATGTCCTCATGAACAAGACCGAGACCGTGAAAATCTACTCTTTTGATAAACACTTCGATCGCTTCTCCGACATAGAACGTCTGACGGAGTAAGCCCTCTTTTTTGAGGCGATTAAGCAAAGGTATTAATCAGAAAGTCTCAACATGGAAGTGGGAAATACAGCTAACCAAAAATTGCTCAGGCAAGTTCGACTGGTGAGCTAATGAAAGATGTTCACAAAGCGTTGACCATTGCGTTAGCCTCGCGAGTCTTGATCATCGTCGTTATGGTAGCATGCAGTTTTCTGTTCGCGTATGCGACAACCGAGCACCTGAATGTAGCCGAAATGAAAACGCCGTTCGTCGGATTGTTCATGCGGTGGGACTCGGAGTTTTATCTGAGCATCGCGCAGCACGGTTACCCGTTGGGTTACCCGAACATTGCCACTTTTCCAACGATGACGGCGACTGGCAGCCCGATGCCTTCCTCCATAGCTTACCCGACATGGTCGTTCTTCCCATTCTACCCTGCGGTCATGTCGGCTTTGGCATCGCTGTTCAGGCGCTTTCTCAGCGTAACTCCTTCATCACTGATGCTTTCAGGCGTGATTGTAAGCAACGTAGCGTTTTTCGTCAGCGCCTATTTCTTCTACAAGCTAACCCAGAAACTCTTCAACCCGCGCGTAGCCCTGATTTCAACCGCGTTCTATTCCTTTTGGGTTGGCGGAGTATTCTTTTCAGAAATATACAGTGAAGCGCTGTTCATGGCGCTGGCGCTGTGCGCGTTCTACTTTCTCGAAGAAAAGAACCTTCCCGCAGCGGTTTTCTTAGGCTTCTTGGCTTCTTTTACGCGAAGCGACGGCTTCCTCATTTTCATACCGTTCTTCATATACGGGTCACTGCAATTCGGAACAAGCAGAATTCAATCGCTCAAGCTCTTTGTTTCTTCGGCGATTGTGGCTTCTCCCTATTTGCTTTTTAACATTGTAGGCTACTTCTTAGCTGGCGGCGTTTTTCCCGTACAACTCATCGCGCGCGACTCAAACTGGGGAACCTACCCGCTGCTGATAAATCAGTTTGTTGCTCCTTACTGTTCCGTTCCCAGTTTCCAAGCGTTCGAAATAGCGGGCTTAATCTTGGTGCTGCTGCCCGTGGCTTACGCCTTTTCCAACTACAAAAAGATATTCGCTGAAGAAGAAAGAACGTTAGGGTACTGGGCTTTCTACGCTGCGATGGTTTGGGTTTTGTTCACCAACTCCGTGATTAGCAACGTTTTGCGGTACGCGGTACCCATGTTGCCTATTTACTGGGTTCTAGCCAAAATCTACCTGAAAAACCGCCTAGCTGGCGCCGTGCTCTTCGGAGTTTCGACGGCGATGCTGATAATAGCAGCGTACCTACTAGAAACTGCTAACCCAAACTTCATGTGACCTTATTTTTTAACAATTGCTGAGAAGGGAAAAACGGGAAGCCCGTGGGATGAAAGGAGCGGTTCTCTCGAAACTGGCTTATTTGAGGCGTTCCCGTAGGAGTTTGGCAACCATTTCAGGGTTGGCTTTTCCGCGCACTTCCTTCATGACGGAGCCCATGAGCATGCCGTAAGCGCCTTTGCCGAGCTTATCAACCTGCTGCTTGTTTGCCGCAACCACGCGGTCAACGATCGGCGCCAGCTCAGCTTCGGTGAACATCTTCAAGCCCAAGGCAGTTATCGCGTCCCGCACGGTTTTGCCCTCGTTCTTTGAGAGCCAAGTGAAAACCTCCGCCAACGCTTCCTTAGCAAGTTCCCCTGACCCGACGGCTTGGAAGATGCCTTTGATTTGCTCTTCGCTGACGGCTTCAACTTGGACGCCGTCGCGTCTGAGAGCTTTCAATGTTTCAGTCAAGAACGCCGCCGCAGTTGAGGCTTGAACCCCAGTGTCCTTCACGATTTCTTCGAAGAGGAAGTTGAATTCGGAGTCGGCTAGCTGCCTCACCAATTTCTCGTTCAGCCCATACTGCTTCGTCATTCGGGCAACTTTCTTTTCGGCTGGCTCAGGCAAGTTGCTGCGGATTTTCTCGATTAGCTCGTCGGTTATCGGTTGCGGCGGGATGTCGGTTTCAGGGTACATTCTTGCGGCGCCAGGTCTCGGACGCATGTACCGCGTTGTCCCATCATCCTTCGCGGTGCGCGTCTCAGCAGGAACACCTGTGACTAGTTCTTGTGCACGCTCAACCACGGCTTTCAGGGCGTCTGAAACGTTTTCCGCCGTGTCAGCGACAAAGACAAAGGCGTCCGCCTCGCCTGCACACACGGCTTTCCGCACGGCGTCTACTTCTTCGGGTGTGATGCCGTAGTTGGGCATTTCGTCGCTGTGGAAGATGCCGCCGACCCGTCCCCAGAACTTTGCCCTGTCCGAAAGCTCGGTTCCAACTCGAAAGTCAGGCATGAGCTCCCGCTTGAGCAGTCCAGCGAAGCTGGGCAACTTGACAGCCATGACCTTCTGGTTGCGGTCGACGGCTTTGCGGATGACCTTGCACGCTGTCCCCTTAAAGACGCCCGTGACGTCAAAGAACTCCTGTTTTATGTCGCTTGGCTTGACGCTTCGTTTGGCAAGCTCCTCTTTCACGTCTATGAGTCCCAGCTGGCGTTGAACCTCGTACTCGATGACCTTGGAGATCAACTCAAGCTCTTGGACGCCTTTAATCTCGATTAAGGCGCCGTTCGGCAATGAAACGTTCAGGTCTTGCCTTATCGTTCCTAAGCCCCGCATGGCTTTGCCCGTGTCGCGAAGAATCCTCCCGATGGCTAAGGCGACTTCCTGCGCTTCCATCGGCGAGTAGATGACGGGTCCCGTGGCGATTTCAATAAGCGGGATGCCGAGGCGGTCGATGCGGTAACGGATGGTTTTGCCCTCATCCTGCGTTCCCGTCTTGCGCGCGGCGTCCTCCTCCAAGAACAGAGCCTGAATCGGGATGACTTTTTCGCCGACTTTGATCCAGCCGTCGCTGGCGATGGTGCATGTCCGCTGGAAACCGCCTGTGTTGGAGCCGTCTATGACTGTTTTACGCATCACATGAACCTCGTCCACGGGCGCAGCGTTCATCATCAACGACACGGTCAAAACGATTTCCACGGCTTCCAGGTTAATCGGGTGCGGCGGCTCCTCGTCCATCTCCACGAGGCAAGAGCTGGCTTTGTTAGCTTCGTAGAGGATTCTGACGCCCTTCTGGAACTCAAAGTAGGCTGCGGGGTCAACCTGCCCAAGCTCGCTCTGGGTCGGCCTTAGTCGCCGCAGGAAAGTGATTTCTGGCTCATCTTTGAACAGTTCAAGCGGGCAACTGCAGAACAGCTTGGTTTTCGCGTTCAGCTGCTGATGAATTTCCAACCCAACTTTCAACCCGACCTTCGCGTAGTCAACCGTCAATTTAGTTGCCTCCTTCGACGATTGCGTCTTGCGGAAGCGTTCTCGGCGAAAATTCCTCTGCAACGTTGGTTTTCAGCAGCTTGGCGGCTTCCTGCGGGTCGTCGGTTTGCCCAAGCGACCACATGAGCTTGACTAGCGCGGTTTCTGGGAACATGTCGTCCGTGGGGATGACGCCGAAGCTCAGCAGGTCTCTGCCCGTGTCGTACACGTTCATGTTTACCCTGCCCCAGATGCACTGCGAAGCCAACGCGACCACGACGCCCTTCGCGACAGCGTTCTTGATGCTGCCGAAGCAGAACTTGCTCACGTGACCAAGCCCTGAACCCTCAAGCAAAATGCCTTTGACGCCTCGGTCAACGTGCCAGTCGATGACGGCGGGGTCAAGCCCGATGTAAAACTTTACCAACGCGACTTTGTCGCTGAAGTTGGGCTTCAAAACCAGCTTTCTCTTGGGGTCGCGGCGCTGGTACCTGTCCGTCAGCATGGATACCTGCTGGTTGTTCACTCTTACGATGGGGAACCCGTTGATGGATTTGAAAGTGTCCCGTCGGCTCGTGTGGCACTTGCGAACCTTAGTGCCCCTATGAACGATGATGCCCGTGTCCGAAACCTTCTCATGCATGGCTAACCCGACCTCGGCGAAGGGAGCTTCACCAGCGGCTTTCACGGCGCCTATCAGGTTCGTTGCCGCGTCGCTGCTTGGGCGGTCACTGCTGCGCTGCGCGCCGACGACGATGACTGGGACAGGCAGGTTCTGCAATGCGAAGCTGAGAGCCGCCGAAGTGTAAGCCATCGTGTCCGTGCCATGCGCAATCACCACCCCGTCCACGCCCGCCTCTATCCGAGCTGCAACCTTCTCCGCCAGCTCTTTCCAGTGCTGCTGCGTTATGTTTTCGCTGTACAGGCTGAAGACGATTTCCGTGTCCACGCGGGCAACGTCGGAGAGCTCGGGAACGACGCCGTAGAGGTCGCTTGCCGACAAGGCTGAACGCACGGCGCCTGTTCGGTAGTCAACTCGGCTGGCGATGGTTCCGCCCGTGCTCATGATGACGACGTGCGGCAGGGCTGGGTTCTGCTTCGGCTGGGGCGGCGAGGCAAAAGCGGGTTTTGCGCCTTTCCCAACTTTTTCGATTTTCACGTCGCCTGTGACTCGGATGCCGATGTTGTAGCCGCTTTTGATTTTGATTATCACGGCGGTGCCTTCGCCGAGTTCTGGGCGGGGGATGAGGATGCCCTCGTAGGTTTTGCCTTTCCTCGTGACCCGTATGATGTCGCCGACTTCGACGTCCGCAGCCTTCAGCGCTTCCAACGCGCTGCCACGGTAACCCGAATTTTCAAGTTGACTCATGCATTATTCACCAATTTTTTGGAAACGTAGACTCCATCGCGCTCGTAACCGAAACGCATGTAGTACCTTCTTGTTCCTAACGCACTGATGACTAAAAGCTTTTTGAGGCAGAAATCGTCACGTGCCATGCGCTCGGCTTCCCTGAGCAGGTCGGCGCCGAAACCCCTGTGCTGCCACGCCGAGGCGGAGTGTTTCCCGACGGGCACGAGGGGTCCGTAAACGTGGAGTTCCCGAACAATCGCGGACGGCGCGGAGGTGACTTCGGGTCTGTGAGCTTTGGCGCTGGGGACGCGCAGGCGCAGGTACCCGAGCAAAACGTCGTTGTCTTTGTCCTCTGCTGAAATGAACACTTCTTTGCCTTCCGAAGCGTCGTAACAGAACGATTGAATCCCCACTTTTTCAGGGTCAGGCTTAACGTTGTCAACCGCCAAGCGGTGCCCAACCTCTCGGCAGCGGATGCACTGGCACCTTCCGCCCTGTTGCTTGAGCCGTTCATTGGCGAGTTGGCGCAGGTTGCTTTTTTTGACGCCTGCCAAAATCAACCCAGACGGAATGTCCCTTTGAACCCTCATGACCCGAACCCAAGGCGGAATAAACCTTTTCACCTCGGCGACGAGTTCGGCGGCTTCCTCGGTCGTGTACGGCTTGTAAACGCCTTTCTGGTACCATTCATGCGCTTTTGTGCCCGCGATGCAGAGGCAAGGGTAAATCTTAACCATGTCAGGCTTAAACGCTGGGTCGGTGAAGACTCGCTTGAACGCGGCAAGGTCTTTTTCCTTGTTGGAGCCGGGCATCCCAGGCATCAGGTGATAAACGATTTTGAGCCCTGCGTCCTTGGCTATGCGCGTCGCCTCCTGCACGTCGGAGACGGTGTGGGTTCTGCCGACTAAACGGTAAATTTCGTCGTCGGGGTTCTGTACGCCAAGCTCGATGCGGGTAACGCCCATGTCAAGCATCGCGTCGACGTGCTGCTGTTTTGCCCAGTCGGGGCGCGTCTCCACGGTTATGCCTACGTTGCGCACGGTGCTGGTTTCCGCGTTGGTTTTTGCTTCTTCCAGGCTCTCTGAGGTTTTGCCCGTTATCGCGTCGAGGCAGCGCTGGATGAACCATGTTTGGTACTCCGGGGGCGTCGCTGGGAAGGTGCCGCCCATGACGATGAGTTCGACCTTGTCAACTTTGTGCCCGATTGCGGTGAGCTGTTCGATGCGGCTTGTCACCTGCAGGTACGGGTCGAAGCTGTTTTGGGCTCCGCGCATCGCCGCTGGCTCATGACCTGTGTAGCTTTGCGGGCTCCCTACGGCTGGTCCGCCTGGGCAGTACGCGCAGGGTTCAGGCTGCGGGCACGGGTAAGGCTTAGTCATGACCGCCACGACAGTGACGCCTGAGATGGTGCGGGTTGTTTTCCTGCGCAAAATTGGCAAAAGCCGCTTTGATTCCTGCGGGGTTAAAAGAGCAATTAACTCAGAATTTGACGGTACCTCGCCAAGCGCGTATTTTCCAGCCGTTTTTATTTTCAGTCGATTAACATCTTCACAAGCGGGCTTAGGCATTTCCATTAGCGTCTCGATGATTTCTCGCAGGGCTAAGGCTTTATCCGTCAAAGTCAAGTGAACCAATTATGGTTTAGCCCAGTGATAAATAAACTACACTAACGATAAAGCTCGTTTAAAGATAAAAAATTGTTTTACGTTAATCATCTAGGTCTTTAAAATGGAAAAGCGACTTTTTCGCTTCTTCAATATCTTCTTCGGTTATCTCTACGCCCTTAAGAATGCCTTCAAGTTTTGCGATTTTTCGAGGCAACCCTGCGCTTACATCCAGTTTTGCCCGGCTTTCCGCTGCAGAATCGTGCGTTTCTCGTAGTTGCGTCTGTTTCGGTTTCTTGGGCTTGGCGATGTTTTGGGTGTCGCCTGGATTTTCGGCGTTTGAGAGCGGACTTTTCCAGCTTTCGATAAGCTTCCGTGAGTTGGCATTTAATACACCTTGCACCATTAAGCATGAAGAGTCACACTTAAATCTTTACCCGCCGAAGCTGGAAAGGCATTCTGCAGCCGAATGGATTTAGTAGAACTTGAAAGCCGCCTTCCACGGTGCCAAAGCTAAAGAGGCGCGAGCCTACGGAAGCAAATTTTCCTCAGCGAATCTTGCCAGCGAAACTGATGAGGAATTAACAAGTTTTATATTCATAGCGTTTACACCTCGTAAGAACCATAGCTGAACCAAAGGTTATTTGGCGCTTAGGTAAAGGGTGAAACTGAAAAATGAAAGTTACAGATTTATTGTTTAAGAAAGGCAAGATGGCCACTTTAGTGGTTTGCGTTGTTTTATTGTCTGCTTCGCTGGTTACGCCGCTGTTTGCTCAAGTTACCTCCGAAACTTCAGACAGCACGTCGGTGGGCGCCCAAATTTGGAATTTGACAAACGACGACGGGCAGGTCGCAACCGTGATAGTTGAACCGTTCACGAACAGCGGATCGTTCAGCGAAACAAGCAGCAGTTCTGGCTGGTGGATGCTGGATAATGTGGGTAACCACGCTTTCCGCTTCAACGTAGGCGGAAACATTTTTCATGCCAGCGGAGGCGACAACTGGGATTTTGTCAATTTCGGAGGCTCAGGCAACGGCTACCAATCAATGGGAACTGCAACGGGCACGGCAAACGGCAATTTCCCGTACGCAACCTCAGTCAGCGGGACATACACCTTGACGACCAATTCGGGTTACGGAACCGCCTCAGGATCGGGCACTTGGAGCGGCGTACTGGTAAGCGGTGCACCTTCAGGTACTCAAGGCGCTACCCCAACCCCGTCAGGTCAGCTAGCAGCCCGTTACTACGGCGGTGTTGGATCCGTTAAAGGTCAAGCAACGGATGCCAATGGAAACACGCCTCTTTCGACGGGTCAAATAGTCAGCGGCACCGAAATTCAAACAGGCAGCAACGGGATTGTAGGTTTTGAGCCTCCTAATCAGGGCGGAGAAGTGTATTTGGGCGCGAACAGCGATGCAGGCTGGGTTGGGCTCACTTCAGAGCCTGCTCCAGACAACGGAATCACATACATGATTTATCCTCTTGTGTCAAGCGGAACAATTTTCCCCAACGGCAATGAACAGTTAAGTGACTTGAAGTATTCCATACCGTTAGACATTGCACTTGCAGTTCTGGTTTTCAGTCATCCTCTTGGACAAGCCGCAGCCGTCGGCCTGTTTGTAGAGGGCGGCGCCTTTCTAATACCCAACGGAGTCGCCTACATCAAGGAAACCGTGTCGCATCTGATAGCTGTGCCTCAGGGCGCGCTTGCAGGCGAAAACACCGAGTACACCGTGAACGTTTCCTCCGACGGGACAACCGCGGTTCAGGTCATTGCTGGCCCAGTCATCTTCATGGATCCCATCTCGAATAACACCATAACCGTGAACACGAATCAGGTGTTGACGCTTCCGTCCGCGCAGCAAAACGGCTTCACCGCGAACGAGTTGCAGTCCTACGTTTCCTCGTTGACCCCGTCTTCGGTGAATCAATGGTGGACGCAAGCATCAGCCAGCACGTTTTCCCTGAACGACCTTATGAGCCAAAATGTAATCATAGCAATCGTTGCCGTCGTGGTGATAGTTGCATTAGCCGCAGTAGTTGCTACCGTTGTGCGCAAGAGAAAAGTGATAAAACAGATACATGAGAGCGAAGCATCAATCAACGCGACGCAATAGCGGTATGATGACCAAAGCGAAGAAAAGCTTAGCCTGTGAAGTTCAGTACGTAGATGCTTCTTGGCGGTTGGCCGAAGGTCTGCTCAGGTGTTATTTGGGTGAAATTGTGTGAGCTTGACAGTTGAGCGTAGATGTCCATTAGGGTGACGTTTGAGTTGAAGTACGCTACGTTGTTGCCTCCGAACTCGGTGGTGAACAGGAATTTCACGTTGTATTCCCTGCAGCGGCTGATTATGACGGTCACGTTGAACGTGGGGTCTATGATTCTTGACCAAGGGTAACTGTACAGTAGAATTTGGCGTCCCCCATCTTTGAGCAGGTAAAATTCTATTATGCCCTGGCTGAAGTAGTTGTCGGGCAAAAGCACCATTATCGACTGGTTCTGGCTGCAACGGGCAATCGCCCAGTCAACCGCTTGTTCCAAGTTGAACGTCGCATTTTCAGACTTTGTCCAAGTAACCGCGTCGTTTACACTGTAAACCATGGAGACGCACGTTAAGGCGATCAGCAGGGCTGCGCCGATTTTGGCGAGGTTTTTTCTTTTGAGGCTTCGCAGTTTCGTGAACGCAACCACAAGCAAAACCGCAGCCGCGATAGCTAAGACTGGGAAAAGCGGAAGCAAGTACCGCCAGTTCTTGTTGTTAACCAGCGTGAAGAAAACGTAAACCGTGATGAACCATATCAAGAGGAGCTTATCCGCCTTTTGCCTTCTAACTACGAATGCAGCCAAGCCGAGAAAGCCCAAGACGTACATCAACAGCGAGATGGGGTGGATGGTGGGGTAGATGCTGTACATTTCAGTCAGGTAGTACGCTGGCGTCACGGTTTGGCTTCCCGTACTGTTCATTCCGATAGCGCTAAGCCACATTCCCAAGTACGACTGAAAACTGTAGATTAGATAAGCCGCCGCTGCAAGCAACAACGCGATGACTGCAATGTAGATTTTCCTTGAAAAAGGTCTTTTAAGTTGACTTCTGGAGAAGACCGCTGTGGCAAAAAACATTACAAGAACAGCCACGACAACTTGGTATTTGGCTAAGAAACCTGCGATTAAGGTTAGCGCCGTGAAGACTAGCATTCTGTCTTTGTAGGTTTGCAGCCACAGGTAAAAGAAGAAGATTGAAAGGACAAAAAAGAACGTCATCATGATATCCAGCATGGCTGCGTGGGAAGCTTCAAAGTAGCCTGGCATCACGCTTAAAAAAACCGAGGCTAACAACGCGGTTTTGCCGTCGTAGGCTTTGTAGGTGAATTCGAAAACTGCCCAAAGAAGCAGCACCGAGAAGAGGGCGTCGATTATCCTTGCTGAAACCACGCTTACCCCCAGAACGTTGTAGGATAGGTAGGTTAGGGCATCGTACAGGGGCGGGTAAAACAGGTTGCCGCTGAATTGCTTGTACATCCCCAGCTTCAGGAATAGTCCGTTGTCTAGGTGCGCGGCTTCGTCCCATTGAATCGGCATGTTTGAAAGGTTCAAGACCAAAAAGCCGACGAGGATGCAGAGGTAGCAAACGGCAAAAATCAAGAAGGCTAATCGGAAGTTAAACTTGCTTTTCAAGAGCTACAACCCTCTCTTGTACGCAACATGAAAACCGTTTCCTTCCTTGGGGCTAAAGTCTGTTTGGTCAAAATATAAGGGTTTGTCAGAATGAGGCTTGACGCTTACGCAGGTCAATCTGCGGAGAAACACGCTTTTAGAGGTTAAGCTTTACGCTCAGAAGGTTTTTTACAGCAACATTTAACCAACACCCTTACGCCTATTTTATTTGCCTCGCCGATATTGAGCACCCATAACGACGGACTCAACAGAGGTACGCAAGAAACACAAATCTTGCACCCATGACAATTTGGGTTCTACCCAATTATGGAACAGGCGGGGCGCGGGCGAAAACAAAGTCCCATGCCGAGAGAACTTAGCCAAGCAAAAGGCAACGCCCAGCTATGCGGTTAAGCGTTAGGTTACATGGGAGACAAATAGCCCGTAAGAACAGTTCTTTTTCTGTGACGTGCTTAGAATCGCAAGCCCCTTATCACTGCCATTTACAATCAATCTCGTCAAGTAAATAGTGCACGAACCCAAGCGCCAAAGGAAAAAGCAGGTAAACCTAGTTTTTAAGTAAAATCTTAAATGGCTAATCATGATTAGGCTATGAAGAATCGAGCTGAGGATAATTTGGATATAGAAAAGAAGATTGAGCTTATCTGCCGACCGCCAACGGAAGAGGTAATCACGCCAGAGGATCTGCGGGGGCTTTTGGAGGCGGAAGAGCATCCTGTTGCGTATAACGGTTGGGAGCCGTCTGGGTTGGCGCATTTGGGTACAGGTGTTATTTGCGCTTACAAAATGAAGGACTTCGCCGAGGCAGGCGTGCATTTCAAGGCGTATTTGTCTACTTGGCACGCGTGGCTGAACAACAAGTTGGGCGGCGATTTGGCTCTTATCCGCAAAGCCGCTGACCTTTTTAGGCATTCATGGCTCTCTCTTGGCGTCCCCGCTGACAAGGTTGAATTCGTCTACTCCGACGAATTGTACAGGGACATCGATTACTGGGCTAAGACCGTCATAATTGCGAAGAACCTGACTATTGCGCGGACCACCCGAACGCTGGAAATAGCTGGCAGGAAAGAAGCCGAAGCCCATTACGTTTCAGATTACCTCTACACGCCCATGCAAGTCGCAGATATCTTCCAGTTGAAGGTGAAAATTTGCCAACTTGGGATGGATCAGCGGAAAGCAAACGTCGTAGCAAGAGAAATCGGCGAGAAAATCGGCTGTTGGAAACCCGTCTGCGTACACCACCACCTGCTGCAGGGTTTGGAGAAGCCTAATATTTGGCCGATTCCTGAGGGGCAGGAGAAGGAGGCGGTGGCTTCGGCGAAGATGTCTAAGAGCAAGCCGCAGACATGCATCTTCATCTATGACACGCCTGAGGAGATACGGCAGAAGATGGCGAGGGCTTTCTGTCCCGAGAAAACCGTCAAGTTCAACCCAGTGCTTGACATCTGCAAGTACATCATTTTCCGTGAGAAACCAGTATTATCCATAGAGCGCCCAGCGAAGTTCGGCGGAAACGTCGATTTCCAGAGTTTCCAAGAGTTAGAATCAGCTTACGCGGAGGGCAAATTGCACCCGATGGACCTGAAAAACGGCGTTGCATCCGAGCTTGCAGACATTTTGGAGCCTGTCCGACGCTACTTCGCAAACAACAAGGAAGCCAAGGACTGCTTGGAAACCGTGCGGCAAGCCAAAATAACAAGGTAAACGCGTTGTCGACAAGGCTTAGAGAAAAACAGGAAAAAATTGAACAACTCATAAACAGATTGGCGGAAGAGGCGGCGAAGGGTAAGCCGATAGTTGTGGAAGGCAAAAAAGACGCTCAAGCCCTTCAAGAGTTAGGCGTTAACGGCGCAGTCTTGACGGTGAAAACTGGCGGCAAATCCTTCTTGGAAGCAACCGTTGAAATAGAAAACCTGGGCGTCGGCGCTGTTATTCTTCTGCTTGATTTTGACAGACGAGGCAAGCAAGGTACGGCGCGGCTGAAGCATGATTTGGAGCGCGGGAAAATAAAAGCTGATACGCAGTTTTGGCGGGAGCTGCAGGCTTTGGTCGGTCGAGAAATCCAATGCATCGAAGGCTTGCCAGCTTTTTTAAGTACCCTTCGCCAAAAAGCAGGTTAGGCTCTCTGCATCGCAGTTTGTGGCAGAACCCTTTTTATAAACCGCGAATATCCCTGTTTATGGCGAAAGTCTTATGCCTAAAAACGATATTTTGGAAGCAATAAAATCGAGACGGGCAATCCGCAGCTACGAAGACAAACCCGTTCCCGAATCAGCAATCAAAACGATGCTGGAAGCGGCAACTTACGCGCCTTCAGCCATCAACATTCAACCTTGGAAATTCACGATAATAACAAGCAAAGCGGAAATGAAGCGTCTATCCGACATGGCGAAGCCTGCGCTTCTTCGAACGATTCCTGACGTCGGCAACGAGGCTTTGTCCAGCTTAAGAAAACGGCTAGCAGACCCGTTGTACAACATTTTCTATGACGCGCCTTTGCTCATTTTTGTCTGCGGCTTGAAAGGTCGCTATGACATTTACGACTGTTCCATGGCAGCGCAAAACATGATGCTTGCCGCCTACTCGCTTGGCATCGGCAGCTGCTGGATAGGCACTGCAGCCGCTTTGGCAAAGGACCCGGAAGTCAAGGCTGAACTCGGCGTCCCCGAAGACCATGAGGTTCACGCCGCAATCATCTTCGGCTACCCAAAGAACGGGTTCCCCCAAGCTCCACCTAAGCATCCAGCTCAGGTTCTTAAACGCATCAGTTAAGGCGGTCTTCATGGAAGTCAAAGGCAAAGTCGCAGTTGTCACAGGCGCGTCGGGCGGCATCGGGTTAGCCACCGCGAAACTACTATCCAGCAAAGGAGCCAAGCTGGCACTTGTCGCCCGTTCGAAAGAAAAACTTGAGAAGCTTGCAAAGGAACTGCCTGAAGCCGTTGCGGTTCCCGCGGACATGACAAAAATAGCTGACGTTAAAAGCATGATTAGCAAGGTCGTCGAGCATTTTGGAAGAATTGACGTTTTGGTCAACAATGCTGGGCAAGGATACGACACGCCAGTTGAAAAAACGGACATTGAAGTTTTCCACTACATTTTTGATTTAGACGTTGTCGGCCCCTTGGCAGCCATGAAAGAAGCCATCCCAATCATGCGTAAGCAGGGCGGCGGATCAATAGTCAACGTTAGCTCGGGAACAGCCTTGATGATTCTCCCAAATAACGGACCGTACTCGGGGCTGAAGAAGGCGTTGGCTCACATAAGCCTAACAGCCAGGGCAGAGCTTGCCGAAGACAAGATTGTTGTAAGCGTTGTTTACCCATTTATCACTCTGACCGACTTCGAAAAGAACACGATTAAAGAAGCATCCTTGCAGACCGAGGAAGAATCACCTGGAGCAAAGGAAGCCTTCAGCAGGGCTGACACGCCAGAATACACGGCACAGCGAATAGTTGCGGCCATTGAAAGCGGGGACGCAGAAGTCTTCGCGCACGACTGGATGAAGCCAGCTCCGAAATCATAAACTAAACCAAGAATCTTCTTCTCACATGGGGCAGCGACAGGTAGACGATCACGATTATGCTGTAACCTATTTCAGTTGGCGCAGCAAACGTTGGAATCCCAGGGATGCTGGGCAAACCCAAAACCGTCAACGAATCTACCAATATTACAAACAGCAAAACCGCGCAGGTGCCGATCCACCCTGCCTTTTTCCCTTGCCAAATGTATGCGGTGAAAACCAGAATTAGGCTGCCGAAGGCTACTGTGTAAACGTCGTAGGCTAGGCTTCCTTGGCGGTTCAGTATTTCAGCGGCAAGAAGAGTTAACCCGACGAGGAGATGGATGACTCCGATTAGCAGTTGCGCAACTGTTAAGGTAATGATGCCTAAGCTTCTGCCTTTGTAAGTGATTGGCGCACGTTTGCCGCTCATGCAGGTCACCGTTCAGTTAATAGACGTAATACCGCCATAGAAGTCTTATAACCTTCGTTGCTGAAGGGTAAACCTGTTCGTTGCTTGGTACGCGTTTAAGCGGTCACAAGTACTAGAATAGGAAATGCTCAGCCGCCCATTATCTTGCCCAATGTCGAAATCAGCACAGCGATGCGTTCCCTTGTCCTGCCATAATCCGCCATTGCGGTGATGGTGGTCACGGGCGTCTCTGCCGTGACGGTCATTCTCGTGGTTTTTTCATCTATTGCTGCCAAGTCAATCTCCATGTAGGAGCCGTAAGACAGGAAGGCGCCTTTAGTCTTGATTTTGGCGTGGTGCTTAGCCTGGTCCACATCCTCTATTTTCCATTCAAGTTTTGCGAGCGCCTTCGGGATTGCTTCCCAGATAACGTCAAGCGGGTAGGAGACTTCAAAGGTTTCTTTTCCTTCGCGTGTGTAAGCCATTCATGTTCGCCCGTTCGCCTATTGTAGTTGTCTGCTTTTATTAAAGCCGCATGGTTCCGATTTTAAACTGCCACCTGTCTTTTATGCTTCAACCTGCTGATTCCTATCGAAACCGCCAACGCAACCAGTATGACGGCGACGGCAACCTCAACGGTTGTAACAATTTCTTGATTCCCGCTGTGATTTGCCGCGATGCCAACCAAAGCCCAAACAATCACCAGACCATAAGCTACGTCTCGGCGAGCAACTACAATTATCAATGTGACTGCCAAAGCAGCAAGCAACATCGCCTCCGCCCACACGTTAGGGCTTAAGCCGTTCCAATGCCCGTACACCAGCGCCGCAGCAACGTCGGCGATTGTCGCCACGGTTATCCAACCGAAATATACGCTGAAAGGCAAATGGATAAACAGCTTCTCTCTCCATGAAACCTTCGAGAACCCGATGCCTAAGCGCAAGTAAATTGCAATCAGAGTGGCTAGGAGCGCGAGTATTGCACTGACTGACAGGGAAATGAAATTGTACTGCCAAAGAAAAATCCAGGCACAGTTAAAGAGGCTGCTTAAAATGAATAGCCCGCTGATTTGTTTTTGGAACGCCTTGTCTTTTTGGGTTGGCAACGCTTGGTAAATTATGAAAATGAAGAGCAGAGCGTAAATTATGCCCCAAATTGCGAAGACATAGCCTGCGGGCGTGACGAGGTTTGAGTACAAGTTTGAAACCTGCGCGGTTGTTCTTCCGTTAAGAAACCCCACGCCTGCTAAACCGTTGATTATAAGCGTTATGACGAATGCGACGATGTTTCCAAACCGAATTAAATTGGTTATTGATTGAGTCAAAAGGCGACACCCAGTAAGGAATACTTACCAGAACAAATAAACATTAACTTTCTTATGCGAAATTGCAAGCCCATACTTTTGCAGGGCTCGTCGGCAAGCTGCCTGAAAAGCTAAGCATAAAAAACTGCGTAGAGGAGAAAACCCAGAATTAACGACGTAAGCCAAAGCGGGAGGACAGCCAGCATTAGCTTCTTGCTCAAAGAGCCGCAGCACTGCATTCAAGTCCGAAAAAAGGGTTTTGTCAGGTATATTTCCCGATTAGCTCCATCAGTTTCGGCATCAATTCGTATCCGTGGTCCAACGTTCCCAAGCTTCCTTTTGCGCAGTTCCTTTCAGAAAACTTGAAGGTTTTGCCGTCGCCCAGCGTTTTGCCTGAAATCAAAATGGGAACTGGGGTGTCGCTGTGCACTTTTAGCGCGCAAGGTGTTGAGTGGTCAGCCGTTATGCAGATTAGGTTGTCTTTCAGGGAAATCTGCTGTAGCAGCGGGCCGAAGAAGTACTTGTCGATGGCTGAGATAATCTGCGTTTTCAGCACGCAGTTGCCGTCGTGCCCCGGCTCGTCGGGACCTTTAAGGTGAATGTAGAAGCAGTCATGCTTAGGCAGCACCTCCAGCAATGTTTTGACCCTTATTTCGCAGTCCTTCTGAAGGTTGCCTGAAGGCGGCGGCAAAAGCGTTGCGTCCATGCCCGCCAACTGCGCGATGCCCCGTTCAGTGTGCATGTCAGCCAAAGCCGCGAAGTCAACGTGGTACCGCTCGTTTATGTTGAAGAACTTGGGAAGAGCGTCGCCTGCGTCTCGGGTTAAAACGACGTTTGCTTTAAGTTTTCCTTCAGCTGCGCGTTTCACATTTATCGGGTGATTCTCCCAAAGCTCATGTGTTTTCTCGATGAACTCGTTAACCAGCCCCGCGGAAACTTTGGCTGCCTCGGTGTCTTCGATGGGTTCACAGGTTTTCAGCTCCATGTCCACCATAGCCTTAGCCGTGCCGATGCCGTTAACTATTATGTAGGCGGGGTCGCTGTTGGTGATTTTGCCTGAAAGAGGCTTAGCTTTGCTTTTTATCAGCAGAACAGCCCTGTGCCCCAACGTGTTTTTGAACTCGAAAGTCGCAGGGTAAGATTCCAGCTTAACCTGTTCGTTGGCGTCTTTGCTGAGCTGAGCGGCTTCTTCTGTGCTTAGGCTTCGTGCGACTCGGCGGTCAATTATGGTTTTTCCTTGGCCTAAGGTTGCGAAGTTGCATCTTAAGGCCAAATCGCCATCCTTCATTTTTAAGCCTGCGCCCGTGACGTCGATGACGCCTCTGCCAGTGCTGTACTTGAACGGGTCGTACCCCAAAAGCGAGATTACAGCGACGTCGCTTTCAGGCGCAACTCCCTTCCCCACCGTGTACATCAAACCCGTTGTGCCGCCTGCTGCAAGTGCATCCATGTTTTTTGTCTCAGCCGCCTCAAGTGGCGTCTTGTTGCCTAACTCTTTGATCGGCAAGTCTCCCATGCCGTCTATCGCGACGTAAATCAGCTTCAACCAGACTTTTCCTCCTAAACATTGCTAACTTGATGACTGAGCTTTAATAGTTTTTTTTAATATTTAACCTATCGTTTCTCAGATGAAGCGGGCTTCAACGTGGTTTTGCAGAGAACTGAACACTTCAAGGTTTGATCTGTCCCTCAAAGGTTTCGCGTAAAGAGAAAATGCGTTCAGAAGACCGCTTTTAGCTTTTCAGAGTTGCCAAGAATCCTCTTGTCACATCCTTTACTGATTGAATCAACGGATGCCGCATTTTGTCAGGCGTAAGTTTCTCGAGTCGGTCTACTCTGAAGTAGATGGGCGGGTGTGGGTCTAAGCCGAGCCATTCTTGGAAGCGGAAGGACGGCGTGCGCTCGTAGAGTAACCGTTGGAACCCGATTTTCTCCAGCGAACCAGCCAGAACCAGCGGTGTGCCCAGCATGATGGCGGACACAAGGTCGGCTCGCGCTTCGAAGAATTTGGCGATGAAGAATATTAGCACCATGATTGCCCAGAAATAGACGAAGAACAGCAGGGTTGTGAAGATTATGGGGAAGAACGTGAAGAGCACGTAGAAGCGGAACATAAATTCAGCTGACACCAATCCGTAAAGAATCAGCGGATCCCTGCCTTTCAGGTGCCCGAACTCGTGTCCCAGCACGCTGCGGATTTCTTCCTCGTCAAGCTGAACAAGCAGCCCCGTGGTTATCAAAACCATTCCGCGGCTTGGGCTTGGCCCGCTTGCTGCGGCGTTGGGCACCTGAGTGTTTGAAACGACGATCTGCGGCGTGGGAAAGCTGAATCGGTCGGCGATTCCCTTCACCAGCTCGTAAACGTTGATTTTTTTGGTCTTCAAATTTTCAAGTTCGCATGGAACGCCGTGTTTAAGGAAAACCTGTTTGGCTGCTTCGCAATCAACTTCGCCTTTTTCCGCGAGGACTTCGTCGTAGATCTCCTTTTTTATCGCGAAGAGTTGTGCTTGCGTGTACTTCTTTTTGAAGTCGGCTTCCTCGTTTATCGGCAAATAGAACTCTAGGAAGTGAATTGTGGGGTTGTCCTCTGTGATTTTCCAGTCTGCTGTTCTGGCGATGAACCTGTTGGAGTAAAAAACGAAGATGAATTGGATGCCGATGAGGATTAAGGGTGCAAGCCAGAACCATGCGGGGTAGAATACTATGACGGCGATGAAGATTGCCATTCCGAAAACGATGAAAACCACGAAGAACAGCACTTGGGTTTCTAAGAAGAGGCGGTTGAAGGATTTTTCAGGTTTCTGGTATGCTTCTGGAACTACCTGTTCGCCTTGTCTCCATGCGAAGTAAACGGTTGCTTTTCGGCAGTTTTCCCTGAATATCTGCGTGGATATTATGACGTCTTGTTTTGCTTCTTCAATGGTTTCTGGTGTAACCGCTGTGTCGATGGGTGTGAGTTTGATTTGGATGGGTTCGCCGCTTTTGATTTCGACTCTTAAGAGCTGTTTTCCCTGTGGGTCTATGACTGTGTATTTGAGGCTGTCGCCTTGGTTTGAGGTTTCGCGTGTGATGTCGGTGAATCGTTGTTTCTGCGGGACTAAGTATTGGCTGTACATGTAGTCGAAGAGTTTAGGCATGTAGCTGAGCGGTACTTCCGCGTTGATGCTGTAAGAAACTGTTTGGCTCATGTTGACGTTTCAAAACCTAAACGGCGTTCATACGTTAAGAGCTTTATCCTTTTTTATAACTTTATTGATGCACAAAACTTGGGGTATTTTTTTGTTGCGACTTTTGCCCTGGTGAAAGTTGCGACTTTCGCGGGTGACAGGTTGCGTTCCATGTTGTTTTTTGGGTTTTGGCTTAGATTCTGATTGAACGTTGCGACTTTGGGATGGGCGGGTTGCGACTTTCAATGTTGACTCCATGTTGACGGTATTGTCGGTTATGGGCGCGTGAATCTTTATTTTAGGTTGCAACTTTGCCTATTTGTCTTCCTTGTTGTTTGCCCGTCTGTGGGAGCCGTTTCGGGTTTAAACATCAACGGTTCTTGTTTTTCCATCTTTGTCTATGACGTACAGTTGGAACTCGTATTCTCTGCAGAAGTTCTTAAAGTCCCGGTAGTTCGCCTTGTCACCTGCAAAATCCTTCTCATTCACAATCTGGCAAATACGTTTCAGGCAACCCTTATGCGCCACAACGTCAGGCACGACGCCGGCGACCTCCGAGGGCTTATCCCAGCCTTCAGCGTTCGCCTTCACCAGCCAATTGTCCTTCTTGAGGTCTTCCGCAATTGTTCTCACGCATTCATCATGAACCTTTGACCCTTCAGGTTTTTTCTCCGCCGCCTCTGCAGGCTCATGAAAATTCTTTATCAACATGTTGATTTCTTCTGCCGATTTAGCCCTGAGCTTGTTTTCGCCCTTGACGGCTACGAAATACCCGTCTTTATCTGTGGTGATTTTGAACCCGTCGGTATAATCCGTGTTTGGGCAAGATTCTTTTTGATTCATGCTTCATCACTCGCTGCTAAAACCTTAAGTAGTTATTGGCAAGCGGTTTTTATAAATGCTTTTGGGAAACTCAGGCATGTAAATTGCTCAAAGTCTCCAACGAAGGAATATCTTACTTGCTTTAGCCTTTATTCTTTTCACAGTCGGATTTAGCGGTATGTCATTCATCTTCATAATAAAAACGGTTAAGCAACAAGTATAAAAGTAGAAAATTACACTCTTACACTTGGATACCAAATGACCGTGACAATAAAAATTGACGATGCCAAAAAACAAAAACTCGACCGCTTCTTAGCCCAGATTCTGCTTCGCGAAGGCAAAAAAGTAACGCTGCAGGAGGCGGTAGGGCTAATGATTGACCATGCCTTGGAAAACGAGGATGAGTTTGTACAAAGCCTAAAAGTGTTGCCTCCGCTTGAGGAAGACCCTGCTTGGAAAATGTTGGAAAAACCAAAGCATTGGGGCGTTAAGGATGCGTCAGAGCGCATTGACGAATTTCTGTATGGAAGCGAAGCAAAGTGACTGTGTTTATTGACGCCGGTATATTTGTAGCCTTGAGAAACGCTGAAGACAACTATCACTATAGAAGCAAGGGGCTCATAAGAGATGGTTTAAACGGAAAACTTGGTCGGATGTATACCTCAGACTATATTGTAGACGAGGCTGTAACAGCTGCCTTAGCGCGAACTAGAAGACATGATGTTGCAGTTGACGTAGGCGCGTACGTGTTGGAGTCCCCCCGATTCATCAAACTGGCAGTTGACCAAGAGATCTTTAATTTAGCTTGGAAGAAATTCAAAATCTTGGAAGATAAAAGTCTAAGCTTTACGGATTGCACTTCCTTAATGCTCGCAGAGAAGCATGGGATAAAACAAATAATGAGCTTTGACTGCGGATTCGATGGTCTAATTCAGAGGATCTGCTAACTTGACGCGCACATAATCGACAGAAGTTTTTAGGGATAACTGCTGAGGGAATTTGTAGGAGGGTGAAAATAGAAAGGTAGTTGCCTGCGAAGTTAGATTCTCAGTAGGACGTTCTTAGTGTATTTGCGGATGACCTCTGCGAACTCGCCGACTGTTTCCTACGGTAAAGTTTGAACGTGTGATATTTTTCGTTAAGTGAATGCCGTGAAACACCGCGGTGCGATATCGACTGATTTCAGAGCGCAAAAAGAGAAAACTATGTTGTTTGCTTAGCATTCTTGTACCTGAATGAATAAACAATCAAGAAGCCGAAGACCGCGAGTGCAGTGATTGTGCCTGCCAAGATAATAGTTTGAGTTGTTCCGTTTAAAATGGCGGTAGGCGCGTTGCCCGCCTGGGTTACAGGCTTGATGGTTACTTGGTGGGTGCTGTGGTGGTAAGTGAACGTTACAATCCAGTAGGAACCGTTTGAATCTTCGCTCGAGCTTATTGGGTTTCCGTCCATGTAGACTTGTAGGTTGCCATTAGGCATCAATGTTTTAGCGATCGTTACCTTAGCGAACCCCGTTGTCCCAGTTGGTCCGCTGACTGTGAAGCTTAACTCTGAGTCGGTGGAGTTAAAGAAGAGGTTAGACACGGTGCTGTTTGATTCTATCGAGAAATAAGTGGTTGACGTGATTTGTGTGGGTTGGGTGGAGTTGCTTCCGCCGGAGGTCTGTGTTGGCTGTGTTGTGGTGACTGGGTAAATGATGGCGGCGTCTGGGTTAGGGTACGCTTGAGGATTCGGCTCTGTTAGGCAGGGGTCAATGGTTACCGTGCCTATTGTAGGGTCAGATGCGTGGTCGTATATTGTTTGGGAGATTGCTTGCAAGTTTGTGGTTCCCCACCAGTTGTAGGTTGCGTTGAGGTCCATGTTGGATTGGTAGTAAATGTTGTATTTGCTGCTGTTGAGGATGTTGTTGCCCGTGACTGTAGGAAGTGTTGGCGTGGGAAATGAGGGGCCCGAATAAAAGTTGAAAATAAACATGCCTATGTTGTTGTTGATTAACGTGTTATTTTCAACGACCGCTGTGGAGGAAATAGCCATGCCGTCTCTTGTGCAGTTTTCCACCAAGTTGTTTTCGATAAGGGCGGTTGTTGTGTCGCCTTCACCCGCACCGATGCCGTTAAGTCCACAGGTTACGATGTTGCCAGTTACGACTGCGTTAACTGGATGATACGCTTCGGCGGGTCCAACATCGATTGCGTCGCATAGAGACTGAGGATATGTTGTCCCGTTGAATACTTCGGCGCCTTCGATGCCAGCCACAACGTTTCCGGTTATTACAGGTGACCCCTCAGGAATGTATATGCTGCCTACGACGGAGTTGTTTGATATTAGGGGTGACTGTATGCTTTCGTTGCCGCCGATTTGTCCCGTAACGTTGTTGCCGCTGATGACTGGGGAGCCGCCGCCTAAGTAGATGCCATCGTTTATGGTGTTGTTGTTGATTTCGGCGGAGTTGCAGACCGTGAACCAGTAGAGACTCAAGACGGCGTTTTCAATTATGCTGCCTGAACTTGTTTGGGGGTTCCATCCGGGGCTGTTGGCGGTTAATATGAGGCTTCCACGACCAAGCATTTGGATGTTTTCCGTGTCGGTGCCCTTGGCTACTAGGGTGCCATCAATCTGCAGGGTAGCGCCTTGCGCTATGTTTACAGTAACGCCTGGCTGAATGGTCAGTGTTGCGTCTTGGGCAACCGTTACTGTGCTCGTAAGGGTATATGGGCTGTTGGCCGCCGTCCAGGTTGCATTTGAACTGATGACGTTGCCCGCGCTTTCCCCGTGTACGGGCAGGTAGGCGAACAAAAATCCGCAAAGCAGCAACGCGATTGCACATGCGGTTGTTAGTTTTTGCGTATTTCTTCATCCCTTGAACGGATAGGGCTTGGTGGCTCTAATACGCCTTTCTAATTCCATGGCAAAAAGATGGGGGCTCCCAAAAAACGAGAGCCTGGGAAGGTTAAGTTCTCAGTAGAACGCTTTCTGTATATTGCGCGATTATTTTTCCGAATTCCTGAATTGTCTCGGGTGCATATGGCTTGATGGCTTGGTATTTCTTGTCAAGCGTGTCATCGGGGACGAATTGCTGTAGCGCATGCATCTTTGAGCCTTTAACTAGTTCGCCGATGCATGTGGCGTCTTGGGCTGTAACCAGCTGCGGCACCACGGTTGTCCGGAACTCGTAGGGTACCTTGCCCGTCTTGAGGATTTCCAGCGTTCGCATTAGGTCAGAGGTATCCTTTGCGCCTAGCAGAGCGTATTTTTCCCTGCAGGTCTTCACGTCCACAGCTACGTAGTCCACGCTTCCGAGGCATTCCTCAAGCACGTCGGGAAAGAAACCGTTCGTGTCCAACTTGACCGTGAAACCGCGTTCCTTGAGTTTAGCGAGGAATTTCGGCAGCTCCTTATGCATGCACGGTTCACCGCCTGTCACTACAACCGCGTCAACGTATTTTTTGCGGTTCTCCAAGATTTCTAAGGCGGCGGCTTCCTGCAGAAACGGCGGCTGCGGATCAACGGCGATGCGCCAGTTATGGCAGAAGGGGCAGCGGAGGTTGCAGCCTGGCGTGAACAGCACGCTGGCTACTTTATCGGGGTAATCGACCAAACTTGTTTTCTGTAATCCGCTGAACTTCATTTTGGGTTATTCCTCTTTAACTTGTTAAGGGCGCTGAAGCCATGACGGTTGATCGATCGAAGGTTTTGCGTATGGCGAACTCCGCCTGTTTTCCATCGTTCCACTGGTCAACTGGTCGCAGGTAACCGACTACTCGTGAGTAGACTTCGCAGTTTGCTCCGCAGGTTGGGCAAACTCTGTGTTCGCCATTTGTGTAGCCGTGGGTTGGGCAAACGCTGAAAGTCGGCGTTAGGGTGAAGTACGGCAGCTTTGAGTTCCAAGCAACTTTCTTGATGAGTTCGGCAGCAGCTTTCCAAGAGTTAAGCCTCTCGCCGAGGAAAATGTGGAAAACTGTGCCTCCAGTGTAAAGCGTCTGGAGGGTTTCTTGGTGTTCTAAGGCTTCGAAGAGGTCGCCTGCAAAGTCCACGGGCAACTGGGAAGAGTTCGTGTAGAACGGTTCCGCGTGGTCCATGGTTACTTGCTTCTGGTTGGCGAATATGATGTCTTTGTACCTGCGTTTGTCTATGCGGGCAAGCCTGTAAGACGTGCCTTCAGCAGGGGTTGCTTCAAGGTTGTAGATGCTGCCTGTTTCCTCTTGATAATCTGCTAAACGGGTGCGCATGAAATCTAACATTTTAACGGCGAAGGCTTGTCCGTCACGCGACGCAATGTTTTGACCAAGCAGGTTTATGATTGCTTCGTTGACCCCGACGATGCCTATTGTGGAGAAGTGGTTCTTCCAGAACTTGCCATACCCCTCTTTCACGTGCTTTAGGTAACGGCGTGAATACGGGTACAAGCCGTTGTCCGTGAATGCCTCAAGCACTTTGCGCTTTATTTCCAAACTTGCTTTTGCAGTTTCCATTAGGGTTTCTAGTCGCTCAAAGAATTCGTCCTCATCCTTGGATAAGTAGCCGATTCTGGGAATGTTAAGCGTCACGACGCCTATGCTGCCTGTCAGGGGGTTGGCGCCGAAGAATCCTCCGCCCCGCTTGCGTAGTTCGCGGTTGTCTATGCGTAGGCGGCAGCACATGCTGCGGACGTCTTCGGGTTTCATGTCGCTGTTGACGAAGTTGGAGAAGTATGGGACGCCGTACTTGGCGGTTACTTCGAAGATGGCTTGGGCTACTGGCGAATCCCACTTGAAGTCTTTTGTGATGTTGTAGGTGGGGATTGGGAAGGTGAAGACTCTGCCTTTCGAGTCGCCTTGCCGCATGACTTCAGCGAAGGCTAAGTTGAACATCTCCATTTCCTTAGTCATGTCGCCGTACGTGTCTTGAGTGACCTTGCCGTTGAACAGCACAGCCTCGTTCTTCATGAAGTCTGGCACGTCCAAATCCAAAGTTAAGTTTGTGAACGGCGTCTGGAAACCCACACGGGTCGGCACGTTCATGTTGAAGAAGAACTCTTGAAGCCCCTGCTCCACCTCCTTCTGGCTAAGGTCGTCGTATCGTATGAACGGGGCAAGGTAAGTGTCAAAGTTGCTGAATGCCTGCGCTCCCGCCGCTTCACCCTGCAACGTGTAGAAGAAGTTCACGACTTGACCCAGCGCGGTGCGGAAGTGTTTTGCGGGTTTGCTTTCAATTTTGCCTGGAACGCCTCCGAAACCTGCAAGCAGCAGTTCGCTTACGTCCCAGCCGACGCAGTAAGCGCCAAGGACGCCTAAGTCGTGGATGTGCATGTCGCCTGAAAAGTGCGCGTCCGCGATGTTTTGCGGGTAAATTCTTGAGATCCAGTACTTGGCAATGACGGTGGATGACAGGTAATTGTTCAGCCCCTGAAGCGAATAGCTCATGTTGCTGTTCTCTTTAACACGCCAATCCTCAACCTCAAGGTACTGATCCACCATGTCTGAAGAGCTCAAGAGAGCGGCTAACTCACGCATGTCGCTGTGCTGTTTGCGGTACAGAATGTAGGCTTTCGCCGTCTGCGCATGCCCGTTTTCGATCAAACGTTTTTCAACGACATCCTGTATTTCCTCAACCGTGGGTACGCCATCGTCCCCGTAGGTCTTCTGGAGCTCCGCTACTACCTCGTCGCTGACGCGTTTCGCTTGCTCTTTGTCCTTTCCGCCGCACGCTTTAGCTGCTTTCCAGATGGCGGTGGTTATGCGCTCTTGATCGAATGGTTCTAATTTACTATCACGTTTTAACACGAATTTCATTATTTTTTCACCTCAAGGAGTAATCGCCTGAAATCTTCAGGCTCCTCAAACTGCTTGTAAACTGACGCAAACCGAATGTACGCAATTCGGTCGACCTTTTTCAGGTGCTTCATGACTAAATCACCGATTTCCTGCGATGCCACTTCTTCCGTATTCTTAAGCATAAGATCCTGCCTTACCTGCTCGGCTAACTCGTTGATTTGGCTCATGACAGGTCTTTTCTCACACGCCTTCTGCAAGCCACGGATTACCTTGTTGACGTCGAATCGTTCAAGCCTCCCGTCTTTTTTTCTGACCATAAGCTCGACGGTTTCAACGTACTCGTAGGTTGTGAAGCGTTTTCCACAGCTGACGCATTCCCTACGCCTGCGTGTGGTGTTCTCTGGGGAATCGCGCGTTTCCAAGGTTTTGGAGTTTTCAGAGTTGCAGTATGGGCATCTCATTCGTTACATGTCCCTTGCTTTTTCCTGTGTATAGTGCCGATAAGCTTGCGGACACACTATATTTAGCGCGCGTATATAAGGAATTTCGTCATTAATCTCGCAATATATCGTGAAATCCGAAAGCCTATATCATGAAAAGTAAACAAAAAATTTCATATTAAAAAATCCGAAAACGTCCCTGTTTTGGAAAAAAAGCCGTTTTTGCCTAAATAATAGTTGGGTTAAAGCTTGCGCCTAAAAGTGCAATCAAAACATGAATATACGTCCATAGCCACTTTTTATCTTAGCCGGCGCGAAAGAAATTCAAGGTTGATTATATGAAGGCAAGAATTGTGAAGGCTAAAAGCTTAACAGAGGCTCCGACGTTGGAGCGGTGCTCCATAGCTGAAAACTTCAGCACCGAAGAACTCTCCGTTGCGCAGGCGCGGGTGAAGCCTGGTGTCACAACCTTGTCGCATCGTCTCGAGGGCGTTAACGAAATATACCTGATTATCAGCGGGAAAGGCCAGGTGGATGTTGGCGACTTGAAGCCGACCAAAGTAACCAAGGGAGACCTGATTGTTATTCCCGCAGGCGCTAGTCAGAGGATAAGTAACATTGGGAAAACCGACTTGGTGTTCTACTGCATCTGTACGCCCAAGTTCACTGCTGAATGCTACCGCGGCGAGGAAGAATCAGCAGGCAAGCAGCAGTGAAGCCCAAGCCGACATATGTCGAATGTTAGAATAGCGCTTTATAAGCTGAAGTGACAATTGGTTGTTTGAGGAGAGGGGTCGAGGAGAAAGGAGGAGAGGCTTCCAATGCCTCTCAAGGAAGGCAACCAAACCTGTTGCAGAAGAAATTCTTCTGAGAAACCATGGTTGCACTATTTTTGTGAAGCCGTTTTCCTTAGCTTGTTTTTAAGTCGTCCATGAACTCGCTTAGGTCAACCGTCGCTGCGCCGTTTTCGTCTTTGAGCTGCTGCTTGGCAGGCGGGTTCTGCATGTAGAAAGGTATCCGCTTGGTTATGCGGTCTTGGAAGGTTGATTCCAGCGGGTTCTGGTAGAAGACGCCTACTGGAATTCTGTCGCCCCACTCGTGTGCTTTTTCCATGCCTGCGACCTTCTTCTTGAAGTCCTCGTTCCAGTTGTGCACGACGGGGTCGAAGCCTTCACTCTCCAGCTTGTAGAGTCTCGGCTGCGGCTTGCCTGCTGCGTCTTTTCGGTCTTCGCCAGCGTACCACTCTTTAGTGTTAATGTCGTTGTACGTGGGGCAAGGCTGCAGGCACTCGACTATTGCCATTCCCTTGTGCTGTATCCCCTGCTGAATCATCTTGCTCAAGTGGACCACGTCGAAGGCGTACCCTCTGGCGACGAACGTGTAGCCTGAGGCGATTGCCAACGTAACCACGTTGATTGCCTCGTTAATGTTGGGGTTTGGAAGCGCCTTGGTTTTGACGCCGAGCGGAAGCGTCGGTGAAGCCTGCCCCTTAGTCAACCCGTAAACGCCGTTGTTGAAGAGGAGGTAGGTCATGTCGATATTTCTTCTTCCAGCGTTAACAAAATGCCCCGCGCCTATGCCTAAACCGTCGCCGTCTCCTCCCACGCCGATTACCTCCAAGTTGGGGTTCGCCACTTTGATGCCCATGGCAAACGGCAGCAATCTTCCGTGAAGCGTGTGGACACCGTTGACTTTTATGAAGTGAGGCGTTTTAGCCGCGTTGCCGACGCCTGAAACTATCACGACTTTGTGAGGCTCCAAGTTAAGCTCAGCCAGCGCCATTTGAATAGCGCTTGAAATGCCAAAGTCGCCGCAGCCTGGACACCAGTCCATGTAAACGCTTGTTTTGTAGTCTGCTGGTTTATGCGCCAAGCATCAGCACCTCCCGTTCCTGGGCTTTGTCTGTCAGTATCGCTTTGAGGGCTTGGTAAACCTCGGTTGTCATCATTGGTCTGCCCGTGTACTTGAGCACGTAGTAGTTGGGTTTTATCGTTGTGCGCTCGGTTATTACGCCGCCGAGCTGAGCGGTGTAGTTGTCTTCCACGTCGATTACGCGTTTCTTGCCTTGAAGCATCTGTTTCATGTAGGCAGAGGGAAGCGGATGGATCATTCGCACCTGAATGAATCCTAAGCTGAACCCTTCCTCTTTCAGCTGGTTGAGCGATTCGATTATGGCTCCTTTAGGTGAACCCCAGCTGACCACGATGTTCTCCGAGTCTTTGTCGCCGTAAAAGTTGACTTTCAAATCCAGTGGCACTTCCTTGTCGATTAAATCCAGCTTCTTCATTCTTTTCTCCATCATTTGCCTTCGAACCCAGGGCTCCTCGTTTATGTTTCCCGCTTCGTTGTGCTCGTCGCCGCTGCACCATTGGATGGCGCCTTTTGTTCCAAGAAATGCTCTGGGGGAAACTCCTGTTTCAGTGAATCTGAAGCGTTTGTACTCTTTGCCTTCGAGTTCTTTCTCTCCGACGATTAAGCCGCGGTCAACCTTGACGTTGCCGTATTCGAACACTGGGTACGTTTGTGAGCAGTTAGCCATGGCTTTGTCAAGCAGGTGGATGACGGGCACCTGGTATTTCTCAGCCAAGTTGAAAACTTCAGCGGCGTCGTAGAAGCATTCTTTGATGTCGCCTGAAGCAAGGATGATTCTTGCGAATTCTCCGTGAGCAGCGTGCATGGCAAACCGCAGGTCTTGTTGGCTGTGCCTGGTGGGCTGCCCAGTTGAAGGACCGCCGCGCTGATAGTACGTTACGACCACGGGCACTTCGTTGTTTCCCGCCCAGCCTATGCCTTCCGCCATAAGCGAAAAGCCTGGGCCAGACGTGCTGGTTGCTGCCCTTGCGCCCGTTAAGCATGCGCCTGAAGCCGAATTTACCGCTGCGATCTCATCTTCGGTTTGGATAACGATTATTGCTTCTTGCCCTTCTTTGGCTTTAAGGATTTCATGAGCTTCCAGATACTCGCTTTCGTCAGCCGCTGGGGTGATGGGGTAGTACGTTTGTACTCTGCAGCCGCCCAGCACTTTGCCCATGGCTACGGCTTGGTTTCCCGTCAGGAAAATTCTCGGTTCTTTTGTGCCTATGTTCTCCAGTTTATGCTTGAAGCCGTTCACGTCAAAGTTTTTTTCAGCGTAATCGTAAGCGTAGTCCACAGCTGTGACGTTCATGTCGACGATTTTTTCGTGGAAGGTGGCTCTGATTGCGTCTTCTACGAGTTTCTTGTCGTACTTGAACAGGGCAAATGATACTCCTATCGTGAGAACATTTATCATTCTTGTAAGAGTGCTGACTTTATCCATCTTGATGGCTTTGCCGATCTCCGTAAGCAAGTCCATGTAAGGAACAGGGTAGACCTGGATGTTTTTCTTTTTGGCGTAGCTTAAGAAGTCGTTTATGGTTTCGCCAATTATGCCGTTTTCTTTCATGAAAGCGCGAACTTGACTCCTGTATTCCTCTGAAAAAGTCGGTATTCCCGTTAACACGTTGACGCCTAAGTCGCGTGAATCAACAATTATGCCGCCTTCACTCACGACCTCGCCGATATGCCTCACAATGGTTTCAGCGTCAAAAGCCGCAAGCAAATCCACGTCGCTTATGTTCGCCAACGTCGGCTCCTTGGAAACGCGCTGATGGAAGTAGCTGTGCATGGTTTTGATGTTTGAATGGTATTCTCTTCTGCCGAAAACCCATAGGCCACCGTAGCCGCATGCTCTGCCAAATATGTTGGAGGCTGTGTCGACGCCGCTGCCTTGTGGACCACCTGCCATCCAGTTTACACTTTCAGTTACCAATTTTTGTTTTCACCTTGCCTCAAATAACTCTGATTTCTTTACTGATTGCGGTTACCCGCCGCCTGAAGCCTTGTCAGTGCCTATGCAGCAAGTGCATTTTGCAGTTTCTCCGCAGTATGGGCACACGCATTTGCAGTCGTCGATAAAATTTCCGCAGTTTACGCAACGAGGCAAATTTTCTTCTGTCATTGCTTCGCCTCTGCCACATCTATTTTGCTCGGGGTTCGGAATTAAGCTTTCGGATAGCCACTGTTCACTCTCAGTTTTGCCTTAAGGATAAAGAGGGAAAAAGGGGTTTTATCTGACGTAGTCGTCGAATGTCCAGTAGTGGTCTTCTTCTTGCAGAACGATGTCTTCGAAGATTCTTCTTGTCGTGGTGTCGCCGCGTTTCATGGCTTCAGCGATGATTTGCCTGTACAGAGCGATGGTGTCGGCTTCAAGCTTGTGGTCTAACCGTAGAATTTCAAGTGTGGTTTTGCCGACGACTGGAAGTGGAGATGGCTTGGTGACTGCTTCGCCGTCGACTAGGTAGATGCGTTCGCTTATTTTTTCAAGATGCTGCATTTCTTGCATGAAGGTGTCTTTGAGGATTTTGCTGACGACGCCTTGGTAGTTTGTGCCTTGAACGGTTTCCAGCGGGGTCTTCTTCATTCTGAGCTCTAGAAGCGCGGCTTTTTCATGCTGATTGGTGTACTGGATTATCCCGCAGATTTCCGCGGCAACCGCTTTGTTCAGCAGCTCGTAATAGTCGGGTGTGAAGATTTTGCGCCACTCTGACAGGGGCACCTTGTCAGGTCCTTCCTTCTCGTCCTGGAAAGCCGTGTACTCTTGGAATTTGAAGAGGTGTTCTTCTTCCTCGCCGTAGATTTTTTCAAACATCTCCCGCGTTTCCCAGTCGCCCAATTGCCCAGCGGCATCAATGATCTTGCGGTACAAGACTAAGGCTTCTTCCTCCGCCTTTACGCCGAGCTTGGCAAACTCGCTAATGGTGCCGCCGATAACTACCTTGCCGGCTTTGGTGGTTGCTTCTCCGCCGAGGTAGTAAATTCTCTCCATAATGGAGGCGGCGTGCTTCATCTCTTGGATTGCGATTTCGTGAAGGATCTTTCCGACGGCGTCATAAGTCGTTTTGTCTAGTAGGATGTTTTCCGGGATTTGTTTTTTGATGATTTTCTCCATTTTGGCGTGCTGCAGAAAATACTGCACCGCAACTTGGAATTCGCGTTCAACCCCTTGGTTTAACAGTTCAATATACTCTGGTGTTGTTTTAACAGCCATAAGGAATCACAACTTCTACTCGGAAAAGAGCAACCACACAGATATAAAATTTGTTATCCTGACAAATTCAGGGGGAAGCAGCGGCATTTTAGTTAACGTTAACATACCTAATAAACTACTGAGAACATAGTGGCTGGGCAGGGACGAGAGATGACTGAGAAAGCAAGCACCACGCCCAACTTTGGAAATTGGGTTTCGACCCGTTTAATCTACATCTTCGGCGTTTTAGGGGTCGTTCTTTTGGCATTAACATTTCTGTTTTGGGTTGCACTTATCCCCGCGATAGTTTTCTTTGTAGTGGCAGCGTATTTTGCCTATGCACGTTACTTGTTTTCGCCCCGGGGCGGGAACGTTCAAGACAAAATTTGGGATACGGCAATTTCGAACCTGAACTGGAACGGCGAAGGAAAAGCTCTCGACATAGGCTGCGGAAACGGCGCGTTAACGATAAAGCTTGCCCGCAAAT
>Ga0187852_1000623_pt1 | contig 38226 bp, 36 predicted proteins | sample June2016WEW_6_40_FD_134511 | JGI IMG/M metagenome (GOLD analysis project Ga0187852, IMG submission 134511) | Peatland microbial communities from SPRUCE experiment site at the Marcell Experimental Forest, Minnesota, USA - June2016WEW_6_40 | ecosystem: Environmental > Terrestrial > Soil > Wetlands...
CGTCTTGTCGAGGAAGGCGTCGAAACCGCGCTCGGCCAGCGCCCCGACCAAAAGCTGCGCAAAAGCCGAGTCCTTGCGCGAATAGGAGACGAAGACCTTGGCGCGATCGCCGGTCGGGGCCGCTGGGGAAGGCGCAGACGCGTCCTGGTTCATATCACACTGATCGTGACGCGCCCGGCCGCGGCTGGCCGGTCCGATGATTGGCGGAGACGGAGGGATTCGAACCCTCGATAGGGCTTTACAACCCTATAACGGTTTAGCAAACCGCCGCCTTCAGCCTCTCGGCCACATCTCCGCGTGCGTCATCGCATGCCGCTGCCGGACATATGCCCGACGGTTCCCGCTATTGCAAGAGCCGCGCTCAGCGCGCCCGCTGGCCGAACAGGATCTTGCGCGCTTCCTCGTCGGTGGCGAGATTGGACTTGCGCCGTCCCGGGACGTCCAGCGCGATGCCGCGTTGCACCGCCGGCCGCGCCAGCAGCGCGTCGAGCCAGCGCTTGAGATGCGGGAAATCGGCGATGTTCTGTCCCATGCGCTCCCAACCCTTCGTCCAGCCGACGCAGGCCATGTCGGCGATCGAATAGGCGCCGGCGAGATATTCATTGTGTTCGAGGCGTCGGTTCATCACGCCGAACAGCCGATTGACCTCGTCGGTGTAGCGCTGGATCGCGTAGGGAATCTTCTCCGGGGCGTAAAGGCGAAAGTGGTTGGCTTGCCCCGCCATGGGGCCGAGCCCGCCGACCTGCCAGAACAGCCACTCGGCGACGGCGACGCGTTCGCGCTCGGTCTCGCCGCCGAAGCGCCCGGTCTTGCGCGCCAGATATTGCAGAATGGCGCCCGATTCGAACACCGAGATCGGCGCGCGATCGGGCCCGTTCGGGTCGACGATGGCGGGCATGCGATTGTTCGGCGAGATCGCGAGGAAGGCCGGCTGGAACTGCTCGCCCGCGCCGATGTCGACCATGTTGAGCGCGTAGGGCAGGGCGCACTCCTCGAGCATGATCGATATTTTCCAGCCGTTTGGCGTCGGCCAGTAATAGAGCTGGATCGGTTCCTGGGTCATGGTCGCTCGCTTCATCGCGTTCGTGGATTGGCGCGGGCTCCTTCCGGTTCGGGTGGAACGCCCGCTCTCGACGGCGCCATGGTAGCGCCGGATCGACAGGGCGCAAAGACTTTCCCGACGCTCGCCTGTCGGCGGCGCCCTCTAATCGAAATCGTTTCTTGAGGGATTGTCGGAACTACGAGCCGCCGTCACCTCCGGCGCTGGGGCCGGCAGCCGTTCCCTTGGATCGCTGCGGGCTTCTCATCGGCCCATTGAACGTCCGCGATCGGAAGCTTCCGATCTGTGAGCAGGCTGATCAGACAGGGCGAAAACGCCGCGCGCCGAGTCTGATCAGCCGTTGCTTGCGAGGCGACCGCGTCAGGAGGCGGCGGGCGTCTCGGTCGGAGCGGCCGGAGCGGGCGCGACCTTCTTGCGCTTGATCGGCGCGCGCTTGGCGGCGGCCTTCTTCGCGGTCTTCTTGGCGGCCTTCTTCGGGGCGGCTTTCCTGGCGCCCTTCTTCGGGGCGGCTTTCCTGGCGCCCTTCTTCACCGCGACTTTGCGCGCGCCCTTCTTTGCCACGACTTTGCGCGCGCCCTTCTTGGCGGCGGTTTTCTTGGTCGCCTTTTTGGCGGCGGTCTTCTTCACGGTCTTTCTCGCGGCGGCTTTCGACGCCGGCTTCTTAGCAGCAGCTTTCGCCATTGTGATACGTCCCTCTGGATCGTTTCCCTCGCGCGTGCTTTTCGCGCGAAAGAAAAGCATTGACGAAAGTATCTTTGTTTTCTCGCAGAGCAAGCGAAGTCGCAGCGACCCGAGCGCCTTCGCATCGAGGTCCATCGAATTATCGCGCGCGCCGGAGTCGCTTCGCGCGGCGCGCAAACGCAGAGCGAAACGGCGCCGCCAGCGCGGGGTCATTCATCGCACGCCAATGCGCCGCACGCGCGCCGCTCCGCGATTCGACAGCTCGCATTCACGGTGACGCCGTGTTTTGCAGGTGATTCCAAGAGTCGTCGTTTGCGACGCGCGGTGCGCGGACGTGTGGCGCACGCGGCGCGGCGCATGCTTCGCGCAACGCCGAGGCGCGAGCGCGTCGTCGGCGCCGCGTTTCAAAATGATGCATGGCGATTGCAAATCGCAATCGAATTTTTCTTGGAGACAAGTGACATATTTTTGTCGCGCACGCGCCGAGTTTGCGCTTATGCGCGCTGCGACTCGTTGCGAATCAGCTGATTTGCCCGAATCATCGCGAGCGAATCAAAGGCCGAGTCGCGCCTTCAACGCGTCGCTGACAGCTTGCGGATTGGCTTTGCCGCCGGTCGTCTTCATCACCTGTCCGACGAACCATCCGAGCATGCCGGGCTTCGCCTTGGCCTGCTCGGCCTTGTCCGGATTGGCGGCGACGACGGCCTCGACCGCGCGCTCGATCGCGCTCGCGTCGGTGACTTGGCGGAGGCCGCGCGCCTCGACGAGCGCGCGCGGATCGGCGCCCTTGTCCGGGCCGAGCAGCATCGTGAGAACGTCCTTCGCGATCTTGCCGGAAATGACGCCCTCGCCGATGAGGTCGACGAGGCTCGCGAGCGCGCCGCTGCTCAATCCAGCCTCGGCGACCGCCAGGTTCTGGGCGTTCGCGTAGGCGGACAGATCGCCCATGATCCAATTGGCGACCGTCTTGGCGTCGCGCCTCGCGCCACCGTGCGTGACGGCTTCCTCGAAGTAGTCGGCGGTCTCCTTGTCGGCGACGAGGATCGTCGCGTCATAGGGCGAGAGCCCGTAATCGGCCATGAAGCGCGCCTTCTTGGCGTCGGGCAGCTCGGGCAAATGCGCCCTGAGGTCGTCAACGAACGCATCGTCGAATTCGAGCGGCAGCAGATCGGGATCGGGGAAATAGCGGTAGTCGTGCGCCTCCTCCTTGGAGCGCATCGAGCGCGTCTCGCCGCGCGCGGGATCGAACAGGCGCGTCTCCTGGTCGATCGCGCCGCCGTCCTCGAGAATCGCGATCTGGCGGCGCGCCTCGACCTCGATCGCCTGGCCGATGAAGCGGATCGAGTTGACGTTCTTGATTTCGCAGCGCGTGCCGAGCGGCTCGCCCGGACGGCGCACCGAGACGTTGACGTCGGCGCGCAGGTTGCCCTTCTCCATGTCGCCGTCGCACGAGCCGATGTAGCGCAGGATGGTGCGCAGCTTGCTCACATAGGCCTTGGCTTCGTCGGCCGAGCGCATGTCGGGCTTGGAGACGATCTCCATCAGCGCGACGCCGGAACGGTTGAGATCGACGAAGCTCATCGTCGGCGACTGGTCGTGGAGCGACTTGCCGGCGTCCTGCTCGAGATGCAGGCGCTCGATCCCGACCGTGATCGCATGATCGGGCGTCAGATCGACCTGAATCTCGCCTTCGCCGACGATCGGGTTCTTGTACTGCGAGATCTGGTAGCCCTGCGGCAGGTCCGGATAGAAATAGTTCTTGCGGTCGAAAGTGGAGCGGTGGTTGATCTTCGCCTCGAGCCCAAGCCCCGTGCGCACCGCCTGCGCGACGCATTCCCGGTTGATGACCGGAAGCATGCCGGGCATGGCGGCGTCGACCAGCGACACGTGCGTGTTGGGCGCGCCGCCGAAGGCGGTGGAGGCGCCCGAGAACAGCTTGGCGCGCGAATTGACTTGCGCGTGAACCTCCAAGCCGACGACGACTTCCCAGTCTCCCGTGGCGCCCTTGATCAAATTGTTCTGCGTCGCTTTCGCCATATGACTCGCCTTACGCTCGGTTGAGGGTTGGGAGCCTTCACTGGCTCTTCACAACGTGATCGCGATACTTTCGCCAGGCCTCGAAGCCGCCGGTCAAGGCCGCGTCGAGGCTCCCGGCCGAATCCACATGCACGGTGCGATCGCGTTGGCCTTCTCTCAAATCGACTGGAAGCTGTTCAACCCCCTTCGGATCGAGCAGCAGCACCGTCGGATTGCCCGTGTTCAAGATCGTCATGTCGCCGGACTTGGCGAAATCGTAAATGAAACGCCCCGTACCCTCGGTGTAGCCGCGCAGCGAGATCATGGCGCCGTCGAACGGCTCCATGCCGTCCAGCCCCTGCGCCCAAAGCTCCACCTTGAGACCGTCGGCGAGTTCGCAGAGGAAAGGGGCAAACGGCGGCTTCACGGGATTGACGCAGTACTTTTCGACCACCGCCATCGACGGCTTGGCGTCGAAATGGGCCGGCATGCCGTTTTGGAATTGGATGAGATAGAGATCCCAACTCATCGCTTCACCTCGTTGCGCTTTACGCCCACCAGGCCTCCGGCAAGCGCGCGCTCCCCGCGGATCGCTCGATAGCATGGCCGAGCGTGAAGAGCGTTTCTTCGTCGAAAGGCCGGCCGATGACTTGCAGTCCCAACGGCAGCCCCTCCGCCGACAGGCCCGCGGGAGCGACGAGCCCCGGCAGACCCGCCATGTTGACCGTCACCGTGAACACGTCGTTGAGATACATTTCGACCGGATCGGCCGAACCCTTCTCGCCGATGCCGAAGGCGGCCGAAGGCGTCGCAGGCGTCAGGATCGCGTCGACGCCGTCGGCGAACACGGCCTCGAAGTCGCGCTTGATCAGGGTGCGGATCTTCTGGGCGCGTACATAATAAGCGTCGTAATAACCGGCCGAGAGCACGTAGGTCCCGATCATCAGGCGCCGCCTGACCTCCGCGCCGAAACCCTTCGCGCGGGTCTTCTCGTAGAGGTCGACGATGTCGGAGCCCGCCTCGCGCAGTCCGTAGCGCACGCCGTCGTAGCGCGCCAGGTTGCTCGAGGCTTCCGCGGGCGCGACGATGTAGTAGGCGGGCAGGGCGTGGCGCGTGTTGGGCAGCGAGACGTCGACGATCCTCGCGCCCGCCGCGCGCAGCCCATCCGCGCCGCGCCGCCATAGCGCCTCGATCTCGGCGTTCATGCCCTCGAGGCGATATTCGCGGGGGATGCCGATCGTCAGCCCCTTCACCGAGCGCCCGACCGCCGCTTCGTAGTCGGGAACCGGCGCATCGGCGCAGGTCGAATCCCTGGGATCGGCGCCCGCCATCGAGCCAAGCATGATCGCGCAGTCGCGCACATTGCGCGCGATCGGTCCGGCCTGATCGAGCGAAGAGGCGAAGGCGACCATGCCATAGCGCGAGCAGCGCCCGTAGGTCGGCTTGATTCCCGCCGTCCCGGTGAACGCGGCGGGCTGGCGGATCGAGCCGCCGGTGTCGCTCGCCGTCGCCGCCAGACACAGGCGGGCCGCGACCGCGGCGGCCGAGCCGCCCGACGAGCCGCCGGGCGTCAACAGGCCGCGCTTGTCGCCGGCCAGCGCCGCGCGCGCCTTCTCGACGCTCCAGTTCGGCGGCAGCCAGGGCGAGGCCACCGGACCGTAGTAGGACGTCTCGTTCGACGAGCCCATCGCGAACTCGTCCATGTTCAATTTGCCGAGCATCACCGCGCCGTCGCGCCACAGATGCGCGGTGACGGTCGATTCGTAGGGCGGCTTGAAGCGGTCGAGGATATGGCTGCACGCCTGCGTGTGCACGCCCTTCGTCGCATAGAGATCCTTGACGCCGATCGGCAGGCCTTCGAGCGGCCCGGCCGCGCCCTCGGCGAGACGCGCGTCGCTCGCCCGAGCCATCTCCAGCGCCCGCTCCGGCGTCGTCGCGACAAAGGCGTTGAGGCCCTTGGCGCGCTCGATCGCGCGCAAATGCGCCTCGGTCAATTCGACGCTCGAAAGTCGGCGGGATCGCAACGCGTCGCGAGCCTCGGCGAGCGTCAGGGAGGTGGGTTCGGTCAAGTCGGTTTCCATCTCAAACAAAAGGAAAAGCGGCGGGGCCCGTCACTCAATGACTTTGGGGACGACAAAGAAACCGTCTTCGGCGAGCGGCGCGTTGGCCAGGATCAGCGGCTCGATCTCGCCGTCGGTCACGACATCCTCGCGCATCGGCAGCTTCATCGGGATGACCGACGTCATCGGTTCGACGCCCGAGACGTCCACGGCGCTCAATTCCTCGACGAAGGCGAGGATGGCGTTGATCTCGTTCTGCAGATGCGGAACCTCGGCGTCGGTGACGGCGATGCGGGCGAGATGCGCGATGCGGCGGACGGCGGCCTGATCCACGGACATGACGACTCCTTTAGCTCGCGCCCTTCGGAAGCGCGCCCTATAGCATCGCGCGCTTCGCCGTGGCAACGCGCGGCGCGGCGTGCTAGCGCTCGCGCCCATGTCCTTTGCCGCGCTCTCGCTCGAAGACCTCGCCGCGATCTTGCCCGCCAAGGCGCGGCTGATCGGCGTCGACTTGGGAACCAAGACGATCGGGCTCGCGCTCTCCGACGTCGAGCGGCGCATCGCGACGCCGCTCGTCACCCTCGCGCGCGCGCAATTCTCGAAGGACGCGCAGGCGCTGAGCGCGCAAATCCGCAAATTCGACGCTTTCGCGTTGATTGTCGGCTTGCCGCTCAACATGGACGGAAGCGAAGGCCCGCGCGTCCAGGCGACGCGCGCTTTCGCGCGCAATTTCGCGCGGATCGATCCGACGCCTGTCGCTTTCTGGGACGAGCGCCTGTCGACCGCCGCGGTCAATCGCGCGCTGATCGCCAACGACGTCTCGCGCGCGCGCCGCGCCGAAGTCGTCGACCGTATGGCGGCGGCCTATATCCTGCAAGGCGCGCTCGACCGCCTCGCGCTGATCGCGCGAGCGCGCCAGACGGACGATTCTCGCCGTTGACGCCACACGGGACATTTCATTCAATTATCGAACTTACCGGCTTGTAAGTCGAAGCGACCGCAGCTACACTTTATGCGCGCATTAGAGGGTCTCTTCATTTCCGCGTTGTGGCGCGTTGGGAGGCATGCGATGGTCGCTTATTCGAGGGGCGCAAAACGTCACAATGAGGACCGGCGCCGGTCTGTCGTTGATGCGCCTTCGCCCAGCCTCGATCACACGGCGGGCCGGGCTGCGGAGGTCGCGCGCTATATCGCCGACATGACCGGCCAACTGGAATCGATGGCGATCGCCGCCAATCTCGATCTGCTCGCCTACTTTCTCGCGATGGCGCGGGCGGAGAGTGAAAGCTCGGCGCGCGCGGCCGTCCCTTCGATGGCGCTCTTGAGGCAAGACGAGCCCGGATTGGTGTAGGAAGACAGCGGGAAAGGCCGACGCGGCTTGGTTTCCGGCCCGGTTCCATCAAGGGAAATTCCGTCGAGAGTCACGCGCGCCGCAAAGAAGTTCGCTCCCCCGAGGCTAAGCTTCCGCGCTCGGCGCGATCAAAGCGACGCGATTGCCGCCATAATATTCCACGCGTCCGGCGAGTTCCAGCTCGATGAGCGCGGTGCGAATGTCGCGCACCGGGACTTCCGCGGCGCGCGCGAGATCGTCGATCGAAACCGGCGCGGGGCCGAGCAGCGCTTCGATGCGCCGGCGCGCCGCCTGCGAATCGGCCTCGACGTCAATGTCCCGCGTCGACGCGTCGTTGCGTTCGTCGCCCGCGCGCGCGGAGGGCGCCGCGTCCAGATCGACGCCGAACAGCGGCGTCTCGCTCCACGCGGATTCGCTTGCGTCGCGCCCGGCCTCTTCGAAGCGCGAAAACGGATCGCGCGCGCGAATGGGATCGACGACGGCGAGCACGTCCTCGGCCCGTGCGCAAAGATTGGCGCCTTCGCGCAGGAGATCGTTCGTCCCCTCCGCGCGCGGATCGAGCGGCGAGCCCGGCGCCGCGAAGACTTCGCGGTTCTGCTCGGCGGCGAATTTGGCGGTGATGAGCGATCCCGACCCGCGCGCCGCCTCGACGACCACCGTTCCCAGCGATAGGCCGGAAACGAGCCGGTTGCGGCGCGGAAAGTCGCGGCCTCGCGGCTCCCATTCGATCGGCATTTCCGAGACGATCGCTCCGAACTCGGCGATGCGGGGAAGCAAGGCGACCGCCTCGGGCGGATAGGGCCGCGCGTGACCGCCCGCCAGCACGCCGATCGTGCCGGTCTCGAGCGCGGCGACATGGGCGCGTTGGTCGACGCCGCGCGCGAGGCCGGAGACGATCACATAGCCGGCCTGGCCGAGGCCGCGCGCCAGCCGGTCCGCGAAGGTCAGGCCCGCCGCCGAGGCGTTGCGCGAGCCGACGATCGCGATGGCGGGCTGCTGCATCGCCTCCTCGCGTCCGCGCAAGGCGAGGACGGGCGGCGCCGAATCGATCTGGCGCAACGCCGGCGGATATTCCGGTTCGTCGAGCGCGACGAAGCGCACGCCGATCTTCAGCGCGAGGGCGAACTCCTGCTCGACCTCCGCGCGCGTCGCGACGCGGATCGGCCGCGACGCGCCGCCGCGGCGCGCCAGATCCGGCAGGGCGTCGAGCGCCGCCCCGGCGGCGCCGAATTTTCTCATGAGCGCGAAAAAAGTGCGCGGGCCGACGTTTTCCGAGCGAATGAGCCGAAGCCAGTCGAACCGTTCGTCGTCGGTGAGGCGGACGCTTATCGGACTTTTGCTCAAGGCTCAGCCCTTCCGCCCGATTTTCGTTTCCGTTCCCGCGATCAAGCGGCCGATATTGGCGCCGTGCTTGATCCACAGCAGCGCCGCGAGCGCGCCGAAAAGGTAGGCGACCTCGCTCTTTCCCATCGCCAGAGCCGCGAGCGGCGCCGCGACGCTCGCCGCGAGCGCCGCAGCCGAGGAATAGCGGGTCATGGCCGCCGTCGCGAGCCAGACGAGCGCGAAGACGATCGCCGCGGGCCAGAAGGCGCCGATCAGGCCGCCGAGAAACGTCGCGACGCCCTTGCCGCCGCGAAAGCGCAGCCAGGCGGGATAGAGATGGCCGAAAAACGCGCCCGCCGCGCCCGCTAGGCCGGCTGTCTCGTCGTGGAACAGGACCACCGCGAGCACGTAAGCCAACGTCGCCTTCAGCGCGTCGAGGACCAGCGTCGCGGCGGCCAGATCCTTGCGGCCGGTGCGCAGCACATTGGTGGCGCCGATGTTGCCCGAACCTATGCTGCGCAAATCCGCGGTCCCGGCGAGTCGGGTCAGCAGTAGGCCGAACGGGATCGAGCCGAGCAAGTAGCCCAATGCGAGCGCGAGAAGCGCGAAAACGCCATCTAAAGAAATCGCCATGGACGGCGTTCGCCTCGCAACGCAGGAAGTCCAGTGCAAAGCCTATTCGTGCGCGACCCTTCCCGCAACCAGCGTCATCTTGACGCGGCCTTCGAGGCGGGCTTGGTCGAAGGGCGTGTTGCGGCAGCGCGAATGCAGCGTCGCCGGATCGAGCACGAACGGCGCCTCGGGGTCGAAGCGGATCAAGTCGGCCGGCGCGCCGACCGCGAGGCGACCGCCGGGAAGCCCGAGGATTTCCGCGGGCCGGGTCGTCATCGCGCGCAACAGGCGGGGCAGCGCGATGTGACCGGCGGACATGAGACGCAGGCTCGCCGCGAGCATCGTCTCGACGCCGATCGCGCCCGCCGCCGCCTCGGCGAAGGGCAGCCGCTTGGTCTCGACGTCCTGCGGATCGTGATCGGAAACGATCACGTCGATGAGGCCGGCGTTCAACGCTTCGACAAGCGCGAGGCGTTCGTCCTCGCCGCGAAGGGGCGGGTTGAATTTGAGAAAGGTGCGATAGTCGCCGACGTCGATTTCGTTGAGAGTGAGATGATTGATCGAGACGCCGCAACTGACCGGCAATCCCGCTTGGCGCGCCCGCGCCATCGCTTCGAGCGAGAGCCGGTTGGAGACGAAGACGGCGTGATAGCGCGCGCCGGTCAGCGCGACGAGGCGAAGATCGCGCTCGAGCATGATCGTCTCCGCTTCGCGCGGAATTCCGGTGAGGCCGAGCCGGCTCGCGCGCTCGCCCTCGGCCATCACCCCGTCGCCGCTGAGATCGCGATCCTCGCAAATGTGCATGACGAGCGCGCCGAAATCGCGGGCGTAGGTCAGCGCGCGCCGCATCGTCTGCGCGTTGGCGATGCTGTGGGGACCGTCGGAAAAGGCGACGGCGCCGGCTTCGGCGAGCAGTCCGATCTCGGCGATCTCGCGCCCCTCGAGGCCCTTGGTCAACGCCGCGGAGGGCAACACGCGGACTTTGGCGGTGGCGCGCGCGCGGCGCAGGATGAAATCGACCACGGCGGGATCGTCGACCGGCGGATTGGTGTCCGGGCGCGCGACGAGCGTCGTCACGCCGCCCGCCGCCGCGGCGGCGCTCGCGCTGGCGATCGTCTCGCGATGCTCGGCGCCGGGCTCGCCGATGAAAGCGCGCATGTCGATGAGCCCCGGCGCGACGACGTCGCCTTCGCAATCGACGAGCCGCGCTTCGGCGGGGGCGGCCTCGCGCGTCACCGCCGCGCCGATCGCCGCGATGCGCCCGTCGACGACGAGCGCGCCGCCGCGCGATTCGCGCATCTCCGCGGGATCGATCAGACGGGCGTTGAGAAAGGCGATGGGGCGAGGATGGGGCACGGAGGTCTGGATTAGCCGCGCCGCGGCGCGCAGGCAAGCCGGAACGCTTCGCCGACTCCAACTCGCCTCTTGCCTGCGCCGGCAAAAACGTTTAGACGGCGCCTCTGCCGCGCGGGAGGGTTTTCCCGTCGCGAAGGCTTGCGCGCCCGTAGCTCAGCTGGATAGAGCACCAGACTACGAATCTGGGGGTCAGGAGTTCGAATCTCTTCGGGCGCGCCATTCAAATCAACGGCTTAGCCAAAAATCTCGACGGCCGTTACCGCCGTGTTACCGAGACGTGTTACCGGAGCGGGTCAGAGCCTACGCGTGATGTAGACAATCGCCTTCGCGGCGATCGTGCGCGACTGTGTAAGGTTGGCTGCTGTGGCCCGACAAAAGGACGCCTCGTCCATCGCGGGCTGCTTACCGCCGCCGGCCCCAAAATAGAGCGCTGTCGCCGCTCCTTCCGCCACAAAGGCGAACCTTCGAAGGACGGCGCCCCGTTCGACAGGTTGCTGATTGCCGAGAGACGTGAAGAGTTGGAGGGCGGGTCCCGGCTCGACCCCGCTATCGTCAGCCTCCCAGCGCGAGTCGACGTACATCGAGTCGCTTACAACACGCGGACTGGGCCATCGGGCCGCCACTTCCATTAATTCTACGGTGAGCGCGTGCTCCAGCGTAAATGCGCTCGTATCCTCTCCGAGCGCAGCGGCTTCTGCCCCTTCCGCCGAAAGCAGCTTGCCAAACCCCAGCACCGACTCGACGGAGTCTTTCGCCTGCAAGCTTCCCGCCGCGGCCAGCAAAACGCGAGCTGCATCCAGCGCAGTCATCGTCGCGGCGCTCTTGCCGACCCCGCGACGGCTTATGAGCGACGCCAGTCGAAGGTTCCTGACATGGACCCCGACCGTCTCGGCGTTTAGCCCAAGCGCATTCGCGATGATGCCGATCAAACCACCCGATGTCGCCACGCGAATCTCCCGTGCGTTTGCCCAACGTTAACCAAAATCGAAAATCGACGCCATCGGAATGTTGCGCCGACCGAGGTGAATCGCTAGGTTGAGAGTCAACGGAATTAAATACCGATGACTCGAACCGATCACCCTAGACGAGCGCCGCAGACCACCCAAAACGCCCTCAGTGAGCTGCGTTTCTCGCTGCGCCTGTCCCTGCCGCTCTATCAGAGCGACGATGACCTCGCCCAACTGGTTTTGGGGCCTGAGGCTCGCCTCTGGCCGCGGATCGTTCGCCAACTCGAACGCGAGGGGCTCCCCGAGCCGCGCGCGCTCCTAGGGCGTTTGCGCTACGTCCCTGCCGTGCTCCGCTTCTTCGACCGTCGGGAAGGTCTGCTCCCCGAACAGTGCGCAATTTTCCCTGAAGATGGGCCGGAGCGTTTCACGCCATGAGCCGTCGACCCTCTTGTCCGCGCCCAGCGAAACTGACGATCGCCGGCCAGTCGGTTCAGCTCGACGCCCCGGGCCTTAAAGCCGTGCGCCGACGCGAGGGGCGATATGACCTTTATTGGGTGGCGGCGGAAGAAGCCGTCGCCCGCGGCTATCCCACGAAGACTCGCCGCATCTTCGTCGACCTCGCCGACCCGTCCGCCGCGCCCGCAATTTGCGACATCTGCCAAGTCGAGCAAAACGCAATGCACGCCTGGCTCGACGATCCCTCGATCGACGAGCGTCCGCGCGTCGTCTTTGACGGAACGCTCCGCAGCCTCATTGACCTCTACGAGAGCGACCCCGACAGCGCCTACCACGACCTCAAGGAGAACAGCGCCGTCAGCTACGCCGATTCCCTGAAAATTCTGCGCACGACGGTCGGCGCTCGCCGGCTCGATCGCGTCAAAGCGATAGATTTTCGCCGTTGGTACAAGGGCTGGAAGCAGCCCTCAGTCGAAGGCGGCGAAGAGCGCGTTCGGCGCGGCTACGGGTGCATCCAGATTTTGCGCGTCGTGCTCGCTTTCGGTGTCGAAGCCGGCATCGCCGATTGCCGACGGCTGCGGCGCGACATGGAAGGGATGCGGTTCGCCAAGAATCCGCCGCGCGAAGCGATCATCACCTATGACCAGGTTGAAGCGTTCGTCGCCGAGGCCCTACTGCAAGGCGAACTCGGACTGGCCACGGCGCAGGCCCTCCAGTTCGAATGCTTCTTGCGCCAGGGCGACGTGATCGGCTCCTGGCGTGCGGCGCCCAAAAACGCCGACCTTCAACCCGGAGAGATCCGCGTCGGCGGTCGGATTTGGCGGGGCCTGACTTGGGATCGACTCCAATTGGGCGCTGATCTTCGCGTCCGCACCTCCAAAACCGGCCAGCCCGTGGTCCACGCGCTGGACGCGTGCCTCCTTGTCACGAGGTGTCTAATGGCGCCCAATCGCCCGAAGGAGGGGCCGGTCGCGGCTCGCGCAGACGGTCAGCCTTGGGGCGATCGGCGTTCTTTCGGCAAGGCGTGGCGCAAGGTGGCGAGCGCCGCCGGATTGCCGAAGAACATTTGGAACCTCGACTCGCGCGCGGGCGCGATTTCGGAAGCGGCGGAAGCGGGGGCGAGCGATGACGACATCGCGCGCGGCGCCGCTCACGCGACCAAAGCGACGACGCGGCGCATTTACAAGCGCCTGGGCCATGAAAGCTCGGTGCGCGTGAACGAGCGGCGCGTCAAGCTTCGCGGTACGAAATCGGCTCCCGCGTCGGGCAACCGCGAACAACAGTCGATTACCGATCGTGAGAAATCGTCATGAACGAGTCATTCCCGCCAGCCTCAGACCTGGCTTTTCAAGAACACCTGCGTCACCTCGTGCGCGGTCGCACCGACGCTGTTCTCGCGGCCGGGCGCGATAATATGATCGAAGCGATCAGGGCGATTGGGATCGAAGAGCCGTGCGCCAACCTCGAAATCGCAATCGCTCTTTGTTTGACCTGTCGCGATGTACTTAGCAGCCCGACGAGTCGAGCAGCGCTCGTTCAGCGCGGAGCCGCGTGGCTCGCGTCGCAAGGTTTGCGTGGCGAACCGGACGACACGCTGACCGTGCCGCTGTCGCAAACCGGCGGCGCCGGCAGCGATCAACGTGTCGTCGCCAAATCTATTCAGGTGCGTCATCGCACCACGGAGGATGGGCGAGGTCACGAACACGCTTCGGACTCCCACGACCATGCCCCCAAAGCGCGCGCCGCTGGCGGCACAGTCTCGGATGGGCCTGATTCCCGGCCCGAAGGGAGAGACCCGATTGGGCAAGGCAAGCCCAACTTGGGACGGTCGCACTATGCGGAGTTGGCCGAAGCTGACGGTTCCGACGTCGCCGACTCGCAGAAGAAACTGCCCAACCTCGAGCGCGAAAGCGGCTTCGCTGTGCTCTCCGCTTTGACCGCGGCCAGGGAGACGCTCGCTTTAATCAGCAAACTTGCGCTGGAGCGTATGCATAGCATTGCGGTTGCGGCGTCGGAGGCTTCGGCGCCGTCGAGGGTCAATTTCCCGCCGTCAAACTCCGCCACCGCAAGAACGCTCGACGATGTTTCGATGGATAGCGGCGACAATTGCCGGCCGAATGAAGAAGCGCCCGAGCGAACCTCGACTGACATCGCACCCAACGCCTTCGCCGCAGTTTGCGACTCCGAGCTGAGGGGCGAGCACGATAAATCGTGCCCGACCCCGACCTGTCCGGACGAGGGGCATATAGTCTCTGTCGCTGCCCTGGATCCCTTGGCCCAGCCGGCAACTCCAACGCCAGACGAAGGGGAATTCTCAGAATTGGAGACCTTCATACGGCAACAGGTCTCCCGAACTGGTCGCGGGCAGCCGCCGCCGAATGAATAGAATTACCGGAACCAAGACTGCGCCAACGTCTTTCCAAGGCGCACGCCTGCGCAGAGTTGGGCGCGCTGGCCGGACTCTCCGCAAATTCGCGTCGCCCGCGCCGGTCCGAACGCGCGCTCATTGTGCTGGACGCTGTCCGGCCGGTGTTGCAAAGCGGTCATTCGCCGCCAAGAGTCGGGTGGCCGGAGTTGACCCACAACGGACGTCCCGGAAAGTGAGCGCCGCTAGCCGAAGTGTTAAACCCGCGTTAACTATACCCCGGCGATCCTGCCCGGAGGATTCCAGCGAGTCGAAGGCATGAGCGTCGTCTACACGATCGGCTACGAAGGCACCGATATCGATCGCTTCCTCGCAACGCTGAAAGCCGTCGGTGTTACCGTACTGGCTGACGTGCGCGCCGTCGTCGTCTCGCGGAAGAGTGGCTTCTCGAAAAACGGGCTGCGTGAGCGGCTTGAGGCCGAAGGAATCACCTATGCGCACCTCGTTGAGCTTGGCGACCCGAAGGCGGGCCGCGATGCTGCGCGGGCGGGAAAATATGATGAATTCCGGCGCGTCTATTCCGCGCACCTCAAGACCGCCGATGCAGTCGGCGCGCTCAAGGTGTTGGATGATATGGCGCGCCAAGATGCTGTTTGCTTAATGTGTTTTGAACGCGACCCAGCCACCTGTCACCGGAGAATGATCGCCGACCGGCTGAAAGCGCGCGGGCTCGAAGTTTTCGATCTTTTCGGCGATGAGCCGGGCCGCTATGTTCGTCACGCCAAGAAACTCCCGCGTCGTCGTCCTCGTCAAGGCGATGCCGAATCCCAGCCGGAAATACGGTGAGACGGTCTGCTGCGCCGGCGTGACCGCCGAAGGGCAGTGGAAGCGACTGTTTCCGATCAGGTTTCGACACCTGCAGGAAAACAAGTTCAAGCGGTGGGACTGGGTGAAATTCCAGCATCGGCCGCCCACGGGCGATACACGGCCGGAGAGTTGCCACGTCTATGAAGATCGCATGGAGGTTGACGGCGCGCTCGACAAGAAGGAGCGCGTATCGCTGCTCAACCCGCTGATCCTGCCATCGACCGACGAAGCCGCTGCGCGCGGCATGAGTCTGACGCTCATTCGGCCGATCAAGTCAGAATTCAGGTATCGCCGGAAGCCTCCAGAGGTCATCGCAGCCGAGCGCGAAGGTTATCGGCTCGCGTCGCGTCAAATGTCGTTGCTGGACAAGGAGCTTGAGGCCTTCGAGCCCGTTCCCTACGCCTTCGCGTTCACCTACGAAGACGCCGCTGGCAAGCACATGATGCGGTGCGGCGACTGGGAGACGAGCGCAACCTTCTGGCGGCTGAGCAAGAGCTACAGCGAGCCGGCCGCGCTCGATCACCTCTCCAGGACCTTCAACGACGAATATCCGAGCAAGGGCATCGTGTTCGCGATGGGCACTATTAAGAAGCGTCCGAAGCAATGGATGCTGCTCGGCGTGATCCGCCTGGACGAAATGCGGCAAGCGAGCTTCATGTTCTGAGGCGCGCCAGGTGGAAGAACCCGAACGCTCTCAATTCCTGATCGACCTCGACGACGAACTGCTGAAAGGCGGCGTGACCCTCTCGGAGTGGTGCAATTTCACGAGTCCCGCCGAAACAAATTGAGCAGCTCCGTTCACGTTCGCTTCTCGATCGTCGAAGAAAATGTGGGCGCCCATCGCCGACAGGAACCGCGTCTTCGCCCGATGGCCGACGAAGTGGGCCTCATCGAAGAGAGCGCCCCAGTGACGGAGCGTTCGGATCACGCGCTCATGGGCGGGCGCGTTTCGAGCGGTCACGATCGCGATTCGAACGCGGCTTGTCCCATCCGACCTGACGCAAAGTCGCCGGAGCTGAATGAGCTTTCGCAAGAAGGCGCCCCCGAACGGCCCTCGCGCCATGGGAGTTTGGGCGCTGCTCCGTTCGTGCCGTTCGAAAATCTCCAGCCCATGCTCGCGAAAGACTTCGTCGGACTCTGCGCTGAAGATCACGGCGTCCCCGTCGAGGGCGAAATGGACCTCGTCGCGACAAGTGTCCTCGGCCCGCTCGGGAACAGGACCTAATCGCGCTGCCGCCGTTCCTGAGGCCAAAGCCGCGCGGACGTCGCCGTCATCATTGGAGAGAAACAGATCGACGCCCCAGGCTGCGACAAACGGCGCGACCGCGCGTCCGCTGGTGAAGCTCCCGCCGGTAATCGGCAAGGCGTAATGCTCGCACGAGTGAAACGCGCGCAACGCAAGGTCGGGCGCGTTCTTGGAGAGCAAGACGACTTCGACGAGTTTCTCTCCGTTCCGCGGATTCAATGCGAGAAGACGCTTGATCAGCTCGAATGCGCACCCGGGCTTTAGAGGAGTCATCTCTCGTTCCCGTTGAAGCAAGCTGTAGGCGCCTTCGCCTTCGCGGACGAACAGTGCGTGCTCCTCTTCGCGATCGAAAAAAGCTCGCGTCGAGACGCCGACGATCAACGGCAGTTCGACCGATCCGGCGGAATTCTCATTTCGCATCGTCATGGGTTATCTTTCTTTGTCGCGCCGAGGAAGTTCGGACGGCGTTTGGCCAGTGATCGCGAAAACGGGCGAAATCATCGGACCGGATAGTGGGGGAGCCTCTTTGGTCGGATGTTGCGCCGGGTCGGGTTCGCCTGCGGCCAAAAGGCCGAAGTCAGTCGCCGGGGATTCGGCGGCATTCCGACGATGCGTCGACGCCCTCGGATCGCTCGGAAGGAAATTCGCGGATACCGCGCCTCTTGTCCGCTCGTTGCGCCAGAGGCCGGATGTCGATCTTCCGAATGGGACCGAGGGCGTCACGGATCTGCACGGCGTCGAGATAGGAGGTCTCGTAAAGTGCGTTAGCGAGGCTCTCCAGCGCTGCCCGGTTTTCGTTCAGTGCGCGACGCGCCTCCGTTCCGGCGTGGTACAGGATTTCCCGAATCTGAGACCCGAAAGTCGTGAGCCTGAACGGTCCGACGAGGTCGTCGGGGGCGCCGAGCCAGACCGGCCCAAAGCTGCCGAGGCCGAAAGCCCCTTCAAACGCCGCAGCGAGCGTTGTCGCCCGCGCCAGATCGGAGGTTTCATCGCCGCCGGCGCCGGCGGTGACGTCGCCGAATTGTAGAAGCTCCGCCTCTCGTCCGGCGAGCAGTTGAGCGATAGCGGCGATAACGTCGCGGGCGGTCATCGCCCGAAGCTCAAACTTGACCTGCGTCAGGCCGCCACCATCGTGGACGGTCAGCAACCGCGGCTCCCCGAGGCCCAGGGCTAAGGCGGCGACGGCGTGACCCGCCTCATGGATGGAGATACGTTTGCGGATATCGTCCGGAAGACTCATGCGGCCGTCGCGGATTGCGGCGACCAACCCGTCAAGCGTCAAAGCGTGGCCGGCGCGCCGAGCCTCGCCGCGCGCGCGGCGCACCCAGGCTTCGCAATCGGCGCCTGAACCTCCGCGAGCGGCGACAGCAGCGGCGGAAAGGTCGGCGCCGAGCAGGTCGTCTTTGAGATGGAAGCGCAGAATCTGCGCCAGCGCAGTCACATCAGGCAGAGGGATGCGCACCGTCCGATCGAGACGACCGGCGCGGGTGATGGCGGGATCGATGCTTGCGTCGTGATTGGTGGCGCCGATGACGACAACACCCTGACGACCGCCGACGCCATCAAGGCATTCGAGGAATCCGTTCACGACCTGCGTCGAGTAATCCTTGTTGTGATGATCGAACGTTGCACGATCGCCGAAGGAGTCCAGTTCATCGACGAAGAGAAAGCAGGGCGCTTTGCGCTTGGCTTCTGCAAAGCTCGCGCGCATCGCCGCCAGGCAGTGGCCGAGGTGACCTTCGCGCGCGGACTGCCATTGCGCCAGCGATCCGGCGACAAGCGGCAAGCCGGCGCTCTTCGCCAGCGCTTTGGCGAAAGTGGTCTTGCCGGTTCCCGGAGGGCCCGCGAGCAGCAGACCCTTGTCGACCGCCGCCCAGGGAATTTTCCCTTCCCGGTACGCGGCAAGGTCGGCGACGATGGCAAGGCCAATCGCCTTGGCCTCGCCGTAACCGAACAGATCGTCAAGCCGGGCAGTGGAGTCCGAGACGACCAGGCGCTTCTTGACGACATCGGCCAGACGGGCGAGTGATCCGTCAGCGCCTCGGTCCGCGTGAACGGCGATGCGCAAATCCGAAATGTCCACATCGCAAACGATTGCGTCATCGAGGCGCGCCGATGGGGCCTGGCCCGTAATGGCGCCAATGACGAGCGCAATTCCCTCTTGATCGAGCGGATCGAGGGAAAGCCGATAATCGGCGGCTCGGACCAGGTCGGCCGGCAACTGGGCATGCGGGTCAGCCGCGATGCCCAGGATAAGAACCCGGGCCTGCAAGGCGTTGGCGAAGCACCTATCCCACGCGCGCACGTCCGAGAGGCTCGGAGCCGCAGAACGTTCGAATATCGCGGCACCGCGCTCGGAATGTTTAGGAGCCAAGGTTCGCTCAAAGAACTTCGGTCCATAGATATTGGTCGCGCGGCCCAGCGCGCAGATCTTCAGGACTTGTTCGACTTCCGGATGTGTGGCGGCGTCGCCGGTTTCGATGACGACGACCGGGGTTTTCTCGCGCAAGGCTTGGACAAGACCGGGCTCGGCCTCGATCGTGCGCGCGAGGCGCACGGCGGCGACGGCGAGATCGACCGAGAGACGCACGGACGCGTGGTCGTCGCCATCGTCATCGAGGTCATCAAGGAGGCCGTCGATGGCGTCGCCGTCTTTGGACTTGGCCGCCAACTTTTGGATGACGCCGCCCGTTGCGTCCTCGACCAATATGTCGAGGAAGCGACGCGCCAAGCCGCCGGCGCCGGAGCCGGACTCTTGCGCCGCGATGGTCGCATCGCCGTCCATGGACGCATTCGAGGAAACGGTCGCGTTGAGCGGCAGTTCCGCTTCGTCCTTGGCTTTCGAAATGACGGACATGGGTCGGCTCCAATTTCTTAGTGACGGCCGCCAGAACGGGCGGCGCTATGGCGATTGATGATCAGGAGGGGTTCGACGGCAGGGTGTGTCTCACCGGCGGCGCATTGAGCCGCCACACGAGGCGCCGCGGCGACTCCTCGGCGGTCGCATCCGCACGTGCGATTTGGAAGCGCGCCGCACCTGTGCAACCGCGCGGCCTGCGGCGATCCAGGAAGCCGCAAGACTTTCCGCGACGGGTTCCATCGCGCCGCGCTTGCGCAACATGTGCGCGAGGAAGTGCTGCGCGCCCGCATCGCCCTCGATAGCCGCGCCAAGCACCGCGCTCATGACGAGGTCGACGATCGGCTCGGTGCACGGCTTCTTGATCGCAACGCGAATGGCGATGCCAATCGCATCGGCAGCGTCGCCGCTCACGGCGTCGCTCCATCTCGGTTCGCCGAGAAACTGAAGACCCCGCATGGCTCGGCGTAACCGGAGGACGTCGCGAAGCTCCAGCTCGTCGGCGGGAAGGCTGCGCCACCAAGCCAACGGGGTCGGGCTGATGGGGTCGTCGTTCAACGTGCGGTTCAACATGACAAAGGTCTCCTGTTCGCGCGCAATGGGCGCTTTGCGTTGCTTCGATTTCTTGGGGAGTTGCGCGGCTACGAGCCGCTGATTGCCGCCTTGGGGCGGAAGCCTCGCGGCCTAGTTGGGGTGCCCAGCGGCGAACTTCGAAAACGGCCTAAAATTAGACGTCGCGCCAGCGGGAGCGGCGCGCAGCCGGGAGCGCCGCCCTCTGGGCCTCAATTCATCTTCGGCGTTGGGGCCATCGACGGGTGAAGCCTCAAGCTTCAGCGCCCGCAGGATCGGCTCCAGAAGTCGGAGCAATTCGAGGTCGAATGCTGCTTTCAACGATGCCGTCATGCGGTCGATCGCCGCGACGATCGGCAAGTCGAAGAACTCATCAATGCTGACGCCATTGATCGCCAGGTCCGTCGAGAACCCGCTTTGGCCGAAATAGTCGATGACCCCGACCGCCGCAGTTTCGACCGTCGGATATCCCTGCTGACGCAACCGCGACGCGAGGGTGAGTTCGAGCGCTCGCAGTTCACGCTCGTTGGCCTTACGCTTCTTGGGCTCCGTAAATCCATTGCCTCGCTTCACCGAAACGGCGCACGCCCATCCGTTGACTTCGTCGATCACGAGGATGTCGACGTCGACAGTGTCGGCAATATCCTTCTCGTCGAAGGCAAACTGCTGCCTGGACAATTCGGGGTAGTCGCGAGAGTTGACCATCGCCAAGGCCGCGCTGGTGATCGGAATCGAACTATTCCGCTTTACCGTCAGGTTCGCGCGCTCCAATTCGGCCGCGATGGCGTCTTCGATCATCGGGCCGTGCTTCTTGACGACGGAATTCGCGGTCGAAAGCAGGCGCGAGAACTCGGCCGTGAACAGCGGATCAGGTTTGAACTCGGCGTTCACGGACCCTTTCACGGCTTGGAAAGCGGCTTCATGCAGCGCGTCTTCGGGGCTGCGGGTCGTAGCGGCGGTGAACTTGGAACGGGCGCGGTCGGTGGTACGCATGGAAACTAACTCCTCTCAGGTCCGTGCTTGGACACCGCGAAGATGATACAAAATGTATCATATTGCAAGAGGGTGGTTCATGTCGTATCATGTTGTGGTTAAAAACCGATTGATTGGTGCCAAATGTCCAATGCGCACATTTCAGCAGCTCAACTGCGAGCGGCCCGCGCTTGGCTAGAAATCTCGCAGGATGATTTAGCGGCGAAGGCGGGGGTCGGACGTCGCGCCATCGCCGATTTCGAGCGAGGCGCCCGCATGCCGTATGATCGAACGCTAGAGCAGCTACAGATCGCCTTGGAGGCTTTGGGGGTCCAGTTCGTGTTCGAGGGCATGCTGGGCGTCGGCGTCATCGTCAAGCGGACGGACACGCCGAATGGTGCGGAATAATCCGGGGTCCTTAAACGCAGCTAGGCGAAGGCATCGGGGAGCGTGGATCATCTCCATCGCGTCACACTGGTGCCCGCTCTGCGTAAGCATCCTGGACAAAATAGCTGGAAAGAATTCCGACTGCGGACATGCCAATGGGACGCAAAGCGCGCGATCCGGAACACACAGGCAAGGAGCCGACGCCTCCGTGGAGGCCTGACGAACCGTGCCCGTGCGGCAGCAGCCGGCTGTATGCTCAATGTTGCCTCGGCACCGACGGTCACGCCTATAAATCGCCAGTCGGGCGGCGTCCTCCGGGGCCGCAAACGGGCTTCTCGCATGGGCGCTGCTACATGGGATGGTCACAAGACTGCGCCCAACAGATATCCGGCGAGCATTTTGTCTCTGCGGGCGTCCTGACCCAGCTCGGCGGACCCAAGGTGAAGCTGAACGGCGTGCCGTGGCTTGCGGCGGACGAAACAAAAATTTTGCCGATTAGCAGCCTTACCGGAAACATTCTTTGCAAGCGGCACAACGAAGCCTTCTCGCGACTGGATGCAATGGCGGGTACATTCTTTGCCGCCTTAAAATTGATCCACGATGACATCTTCGACAGAAAGACCCTGTCGAAGCGTTGGAAGTGGTTTTTGTTTAGCGGCGAGGAACTAGAGCTGTGGTTGCTGAAAACCGCAATTGGGCTGTTCCATTCGGGAGCCGTCGCAAAGGACAAAAAGAGACTCGGCGACTCACAGACAATCAACCCAGCATGCTACAATATTCTCTATCGCGGCATCCTTCCGGCTCCGCGCGGGCTCTACGTCGAGCCCATCCACATTTCTAAGCAAGTAAATCAGTTTCAGTTGCAGCCGTTGTCCGACGATGCGGGACAGCAGATGGTTGGTCTGCGCATGACTTACCTGTCGTTCTCACTGTTGCTGCTGTTCGATCCCAACGCGACGTATGGTCCTAGCATTACAGGTTCAAAGACATATCGGCCGAGCTACTTGATGGTCAGAAACGCCAAAAGAACCCACACCGTCATGCTGACCTGGGTGCCGACGACCTCGAACGTGCTAGGGGTCGTTCGAGCCAGCTTCTAGAGATCGACCCGATCGCGTCACAGCAAGATTTTCCGAGGCGGGCGCGTCATCCGTTCTCTGGCAATGACGCGGTGCTTACCCTCCGAAGCATGGATGACCGTATAGAACGGCATGCCTTTGTCGCCCGCGCCGCTGTCGCCGAACAGGCGAATGGTCGCCGTCCGGTGCTGAAACACACCCACGCTGCGGCAACCGCCGCGTCAATCTGATTTTCGAGCCGCCGACGATCGCGGGCAGGGCACCGGGATAGAGCTTCGCACTTCCGAGAACATCAGGCCCGTCGGCGGCGATAGAAAGGCACGCCGAATATCTGATCTTCCAGCTTTTGAAATTGCACGCGGTCAAATTGGCCGCGTGCAATCAATCCCAAACGCTCCAAGCGCTTGCAAAGAAACTTATAACTCACCTTGGCCTTGCAAAAGCGCTTCATGCGCACGACGGTTTCAGCTTGCCATCCTGTCATTCCGAGCTGGGCAATATCGGCGGCGAATTCCGCCTCCGGGTAGATGAACTCGGCGGCGAAAACCTCCGCGCCCTTTTCGATCAGTTCATTGGCGTTGTAGTCACCGCAGACAATCCTGCCGTTAGCGAGCGCAGCACGATCGCGGTAATGATGCTTCAGCTCGTGAACAAGCGCAAAAAGCTTCGGTTCCTCCGGAAGCGTGCGCTGAACCGCGACCGAGAAGTCATCGTCGGCGCACATGTACATGGCCTTGAGCTTGTAGGGCAGGGGCCAATAGTCAATTTGAATGCCTTCCGCCTTGTATATTCGCCGGACGTCCCGAAGCCCAAAGGCTGCCGTATCGACGCTGTAATCGGCCCTCTTCTCGCGGGCCAATGCCTTGAGGTCATCGTAATAGACGCCGCGATTCATTTCGTGCTCCTAGCGCTTGGGGCGCGCGCGCTTGGCACCGTCTAGTGCCTTGCGCGCCTTCCGAAATTCGGCATATCTAATGACTTCCTCGAAATCGTGCGGATCAAGGCCCCCCGTCGCGGAAGCAAGCATTTCGACGCGGGCCGTGTCGCCTTGCAGGTCCGGGAAAAAAACGGTGATCGGGACATTGAAGAACCGCGCGAGCTTATCCAGGTCCTCGGCTGTGGGCTTGTAAGTGCCGGTTTCCCAACGCGACACCGTGTTGCCGACAACATCGATTTTCGCGGCAAGGGCATCTTGGCTCAGCGCGCCCTTTGGATATGCAAGGCGTAGCTCTCGGATTTTTTGGCCTATCTGTTCGTAAATGTTCGCCATGCAGCGTCTCCTCCTTCAGGAAATCGATTTCCTATTATAGCTTGACTCTCAGCGGCGGCGCAAGTATCCTGTTATAGGATTAAACCTTCCCGCAGTGGGAAATTCAACCAACAGAAACAGGAGGCTGACATGACGTCGGCGGAATCGATCGAACCCAGCAAGGACTCCGCGGCGGCGCGGGACTTGGATAGGGCTGAAGCGAAAATAGAGCGGGCGGGCCGCGATCTGCGAGAGGCGAGGGTGGAAATCGGCGATGCCGAAGCTCACCCGCGCAGGGCCGAAGCGGAACTGGAGGAAGCGGAACACGAGCACCGGCATCGCGAAGTCGAAATCAAAGTTGATGGTCGTAGGCTGAGGGTTCGCGCCGGCACTTACCTCGTGTCCGAATTCAAGAAATTGGTGGGCGTCGCCGCCGACCGGGAATTGGACATCGTCGAACACGATTCGTTCAAACCCCTCGACGACAACGCCGAGATCACGGTTCACCAGCACGAAGTTTTCGTCTCGCATGTGCGGACGGGGGGCTCCTCCTGATGGTCGCCCCCGAAGCCCTGGTCGAGCTGCGCGAGTTGTGTCCGGCGGCCTCGGTCAAGAATGAGGCCGGGCAGGTTTTCGTTGACCTGCCCGGTCTGAAGATTCCGACCGGCAAAGAAATCGTTGCTCGTGACGCGCTTCTCACGATGCAGCCTCACAGCGGTTACGCGAGCCGGTTGTTTCTGTCGCAGGCGATCACCGGTCGTGGTGCGAATTGGACCGTGCATAGCGTGCTCGGAAGGACGTGGCACACGCCGTCATGGCGGGACGTTGCCCCTGGCCGCGCGATCGAGATGCTGCTCCAGCATCTGAAAGTCTATCAATGACGACGATCTTCCGCGCCCGCGGCGACTTGCTCGACGCCGTCCGCGTTGATCTGGAACGCCGGCATCCGTTCGCGGCAGAGCGCGTCGGTTTTCTTCTTTGCCGCGCCGGCCGGTTGAGCGACGACGGATTGCTCATTCTCGCGGCCTCGTACGATCCCATCGCCGACGACGATTACCTTCCTGACGATAGCGTCGGCGCAATGATGGGTCCGGCAGCCATTCGTAAAGCCATGCAACGCGCCTACGCCGCCGGCGCCGGGAACATCAGCCTGTTCCACGTTCATATGCACGGCCACAGCGGATTGCCTGGATTTAGCCGAGTCGATGTGACCGAGGGCAAAAAGTTCGTCCCGGACTTCTTCAATGTGGCGCCGCGGATGCCGCATGGCATCATCGTGCTCAGCCACGACTATGCGATCGGGCTGTGCTGGCGCGGTCAAAGACAAGAGCCGACGCTGATCGATCGCTTCACGCACGTCGGCGCGCCTATGCGGATGTGGGAGGGAAAACGATGAGCGATCGGCTCGCCAGCCAAGGTTTTCTTGGTCCTGAAAGCGATGCCGTCCTGGCGGCGATCGAGGTCGGGATCGTCGGCCTCGGGGGAGGGGGATCGCACGTGGCGCAGCAGCTCGCGCATGTCGGGGTCGGAAAATTCGTGCTCGTCGACCACGACATTATCGAGGAAAAGAATTTGAACCGACTCGTCGGCGGGACGGCCGAAGACGTGAAGGCCGGCACGGCGAAAACCGCCATCGCCGAAAGGGTGATTAACGGTGTGAACCCGGCGGCATTGGTAACACCGTGCCGAATGAAGTGGCAAGAGGTGCCTGCAAACCTGCGGCGCTGCGATGTAATCTTTGGTTGCGTCGATTCGTACCGCGAACGGGACGAACTCGAACGCTTTGCGCGCCGGTTCCTCATCCCCTATATCGACGTCGGGATGGACGTGTACGATGGGCAAGAAGGTTTCAGCATCGGCGGCCAAACCGTCCTATCGTCGCCCGGCGGACCGTGCCTGTGGTGCCTTGGCATCCTGACTCAGGATCGGATCGCGGAGGAAGCACGGCAATACGGCAAGGCGGGCTCCCGGCCTCAAGTGGTCTGGGCGAACGGAGTTCTGGCGTCGCTCGCGGTCGGTCTCTTCGTCCAGCTCGTTTGCCCCTGGCACGATAGGCCGCAGCTTGCCGCTTGCTGTGAATTTGATGGGAACCACCATCGGGTCGAAACGAACCGTCTAGATCATGCCCACGACATCCGATGCAACCACTTCAGGGCTGACGAACTCGGTGACGCGTTCTTCTGCCGATCTGAGTAGCTCGGCGGAGCACGTCAAAGCGAAATTCCCGCCAGGTCGCTCGCGTGAATTGAAAACCAACATTCTCACCTCACAATATTCGCAAACAGCTCTGTTACGTCATTTGCGCTCTCGGGCGGGCACAACATATTTCTAGACAGACTGCGCTTTCGTTCGAGCAATTCATTGAGCCGCGCGTCGAATGAATCGTCTGCAAATTTCGGATGAATCGCCATCGGCAAGTGAATCGTCACGTCGCGGGTTTGACCGATACGATATGCTCGGTCGTTGCATTGATCCTCGACAGCGGGGTTCCACCATCGGCTCAAATGAATCACATGGTTCGCGGCCGTAATCGTTAACCCAACCCCTGCGGCCTTCGGGGACAAGACGAGCAGCCCGAAGCCGTTGGGCGCGCCCTGAAAATCGTCTACTACCTTCTGACGTTTGTCGCCGGGCACGCCGCCGTTGATAATCCCCGGCACGTCGTCGAGATCAAAGATGGTCGCCATCGCCTCGGCGAACGCTCTTTGGATGGCCAGATCTTCGACAAACACTATGGCCTTCGCGCCGCGATCCTTCAGTTGACGCAGAACCTCCACAGACTTCCGCATGCGTGCCGATTCATTCAGCCACGTATTCGCCGATTCGAGGTTTCCGGTGTCAACGCCGACGGCTCCGCGAGGATGCAACGAGATTGCGCGAAGCCGGTGAAGCGTCTCCAACATTTGGCGCTTTGTGTCCGCGTCAGCGAGCGCCTTCACGACGATCTGACGATAGGCCTCCGCTTGAATTGGCGGCATGTTGACGCGGTAGGCCATCGATTCTTTGCTCGGCAACCCGTCTCGCGCCCGATCCTTCATCCGTCGCAGCATTGGCGCCGGCCATTGTTCCCTGGGCTCATCCACTAAGCTCTTGAGCTGCTTCAAGGCGCCCGGGTCCTCATTTCCATATCTAGCAGAGAACTCTCTTAGACCGCCGAGGTATCCGGGCGCGATCCGATCAAAAATGGACCAAAGGTCTTCGATCCTGTTCTCAATCGGAGTTCCGGTAAGGCCGATCACGAAATCCGCATTCAGCGTCTTCGCGGAACGCGTATTGATCGAGCCCGGCTCTTTAATTTTTTGGATCTCATCGAAGATCACCACCGAATACGGAACGCGCGCAAACGCCCGATGCTTGTCCGCGAGTGTTTCGTAAGTGGTCAAAATCCAATCTGCGCCGCGCAACAGATCGAGATCCAGCGCGTCTTCAGGGGTCCAACTCTCGTCCTTTGCTCGCTTCAGACGTTTTAGGCCGGCGCCGAAGGCTTCGACAGCCTCACCAAGACCCTCTCCCGCGAGATGCAATTTCGCTTCGGCCAACCAATTTCGGAGCAGCGCGGTCGGCGCAACGACAAGGAGCGGTCCGAGCGCGGGCGCCGTTGGATGGTGCCGACCGCGAGCATCGAGCGCGGCCCGTATCCATGCAAGAAATGCTAGCGCCTGGTAGGTCTTCCCAAGCCCCATGTCGTCCGCGAGGAGAACGCCTGGCCAACCTTTGATCCAGGCCTCAACGAGCCACGCGAAGCCCTGAAGTTGATGCTCCTTGGGGCGATTCACATTCATTTGCGCGGCTGGAAAGTCCGAGGCCAACAATGGCTTACGAGGGCGTCGTTCGATTTCGTAGTCGACTCCGTCGATATTGTTCTTGATCGTCAGGCCGACTGGGTCTCCGCCGACCTCTCGTTCCACGTGACCTTCAGGCTTGGCGTCATCGTGTGCTTTCGTCGCTGGCTCGGCATTTTCGTCAGCCCGAACGCGCTCAATTTCGGACGCGATATCCGCTATTGGAAACGTTTGATCGCCGACGATGATGGAAGTTCGTCCTTCGGCAGACGCCGCTTCAACTTTCCTCGCGATTTCTTCGACATTCGCATGAGTGACGATTTTATTGGGGTTCACCGAGCCGGACAGGTCGCCTGGCAACCAGGCGATCGGACGGCTCGAAGGCATAAGAGCTATATCCGCCCAAACTCCAAGGCCCTCGACGCGATCCGAATACTGCGATGTCTCGACAAACAGCGACGACGTTTCCGATCCGGACGTTCGCAAAACTTCGCCGATAGAAGCGCGTGGATTTCTGAGGAATTCTTTGCGCTCGGCGAGCGGCGCGGATCGCTTTGTCCTGACCACCTCAAGCGCGATCTTTAGATCGGGAGTCACAACCAGAAACGTGTTTCTTCCGAGCACATAGGCGTCTCGGACTGGGGCCGTTTTGCTGAAGCATTTATCTGTGAACTGGCGCTGAAGGAGCGGGGGCAAAAGCGCATCGACCGCTTGATCGCGTAATTCGACATTCCTCTCCTCTGTCTCGCCTTGCACCGCCTCCTCTGTCGGTGCGTTGTCCTCGACAGAGGCCACCTTAATCGGACTCATCAAGACCGGGACGAAGTCCGGTCCTGACTGGGTTTCGGTGACGTCCAGCCCGAAAGCGCCAGCTTGATAGAAGGTCAACCCTTTCATGTAGCCGTCGGCGGATATCTCGCGGCCCGTGGTCCCAGCCAGGATTGTCTGGAGCGGCGCCCATGCCGCGACTCGGGATTCAAGCGCAGCGCCAACGGTCTCGTTAAACGCATCGACGGCCTCGGCGATCTCAAAGAGCGGCTGGGACAGTCTTCTGTATTCCGCGGCAATGCGAAGGAACGCCCCTCGTCGGGTGGCGGAAATTGGTCGGTTGTTCGCGTCAAACCACCGCGTACGAATAGTCGCATCGGGGGTGTCGATGCGACCATCAAAATCAAGAGCAAGCGAACTGCCCTCTAACACAGGAAGTCCGATGTCGGTGGCCACAGCGTTCGACATGCTGGAGATCGTCGAGTGTGGCAGATGCAGATCGCCGCTTTCGACAGTCGCGATGCCGTCGCTTACCAGCGCGCGTATCGCGCGATCCGACGCCTTGCCAAGATGTCGGACGGCGCTTTCGAATTGCACTTTCTCAGCAGCCCGAAATGGACGCTTATTCGTGAGTGTGACGACGACCTCGCGCGGAGATATCGTGTGTTCCCATTTTATGCTCATTGGCGCACTCGAAAATCGGCGCTTGTCAGGAAAATATTCCTCCGTGTCCGAAGGAAGCTCGCAATTTGATTCTGCCACGCATACGTCCCAGGGCTACGATGCCAGAAGACTCCCTGCTTCGCCAAGTTATCGACCGACGTGTCTCCTTTGAACGGTTTTCTCAGTTCGTCTCTATTGTAGCTATGCTTATATAGACCTGGTCCCCTCTCGCCATGGCTCTCGTCCCATATGCTGCATGGGCTGCTGTGGCTCCATTCTGCAACAATCAAAGTGCCTATTCTCAAGAGCAACACGGAGTGTCCCTTCTGGACCGCCGCGTTCGGCCCGAAGCGAGCAAATGAAATGTCATTCCCAAACATTCTGCGGGCTTCATCAGAGCCGTTGATTTCAAAGACGACCCACGCTTCGTCGATATATCCCTTTTCATAGAGCGCACTCCAGAATGCACGGCGGAATTTCCAGTGCTCTTCCGCCGCAACGCGATCGACGACGTCAAAAAACTGGCGGAGCGACTGTTCCGTCAACCAGCGGCGAACGGTCTGTTCGGTGTTCACGCAATTGGTCCAACGACTTCGATTGATGCGCGGATCGGCCAGAAGAGACAGCGCGAATCCTAGGAATGCATCTCGCGTCGGCTTCTCGGGTAAAGCGCTCCCAAAGGGAATAATCGCCGCGTTCACCGCCGCAACCCGCAAGCTGTCAAAACGAACCTTTCCCCCGTTGAACGCCCAAGCCTTGATGGTCGCTAAGCGCCGCATCGGATCGCCGTTGGCGCTTGCTTCGAGCTTCGCGTATCCGAGCTGATAGGCATACTGGCAAAATCCGACATGCGACGAGGGATTCGGAATCTTTGAGAGCGACAGGATTTCTTCCGGAGTGCGTCCTGCCGACAAAGCACGTTCAGCGAGGGCTCTTGGTCCGGCCGCCGGCGAGAACAATTGAAGAGTTCGGTGCGCTTCAATCCAGGGAGGTCCGAGTTCCTCGACATGCCGTACAAGAAATCCGGCGACAGCGGAGCAGCCGACCCGCGTTGGATGAAACAATTGCAGATATACCGCCGCCAACGTCCGATAGATCTTCCGGCGCCCTGCGGCGGCAATCCGATCGAGCAACACATCAAGCCGGCCTGGAATCTCGGCGAGCGGTCGTTCCGAATTCCAAATGCACCAAGGAGCAAGGCGCAGGTCTTTTCGCGAAAGAGGTTCGCCTTTCGCCAACGCCGCGTCGATGCGCCGCACGATCAGGTCGAAATTTTCAGTCGGTCGCTTTTCCGTCTGGCCTTGTTCTGTCAGCAGGGCCAGCCTTTGCGCGAGCCCTTCAGTCGCGGCGATCGCCGGCAATCGAAGTGTTGGCGCATTCGCCCGCGCGAAGCTCTCGCAGATATCTTTGAGCCTCATTGCGGCGCCCCGCTCGCGGCGCGCAGGCGGTCAATCTCGCCGCGCATGTCGTCGGTCACCTTTAGGATCTGCTCGAACTTCTGCGAATTGTCCGTCTCCATGACAAAGCGAAGATCGATGCGGCGATTTCGTTCCCAGGCCTCCTTAACGTAACGCGCGTCAATGGGTCGGGTCGAAGAGTACCCGGAGACCGAAATGATCTCTTCTTTTCCCTGGTTCAGGAGGCTACGCAGCGACGGCGATATGGCGATAAGTTCGCGATAGGTGTTGACCGCGCGTGCGGTCGACAATTGCCAATTGTCGGCGTCAATCCCGGTCGCATCAGTATGGCCCTCGATAAAGAGCGTCTCTATCGCGGGCCCGCGTAGAGCGACGCACATCGGTCTGTCCGGCGTCGATCGACAAGGTACGTATTTTGGTAGAACGCGATCTAAGACACGCGAGATCTTATCAACATTTTCCTTGTTTTTGTCGGTGAGATCGGCGCTTTGTTTTGCGAAGCGAACGGCGTCTTCGGTCAGACGCAGAACCCCGTTGGCTTCATCGATCTGAACATTCAGCCCCTCGGCGGCCAACTGCATGCGGATGTCTTCGAGCAATCTTCGTCGATCCTGGGACCTAGCCTCAATTCGCGCGAGTTGGCCCTTCACGTCCGTTTGGAGCGCGTCCAACTTTTTCGCCACCTCCTGCGCGACTTTGAGTGCGTCTTCCTGAACGTCGGTGGTACGGCGAAAATCCAGAGCGAACGTCATGAGCATGATGATGAAAATGAAGAGAACGCCGACCATCATGTCGGTCATCGAGACGAAGTAATTCTCGCCTTCTTCCGAGTCCGATCCGACGTCGTTCTCCACGATCATGCGCGCACCCCGGCGACGGCCTTCGTGAGGAGAGCCTTGAGTTCATCGACCGCCTCGGCAAGATCGCCTGCGCCGTCGCCCAGCTCCTGTAAGAAGGGCGACAATTTATCGATCGCGGTTGCGAGACCGCTGTCGATCTTCGCCGATTGCTCCGCAAGAAGTTGCGACTGAGCTTTCGTTTCTGAAGCGAGCTTCTCGAAAGCGCGACCGAGGTCTTCGTCCACCTTGCCAAAGCGCTTCTCGTATTCCCCCCAAATGGCATTAAGTGCGGAGAGCTGGTTCGCGATCGTGTCCGCGAGAGTCGCTGCCGCCTTCTGGCTATCGGCAAGGGCCGCCACCGAGCTGACCATCGATTCGCCAATCGTCTGAGTCACGGAAGCGAGCTTTTCGTTCGAACGTGTCACCGGCTCGACCGCGTTGCGAATAGCGTCGGCTGAGCGACTGAATTCCGCTGCAGCTTCGCGCGACCGAGATGAATAATTATCCATCGCCTTTGTTTGAACGTCCAGCGAAGTGGAAGATCCCCGCAGCGCTGCTGCGAAGCTCTCAACCTCCATGCGGATCTTTTCCATCGCCTGGGCGAGGCCCTGCTCCAATGCGGCGGCCGCATGAGCTGATGCGGCCGAGATACCCTCGACGCTATGAGTCTGTGCTTCGCGTACAAGCCGCGTGAGAGTCTCGGCGGTGTCCGTCATCCTGCGAGCGAATTCTTCGCCCGATCCCGACATGTCGGCGCGAACCTTTTCCAGCACCCCATGCATCGCCTGAAGACTGACGCCTAACTCCCGGAGTTCCGTACCGGCTCCGGCATTGACGCTTTCGGTGAAGCGCTTGAGCAGTTCTTCGACGCCGGATTGACTGTTGGCCGTCAGTTGGCCAATGGCTTCGCCAATACGATCGCTGAGCGGCGCGAAGGCGCCGTGCAACGCCGTATTGATCGCCGGCGCGACGCCTTGACCGAGGCGCGAAATGAAATCTTCGCTGTTGATCGCTTTGAGTTCGGTCAGTTGGGCGTCGAGCTTTTCGACCATCGTCAAGGTGACTGATTGCGGCGCGACATAGTCGAGCTTCCGTTCCAGTGCCTCACAGAACCCGGCCAAGGAACTCTCGTTGCTGACGACGAAGAGTTTAAAAAAGAACGATAGGGCGATCGACGCAGCCAAGCCGGCGATGGACGTCGAAAACTTGAAAGTCGCGGCTTGCAGCAATTCCCGCAAGGCGTCCTGCATGGCGGCCGCGCCCGCGCCGCCGGCAGCGCCGCGCGCAGCCTCGGTGCCGGCCGCAGCTTTCGAGAGGGCGATCACAAGCCCTATGAAGGTGAAGAGGAGCCCAACGCCGACGAAATAGCCGGGGACGCTCGGCATGATTTTCAGCCCGGCGAGCTTCTCCCTGAGCGCCGAATACCCGAAGAGCGCCTGCGGCCGCACGGTGCTCTTTATCGCGCCGTTAGCCTTGATCAAGGTGTCGTCGAAGACGCTCCAGGCATGGCCCAAGAGTGGATGCCGGATCATCCTCCGGTAGATATCTTCATATCCATCCGCAAAAGCGGCCTTGGAGGCGGGGCGCTGTATGAGCCGCCGGGCGGAGAAGATCGCGAGCCGGACCAAAACCGCATCAAGCAGGAAATAGGCGATCAGCAGCGCTAGGGCCGAGGTGCCGATCCCAACCGCGAGCGAAAATGCGAAGCTCTGGGTGCTGACCCGCGTGAGATCGCCATGAAATGCGTCGACCACGACGCTGGCCGCCTCGTTGGCGCCAAGTGGGGCCAAAACCGAATAGCCCTTCCAAGTCCCGGCGACAACAATGGCCCAAAACAGGAGGATGCGAATCGGCGCCGACCAGAGCCAACGAGCGGCAAAAATATTCAACAATTTTCAACCCCAGCAATAAACGCGTGCCTTTGAGCCACCGTAGAGCCTCTCCCGATGGCGAGATAGCCGACACGCGCAGAAAATATGGGAAATCAGTCTCTGTCCATTTTCCAGTCAAGAGAGCCCCGCATTGAGCGGAGCGCCGATGGGCTTATTTCCGCTCGGAGATCACTTTCCGCGTCGGAAGTCCGCCAGAAATTCCGACCCTGGCGCGACGCCGGTCACCAGCAGTTGATCCCTCGCCCGGGTGCAGGCGACGTAAAGCAGGTGCCGCTCGGTGTTGTAGACCTCTTCGAGATCGGACTCGTCGGACGCGGTCTCGATCCGCTCCTGCAAGGGCAGGACTTCGTCGTCGCAGGCGATGACCGCGACGGCGCGGAATTCCAAACCCTTAGCCAAATGCATTGTGCTGATTGCGACCTGACCGTGGGCGACTTCGATCTTGTCGCTCAGCTCAATCGAGGCGGCGCCGGCCGCCGTCACCGCCGCTCGCGCGCGCTTGAGCTGCGCCTCCGAGCGCACGAACACACCGATCTCCTCCGGCCGGAAGCCTTCTTGCAGGCGCGACGCGATCCACGTTCCGACAGCCTTCTTTTCGGCCTCGGCATCGGGATAGGTCTGCACCAATGGCGCGGGGCCGCTGAAGACGGAAACCGTGCCCTTGCGGCTCTCGCTGGCGCCGTCGACGTCGACGATCGCGCCGGGCAGCAGACCGTCCGCATGGGCGCGGATCTGATGCGAGGTCCTGTAATTGATGCGCAGCGTGAACGAACGACCCCGGACGTCGATGCCGAGCGCCTTCCACGAAAACGGTTGCTGAAAGATTCGTTGACCGAGATCGCCGGCGAAAAACAAGGCATTGGGTCGCGTCGCGCCCAGCGCCGCGAAGAAGCGGGCCTCGGCGATGTTGAGATCCTGCGCCTCGTCGATAACAGCGAAATCGAAGGGCGACTTCGCCCCCTGCGCCAAGCTGTCCGTGAGGCGGCCGAAAACGCCTGCCCAGGTCGCAGCCTTGCGCTCGGCGAGGCCGGCCCGTACGCGTTCGAATATCGCCCAGAGCAACTCGCGCTGTTTGCCGCCCAGCCGGGTCTTGCGCCCGAGGCGGGTGACGTTCGCGTAGGCGTCCCAGGTCGCCAATTGCCAGGCGTCGACGACGTCGCTCCATTCGCTCAACATAAACTGCGGCGAGAACTTCGCCCCTTCCACGTCGGCGGCCGCTTGCGAAAGCAGCGTGCGTACGAGCGACGCGGAGGCGATATTCGGCGGGCCGAAGTCGCGGGCATGCAGATCGTAGCCGACGCTGGAAATCGACTTCACGACGATGCGCTCGCTAACCTCGGGCTCATGCGTGACGAGATGGGCGAGCTTGCCCTTCAGCGCATTGGCGAGCGCGTTGGAAAATGTCGTGAGAAGCACCGTGGCGCCGGGATTCGCTCGCGCCAGATGCGCTGCGCGATGCAGCGCGACGATGGTCTTGCCGGTGCCGGCGGAGCCGGAGACTCGCGCGGGGCCGCCAAAGTCGCGTGTCACCAAGGCCGCCTGCGCGGGATGCAGGAAGACGGCCCATTTCTCCCAGGGGAAGTCGAGCGCGCGCTGCAAGTCCTCGGCGTTGGCGAGAAGCCGGAAACGACGCTGCGAGTCCGGATGCGCGAACGGGTCGGCTTCGGCGGGCGCTTGCCTTGGCGCTTCCGGCTTGTCGCCGACCGCGAGCCTCAGCAGCGCTTCCTGTGCCTCTTGCGGCAGATGTGCGATGACGTCGAGCAGCGTGTCTTCGTCGGCCGCGCGAACGTCGTTGACCCATTCCTCGGGCACGCCGAAGGACATCAGCTCGAACTTGCGTAGATTGTCGAAAAGTCTTGGCTTGGCGACGGCGATAGGCGCGGTGGCGGCTTTTGGCGTGAAGACGGCGATTTCCTCGACGCGCTCGCGCACCTCGACGAGTTGCATGGCGCCGGTTGTCGGATGACGCTCGATCTTGCGCCGCTCCGCCCATTTATAGGCGTCGTCGTGATGGTCGACATAGGCGAGCAGCAGGCTCGACGCGGTGCGGTGGACGATCAGCCTCACGTCGGCGTTGACGCGCACCGACCAGAAATTCGTGTCCTTCGCGCGGTCGAGCTTATGGAACGAAAGGCCCGGGGCCGAGGGGTCGATTTGCAGATCGAAGGCGGTCGTCTTGACCGCCTTTTGTTCCTGCGCGGTCAAGCGCGCGAGGCTGTCGGTGAAGGTGTCGGCGATGCGGAAGTCCAAAGCATTCCTCGGATTGGTACAAACGTCTATTTTCGGACAACTTGAGGTGGATGTTTCACACGTAGCGATATACGTCGTCTCTTTTTCTTTTTAGGTGGGCCATTTTGCATCACCCGTTTTTCGGTCCGATTGCAACTTTCCAGGCGTACCTGCAAGAATGTCAAAACAAGCCGAGCATTCCAGTCCAAGCCGTCCGCCGTCTTTATCTTGCATTTGTTCAAAAGCCCTGCGACGCGATCAGGACTGGTTATCCCGCGTTGACGCCAAGAGGCTAGTGCCGAGCGGACAAATTCATTGTGGTCGAGCTTTTCTTCCCCCGACCTTTTGAATGCGCCGTCGTATTGTATCGTTTTTGGTGAGAACGCAGTAAGGTCAAAATACGAGAGTTCCGTCTTTCCGACGCTCACGATGTCTGCCTTGACAATTCCGCACGTTACCGTTTCCAACCAGAACACCCATAAGGTTTCCGCATCCAGCTCCACGCTTTTCAGGCGAAGCGTCGTTCTGCCATCTTCGATGTGGATGTCTTCGACTTGCATCAGCTTCCATTGGCTGGCCCCTGAAAGCCGTCCAAGAAACCGGGCATTTTCAACAATTTCCATAACGCGCCCTCTGGGGCGCTTGACGATAGGGACAGGCGTTTCGTCCGCTGCAAAACGAACTCTCGGGTTGTCGGTGCACGGATGTTTCGGCCAGGGCGGCCCAACATCGTCGAAATACACACGGCTTCCAAACCGGTTCGCATAAAAAAAGACTGGGCCGCTGCAAACCGGGCAGCGAGCGTTTGGCACAAGGTAACAACCTGAGACCGAATTGACCGAGTTGCGTTTCAGGAACGCTTCTGCGTCCCGGCGCGGCAAATCATCCCGAATATGCGCCAACGTCGTTCCGGTGCGGCCGTAGTTGACGCACCAGCCGCACGTGCAACTCGGATAGTGATTGTAGCCAGTCACGCTTCCGTCCGCCCCCAGCGATTGAGTTTGAATTTTCAGCTTGGCGAATTCACTCCACCCCAAACACCTTCATCACCTCGTCCCCGAGATGATTGATCACCTTCACCGCGATGCGCCCCGACTTCGGCTTCGCGAACGGCCTTGAGACGTCGCTATACAAACTCTCCCAGGCCTCCTGGTCGATCTCGGCCTTCAGCGTTGTCTTCAGCGCCTTGTAGGGGTCGTTGGCGCCGAGGAAGTAGGCGTGGCGGACGAAGAAGCTTTCTTCGTTGTAGTCGGTGTCGAGCATCCAGAGCGCGATGCCGTCGGTGCCCTCGGCGACGACTTCGCCGGTCTGCGGCTTGAAGACGTCGACGCCGAAGACTTTGACGCGGATCATGGGCTTGCCATCGGAGTCTAGGCCGGCGTCCTCGATCTTCACGTCCGGTTCGCCGAAGATGACGAAGAGGTTGCCGGCGCCGGTCGGCTTGAGGTCACCGCCCATGTGCAGGTCGGGGTTCATGCGCGCCTTGAGAACGGGCACGCGCCCTAACTTGTCGAATTCGGCGGAATGGGCGTCGTAGTTGAAGGCGCAGGCGATCAGCACGTCGAAGCCGGCATCGCCCGCCTCGCGCGCAGCGGCGACGAGATCGGGGCGCGAGACCGTGCCGAATTCGGGACCGATGAAGACGCCGGCGCGCTTGGGCTGGTCGCCTTCCTGAAACACGCCCTCGGCGCAGATATAGTCGCCCGGCCAGCCGACGAGGCTGGTGAACGCGATCTTGCCGTCCTTATGCGCCTGCTGCACGCCCGCGGTCTTCAGGTTTTCGAGGATCATCTGCGCGAAGTCGGCGCCCGCGGCGTCGCGCACGTCGCTCTGATCTCGCGCGGCGCGCTTGCCCTCGGCGGCCTCTAACACGTCGATGAGTTCGTCGTTCCAATCGACCGCGAGGGTGCGATGGGGGCTCAAGCTCTCGACGGTGAACGGGCCGGCGACGCGGATGCGGTCCTTGTCGACATAGGGCTTGTCATAGAGAAATTCGAACTCGGCCTTGGCCGCGATCGAGGCGTCGATCTCTTTCTGACGTGCGATGCGCGCCTGGCGCCATTTGGCGTGCACGTCCTTGGCGGCGGCGGGCCATTTGGCGTCGGGCTCCCTCGGAACTTCCCATTCCTGCCAGGCCTTGCCGAGCGCGGCGTTGAGCGCGGCGCGCAAAGGCTCCAGCGCCTCCTGCGCCTTCTCCCAGATCACGTCGATCTCGGAATTGTTGGCGATGCTCTTCAGCGTGATATGCGGCACGCGCTCGTAAACGAAGCCGTGGCGGATGTCGCCGCGTGTCGGGGTCGTCTTCGGCGCCGTGCGCGTGACTTCTCCCTCTTTGCGCTGGCCTTCGCGACTATCGGCGAGCAGATAATAGGGATAGCGCGCGCCCATAAGACGAGAGCGCGCGAGCGCAACAGCAACGCGCGATGTGTCGACGGTAATCCAGCGTCGGCCCCACTGTTCGGCTACAAACGCCGTCGTGCCGGAGCCACAGGTTGGGTCGAGCACGAGGTCGCCGGGATCGGATGTCATAAGGATACAACGTTCGATAATTCTATTTGCCGTTTGGACAACATAGACCTTGTCCCCGCCAAATTGATTCTGACCAACTGTGTCTGTCCATATATTAGTAACAGGAAATGCCGGAAAATCCTCGATGTACCGAATGTAAGAAAGGCGTCCACCCGATGTCGCATTCACTCTGTCTGCCTTTATGATTTTCCTAAAGCCTAAGTCTCCTGTCTTCCAATAACCCTTGACCGGGCGATACGTACTACCCTTGAATTCAACCGGAAAATCGCCGGGGGGCCGCTGGCTCGTCAAATCGCCAGTCGCCAAAATTCTACTATCTGCGGGTAAATTGCTAGGATCATCACGTTCTCTTGCGCTTAGGGGTCGGATAGAGCCATCGCTCAGACGTATCTTCGTATAACCAGTAGCCCCAATCTCGCCTGCCGTTTTCCTTGAGAAAAGTTGTCTGTACTTGACAACATCGCGGTGCCTCGCGGCCCAAAGAACATAGTCGCAAATGGGCGGTAGCAGATCACTTGTGGCGCCAGTAGGGTCCCGTCGCGGAGGTGGTTGGAATTGGGTTGGCGTAGTCTCCGGGTTGCTCAACCCAAATGATTCCGGCGTTGGCGCGCTGGAATGGAGACCACGCCATGACGAAGGATACCACGAAGGA
>Ga0187852_1000629_pt1 | contig 37930 bp, 22 predicted proteins | sample June2016WEW_6_40_FD_134511 | JGI IMG/M metagenome (GOLD analysis project Ga0187852, IMG submission 134511) | Peatland microbial communities from SPRUCE experiment site at the Marcell Experimental Forest, Minnesota, USA - June2016WEW_6_40 | ecosystem: Environmental > Terrestrial > Soil > Wetlands...
CAGCAGGTCGGCCAGGAATTGTTCCAAACGTGTTCGACATTTCGCGATTTTGCTCTCGGTCATGAACCGGAGCTTAACACCTCCCGTCTGGGAGGTCAATCTAACTTAACGTAGTAGTACTAAGAAGTCCTGCCGCGACGTCTCCAAATCCACCGCCATCCCCGTGCGGGGCGAATCTTCGTGCCGATCGAATCCCATCAGAAACAGTGGCTTGCCGTTTAACCACAGCTTTCCGTCGCGCGCTTCTATCCGTCGAAATCCAAACCGTGTCTCCTGTTGATCGGCCGGCATTCCGCCAACCAGCAACTCAACGCGAACCGTGTAGAGCACCGGCCGCTCGGGCGACCAGGCGACCACCTCCCTTACCTCTCCCTCAACAGTAAAATCACCGTCTTTCCCTGGCTCTATGGTCAAGTCTGTTGACGCAAAACTCGCCAAAGGCTGGCCTTCGCGATTCAGAATTTTCACGTGCAAAGAGAAAGTGGCGGACTCTGAGCGTCCATTGGTCACCGTGGCCCTCAGCGTAAACTTGCCCTTATCGTTACCTGGGACAGCCATAACACTTACGTGCGTAACTCGCGCCTGGTCGCTTGCTACCAGCTTAACCTCGCGCAGAATCCCGCCTTGTCCTTGCCAATACTCACTCGTCGGCAATTGCGCCGGCCGCCGCAGGTTATCCACACGCACCACAATCAGGTTGCTCTCGCCGTAGCGGAGATGTTCATCGACCGGAAACTCAAAAGGCAGGAAGGCATCTTCGTTTCGGCCCACCAGCTTGCCATTCACCCAGACCGAACTGCTGTAATTAACCCCTTCGAAGTGAGCCACCACGCGTCGCCCCCGCATCGACGCCGGAACCTCGAACTGGCGGGAAAACCAGCAGATCCCTCTGAACTTATACATTCCGGGAGCGCAATCATCGAAGGCACGAGGGATCGTGACCTCTCGCCAATCTTGAGTTGGAAAGGCGGGAGAGAAGTAAGCCAGTTCCTGGCCTTCGTCCTGGTCGTCAATGAGCTTCTGAATGTCGTCCCGACAGTCAACTTGAAAACGCCACCGGCCGGCCAAATCGATTTCCTGACGAACGCGTGGCGTTTTGGCAGGGGGCGTGTCGGGGCTTTCTATTCCACCCGAAGCCCTGGCTGATCTACCAGTCGCTCCGGCCTGCAACCGACAAATCCCGCCACCGGCCACGATTGTGGCAGCGGACACTCCCAATTCCTCTAAGAATCTTCGTCGTGTACGGTCACTTTGAGTGACGTCTGGCATATGATCCCTCCTGGAAAACCCAGTCACATGTGAGATTTCTACATATTCGGACCTGCATAAAACACCCCAACTCGTCGGCTGTCCGGCGTGTCAAAGATTGCTGCTGAATCGTCTATTATGCATTCGCAAGGTGCTGTTTCACTACAACCGTCGCGACGATATCAGGAACCTCAACCAGGGGCCTCGTTTTGGTGCCAGCTCAGACAGCTGCTCACTGAATGCAAACCGGAGGCTCCGAACGAGGCCACGGGGTGTATACTGCCGTCTTTCAGATGACCAATATGGTTTACGGCCTGGTGCTTAGTTCGATTTCAACGGAGGTATCAATTCATGGTTCATAGTGGGAAGAACGCCAAAGAACCCGCGATTCGTGGAGGCCGGCTAGCCCAGTCCACTACGACCCAACTGATCGCGGCTGAGCTTGCCGTCAACCCGGAGCGATTGGGTGACTTCGTTCGACGAATGTGGCTGGCCGTGGTGCTGATTGGAGCAATAATACTGCCACCGGGGAACGTTGACGCCCAGGACACACAACTTGTTCTGGACCGTACGGGCAGCACTTACGTCCTCGAACCCTATGCTCCGAATATCATCCGAGTCAGCTTGAGCAAGCTCAAGGATCAGGCTACCGCACGGCCCGGATATGGGTTCGTCGCCACGCCTTCAGCGCAGGAATGGACGCACCGGCAGAGCGAGCAGGACGAAATCTATCGGTCCTCACGCCTGGAGGTCAAAGTCGTTCACCCACCGAAGCACATCCCCATGCAGATTGACATCGCGGACGCCAGGTTTTTCGGCGATGATCCCTTTGCCCCTGGCAACCCGCACCTTACGGTCAGTACACCCGAGGGCAAGGTGCTGCTGGAAATGTCAAGCTGGTCGATGGCCGAGCCCACCTACGATGACGGGAATGCCTCCGTCTTGAATGACAAGCGGCCGACGGACGCACCTTTCTACCGGGTCAGCGCGACGTTCGTCTCGCCCGATGACGAACACTACTATGGCCTGGGGCAGCAGCTACAAGGTTTCTTCGACCTGCGTGGGCACAAAGTGGAGGCGTGGCACGACTATGATGCGACCGGAGGCGAAAGCGTCGGCGTGCCTTTCATCGTTACCAACCATGGTTACGGATTAGTCTGGGACAACCCCTCTCGCACGACGCTCGAAGCTGGCTTTAACGAAGAGACCAAGTGGACGTCGGAAGTCGGCGACCGTGTTTCCTTCTTTGTGATTGCGGGCCGGACTACCGATGAAATCTACTCCGGATATCGCCTGCTGACCGGGCCGACGCCGATGCTGCCTAAGGCCGCCTATGGATTCATCCAGTGCAAACAGCGGTACCTGACCCAAGCGGAGTTGCTGGGCGTCGCCCGAGGCTACCGCGAGCGGCATCTCCCTTTGGACATGATCGTGGTGGATTTTCTCCACTACACCAAGATGGGCCAAATGGATATGGACCCTAGGAACTGGCCCGACCCCGTTGGGATGAATCGCGAGCTTCATGACGTGGGTATCCAGAGCATGATCAGCGTGTGGCCCCACTTCGTGCGCGGTTCGCGGTTTTATGACATGCTCCTTCAAAAGGGTTGGTTCATCCACCTTGCCGATGGCCGCCCCACTCCCAGCCTTCCCGAGCAGACCGTCGGCCCGAACCTAGATTCCACCAACCCGGAAGCGGCTCGCTGGTTGTGGGAGACGGTTCGCGACAACCTCCTTAGTAAGGGATTTGACGCGATCTGGGCGGACGAAACCGAGCCGGACGTGCCCCCTAATGGAAGCTACTTCTACATCGGGCCAGGCACCCGGTATTTCAATGTCTATCCCCTGTTGCACACGGCCGCTCTGTATGAGGGGTTCCGCCGCGACATCAGTCACCGAGCGCTGATTCTGGCGCGTGCGGCCTACCTCGGAGCGCAGCGCAACGCTACCATCTTCTGGTCGTCGGATATTCATGCCACGTGGGACACGCTCAAGCGGCACGTTCCCGCCGGGCTCAACTTCACCGCCACCGGCATGGCCTACTGGTCTAACGACGTAGGAGGCTTTCTGGATTTGCCGGATGAACATCATCCAGAACACCCTCCGCTGCTCGATCCTTCCGACTGCCGTGACAACGTGCGGGGCTACGATGACTATCCCGAGCTTTACACACGCTGGTTTGAATATGGCGCCTTCTTGCCCGTCATGCGCACCCACGGCAGCCGGGTCCACAACGAAGTTTGGAGTTACGGCAAACAGGCCGAGCCCATCCTGATCAAATACCTTAAGCTGCGTTACCAGTTGCTGCCCTATATTTATTCGTTGGGGTACAACACTTACCAGACTGGCGCGCCGTACATGCGGGCCTTGTTCATGGATTTTCCAAACGACCCGAAAGTCGCGGACATTGGGGACGAGTACATGTTCGGACCGGCCTTCTTAGTGGCCCCCGTCACCGATCAGGGCGCGACCAGCCGGATGGTTTACCTGCCGGCCGGCGCGGTGTGGTACAACTACTGGACCAGTGAACGCCTGCGCGGAGGCCAGGCCATCAAGGTTCAGGCGCCGATTGATACGTTGCCGCTTTTCGTGCGCGCCGGGTCAATTGTGCCGATGGGAGAGCCGATTGACAGCACCCGGCAGGTCCAGAGAATCTCCAAGATGCGCGTCTATGCCGGTGCTGACGCCGACTTCACCCTCTATCAAGACGATGGGATTACCTACGCCTACGAGAAGGGCGACAGCCGCATCACTTATCTACACTGGGACAACGCCGCGCATAAGTTTGCCCACCACGGCGAACCCGCGTGGACCGCTAAAGACGAGGAGATCTTGGAGGTGGTTGGAAAATAGCTGGTGCATAGCCGGGCAGACTCGTGCCGCCGGCTGCCGAGCTGTGCTCCCCCCTTTCGGGGCGGAGAAAGCGCGAACCCGATGACCTTTAACGAAGGTTGGGAGCTCGTCGCTACTTACCCAGCGCGTCCAGCGCCTCTTCGGCTGCAAGTCCGATTATGTTCCCTTGCGACTTTACCTGGCTCGCGCGCTCGAGGAACTGGACGGCAGAGGGATCTCCACATTTTCCAAACCCCCGAAGGGCTTCTGCTTGCGCGAGGTAGCTGGTGTCTTTGTTGTACCGATCCTCAAAGAAGGGCACGAGCGAAAGGTTATGAAGATTCCCCAAAAGGCGAAGGGCTTCCGCACGGACCGCCGATTTCGAATCGAGAGCCCGCTCCTTCAAAAATGCCGCGTCATTAATACTCAGTGACCCGGATTCCGCTTGCAACGCCCTCTCGCGAACTGCCCAAAATGGATCTTCGACCGCACTTCGCCGGAGTGCGCTCGCCGCTCCTGAATCCCCCAGGTGCTGCGACAACTGCGAGGCTGCCCACATTCGTCCGACAACATCATCGTGCTGCAACTGGAACACAAGTTCATCCACCGTTTTCGTAAAGGTCAACTCCTTGAGGAGATGATTGCCTTCGTCAAACCTGACCAGGAGCGGCTTCTCCGCGCACCCAAATTCAAAACGCTCGTGACGCTCGTGAATCCACATCTTATGAGACTGCCTGCCGGAGGCGGTGGTGATTCCAATCACCACAGGCATCTGAAAGATGGGCACCCACTCGGACGTCTGTTGTGTCTGGTTCACTTGCATTGTCACGGTTTTCGCGGCCTCATTCCATTCGTAGCTCACGTCAAGAACCGGATGACCGGCCTTATAGACCCACTCATCAAAAAACCAGTCGAGGACCTGCCCCGTCGAGTCTGTGATGGCCTTCTCGAGATCATGCGTGTCCACGGGCTCGAATGCGTGCTGGTGCAAGAAGTAAGAGAGAGCGCGCAGAAACTGGCGGTCGCCCATGAGCCAGTCAAGCATGTCGAGCACCGCCGCTCCTTTTTCGTAGATGTGCCGGTCGAAGTTATCATTGGGAGAGTTCCAGCGATCGAAAACGATGGGTCTTTCATAACGCTCGTGGGCTTCGCGCAGGTACTGGTCAATCTTTTTCTCGAGGTCGAGCGCGCCCTCATCTTCACCAAGTTCATGCCGGGTGTAGACGTACTGGAAGTAGGTCGCAAATCCCTCGTTGAGCCAGGCTTCGTCCCAATCGCGCATGGTCACGAGGTCGCCCCACCACTGGTGCGCCAACTCATGGGCGACGAGCCAGTCGCTCGGGAAATCAGGATCGGCCTTTGCGTCGTGAATGGTGTTATCACCAAGCACCGTCGCGGAGGTACTCTCAGCGCCTCCACTGAAATGCGGAAGGATTATCTGATCGTATTTCGGCCACGGGTACGGATATCCGAATTCCTGGTTGAAAAAGCGGATCATTTCGGGCGTGTTACGAAAAATGCGACGCGCATCGGCAACGTCCTGAGGGTAAACCCAATAATCGACCGGCAGATTTCCGAGGTGGTCCTCGAGCTTGACGTACGGTCCGATCACCAGTACAAACAGGTAAGTTGCTATGGGCTTCGTCTGAGACCAATGGAAAGTCTTCTGATTCGATTTTGCCTTCTCGGTGACGCTCAGCAGCCGGCCATTCGCGTTTACTACGTTAGGGCGGTCAACCGTGACAGTGATGTCGCTTGTCGCCTTGTCTGCAGGGTGGTCGTAGCAGGGAAACCAGTGACGGGCCCCCTCCGGAAACGAGAGGGTATTGGCAAGCATGGGATGATCCGCTGTTGCCGGCTTGAATGTCAATCCCAGGTCATAGCCTTTCGGCATCCCGTATTTTTCGGGGTCTACCTCTGGGTTGTCTTCTCGGTAATATACAGTGAAAGATAGCCTTTCACCATAACTGTAAGCCCGAAGAAGGTGAACGGTCAGCGACGTTTCGGACTGCTCAAAGCGCAGCGACTGATTCTTGTCTGCCGTCGCTACATTGTTGACCCTGAACGTCTCCGCGTCGAGAACGCATTCGGAGAAGTTATCGCGCAGGGGTTCGAGGATGATGGTGGTGTCGCCCCAAAACGAACGACTCTTCAAGTCGAAAGTGAGGTGGATACCGTAATGCAGGACCCTGTAGTCGTGGCTCCGTTCGTATTGAACGGGACGGTGGTAGACATCGATTTGGTCAGCCTCCAATGGGCCCTGCGGCAAAGCCAGGCATAGTGCAAAAGATAGGGACGCCCATCGCATAAAGTGTGCTCCGCGCATTGTAAGTGGCCCTCAAATGGCAAGAATAGAGAAGCATAACCCGGAGGCAAGCATGAGCGGTGCGGGTACATCCACGAAGATTCTTCGCCTCGCCCGGAATGACACGCACCATTCTTCCCGACTATTTCTTCTTTGCGACACCCGTACTCATCGCGCCTGTGGCGGCGCAAGCTCCTGGCGAGTCACGATGGGTACGTAACCGACCTCCATCCCGCGAGGCGGCGTCACAATGATGGCCGAATCGAGCGTCGCCAGCGCGCCGCTGGTCGGGACCGGCATGTAGTCGTGAGTGATTGGCCAATTGGCATGGATTCGCTCGATTAGAGCCTGCAACCGCGCTCTTTCAGTTTTGCTCAGATGTAGGTGCTGCAACGAAGGTTGATCGATGAAACGGTACCACCGATAAGTAACGCGGCTGCCGTCAGTCAGCAGAACGCTGACCGGACCACTCTGGGCTCCGGGTTTCGTCCAAACCGTCTCCCGGCCTTCCGGCGAAGTATAGGCCGGGCCCGCTTCAGCAGGGGCGAAGGTCTGGGCTGTGAGTCCGGTTTCGGGGGGCACTTGCGAAACTGGGACTGCGACCATGGTCTTTCCATCCTGCTTGAAGTATTGCGGGAAGCCGGCGCCTGCATCCTTCCATTGCAGGCCGAACGTACACGATCCCCTCCTTCCCAGCATAGCAGTCTCCACGAACACATCGAAGCCCGTCAGGGGCACTTTGTGCTGGTCGAACTTGAGCGGCTCGCTTTTGCAGGGCGGCGTCATCGCCCCTCGCGGATCAAACCTCCCGCTAACCGCCTTGCCCGAATTGGACCATGCCTTAATGGAGTTGTAGAGCGCCTGGTGCGAGTACAACAGCACGTCTTGCATGAGCACAGTCGTTCCCATCCCGCTAATTGGGAATAGCAGCCTGGGGATGCGCGAAAATAGAACGCCATGTTGATCCTTATTGCTGAAATAGGGAACAGTGTTTACTTCCATTGCGCCGCCACCCATGACCGCGACGCGCGCGTCCAGGGTGCGGCCCGCAGCGGGCGGATAGCCGTTGGCGATAGCGCTCCACGTGTCAGGAATATAGTAGGCGATCGGTCCCTTGAAGTTTTGAGCGTTCAAGAAGAGTGTCCAACTCTGGTCTCCCGTGGGCTGGCGATGGTAGGCAGCGTCCGATTGCATGAGAGGCAGCGCCATCCACGCCGTGCCGAACAGTTCGCCATGAAGCCCTTCCTTGAACGTCAGCCCGTCGGGTGGAATCACAAGGCGATTCGTGATCTGGGCCAATCCCATCATTTCCGGCCTGAGAGCCGCGGGCTTGTAAAAGTCCCATCCGGGTGAGGCGATCTCGTCGTTGTAGCAGTTGGGAGTACCATTCATGCGAAACTTGGGAGTGGGCGAGCCGAATTTGGTGCTATCCCAGAAACCCATGCCGCCCTCGATTGTCTGGAAGACATCCCGAAAGGAGGGACCGCGGTCGTGCCACTCGTCGCGCGCTAGCGTGCCCGGGGGACACAACGGCTGCTGGTAATTCCGGTTGTCCGGTATGATCCAAGTGCCCGGTAGACCGATTTGGAAGGACTTGAGAGGCCTGGCGAGTAGAGGAAAGGCAGCGGAATAAAAGCTAACCCCGAAGCCGAACCCTTCAGGAGGGGGTGAAACGTCCATCGAGATGTATCCGTGAAGTCCTCCCTCCAGTGATTCCGTAAGGGAGGTGCCTGAACCCCCGGACTGATCAGGGGCCGTTGCCCGGTGTCGCCACACGAGAGCCGCGGGGATGGCTACAAGGCCAATAGCTGCCACGACCAGCCAAGGGGCGAGTCGCCCAACGCGTAAAGAATCCATAAAATGCATACCCCTCTGACGATGGCAAAGAATCACACGGCTGTCTTCCGATCATTGCTTTTCGGTTCCGCTCTGCGCTTGTTCTTGCCGTGTGACGATCGGCACGTATCCGACCTCCATGCCTTTAGGCGGTGCGACAATGAGTGCCGAATCAAGTGTAGCCAGCGTTCCACTGCTCGGGGGCGGCATGTAGTCGCGAGTGATCGGCCAGTTGCCCTGGATTCGTTCGATTAGCGCTTGCAAGCCCGCCTTTTCGGCCGCTGGGAGATTCAAATGTTGTAGCGCAGGCTGATCTACGAAACGGTACCAACAGTATGTCACTTGGCTGCCGTCGCTAAGCACGGCGATGAACGGTCCACTTTTCGGTCCCGGGGTAGTCCAGACCGTGCCGGGCTCAGAGGGCGAGGTGTAAGGCTTGCCGGGTGTAGCTGGTGCGAAGGTCTGACTTGGCAGTCCAGTTTCGGTGGGCACTTGCGAAGCAGGGATTGCCACCATCTTGCCGCCTTCCTGCTTGAAGTACTGCGGGAATCCGGCCGGTGGCGACTCCTTCCATTTGAGGCCGAAGGAGCACGACCCGCTTCGCCCCACCATAGTCGTCTCGACGAATCGTTCGAAGCCGATCAGCGGTACGCCGTGCTGGTCGAACTTGAGCGGCTTGCTGGTACAGGAGGGCGTTGCGGCCCCGCGCAAATCGAACTTGCCGGCGGCCAGCGCGCTCGCGCTGCGACCGGGCCAGCCCTTCATGGAGTCGTAGAGCGCCTGGGGCGAATACACCAGCACGTCCTGCATGAGGACGGTCGTATCAGCGGCATCGACGGGGAACAGCAGTTGCGGAATCCGTGAGTAGAGAACGCCTTCGGCATCTTTGTTGCTGAAGTAGGGAACCGTGTTGACCTCCATTGCCCCGCCCTCCATCAGTCCCGGCCGCGTGTCCAAAGTGCGGCCCGCCGCAGAGGGATAGCCGTTGGCAATCGCGCTCCACGTATCAGGGATCCAGTATGCTACCGGTCCTTTGAAGTTTTGCGCGTTTACGAACAATGTCCAGCTCAGGTCCCCCGTTGGTTGGCGATGATACGCAGCGTGGGAGTCCATAAGCGGCAGGGCCATCCACGCCGTGCCGAAGAGTTCGCCGTGCATGCCCGGCTTGAACGTCCAAGCGTCGGGCGGAACCAGCAGGCGATTGCTGATCTGGACCAGCCCCATCTGTTCTGAATCGAGAGCCACAAGATCCGAAGCCCTGCCAAACCCCCACCCCGGTGTTTCAATCATGTAGTTATAACAGTTCCCCGTACCGTTCATGATGAACTTCGGCGTGGTTGAGTGAAACTGATTACTGGTCCAGAAGCCCATGCCTCCCTCGATGGTCTGGAAGACATCGCGATAGGATGGGGCGCGCTCGGGCCACTGATCGCGAGCTATCGTCCCGTGCGGGCATAACGGCTGGTCATATCCACGGTTATCAGGGACGATCCAGGTACCGGGTAGACCAATCTGGAAGGATTCGAGCGGTGTGGCGAGGAGAGGCCAGGCAGCCGCATAGAAACTGACGCCGAAACCAAAGCCCTGCGAAGGAGGAGACACTTTCATCGAGATATATCCGTGCAGGCCTCCGTCCATCGATTCTGTGAGTGAGATTGGGGAGGGGGCGCCATTACCTGCGACCGTCGGCACGGGGCGCACGGCGTGGTGCGTGATGCCGAGCAGCATCGCAAGCGCTCCCGCCGCCAGCCATGGATTAAGCCCTCTACGCGTGGATTTCTCTGAGTTCATCGCGTGCTCCTTCGTGCGAAGAGCATGGCATGGTTCGCCTCCATCCAATGGTGGGGTCCGGGGTGATTGCAATCCAGCATAGCGAGCCGCTCACACATAGGCAGGGAGTGCAGCGCCTTGCCGGGCTGCTGCCGTGGAGCTCGCGCAATCACAGATTGTGACGAGGCGTGCCGGAACAATTTTGCGCACCGTTCTCGAGGGAGAGGTGGGAAATCCAAAAATCCACCGGACGTAAGCAAGGTTGGGTCGAAAAAGGCGACTACAAGCCGGGGCGCTCCAAAGCGCGGGGGCGGCTCAAAGGCCGCCCCACTCCGTTCTTCAGAAAAAAAACTTCAGCGCGAACTGCACCTGCCGTTCGGTGTTGAGCGTGGAAAACACTTGGCCGAAAGTGGGATCCGTAAACGTCGAATCAGGGATCCCGAATACGGGTGTGTTCAAGGAGTTAAATGCTTCCACCCTGAATTGAAGCTTGGAAGTTTCGCTAAAAGGAAGCGGGAACTCCCGGAAGAGTGAAAAGTCCAGATTCCGGGTCCAATCGGTTCTCAGTATGTTCCGTCCCTCGTTGCCATATGTGAAGGCCGCCGGTAGCGCGAATCCGTTGGGGTTCAGCCACTGGGCCACGGTCCTCGGGGACTCGTAGAGAGGTTGCCCGGTAAGGTTCACTCTCTCGCCGTACGTGCCGGTGTTCGCAACGTCGCTGCCCGCCAAAACGTAATAGGCCACGCCGCTGTCAAGCGACAGAATTCCGTTCAGTTGCCAATTACCAATGAGGTAATCGATGAACTTGTTCTGCGATTGCCATTTTCGGCCCTTGCCGAAGGGAACGTTGTAGTTATAACTAAACGAGAGCATCTGCGGCAGGTCGGCAGCGGAGACCGACTTTTCTGCGCCTAGGTTGTAAGGATCCTGCGGCGCACAACCCTGTTCGAACTCGCCGCTACAGAGGTCGATGTTCTTCGACCAGGTGTAGGACAGCAAATACGTCAGCCCGCGACTGGTCTTCCGCTCAAAGCTGAGCTGCAGGGCATGGTAGGTGGAGTGGCCAATAGACCTGTCGTAGGCGCTACTGGGAAGGTATGGCCATAGTTGACGGGGAGCAATAGGTCCGGGCCCCGGCGTCAGCGCTGTGTTGTAAACGTTTCCAACGCTCAGGTTACTGTCCGCCGCGCCGACATAGTTTGCAGTGATGACGGTGTTCACGTTCAATTGGTGCTGAACCCCTAGGTTCCACTGGTCGGAGTGTGCGTCTCTCCAGTCCGGCGAGGGGTCTTGGCCCGACTCTGTATAGGGGGTTGCGGGCGGATAAGCCACGCTGGTGAGTCCTAACGGGTTCGTCGTAAACGTCGTCGGAGTTAGTTGATTGAGGGGCGAGGCATTGCCTTCCGTCTCGGCCTCCGGCCAACCTGTAGTCATATTCTCGAGCACTTGAGTGAAAAGTCCCCAATTGTCATAGATTCTGGCATAGGAACCTCGCAACGCCGTGGAAGAAGCGATCCGATAGGCCAACCCGAGGTGCGGTTCCCAGTTGTCGTAGTGATTCTGAACGGTCTTGCCGTTGGGCGAAACCACTACATGCGCCGGCAGAGTTCCGCCGGGGATGCAGGGTGCGGCCTGGGTAGCAGAGCACGCGGGGAAGTTGTGCACCATCAGGTAAGTGCCATTGTCGTAATCCAGGGTGCCGCCATCCACGGAGGGATACGCGGGATAAAGGGGCAAATCGAATCCCAAGCCGATGTTGACGGTCAGGCGGTTGGTAGCCTTCCACTGGTCTCCCACATAGAAGCGATCAACATACCCGCCGGTAATATCGTATACGGTATTGCTTCGATAAGCGCTATCGGGAACGCCCAGCAGGAAAGAAGCAACGCTAAGTCCGCCTGCACCCGTTTCAAGATTTGAGGTTTCCGTGGGCGCATAGCTGCTCTCCGCAAAGTTCTCGATCCTCGAAACGGGGATGGTGTTTATGGCCGCTCCCATTTTGATCGTATGCCGGCCCAAGATCTTAGTGAAATCCGCCTTCCCTTCATAAACGTCGGTCCACACGTTGTGCTCGACGGAGGGCTCCGCACCCAGGAATCCGCTGCCCGGGAATTCGCCAGGGAGCAAGATTCTTCCGCTGCTGTAGTTCGTCCAGTTCGGCGAATAGCCCAATGCCGCGACGACGCTCTGAGGTAGACCTGAGTTCAAGGTGAGGTCGTTCTCCATATCATAGTTGTGGCCGAAGGCGACTTGAAGAATGGAATTCCCACTAAAGGAATGAATCCAGCTCGCGCCGATCTGGTCGCCGTGTAGATAAGTATCGCCACTGAGGTCGAGCGCACCACCGCCGCCATAGACAATCTTCTGGGAGATCCCGGACCAACGAACAAACGCTGTGTCTTGACTGCTGAAGGTTTCATCAAACCGGACCGTGCCTTGGTCCTGGGATGTCAACTGGGGCTGGGTGTAACGTCCGTTAGTACCCGGGAAGCCCGTATTGATAGGAGCGGGATAGAAGGTCTGAGCCCAAAGGACTGCCGTCGGACTCAGCAAGTTCGTCGGGATTGTGGCATTTGGGAATGGATCACGGAGATACAAACCTGGGTTGGCCGGGTCGGAACGTGTGGAGTATGGATTATAGATTGTCGTTCCCAAATCGCTGAGGTTGCCAGCCAATTCGTCAGGCGTGAATACGCGGAAAAGTGTCTCCAGGGGGAGAGACTGACGAAAACCCTCGTAGGCCACGAAGAAGAAAGTCTTATTCCGGCCATTGTAATGCGGGAAAAGCACCGGTCCACCCGTGGTTGCCCCAAATTGATTCTGCCTCAACGGAGTTGTTGAAGGATTGAAAAAGTTCCGCGAATCAACCGCGCTGTTGCGCACGAATTCCCAAACATCGCCATGAATGGCATTTGTCCCTGACTTGGTGACGGCATTGACGATGCCGCCAACTGCCCCGCCGAATTCCGCACTGTCATTGTGAGAGTCCACCTTAAACTCTTGAACGTCATCGATAATGGGAGGAAATGCATATTCGCTGACATAGGTGGACAGGTTGTTCGTGCCGTCCAGCATGAAGTAGTTGCTACGATTTCGCTGCCCGTTCAAGGCAGGAAAGCTGAAGACGCCGATGGGCGACGATCCCCAACCCCCGGCGTTTTGTGAAATATTGACGGGGCTGGCGCCGGGAGTGAGGAGAAGTAACTGGGTAAAATTCCTCCCGTTCAGGGGGAGGTCGCTGACCTGCCGTGTGTCGACCACCGAGCCGAGTTCCGCCGTTGAAGCCTCGACGTGTGTAGCCTCTGCTTGTACCGTCACCGACTGCGACGCGGACCCGACAGCCAGGGTAAAGTCGAACGTCGCCGTCTGATTCACGTATAGGGTGAATTCCCTCTCTGTGACGGTGGCGAACCCCTGTTTGCTCGCTTGCAGCGTGTATCGGCCAGGCAAAATGTTAAGAAGCACATAGTCACCTGCGGAGTTGGTTTCCACAGTTTGTTGCACGCCTGTGGCAACGTTCCGTACTGTTACGGTCGCGGCAGGGATCACTGCTGCGGTGGGATCCTTCACCGTGCCGTTTATTGAGGCGCTTGAAGTCTGCGCGACCATGACTGCCGGCAAAGCGACGCAGATGATCAGCGCCAACCCGATGACACTTTGTCGTCTCATAAGTCCTCCCCTTGTTTGCAGAACCGAAAGCCCGAATATCGTATATTGTATAAAATGTTGTGTCAAGCACTTCCCAAAGAGCGTTGTCCCGTTGGACGGGCTGGAGGAAGGACCGAGCGGGGCCGTCGAGGCTCTGGATTCACGCGCCTGCCGGAACGATTTCACTGGTTACGGCTGTTCTGTCCGCCTATTCTGCGCTTGACCTTTGCCGACCCTTGCGGACCGCAACATCACAATCGCCGCATAGACCACGACTATAATGACCATCCAGCGCAGGGCGCTGAGCGACAGAGATCTCACCAGAAACGCCGCAGCCAGAACCCCGGGAATGCCGCCCAATGCCAGCCCAACGGCCGCACGAAGATGATACGTGCCACCCCGGATGAAGCGGATGCCTCCCACCGGCATCATAAACGCGCAAGAACCCATCATGATAGGAAAAGCCGCGAGTGGGCTCATGCCAAGGAGACTTACCAGGATCATGCAGGGGGCGTAAAGACCAATTCCCAAAGCCTGCAGTGCGCCGAATGCGAAGTTTGAAACCACCGCAGTGACGAGCCGGAACCCTTGAATCCCCAGTTGCTGTCCCCCAATCGGAAAGAGCTTTATTTGTCCCATCAGCAGGGCCGCAGCTCCAGCAATAAGGGCCAGTCCTATGCCCACTTGGATGGCCCGCCGCTTCAAACCTGCTACGATTCCCGAGCCAAACCACATTCCAAGTACGGCGGCGGCAATCATCGATAACAAGGTTAGGGGTTGGACTTTGACGATCGTAATGTATATAAAAGCCTGCATCATGGTTGGAAGAGCGTGCCCCACATTTAGCGTGCCGGGCAACAGCTCATCAGGCACCAGACGAGAGAATTTGTAGATGCTTATTGTGGTTGCGAACGACCCGATGCCCAGTGTATCGAAGAAGTTGGTAACAGCGCCGGTTCCTGCATAGAAAACGAATTTTCTGCCCTTCTTCTCATCTCCGCTTGCTGGCGAGTCTGTTTCGGACCCCCGCTTTGCCTGAGAGCTCCAGAAGACAATGTAGCCAACCACCCAAACCGTTAGTCCCGCCAAGAGCATAACCTTCATTAGTCACCAACTATTCCGCAAGTTGCTCGGCGCTCATGATTTCCGCGGCCCGGACATAGAGCCCCCTGGCCCAAGAGGGCTGTCAACTCAGTTCAATTTACCTTGGTTAACGCCTCACGTACTCCTCTATATTATCTTCTCACATGCCGCGAAATATTGTATACTTTATCCGATGGGTGCCACACTTCAACCTCCAAAGAATCAGTTTGCAGCACCAGACAAGAAGGGTTTGCCTATTCAACGACAGACGGTTGTTTCCGCTACCCTTCAAGTACTTCGTGACAAGATTTTGCGCGGAGAACTCCTCGAGGGCGAACAGCTTCGGCAGGAGGCCATGGCGGAACAATTGGGAGTCAGCCGTATTCCACTCCGCGAAGCGCTACGCCAACTCCAATCTGAGGGCTTAGTCACCTTTTATCCACATCGAGGGGTTGTGGTTTCGACTCTCTCTCCGGAAGAGATTAGCGAAGCCTTCGAGCTCCGGGCGGTCCTGGAGCCAGATTTACTTCGTAGGGCGATTCCCAACCTTACCGAAGCGGATTTCGCCAAAGCCGACGGCATTCTGGCAGCTTATGAGGCTGATCTCGAGAACGGGGATGTCAGCACGTGGGGAGAATTGAACTGGCAGTTTCATTCGACCTTGCTGGAGCGTGCCAATCGGCCCCTTTCTCTTGGGATTATTCGGAACCTGAACTACCACAGCAATCGTTATGTGCGACTTCAGCTCATGCTGACGCACGGAGAGACGCGGGCGATCGAAGAGCACCGGCTAATCCTTGCCCACTGTGAGAAGAGGGAATCCGACGCTGCTTGCTCCATGTTGGTTGAGCACATTCTGCATGCCGGCCGGTCATTGGTGCTATACATCAGGAATTACCGCCGTGCCCCAGAGGCGCAAGGGACAGATCGCCCTCCAGAAGCCAGTGGCGAGCCGGGGCGTTCCGACAGAAAATCGCTGCGCGCCGAAAAGAACCTCGACGATGGTGACTCGGCGCGGCGCGAGTCCGCCAATGAACTTACAGGGCCGAACGGCGCTCAGACAGGAGGCAGGCGCCGCTCACCATCTCAAAACGCTGAATAACCTCCGCGGCACGATACCGTCGCTACTACCGGCCCTGCGGATAATCGAGAGCAACACCGATCCCGGCAATTCAAATTACCATTATGAAGATTACACGTATTACAGCCTACCGAGTCGAATTGCCTTTGCATGAGGGCAGTTATAAATGGTCCGGAGGGCATTCTGTGACAGTGTTCGACTCCACCGTTGTCGCGGTCGAAACGGACTCCGGGATCACTGGCTATGGGGAGGTTTGCCCGTTGGGCCCGGCGTATCTTCCCGCCTATGCTGCCGGCGCCAGAACAGGGATTGCCGAACTCGCGCCATCTTTGATCGGGCTCGATCCCATGGAAATCAGCGTTTTCAACCGGCGCATGGACCATGCGATGCGCGGTCATCCCTACGTAAAGTCTGCACTGGACATGGCCTGCTGGGACATTCTCGGCAAGGCCAGCGGCCAACCGCTGGTGAAACTGTTCGGGGGGCGGTTTGGCGAAGACTTTGCACTCTATCGCGCCATTTCCCAAGAAAGCCCCGAGACGATGGCGGCGATGGTTGAGAAGTATCGCGGCGAAGAGTACACGAAGTTTCAACTCAAGGTGGGCGGAAATCCGGATGTTGATATTGCTCGCATTCGTGCGGCGGCCGCGCGGTTGCACCCGGGAGATGTGTTGGTCGCGGACGCCAACACGGGGTGGACTCAGCACCAGGCGATCCGTCTTGCACAAGCGGTTCGTGACGTCGACGTCTATCTCGAGCAACCTTGCGCGAGCTACGAGGAATGCCTCGCGGTTCGACATCACACGAACCGGCCTTTCATTCTGGACGAGGTGATTGACGACATATCAATGGTATTACGGGGCGCGGCCGATCACGCCATGGATATCATCAATCTCAAGATCTCAAAGGTGGGAGGACTGACTAAGGCTCGTCAGATTCGGGACTTGTGTGTTTCTCTCGGTATTGCGCTGACAATAGAAGACACCTGGGGCGGGGACATCATCACAGCGGCAATAGCTCACCTGGCTCACAGCACTCCCCCGGAATTGCTCTTTTCATCTACGGATTTCAACAGTTACGTCACCGTGAGCTTTGCTGATGGATCTCCGCAACGTCTCAACGGACGGCTCCGAGCGCCGACAGGGCCTGGCCTTGGAGTGACTCCACGCCTTGAAGTGCTAGGCACGCCCGTACTAACGGTAGGAGCATCTTGAGAGGCGCCTTCGTCGAGCAGATCATCCGGAGCGAATGGGTGGGCGCCGTCCTCACGGTCTGCGGGCGCCTTTGGCTAACGATCCCTTAGGGTTGACCTATTGAGAGGAAGAGAAATGCGACAACAGGATTGGCAGGGAGTTTTCCCGGCCGTTACGACCCCCTTTAACCCGGATTTGTCGGTAAACTACGCTGCTCTGCGCCGGCATGTTTCATGGCTTCTGGACTGCGGTTGTCGAGGACTCATACTCCTAGGCTCGCTCGGCGAAGGTCCAACCCTGACCCTGCCTGAGAAAATTGAAATGCTTCGGCAATGCAAAGACCAGGTCGGGCATCGCGCCCCTCTCGTAGCTGGGGTTTCCGGTCTTTCCACGGCGGAGGCTGTGCAACTGGCTCAAGCCGCCGAAGCCGCGGGTTGCGACGCATTGATGGTGCTGCCCCAGTTTGTTTACCGGGGCGACTGGAGAGAAACCGAAACGCATCTGAGTGCGGTGTTCTCCGCAACTCCGCTGCCGTGCATGCTTTACAACAACCCCGTTTCTTACAACACTGACGTCACACCGCCGCAGATCGTGGCGCTTGCCAAGCATCCCAACTTGTGCGCTGTCAAAGAGTCGAGCGGCGACATCCGCCGCGTCGCGGCGATCCGCGAACTGCTTGGCGAACGCGTGGCGATTTTTGCAGGCCTGGACGATACTGTTCTCGAAAGCGTCGCTGCCGGCGCCGTGGGCTGGGTTGCAGGGCTGGCCAATGCCTTGCCTGTGGAGTCGGTGCGCTTGTTTGATTTGGCGCGCGCGGGCAACAGTGTTGAAGCCTGGCGACTCTACCAATGGTTTCTGCCCCTCCTGAGGCTCGATGTTGTTCCGAAATTCGTTCAGCTCATCAAGCTCGTGCAAAGCGAGATTGGATGCGGTAGCGCCGTGGTGCGGGGGCCGCGCCTCGAGCTCACTGAAAGCGAGCGCGAAGGAGTATTGCATTTGGTTCGAGAGCGACTGGCGCAACGACCCGCGAACCTTGTGGCGTCCCATAGGACTGCCCAGAGCCTGTAAGGCGGCAGAGCTCAACCCACACCAACGCCGCGAGATATTCGGCCCCGACGAGCGCCTAATTTGTGCGCAATCATGCCGTCGTAGAGCGTTCGTATCCCACAACTGTGATGCGAAGAGAAATGCTGCCTCCGAAACGGGTTCCAGCGTGTCCCAAAATAACCGCGTTTGCTGCCGTGACGGTTTGCCTGCTCATGTTTGGCGCTGTCGCCGTCATGGAACCCCGTGCTCAGACTCCGCCCGCACCGAAGTTCGCCGCCTCGAAGCCGGCATCAAGCCAGGAGGTCCAAGTTGCTTCGGAAGCCACCCCTTCTCAAGGACCTCGGGCCCAGGGGCCGCAGCCTACCCCTCAGGGTAGCAGCCAATGTCTCGCAGGTCTTCAGGGCCAGAACTCTCAGTTAACGCCGGCGGAAATTGAACCTTGTTTTAACCTGGCCGTGCAGAATCTGCGCAAGCGCGACTTTCGAGCGGCTTCGTCAATTCTGGAGGCGATTCTTCTGACGAAACCCTCGTTTGCCGAAGCCCACGAGGTATTGGGCGTGGCAAAAGAGAATCTCGGAGACTTGAACGGCGCTATCCAAGAGTTCCGGAGTTCTCTCAACCTCAACCCTAAATCAGTGGCGACTTTATACGAATTGGCAGATGCTCTGACGCAGCAGCATCAGTTCGATGCTGCAACTTTCTTTGTTGAGCAAGCGCTCGCATTATCACCGACTGCGGATCAGACTTTTCACCTGCAACTCGTGCGTGCGAGAGTTTACGACGAGACTGAGCACTGGTCGGAGGCTCTCAAATTGCTCCAGACCGTCGTTGCCCAGCATCCCGACTCGCCTGATGCCGAGTTTTATCTGGCCAACTCGTATGCCCATGCGAAGGTGTACAGGGAAGCTTCGACCGCGTATGCAAAATGCATCGGCCTCGACCCGGAAAATGATGTGGCGCGTCTTTCTCTTGCGAAATCTCTCATTCTCGGTGGCGAGTTTGAGGCCGCGGTTGCACCTTCGAAGGAGTTCATTCGCCGCCATCCGGAGGACTATGAGGGCTACTTGGTGGAGGGCCGCGCCCTGAAATGGCTGAGCAAGTTTCCCGAGGCCGCGGAGGTGCTGCGGCGCGCGGCACAACTGCAACCGAACGACTATGACGTTCGATATAATCTCGGGCTTGTATTGGCGCGGCTGGGAAAAACGGAAGAGGCAATCAAGGAACTCCGTGCAGCGGAGAAGCTTGAGCCTCAGATGCCGGATCCGCGATTTGAGCTCTCACGGCTGCTGGCAAATGCCGGTGACAGTACTCAGTCCGAGCAGGAATTGGACATGTTTCGTTCGCTTCAAGTTGCCAAGGAGCGGAAGGAACATGCTCAGCTCTTGGTGGCCAGGGGCGGCGAAATTTTACAGCACGGGGATCCAGAAGGCGCCCTTAAGGCTTATCTAGCTGCTATGGAGCAGGACCCTTCCAGCGCCCTCATTCACTATGATGTCTCTCTTGCCGAGGCGAAGCTAAGGAATCGTTCGGCTCAGCAGCGAGAACTGGAAAGGGCAGTTGAGCTGGATCCTCGCCTCGCAGTAGCCCACTATCAGCTGGGTTTGCTTTTATCCACTGAAGGGCGACTCAGCGAAGCCGAAGGCCAGTTCCGGGACGCTCTGCGGAGTAATCCGAAGTTTGCCGAGGCGCAAAACAACCTTGGCGTTCTATGTGGGCGGCAAGGAGACACGTCGCAAGCCATCCAATTATTCCGCGAGGCGGCCGCAAACGATCCCGCTTATCCTGACCCGCATTTCAATCTCGGGTTAGTCCTGGCAGGTCGCGGGGAGTTAAAAGAGGCTGAGCAGGAGTTGATTGAGGCTACCCACTTGGCTCCGACGCGCGCCGACGTTTTCTTGCAACTGGCCATTGTCCAAACGCGTCTAGGGAAGATCAGCGAAGCCGCCCAGGCTTGCAAGAATGTAATGCGACTCGAACCCGATTCAGCTTCCGCACGACGCTGCGGCAACGGTCTCTGATCGCCAAGGCCTCGCGAGGTAGTGCAGGCCAGCATTAGCCAGTTCTCGGGAGGATATCGTGAGAAACATGTCACGCCGCGACGTCGGAAGAGTTCTGCTCGCTGGTTCGTCGACCCTCCTTGCGGCAAAGGAGCGGTTGGTGGCGAAGGCCACAGGAGCTTCAATCAAGCCACCGAAGCTGGAACTCTGGTACCGGCAGCCTGCGAAGGAATGGACAGAAGCGCTTCCCGTAGGCAACGGCAGGCTGGGCGCCATGGTCATGGGCGGAACGGAAGAAGAGCGCATTCAACTCAACGAAGAGACCCTGTGGACTGGTGCGCCTTACGATCCCACCACCTCCGGCGGTCCGGAAGCATTGCCGGAGATACGCCGCCTGGTGTTTGAAGGGAAGTACTTACAGGCCCACGACCTCTTCGGACGTAAAATGATGGGGTATCCTGCCGATCAGATGATGTACCAGCCGCTAGGTAATCTGTGGCTCACGTTTCCGGGACACGCCAAAGTCAGCGAATATCGCCGCACGCTGGACCTGGACGAGGCCATCGTCCGAGTAGCCTATCGCGTGGGAGACGTGCAATTCGAGCGTGAAATTCTGTCGAGTCCGGTTGATCAGGTCATCGTCGTTCGCCTGACCGCCAGCAAGTCCGGCTGCATCTCCTTGAGGGCTCGCATCAGCGGTGGCAAGAGGCAAGATTATAACGGGGACGAATACTACACGTCGGACAGCGTCCCGCCCGATGGCCTTGTGCTGCGCGGCCACAATTCCTCCGATCAAGGCATTAAGGGTAGATTGGACTACCAGGCGCGGGTTAGGGCCCTCGCCGAGGGCGGTGAAGTTTCCACCGGCTACCAAGAGTTGATCGTCAGTCGCGCGGACGCGGCAACCTTGCTCATTTCCGCCGCGACCAATTTCGTAAACGCCAATGACGTAAGCGCCGACCCGGAAACGAGGGGCATGAAGTACTTGGCCGATGTTGACGGCAAGTCTTACATTGAGATCCGCCGGGCCCACGTGGCCGAGCATCAGCGGCTATTCAATCGTGTGTCGCTTGATCTGGGTGCCACCGAATCTGCGCAGCAACCAACCGACGCGCGCCTGAAAGCTTTCGCAACCACGAACGACCCCCACCTCGCGACGCTGTTCTTCCAGTATGGGAGATACCTACTGATCTCCAGTTCGCGTCCGGGGACACTGCCTGCCAACCTGCAGGGCATCTGGAACCAGGACATGAATCCCTGGTGGGGGTCCAAATACACCACCAACATCAACCTGCAAATGAACTATTGGCCGGCCGAAGTTGCCAACCTTGCGGACTGTGCCGAGCCGTTGATGAAGATGGTGGAAGATATTCTGGAGCCGGGCGAACGCACTGCCAAGGTTATGTATGGCGTGAGAGGTTGGGTGTTCCATCAGAACACCGACCTTTGGCTTGCCACCGCACCCATGGATGGTCCAACTTGGGGTACTTTCTCGGTGGGTGGCGCCTGGCTCTGCAGCCATTTGTGGGAGCACTATTCATTCAACGGCGATCGTGCCTTCCTCGAAAAGATTTACCCCATCCTCAAGGGATCGGCGCAGTTCTTCCTTGATACGCTCGTTGAACACCCAAAGTACGGCTGGCTCGTGACCTGTCCTTCGATGTCGCCGGAGAATTTTCCGAAGCGGGAAGGCAACGAGCGATATCTCGATGAAACTACCGGCATCTACCTTCCCGGAACCACCATCTGTGCGGGTTCAACGATCGACATCCAGATCCTGCGCGACTTGTTTGGCCACTACGTGGAGGCTGCGGAACTGCTGCGTATCGACTCCGATTTTCGTCAGCGCGTTCTCGATGTCAGCCGCCGCTTGCCGCCCATGCAAGTTGGCAAGCGGGGAAACCTGCAGGAATGGCTCGAAGATTGGGGAGATATCGAGCCGCAGCATCGCCACCTTTCGCACCTGTGGGGACTTTACCCTGGTAATCAAATCTCCCTTACCGGAACTCCCAAGCTTGCGGAAGGTGCCAAACAAGCGATCATCATGCGGGGAGAAGGCGGCTTGAGTTTCTCCATGGCCTGGAAAGTCAACCTCTGGGCCCGCCTACTTGACGGGGAACGCGCCCACTCCTCCCTCAAGAAACTGATTGGGGAGGCCATGTTTCCCAACCTCTTCTCTCGAGACGGCAAGGCGCTCCAGGTGGACGGCAATCTGGGTGGCACGGCAGGCATCGCCGAGATGCTGCTGCAGTCCCATAACGGCGAATTGCACCTCTTGCCGGCGCTACCGAAGGAATGGAAGGCCGGCTCAGTTAAAGGACTGTGTGCACGCGGCGGTTTTGAAGTGGACATCGCATGGAAGGACGGCAATCTTACTCGTGCCTCGGTTCGCTCCAAGCTGGGAAGAGAATGCAAGCTACGCACGGCGTCGCAGGTGCAGATAACCTCGAACGGCAAAGCTATCGAGGTTTCCTCTCCTGAGCAAGGCGTCGTGAGATTCGGCACCGAACCGGGCCGAAACTACGATCTCGTCGCTTCGGTGGCGTGAGTGGAACGATGGATTGAGTAACGCGGCCCCGGATGCTGGGGCCGAGGCTTGGCTACTGCCCCGAAAAAAGGTCACAGCCTTCAAAACCGAGCGTCCTCGCTCCGCTCCGGTGACCCTGAATGATTAGGACCGCATTATGAATCGCAGGAGTCTTCTTAAACTCGCGTGCGCGTCAATCGTTCTCAAAAATGCAGAGCTTCCCGGTTTTCCAAAGGTTGGGCCGGAACAGGATGCGAAAAATGCGTCCGGCTTTTACGCGCCTCTGGTTTGGCCATCTACTCCGCCGGCCGATATTCCGTTTGCCAAATCGGACCTCCTTAAGGGGATTCGATTCACCGGTCGCCACAAAGAGTACACCGAGTTCACGGATGCGGACACGTGGTTCCCCTCCTGGGCAGAGGACGGTGAGATGTATTCACCATTCGAAGACGGCTCTGTGAAGGCCGCCGGAGGGAGAAAAATCGAAGCGGATGGCGCACAGGGGATCAAGGCCAACCAGGGCTATGCGAAGATTACGGGCAGCGATCCCTTGAACCTGTCCATCTCCGCACTTGGGAACCACCACGCATCGGCATTGCCGTTCGGCGGGAGGTACGCGTGCGCTAATCTAAGCTATCAGGGGATCTGGTATCTAGGAACTTATTGCTGCGATGTATCGTCAAGAACGGTGGACGGGGTTTTCTTTTCATGGGCCTCCCTCGAACCCTTCGTCGGGTTTATGGTCTCGCGAGACTGTGGACAGACCTGGGAAGAGACACCGCATACACCTTGGGCCCCTTTGTTTCCGGAAGTTGGTGACCGATCCGCCGCACTCGAGGCACTGGCCCGTCAAGATCGCGACTGGCGTACTTCCGACGTGCGCAGCATAATTCATGGTTTGCCGCAGGTGAAGATCGGCACTCCACACTTCGTGGACTTCGGACGGAATATGCAATACTCACCGGATGGTAAAGCCTACTTGATAGCCCATGGCACCATTGAGCCCGATGCGAAGCCGCGTTTTGCCAATAATAGCTGGATTGCCGGCGACCAGCTTTTTATGGTCCGCGTAATGCCGTCGCCTTCAAATATCAACGATACCGGTCAGTACGAGTACTTCGCGGGCAGTGACATTCAAGGCAGGCCGCGATGGTCGTCCGAGTTCGCCAGAATTCAGCCCTTGGTCGACTGGAATAATCACTGCGGGTCTGCAACTATGACGTACAATCGTCCGCTCAAGAAGTACCTGATGTGTATCGCTGACTCTTGGCCAGGAACCCGGGAAATGAACACGTACATCCTGGAGTCCAGTGACATCTGTGGACCTTGGAGACTCGTCGCGTATATGACCAGATTTGGGGAACAAGGATACTTTGTGAACATCCCGTCCAAGTTCATCAGCGAAGACGGCAGAAAATGCTGGCTGTGTTACAGCGCCAACTACACCGAGAAGCAATTTCGAGTGAACCCTCCAGGCGGGTGCTATTCGATGTGCTTGCATGAATTCGAACTGCTTTAAAAGATGGATCGTAAGCACGAAAGAGCCGAAGGGAAGTCGGGAGACGGGGGTCTTGTTAGGAGGCGCAGATATGGGATCGAGAATATCTATAGTCATAATTCTTCTCTCTTCACTGGGCTTGACTTTGCTCGCTGGGCGGGCCTCTGCGCAAAACCAAGGGTTGGTTGCGAAGTGGTCATTCGAAGAAGCTGCGAAGCCTATCACCCGTGATACGGTCGGCGGGGTCGAGGACAAGATCGAAGGCTTCTACAAGTATGTTCCCGGGGTTGCTGGGACAGGGATGCGGTTCGACGGCTATACCACGCACGTGATTCGCGCCGCTGATAAAGCTCCCCAGGTCTCCGATGCATTTTCCGTGGAAGCTTGGGTGGCCCTGAACACGCTTCCCTGGAATTGGTTGCCCATCGTGGACCACGAACAATTCCAGCAAACGGGCTACTCCTTCGGCATTGACGCGTTCGGCCATGTCGGGCTGCAAGTTTCGGTCGGAGGCGTATGGCAGTCTCTCGTCTCGTCGGCTCAAATGCCACTGAAAAAGTGGACGCACGTAATCGGCACATTTGACTCGGCAAGGGGTCTGGCCGTCTACATGAACGGTAAGGAAGTGGGAAGGTTGCCGGTGGTGGGAAGCATGAAGCCGGCCGAGCACGTGGATTTGTGGATCGGCAGGACCCGCCAGCCAATGCTCCCAGTGCCGGCTGAGGCCATTCACCCGTTCTATCCGGTTTGGTACTCGCTAGATGGTATTTTGGACGAACTCAAGATCTATTCCCGCAGCCTAGGTCAGGACGAAGTGCAAAACAGTTTCGCGAGCGCACACGCGCCTGCCGGCGAAGTCCTCCCTTGGCCTGTGCTTCCTTCCGGGCCTCCTGGCACCGGTCATTTTGGAGCGTACTACGCTACGCTCAAATTCGAGGATGTCTGGGACCGGCCGAGGCGGATCGGGCCGGACTCGGACGTCGTCGTGCGTTTCGACCAGGCGCCCGTTCGACTGGTGTTCTGGCAAGGCACAAACTACGTTCCTGCATGGGTCACTGAGAACGGCAAGTGGTACACCGATGAGTTCCTCGAATCGTGGGGCGCACCAATCTGTCCTGACGGCGAGGACTGCGAACCCATGTCGGACAAGCAGAGTCACTACTCGCACGTCAGCATCCTGGAAAGCAGCGATGCCCGCGCGGTGATTCATTGGAGATATGCGCTCTCTGAAGTGGAGCACTACCTCGGTTCGCATACTGACCCTCTCACGGGATGGTTCGATTGGGCCGACGAATACTGGACCGTCTACCCGGACGGTGTGGCGGTGCGCAAACAAGTAATTCACACATCCGATCAGAACCTGACGGACTTTGAATGGCAGGAGACCATCGTCATCAACGGGCCGGGCCAGAAGCCCGACGACAACATCAATTTGGATGCATTAACGCTGACCAACATGAAGGGCGAGTCCGTCACCTATAGTTGGAAACCCAGGCCGGGCACGAGCTTCGCGCGACCGGACGGCCCGGAAACCGTCACGGGGCCGCCGGACGCTAACATGCAGTTGGTCAATCTGAAATCGGACTGGAAACCCTTTCAGATCGTTCCGCCCGCGAACGTCAAGTGGGACATCTACAATGGGGAGAAGACGTACTTTACTTTTGAGTGCTGGAACCACTGGCCGGTGGCCCAAATCGCTTCGAGCGGCCGGCCCTGCCTGGCGCCGGATCGCCCATCCCATTCTTCGTTGTCTCACATCGTTTGGGATGCGACCCAGCCTGCTGAGAACACTCAGAGCGAATTGTTGTTGAATGGGCTGACGACGAAGTCGCCACGTGAGTTGCTGCCCCTGGCGAAGTCGTGGCTATCGCCTCCAAAGGTCGATTTGGCCAGTGAGGGTTTTAAGAACGTGGGATATGACGCGGCCGAGAGGGCCTTCGTTCTCGTACGCGACGTCCCTGCAGGGCCAGCACCTCTGGACTTTACGATACAGGCCAGTGAAGGATCACCAGCCGTCAACCCTGCCATTGTGATCAAAGACTGGGGTGATGGCAATGCACGAGTTACTCTCGATGGGAAACTCATTGCACCCGGGAAGGGTCTCCGGTTTGGTCATGTTCGGAGGTTAGAGGGAACGGACTTAATTATCTGGATCCGAACGCAAACCGCGCACCCTCTTCGTGTCAAGGTGACCCTTGCTGGAGCCTGATTGGGAACTGAGGATTTAACCCGAATTCCGAAGTCGCGAGGCGCTATGAGAAGAAACCCCTCACCCGGCTCGCTACTCTCGCCACCCTCTCCCCACGGGAGAGGGCTGAAAACTATCGTCGTTGACGGCCCTCTCCCTCGGGGAGAGGGTGGCCTGCTGCCGGCGCGTTCATCAGCCGGAGCGGGCCGGGTGAGGGGTTACTTCCGAAGAATCTGAACACCCGTTCCGTTCTTGGGGTCAACTTCGGAATTCAGGTTTAATCGAACGCTGAGTGGCGGCCCCGTCTTGCTCCTACCCTGTGCGCAGCAGGACATGTTTTGCAGGATCAGGTGGTCATTCGTAGCATTTAGCTCTTTGCCATTTGAAATCCTTTTACTGTCGAGAGGGTCAATATGAATGAATGGGTTGGCTTCTCATCCGTGGTGCTGGCTGGCATTTTCACAGGCTCATACTTCCTGGGACTCAAGCGCATGGGGCCCTGGAAGTGGGAGAACATCTGGCTTGTCTATGCAGTTTTCGCAATGCCGATGATGCCCCTTGCACTCGCGTTGGGCACCGTTCCGCATCTGGGGGCGGCGCTCGGTGCGGCGCCTGGCCCTGCCCTCAGTCGAGTTTTACTCTTCGGTGCAGGATGGGGAATCGGTTCCGTCCTCTCGGGCCTCGGCGTGGTGCGCTTGGGTATGGCGGTCGGCGTCTCCGTTTTGATCGGGGTCGATGCCGCAGTCGGTTCTTTCGTCCCTATGGCCGTTAATTCCCCCGACATGATCCTAAAGAAAAAAGGGTTGCTGGTGATCATAGCAGTGGTGACTTTGATAATCGGAGTTGCCGTGGTGGGGTTCGCTGGCAAGGAAAGAGAACGGTCGCAGGCATCATCCGAGAAGGCTGTCCATCAGGGAAGTCTCGCGGCCGGGCTGATTATCTGTATTCTCAGCGGCATCTTTTCGGCCATGATGAATTTTGCCTTTGCCTTCAGCGGTTCCATCAGTCAGGCTGCAATGAGCCTCGGCGCCGGCGAATCGGGTGCTCTTAATGTGGTTTGGCTCATCACGCTGCTCGGTGGATTCATACCCACAGGTCTTTACACAGGATACCTGCTCACCCGAAACCACACGTGGAAAAACTATTTGCTTCCTCGAACGGGGCTATTCTGGGTCATCAGCTTGGGAATGGCTGTGCTATGGTATGCGGGCGTTTTGTTTTATGGCTGGGGTGCCAAAAGCATGGGGCGGACAGGCGCCGTAATCGGCTGGCCCCTGTTCATGGCTGTCTTAATTCTAGCTTCGACCGTGTGCGGCTTTGCGACCGGTGAGTGGAAAGGAACTGGCGCGCACGCGAAGCGGTGGATGGGCGCGGGACTGGGGGTACTCATCGTAGCCTCTGTTATCCTCGGAGTTGCGAACCAACTGTGACTAAATAGTCTACGACGGCATAATACGACCGGGGCTTAAAGAGGGGTGGACGAAGTGTACAACAACCAGTGAGGCGCGCCATGAAGATCGACACCCATCAACATTTCTGGAAATATAACGCGACCCAATACCCATGGATGGAAGAAAGCATGGGATCCCTCAGGCGGGACTATCTGCCGAGTCACTTGGCGCCCTTGCTCAAGGCCGCCGGCATCGACGGCACCGTTAGTGTCCAGGCACGCCAATTGGTGGAAGAAAGCGACTGGCTCCTGGAATTGGCGGATCAGAACCCCTTCATCAAAGGCGTGGTGGGGTGGGTGGATCTGCAGAGTCCGATGGTTGAGGAACAACTGGAGAAGCTTGCCCGTTACGCCAAGCTTCGAGGCGTCAGACATGTAGTTCATGATGAGTCGGATGATCGCTTCATGATGCGCGAAGATTTCCGGCGGGGATTGAAACAGCTAAGAAAGTACAAACTGACTTACGACCTCCTGCTTTTCCCGCGTCATCTGCCGGTCGCCTGCGAGTTGTTGAAGCTGTTTCCGGAACAGCCATTTGTGTTGGACCATATTGCCAAGCCTCTGATTAAGGAAGGCAAGTTGGAACCATGGCGTACCGACGTCGGGCGTCTCGCGAAATTCACCAATGTTTATTGCAAGGTGTCCGGGATGGTGACTGAAGCAGATTGGGCTCACTGGAAGTCACAGGACTTTACGCCATACCTCGACGCGGTTTTCGAGAGTTTCGGAACAAAACGCATCATGGTCGGGTCAGACTGGCCTGTCTGCATGTTAGCTGGAACCTACCCGCGCGTAATGCAAATCGCCGCCGTCTACGTTCAACAACTCTCGCGCGATGAACGGACCGACGTCTGGGGCGACAATGCCAGGCGGTTTTACGGGCTTGGTGATTAGCGGGGCGAGCCTTGCACTGCGCGCGAGACTGATTAGTTTCTAACCGCGACGTAAGGAGACGATCTTCTATGGAATACAACCTTCTGGGAAAGACGGGAATGAAGGTCTCACGGCTGAGTTTTGGGGCTTCAGCGCTGGGTGGTGTTTTCCGTTCAGTTGACGAAGCTGAAGCGATCAAGGCGGTACACGTAGCTCTCGAATGCGGAATCAACTACTTCGACGTAGCGCCCGCCTACGCAGGCACAGTCTCAGAGACCGTTCTGGGAAAGGCATTACAAGGCGTTCCGCGTGACCGCTATTACCTCTCTACGAAAGTGGGCAAGTACACAAAGCCGGGGACGTACGGTGACGATGCCCTTGACTACTCACGCGCGCGCATTCGAAAGTCGATCGAAGAGAGTGCCGGGCGCTTGGGCACTGATTATTTTGATTTGATCCACATCCACGACATCGAATACCAGGGGCGTAAGCACACCGAATGGGCACTTACGGAAGGGTATGAGTCTGTATTGGAATTGAAGCGGGAAGGGCGAATCGGCGGTGTCAGTTTCGGAATTTACCCCATGGACCTTTGGACACGAATCTTTTCTTCCCTCGACGTCGACGCGGGCTTGGTCCACAACCACTATTGCCTCAACGACACGCGAATAACGGAACTGCTGCCGCTGGCCGAGTCGAAACAGATTGGGATAATCAATGGCTCTCCATTCGGCAGTGCGTTGCTGACTGATCGGGGGCCGGCGGCTTGGCACCCAGCCAGTCCTCAGGATCGAGCCGTTTTTAAAGCTGCCGCCGATTTCTGCCGTCAGCAGGGCACTCCTATCGCCAAGTTGGCAATCCAGTTCTCCAGTCAAAACCCCAAACTTCCTACTACGCTATTCAGTTCTGCCAGTCCGGAATCGGTGCGGCAGAACGTCAATTGGCATGAAGAGCCATGTGACTTAGGACTCGTATCAGAAGTCCAGAAAATCCTGGAGGCCGTCCGCAACAAGCAGTGGGACTACTAGTGCCAGGTTACTCAAATCCACCGCAGGCCATGGTCGAGTATGCATTTGCCGGCCTCCACCGGATCCCTGTCGAGCGCGAAGTCGTGGCGCTTCACGTCCTACAACCATGTCGAAAACCCTGAGATGAACTAGCCTCTTTTCAAGTTTCTAGGGTTTTAACCCGAATTCCGCAGTTGATTTGAGGAGTGCCAGGTCAACTTGTTGACTCCGAATTGCCTGCCTTGATAACCCCGAGAACGGAACGGATGTTTGGAATCTCCGGCAGTAACCCCTCACCCGTCCCGCACCGGCTGATGACTACGCCGGCTGCGGGACACCCTCTCCCTTGGGGAGAGGGTGGCGAGAGTAGCGAGCCGAGTGAGGGGTTCCTTTCCACAAAGCCTCGCAACTTCAAAATTTGGGTTTAAACGCGTGCCGAGATCCGGATTAGTTGTAGCTCCGAGGGATAAAATGCCCTGACAGCGCATAGATGTGGCGCGGCCGAGACACCCCGCACCATGTTCTTGAGAACCGAACATTCACTATTCCGGCAAGTCGATCTGGCCTTCAACATGGAAGTGTCCGCTGACTCCAGGCGCCCCGGTATCAGGCTGGCCACCCCCGATGCTGATGGTGTATTCACCGCCGGCGATGATCGGATGGCCGTCCTCCGTCACCATGCCCAGGTCCCGGTTCTTCAGCTCAAAATGCACCTTCTGGCTTGCGCCAGCATCCAGGTGAATGCGCTGGAACCCGCGCAGCGCAATAAGCGGCGCCCCTTTCACCGGCGGGAATCTCAGGTAAAGTTGCACTGCTTCATCCCCCGCCAGCTTTCCTGTATTGGTCACCGTCACATCAGCTCCAACCGCTTCGTTCTCATTCACCGCTGCCTGTTGCAGAGTGAGATCGCTGTAGCTGAAGGTCGTGTAGCTCAGGCCATAGCCGAAAGGGTAGAGCGGCTTTCCGTGGAAGTAGCGGTAGGTGCGGCCTTGCATTGAGTAGTCTTCAAATTTGGGCAGTTGGCTGAGGTTTTTGTAGAAGGTGACCGGCAGACGGCCGGCAGGATTGTTCTTCCCGCTTAGCGTCTCGGCGATCGCCGCGCCGCCTTCCTCGCCGGAATACCACGCCTCGAGAATCGCGTTGGCATGTTCACTGGCCCAGTTGACGGCCAGCGCACTGCCGTTCATCAGCACGATGACGAGAGGTTTGCCGGTCGCTGCGACGGCTTTGATGAGCGCTTCTTCCGGTTCGGGCAGATCGATGCTGGTGCGATCCCCGCCGAGAAAACCGGGTTCGCTCACCGGCTTCTCTTCGTCTTCCAGTTCGCTCGAGATTCCGACGGCGGCAATCACCACATCGGCGTTTCTCGCCGCCGCAGCGGCCTGGGGCCAAGGGGTGTTGTTCGCCTTCGCCCAGATCAACTGCACTCGAGGCTGGTTTCCACTGGTATTGCGGTAGTTGACGGTCAGTGCGGCCTTCTGCCCTTTGTCCAGATGTACGCGCCCGACCTCTGCTTCCACTCCGTAGGTCCCGTCCTCCTGCGCGACCGTTTTGCCGTCAACCATCACGTTGGCAAAGCCATCGGCGCGCATGCCGATGAGGTAGTCGCCGGAGTCCGGCGGCGTGAGCACGCCCATCCACCGCACGCCAATAGACTTTTTCCCGGCGGCCTCCGCTGGCAGATTGACTTCGTTGAGGTCGACATTCGGCTCGACCCGGCTCACCAGCAGTGCCGGCGCCAACTCTTCTCCCTGCCCGTTGCTGTACTCCGCTTTGAGACCAGGCTTGCCATCGGCGGTTGTCAGCAGATTGCCCGGTACCAAGTCGCCGTCGTTGCGCAGGAACTGGGTTCCCGGAACGAACGTGACCTTGGCTTGCGGGAACTCCGCTTTGAGACCGTCCAGCAGGGAGACGCTATGCGTCGGCGTTCCGTTGTAATTCCCGAGCAGGACCTTCGTCTGATCGGCGAGCGGGCCGACCACGGCGATCCTGGTAATTCCCGATTTCAGGGGCAGCGTGCCATCGTTCTTCAACAGCACCATGGACTCATTGGCGAGCTTGCGGGCCAGCGCGCGGTGTTCCGCGCTGTCGAGTTCCTTTTCATCGATCTTCGTATAGGGAACCATTTCCGGCGGGTCAAACATGCCCAGCCTGATTCGCGCCGTGAAAAGGCGAATCAGCGCCGTGTCAATCGCATCCACGCTGAGGTAGCCCTGCTGGACGGCTTCGATGTACGGCCTGTAATCGTGGTCGTCCTTCCTGTTCGCGGTAAAGTCGATGCATTCATTATCCATGCCCCGTTCGAGCGAGATCGCCACCGCCTGGGGCAGCGTCGGACGGTAGTGGTGGATGTCGTAAATCTCGTGAACGGCGCCGCAATCCGAGACCACATAGCCCTGGAAGCCCCACTTTTCCCGTAGCTGATCTTCGAGCAGGAATTCGTTGGCGCATGCCGGCTGCCCGTTGATCGAGTTGATAGCGCACATCACCGATCCGGCTTTGCCTTCGACGACGGTGGCACGAAACGCCGGCTCGTAGGTGTCGAGCATGTCGTGCTTGCTCACATCCACGTCGGCAAAGTGACGCGTCGGTTCCGGGCCGCTGTGCACGGCGTAGTGCTTGGGAGTCGAGATCACGCGGTAGTACTTCGGGTCGTCGCCCTGCATGCCGGTCACAAAAGCCACGCCCATGCGCGCGGTCAGGAACGGGTCCTCGCCGTAGGTCTCCTGCCCGCGTCCCCAACGGGGGTCGCGAAAGATGTTGATGTTGGGCGCCCAGAAGTCCAATCCCTCAAAGATGTTGCTATGGCCGGCTCGCACGTCCTGGGCGTGCTTGATTCGCCCCTCGATACCGATGGCCACCGCCATCTCTTTGATTCCCAGGACGTCAAAAGTAGCGGCCAGACCTATCGGTTCGGGATACTCGGTGGTCCCGTCCACGGCCACTCCATGCAGGGCCTCGCTCCACCAGTCGTAAGCCGGAACGTTCAACCGCGGAATCGCGCGCGCCTGGTTCACCAGTTGCGAGGCCTTCTCTTCGAGCGTCATGCGGTGCACCAGATCGGCAGCTCGCTGCTCGGCGTCGAGAGACGGATTAAGATAGGAGGGCGGGGGCTGCCCAGGTGCGTCCTGAGCATCGAGCGTCCTAAATACGGCAAAACCGACCGCTACAATGATCACCAACTGAAACGAAAGCTTGCGGATGACCCGTTGACTAATCACGTTCATGATTTCCTTTTGCGCAAACATCATCCAGCCGCTGCCGGGGGCCGCCCCTACGATCCCACGATTAGCGCGGAGCGCCGGCTTCGTCCACGCTGAAGAGCAGATCATCCGTCGGGAAGGGGAAGGTCTGAAGGCCCGGGTGTTCCTGCTTGATCCGGGCGACCTCTTTCAATTCCGCCCGGGCTCTATCCTCGTCGCCCATGGCCCGATAAGTGTCGCTAAGCCGTGCGTGCGCCTCCGCCATATCCGGCCAGATTTCAAGGGCGACATGAAGATGCTCGATCGAGGCGGGGTAGTCCTTCGCAAGGTAAGCGATTCTTCCGGCCAGAGATTGGATGTAGGGGTCCTTGGGATTGAGCGCCAGCGCCTCCCGGATAGCAGCCTCTGCGTCGCGAACGTCCTCGGGATCGGAGGTAATGACGGCGAAAGCCAGTTGGTAGTAGGCCATGGCCTTATGAGCGCCCAAGGCAATGGCCGTTTGGAGTAGAGGTTTGGCTTCCGTCCCACGCAGGCGAGCAGCGAGGATCACGCCGTGCACGAGGTAGGGGAGATACCATTCCGGCCAGAGCGATTCCATCCTGGTCAATAGGGCTGCGGCCTGGTCGTCCTGGTGCAGGATGGCAAGTCCTATGGCCCGAGTCAACCAGAGCTGGGGATTATTCGGCGCCTCCCGGTCCGCCTTCGCCAGAAAATCAATCATGCGTTGAACCTGGCCGTGGGTCACAAGAAACAACGCAGCTTGGAAGTAGAGGTCCGGCTGCGTAGGCGACGATTGAATACCTCGATTCAGAGCTTCTGCGGCCTCCTGGGGCCTCCGCAGGGTATCCAGCAACTGGGCGCGCAGCAGGTAGTAATCACCACTCCGTGCTTCCGCAGGAATCTTATCGAGTTCCCACAGGGCAGTTTCCGGGCCGGCGTCACGGAATGCAGCGAGGGCAACGTCCACACGAAGTTGGGCATTCGAGGGCTCCGCTTGGGCCGCCTCGTCGAGAAACTCGCGCGCGGCATGGTACTGCCCGGCATGGAGCAAAGCTCTGCCGCACTCGGCGGAAACTATCTCTCCCGGTCCGGAACCCTTGATCTGCTGGAAAACTTCCAGAGCCTCCGGCACTTTTCCCTCCGCCAGCAACTCCTCCCCCAGACGGAATTTCAACCGCCAGTCAGTGGGGTTGGCGGCTACGAGGTCTCGCAATGCAGCCAGACTGGCCGGGGTTTGCCCGGGGGAACCCAAGCTGAGGATGTCAGGGGAGGCGGGTGGAAGGCTCGCCGCGGTTTTCCGCAAGCTCTCGTCTTTTGCCAAGACCGCCTGTGCTGCCGCCTTTTGTCCCGCGCGCATCAGGGCATGGCCGTAACGCCAAAGGACCTCGGCGTTCTGAGGCGCCAGCGCCGCCGCTTTCTCAAAAGCCGACAAGGCCTCGGAGCTTCGGCCTGCCGCGAGCGAGGCTTCGCCAAGCTCCTCCCAGGCACGGAAGTTTTCCGGCTGCCGGTCCAGGACGAACTTCAAATCGGCGAGCGCCGGCGAAATCTTGCCTTCCTGACGAAACAGTACGCCGCGGACGAGGTGAGCCTCCGCCATCTGCGGGTCGAGTTCCAAAGCCCGATTTAAATGCTCGATGGACCGGTCCGGTTGCTGAAGCGATTCCACTACAGCCAGCTCAAAGAAGCCGATGGGGTCGCGCGGATGCCTTTGCACATACCAGTTCAAGTCGCGGAAGGCTTCGGGCAGTCGAGCCGACCGCGCCAAGGCGTAGCCTCGCTCGCGCCTGGCCTCGTCCTCGCCCGGATGCACCTCGAAACAGTGGTCGTAGACGGCTGCCGCCTCGCGATAGAATCCCAATTTGTCGAGCACGCTGCCCAGAAACTCGAGGAGGTCGGCACGGTCGGGCGCCGCGCGCTGGGCCTGGAAGAGGAGGCCCGCGGCTTGGTCGTCTCGATGCAGCTCATCGTTAACCCGAGCCAGACCGATGAGGCAGTCCACGTCCGTGGCGTGCTGTTCGAGCGCCGCCTGAAACGCCTGCCCGGAGCGGTCGTAATCATGCGCTGCCAGGGCCGCCAGTCCGAGGTTATAAAGGACGTCGAAGTCAGCGGGCGCCAATTGCAGGGCAGCCGAAAAAGCCTCTTCCGCCCGCGCATACTCTTTCCAGGCTGCGAAGAGCATGCCCACGGAATAGGCGACGCGCGGGTCTCGCCCCGACTCCTTTAGAACCTCTTGCAGGAGCGCCTCCGCACTGGAGAACTGCCCCGCGAGCTTGAGGGCCTGCACCCGCAGCAACTGGAACTCGGGCGCGGCTTGATCCCCCTTGGGCAGCCGGCTGAGATAGTGAAGAGCCTGCGCTCCGGTCTTCTCGTTGACCGAGATTTGCGCCAGCTGCGCGTTGGCATTGCGATCCGTGGAGTCAAGCTCGATCGCTCGGAGGTAGGCCGCACGGGCTTTTTCCGACTGCCCTTGCTTGAGGTAGTGGTTTCCGAAATTGCTGTATAGGGAGGCGGAGTCCGGTGCGAGCGCGAGGGCGCGCCGATGAAAGGTTTCGGCTTCGGCAAAGCGCTTCTGCGCGTCGAGAATCAAACCCATCAGGCCCAGGGCGCGGGCATCTCGGGGGTGCTCGGCCAAGGCCGGCCGTAGAGCCTGCTCGGCTTCGGCATACTTCTGCCGGCTGTAATCAGCGACCGCCTGGTCGTAGACACTGGCGGGAACTTGCGCCAAGGCTAAAGAGGCTGCAAAGAACAGGCTCGCGGTGTCCGTAATGAAGCGTCGTGTCGCGCGCATCATGGGGTCCGCGCTCAACCGGCGGCAGGTTCGGTAGTCCGGCCGGCACCGCTTGCCGAGCGCTCATCTCACAGATTGTGCGGCTTTCCGCCGGCGCCTGGCAGGCATCAAACCGGCCTCAGCTACTCTGACCGGGAGGTGGGAGTTTTTGTGACGCATCGTCGAGCACCAGAACCCAATCGCCTTCCGCAGGCGGAGTAAACTCCAGTATACCAGTGGTTGGAAAGGCGCCCGCCTCGGTCACTCGGCCGCTCGAGGGGTCGAACCACCAAGCGACGGCCTGGGCGCCTGAGACCTTGCTCATGTCCACCTTGATCGTCCGTTTGGTCGGCAGGTAAGCAATCACCGTGCTGCCGTCGAGCGTGCGGCCTGCCGCCAGATAGTCGTTACCTAGAAACTCGCCTACGCCTGCGGTGACAACCTCGTGCTTTTGATCCGGAAGCAAGTCAAACCAATGCCGCGAGCGGAAGAGTTTTCCCCAGTGCATCATGCTCTGCGAGCCGGGAAGATCCATCGCCTGCTGCCAGGTTCCCTCGAACGGGTAGAGAGACGGACCCTCGAAGTGCCAGAGGGGGTTATTGCCAAAAACGTGACCGAAACCGCCACAGAGGACCGCCCAATACGCCTGCCTGCGGATCTGCACCTCGGAAGAATTGTGTTCACCTTCATAACACGATTCGATCAGGAAAGTTGGTAAGACAGGCTGGTGGTTGTAATCCCTGAAAAGCCTCTCATGAACGGTCTCACACGAATAGGAGGAATTGATGTCCAGCCACCCACCACTTCCGAACTGCTCGGGCGTGGAGGGCTCCGAATTGCCATGGGCAGTGAATAAATGGCGCTTGTCGAACTCCCGGATTCCCAGAGCGATCAAATCGACTTTCTCAATCACGTCCTTAGGATTGCGGTCGCCACCCATCACCCAAATAATGTTGTCAAAGTCCTTGTAGCGTTTTCCCAAATACCGGCCATACTCGAGGCACTTCTCAGGCTTGAGCTTCACGAGCTCTTCAATCCATCCCTCGTCTGTGCCGACGTAGCCCAGGTAGATAGGAGTCAGGAGCACCTGGCTGCCATACTCGCCGGCCTTGCGGATAACCCAGTCGGCGTGGGCAAAGTACTTTTCATTCGGCGTGGAGAAATCTCCCGGCGTCGTGAAGGGCGGGTCACCCGCAGCGTTCAACGGTGGCTTTTTGCTGTAGCGGTGCTCAATAAGCTCCACCAGCACGGCGTTGAATCCCTTGTCTCTGCGGTTCTTGAGGTACTGCTCCACTTCCTGGTCGCTCGGCACAACGATCAAAGACCACGCCGCCTCGCCCTGTAACAGGTAGGGAACATGGTTCTGGTCGACAAGGTACCGGTGGTTTTCACTCACTGCGAGTGGGGTCACGCCGCCGCCCGATTGCGCCTTTGCAGCCGGCATCATCAGCATAGTGCACATCACGCACGCTGCCACCAGCACTCTTTGACCGCCGGGCAGTCTTTCCATGGATAGATCTCCTCTCTTACCAATACAGCTTCAAGACTGCCTGTGCCTCGCGCGGTACGTTGGCCTGCGAAGTAATCGCTCCGAAACTTCCGGAATTGAGAGTGGTATTCGGTCCTCCGAATTGCGGGTGATTGAAAGCATTGTAGGTTTCCAGACGGAATTCCAAACGGGTGCCCTCGCGGAACCTGGAGAGAGAGAAGTCCTTGAAAACCGATAGGTTTGCGTTCGCCTGTCCCGGCTGCCTGCAGCTTCCATCGGTACGGGGCGCGTCGCCGATGGTAAAGGCAGGCGGAGTGATCACGACTTGCGGGTTCGAGAAATAATTATTCAACTTATCAGCCCAGGAACCGGTGGCGCAGTTCAGCCTGCCGATCAGATCGGGCCGTTGCCCGCCATAGGTAGGTAGGCTCTGACCGCCCGAAAGCCCCAGGGCTTCGGGCCGGCCGCCATTAAACCGCCAGATCCCGGTAGTTTGCCAGCCGCCAATGAAGGCATTGAGCACCGAATTAGCTTTGCCGGCTAAAGCCTTGCCCCGACCGATCGGCAAATCGTAGACATAAGTGAACTGAAACACGTTCGGAATGTCAAAGCTGGACAAACCCCGTTCGAGCTGGAAATTGTTCGGGTCCTGAAGGGTCGTAACGCCCCCCAGTTCCCCCTCTGCGGCGTTAGAGGAAGCGGTGTCGATGGATTTCGACCAGGTATAGGTTACGAGAAACTGGAGCCCGTGGGAGATGCGCTTCTCGAGCTTCACCTGGAGGGCATTGTAGATGGAATTGGCCCAGGGAACGAGGTCGCCGGCGAAACCAGTGAACTGCGGGTGCGGTATCTAGAGTTGCCACGCCTGCACCTGGGAACCTGAAAGAG
>Ga0187852_1000638_pt1 | contig 37589 bp, 36 predicted proteins | sample June2016WEW_6_40_FD_134511 | JGI IMG/M metagenome (GOLD analysis project Ga0187852, IMG submission 134511) | Peatland microbial communities from SPRUCE experiment site at the Marcell Experimental Forest, Minnesota, USA - June2016WEW_6_40 | ecosystem: Environmental > Terrestrial > Soil > Wetlands...
GAACATCGTCACCAAGGAAACGACAAAGATTTCCAAACGGCGAAAATTTCAAAAAGCTGGATGGAGCAACGAATTTCTACGCAAGCTCATCCTTCAAATTTGATATGCGATTGCCCTGGCCGTAGGCGAGACCGGAACCTAGGACAACGCTTTTGACGGAATTGGCTGAATCGTCCAGCAAACGGATCTTCCGTGTATCTGGATCAGACACGTTGTCATGGTTTCCGGGCTCGCCTACGGCGCCCCGGAATGACAGCGCTTGAATCAAAAAAGGGAGATGTTGCTCTCGGACGGATTTATAATGCAGCCGAAATAATATTATATCTTAATCTGTTAATTAGGGATCGGGCAGCATGCACATAGCCAAACTTTGCAAGGCCAAAGGCTCGATCATACTGACCCTGCCTCGTTCCCTCCTCGAAGAGGCGAACCTGCGCGCTGGAGACACCGTGGGATTGAGCATCGAGGCTGGCCGTCTGGTGATCGAACCGCATCCAAAGTCGCAGTATACGCTCGACAAACTGCTAGCTGCCTCCGATTACTCCACACTGCAACCGTTGGAAGAGCGAGAATGGATTGATGCTCCGGCTTCGGGACTCGAACAGCTGTAAAGCGTAAGCGCATCCGCCGGAACGTTGAAAACTCACGCGTCCGCAGCAACCGCCGCCACGACCTTCCGCATCAGGCCCGGCAGCGCCTCGCCGGCAAGCCCGGCTTCCAGCACCCAGCGGCAGCCCTCGGGCGCCGGGGTTATGCCCGGTATCTCCACCACGAACACCGCCAGCCGCAACTCGAAATGGGTGAAGCCGTGCTCCACTGGCGCGGGTAGCTTCCTGTAAACCGCCACCATTGGCGCCGCTTTCCCCTCGGGGTCGCCGAGCGCATCCCAGGCACTGCCGGGGAATTCGGTCATGCCGCCGAGCAGGCCCTTGGGCGGGCGGGTGCGCACCAACACCTCGGCCTCGCGCCTGATGTAAAAAACGGAGCCCAGCCGCAACGGCCGCGCTGCCTTCACGCCCTTGAGAGGCAAAACATCTTGCCGCCCGGAGGCGCGGGCGACGCAGCCCTCCGCTAGCGGACAGATCACACAGGCAGGCTTGCGCGGGGTGCAGATGGTGGCCCCGAGATCCATCATGGCCTGGGCATAATCGCCGGGACGCCCGCTAGGGGTCGCCTCGTCCGCGAGGCGGCGGATTTCGGGCTTGGCGAGCGCCACCGGCTGCTCGATCCCGTGGCGGCGGACAATCACCCGCTCGACATTGCCATCGATCACCACGGCGCGCTGGCCGAAGGCGATGGCGGCGATGGCCGCCGCGGTATAGGGGCCGATGCCAGGCAAGGCGCGTAAGCCAGCCTCGGTGCCGGGAAACCGGCCGCCATGCGCCGCGACGACCGCCTGCGCGCAAGCGTGCAAATTGCGGGCGCGGGAGTAATAGCCGAGCCCGGCCCAACGCTTCATGATCTCTTCCACGGGCGCGGCGGCCAGCGCGGCGACATCCGGCCAGAGCGCGAGAAACGTGACGTAATAGGCTTTGACGGCGGCGACCGTGGTCTGTTGCAGCATGATTTCGGAGAGCCAGACGGCGTAAGGATCGGCTGTCTCGCCCGGCAGCGCCCGCCACGGCAGCGCCCGGCGGTGCCCGTCGTACCATCCGAGCAGACGCGGCGCGGCGGCGATTTCCCTCGGGACGCCAGTCTTGCTAGTCTCTGCCGCAGTCGAGGATTTGCGCGTCATGAAGAAACCGTCCCGTAAACGCGCCTGGTCGCAACCGCTCGCCGATCTCGTCGGCGCGGCGATCCATCCCGTGCTCGCGCGCCAAGGATTCGGTCAATCCGACGTGATTCTCAACTGGGACGACATAGCCGGCGAGCGGCTCTCCGCCAATTCCCAGCCGATCAAACTGCAGTGGCCGCCGCGCCCGCCCGGCCGCCACCCCGATGCCCCGCCCCAACCCGCGACCCTGGTGATCCGCGTCGAGGGCGCCTTTGCCATCGAATTGCAGCACATGGCCGATGTGCTGATCGACCGCATCAACGCCCATCTCGGCTGGCGCTGCGTCGGGCGGCTCCAGTTCAAGCAAGGCCCCATCGACCGGCTGGCCCGCGCCAAGGGCAAACGCGGGATTTTGAGCGAAACCCAATTGGCCGCCGCCGCCCCCTTTGCTGAAGGGGTGGCCGACGAGCGCCTGCGCGCGGCCCTGACGAAACTCGGCGCTCATGTGATCAAAAACCAGGATGTGACTGGGCGGGATTCCTCAACGGATCAATCATAGAAGCTTGGCCGCCGCTTGCCCGGCGCGGCGAACCGTCTATTGTGCGCCCGCGTTTCACTCTCTTCGATGCCGGAAGGTCCCATGGTCATGTTTCCTGACGCTCTCCCCTCGCGTGGAGGCCGCCGCCGCCTTCTCAAAGGTCTCGCCGCCGCCCTTCTTCTCGGCGCCTCGAGCCCGCTCGCCCTGGCGCAAAACACCAAAGTGCCGGTGGACGAGCTGATGGCGCCGGAAGCGCTGCCCGACATCGTTCAAGGCAAGGCGGATGCGCCGGTCACCATCGTCGAATATGCGTCGATGACCTGCACGCATTGCGCCGCGTTCCACGCGGAGACCTATCCTTCGCTGATCAAGAATTACGTTGAGACCGGCAAGGTGAAGTTCATCCTGCGGGAATTCCCGCTCGATCCGCTCGCCACCGCGGGCTTCATGCTGGCGCGCTGCGAGGGACCGGACAAGCGCACCGCCGTCGTCGACCTGCTCTTCTCCCAGCAAAAGAATTGGGCCTTCATCGACAAGCCGCTCGACGGCTTGCAGACCGTGCTGAAAGTGACCGGTCTCAGCCAGCAGAATTTCGAAACCTGCCTCAAGGATCAAAAGCTCTTCGATCAGATCATGGAAGTTCGCGACCGCGGCTCGCAGAAATTCGGCGTGAGCGCGACCCCGACCTTCTTCATCAACGGCATCAAGCTCAGCGGCGGGCAGACGCCGGATTCGATGGCGAAGATCATCGATCCGCTGCTGCCGAAGTAAGGCGCGCGACGCTAAAGTGCGATGCCCTTCCCCGCAAGGGGGAGGGCTAGGGATGCAGGGCAATCGGGTGAAGCCCCGCCGGATCAATCCTCCCCCGCGAAGCGGGGGAGGATTAATTCACCCGATTACCCTGGCTAGTGATGAGGCGTCATCCGTGCTTTTTCGTCTTCCGTGACGAGAATGGCGAGGATCAAGTTCTCGGAGATCGCCATTATTGCACCTCTCGAAAGTCCTTAAATATCAAGTGGTTTGCCAGGGGCACATCGTTTAAGGGTCCGCCTGTTGCAGGCACCAATCGCTTCTCCGGATAATCATTCGCCAACCACGGCAATCGTTTAACGATGCCCGTCGTCACGGGATCGTCCGTGATCTCAAGCGTTGCGCGTGTTAGGACCACTCCGGGCCCGAAACTGGCAGCAAGATTGTTGGGATCGACGCGTTCGACCGTCGCCGGATCGGCGACGTTGCGGAAGCGGATAAGCATCGGCAGCTCCTTAAGCGGCACATCGGTCTTTGGCTTCCGGCGCATCAATGTGTCGACGTAGGCATCGTAGTCTTCTGTTTGCCTCTCGTCGACATTGGCCGCGCGTTTGTGGTTCAACGACGGTTCCCGAAATTCCGACCGCGGGAATACATCCTCGACCATGGCGGCGTAAGGATAATATTCGTTCCCACCGCGTGTCGTATCCCCGCGCAGCACTACAAAAAGCAGCCCCCTCGAACCAAGATCGACAACTGCCGCCTCGCCGGCCGTGTCTATCCCGGAGTAAAAACCCAGCGCCCGCGTCGCCGCGTTAAAATATATCGTTTTTACTCGGACGACAGTCGACCCTGTTCGTTCGCCTTCTGGCGTATTGACATAAAGCGTCAGACGACAACCATAACTGACCGGCCGCCTGATGCTGCCTTCGAAAGCCCATCAGCCCAGCCCGAGAACCAACGCCACGAACAAGACGATAGTGACGAGACAACCCTTCAACATATGCGCTCTTTCGCTGCCGGAACCCTCGCGGCCAAGCTACACGCTAATCCGTTGACAGCCTATTGACGATCGCACCTACGAAATAGTTCGCGCGGAGGTCGAGCGGACGTATATGCGGCCCGGCAGGCCGCCGGGGCTGTTCCTCGCCCGGCCAACAGCTCTTGCGCTATTTCCCCCTCACAACCCCAGCTCGCGCAGCCCCGGAAAATCGTCCGGCCGCCGGCCTTCGCCCCAGGTGAATTTCCGCTCGCTCGCGGCAATCGGTACGTCGTTGATGCTCGCCTCGCGGCGGCGCATCAGGCCGTTCTCGTCGAATTCCCATTGCTCGTTGCCGTGGGAGCGGAACCAATTCCCCGCCGCGTCGCGCCATTCGTAGGCGAAGCGCGCGGCGATGTGGTTGCCGTCGAAGGCCCAGACTTCCTTGATAAGCTTGTAGTCCAGCTCCTTGGCCCATTTGCGCGTCAAGAACTCGACGATGGCAGCGCGGCCCTGCAGGAATTTGGACCGGTTCCGCCACCAGGAATCCTCGGTATAGGCCAACGAGACCTTGACGGGGTCGCGGCTGTTCCAGGCATCCTCGGCGCCGCGCGCCTTTTTGGCGGCGGTTTCGCGGGTGAAGGGCGGCAAGGGCGGACGGGATTCGCTCATGTGTCTCTCGCAAAAATCGGGACTCTCCCGGAATGCCGCGAAGGTAGAATTTGCTCGCGCGACGGTCAAACCGGTTCATTTTGGAACAGGGCCGCGATGGCCACTGTAACGGCTTTTCAAGCTTAAGGCGCGATGGTGTCTCCATGTGTCCGCCGTGTCACATCCTCCGTGTTGGCGGCGAGGCCGGCAGTTTTAGGCGTGGAACCCATATGCGCCGTTCAGGAATTGGTTGGGCGGCGCAAGTCGTAACGCCGTGGTGTCTTAGTTTTTGCCTGCTTCTCGCGATCACGCCGGAGGCCGGGCAAACCGCGACGATCGGCGGCTCGTTCTCCCCCCTGACATTGCGCGCGCCGGATGCGCCAAACGATCTCGTGCCCCTGGACTCGCTCGCCCTCACGGGGGATTTCGGCACATTCTCGGGCGGCGGCCCGCGGCTTTTGCAGCAAGCGAGCTTGGAGACCGGCGACGCCGCCGATTTCTCGGTGTCCTCCGACGAGGCCGAACCCCGCGCCGGCCTCAAATCCGGCCCCGCCGCGCATCCCGCAATCGACCGCACGAACAAAGGCGATCCCGCCATCGGCTTGCGGCCCACCTTCGACAGCAAGCTGCGCCAGCCCGGCGGCCTGCAAGCCTTTCGCGCGAGCCAGTTGATCGCGCCCCACGACGATAGCCTGCCCACCGCCGGATTTTCCCTGCAAGACAGCGGCAACCCGCTGGATGGCGCGACCGGCTTTTCGCCCTGGAGCGAGGGCGACGAGCCCGAAGGCGCGGCCGGAGGCGAGGGACACCACGGCAGCAGCCTGATCGCCATGAAACCCGCCGCCTTGAAAGAGCGTCTGCTTCAGGGCGCGACGCCGAAAGTCTCGCGCGCCGAAGCCTTGGCCTCGGCGACACCGGCGCCGGCCGACGGCGCGCCGGTCATGGCGTCCTTCGGAGCGCCGGCCGCGCCCCAGATCGCCAATGCGCCCGACGTCACCACCGTCCCACGAAATAACGGTCATCCCAATTATGCCGCCTTGCTCGAAGGTGAAAATGGCGCGCGCGAGCGCAAATGTCTCGCCGAGGCGGTCTATTTCGAGGCCCGGAGCGAACCCGAGGAAGGCCAGGCCGCGGTGGCCCAGGTCGTGCTCAACCGGGCGGCCAGCGGACTCTATCCCGCCAGCGTTTGCGGCGTCGTCTATCAGAATCGCACGCACTACAAAGCATGCCAATTCTCCTTCGCCTGCGAAGGCCGGTCGCTACGCGTCAACGAGCCCGAGGCTTGGCATACCGCCGAGCGGATCGCGGACGATGTCGTCCACGGCAAGACTTATCTGTCCGATGTCGGCGGCGCGACGCATTATCACGCCAATTATGTCCGGCCCGGCTGGGCCCGGCGCCTGGTTAAAATGGACGTCATCGGCCACCATATCTTCTATAAGTTGAAGCCTGGCCAGACCTGACGGAAGTTATGCCAAGCAGAATGGCCTTACCAGCCCTTGCCAGCCCTTGCCAGCCCTTGCCGCCCGGCACGTTCGCCGTGACGCCGCGACGCTTGCGGGATTATCGCAAAACCGCCATGGTGGCGTGGAAAAGCGCCGGTCGTAATGCCCCTTCCGGCAGTCTCATGAGATCAGGAAATCGCGTGCCGCCCATGCCGACGATGATATTGACGACGTCTCGCACACGCGGACTGACCGCTGCCGTGGCCGCCTTGTTCCTCGCCGGCTCCCTGGGCATCGCGCCGGCCTCCGCCGCGCGGGAAAGCCTCAACTTTTCAACACCTTTCGAAGTCAGCGATAGCCCGGCAGGCAATTATCTCGCGGCCTTGGTCGCCGGCGCCGATCATGACACCGTAGCCGCCGCGACCTTCTACCGCGAGGCTCTGCGCTTCGATCCGCGCAATCCTTCCCTGATCGAACGGGCCTTCGTCGCGGCCCTCTCCAACGGCAATATGTTCGACGCCTTCACCTTGGCCGAGCGGCTGGTCCAGCGTGATTCGAACAATGGGCTCGCGCATCTGGCGCTTGGCATCAAGTTTCTGAAAGCCAAGCAATATCCCGCCGCCCGCTCGCAACTTTCCCGGGGTGGCGCGGGTCAGCAGCGCGATCTGACCGCGACTCTTCTCGACGCGTGGATCTTCGCCGCCAGCGGCGACGAAAAGAAAGCGCTCGAGTTCTGCGACCGCCTCAGCGACGAAAACTTCGCGGTCTTCCGCAATTTTCACGCAGGATTGATCGCGGACTTCATGGGCGACACCGCCGAGGCCGGCAAACGGCTCAAGGCGGCCTATGACAGCGACAAGAATACGCTGCGGCTGGTCGACGCCTATGGCCGGTTTGTCTCCCGGCATGGCGACAAGGCGGAAGCCTTGAAAGTCTATACCGACTTCGACGCGCTGTTACCGAATCATCCCTTGATCACCAGCGCGATCGCCGCTCTCAAGGCAGGCAAGACGCTGGAGCCGCTGATCAAGACAGCCGATCAGGGCGCCGCGGAAGTGCTTTACGGCTTGGGCGCGGCAGGCGGGCGCCAAGGCGACGAAGTCGCTGCCATGATCTATCTGCGCTTGGCCCTCTACTTGGCGCCGCAACGCGGCCTCACCCTCATCACGCTGGCCGATATCTACGACCGGCTGAAGCAATACGAAGAAGCGATCGCGATCTACGAAAGCGTGCCCGAGGATGACGTGCTGCGCACGACCGCGGACATTCAGATCGCGGAATTGCTCGACAATCTCGATAAGCACGATGAAGCGGCATCGTTTCTCGCCGAGATCGTCAAGGCGCATCCCAACGACGAAGACGCGCTCTTGGCGCTTGGCAATTCGCAGCGCGAGCAGAAGAAATTTGCCGAGGCCGCGGCCACTTACACCAAGGCGCTCAGCGTCACCACGAAGCCGGACAGCGTGAATTGGCCGATCTATTATTTCCGCGGCATCGCCTATGAGCGCGCGAAGGATTGGCCGAAGGCCGAGGCCGATTTCCGCAAAGGTCTGCAACTCCAACCCGAGCAGCCGCTGATCCTGAATTATCTCGGCTATAGCTGGGTCGATCAGGGCCTGAACCTCTACGAAGCCTTCAAAATGCTTCACAAGGCCGTCGAATTGCGCCCCAGCGACGGCTACGTCGTCGATAGTCTGGGATGGGCTCTGTACAAGCTCGGCAAATATGACGAAGCAACGAAAGAGCTCGAACGGGCGATCGATCTAAAGCCCGCGGATCCCACGATCAACGACCATCTCGGCGATGCTTATTGGCGTATGGGCCGCAAGCTCGAGGCGCATTTCCAGTGGAATCATGCGCGCGATCTCAAGCCCGACCCCGACGATCTCCCGAAAATCCTCGACAAGATCGAGCATGGCTTGCCCGAGGACAAGCCGCCGGTTGCCGCCGACGCCAAGGAAAAGGCGCCATCGAACGACGCGCCTTCGCCCCCCAAAAGCGGCGGCTGAACGCTAGCCAGCCGTGACCGCTCTCGTCGAACGCGCACCCGCGAAGATCAATCTGACGCTGCATATCACCGGCCGGCGGGCCGATGGTTGGCACGAATTAGAAAGCCTCGTCGTCTTCACGCGGAGCGGCGACACGCTGACGCTCGAACCAGGCCCGGTGTTGGGGCTGACCGTCGACGGCCCGACGGCCGGCGCCGCGGGGCCGCTTCAAGACAATCTCGTCTTCCGGGTGACCCGCTCGCTGGCGGCACGCGTGCCGGGCCTGGTATCGGGGCATTTTCATCTGGTGAAACGGCTGCCCGTCGCGGCCGGAATCGGTGGCGGCTCGTCGGACGCCGCCGCCGCCTTGCGCTTGCTCGCCCGGCTCAACAAGCTCGACCCGAGCGATCCCAGGCTGATCGCGGCGGCGGCGGAAAATGGCGCGGATATTCCGGTTTGTCTGGCCGCGACGGCGCGAATGATGAGCGGCGTTGGAGAGAAACTCGGCCCCGCGTTGAAGCTTCCGCCCCTGCCCGCCTTGGTCGTCAATCCCGGCGTGCCGCTGGAGACGAAACCTGTCTTCGCGCGGATGGGCCTGGAGCCCGGCTGGCGCAATAGCGCCAGCGCTCATCCCGAGATCGCATCGGGCCAAACGCCAGACCAACTCTTCGCGGCACTCAAACGGGGCCGCAACGACATGGAAGACGCCGCCTGCTTCCTCGCCCCGATCGTCTCCGATGTGCTGGCGGTGCTGGCCGCCGCGCCGGGCTGCCGCCTGGCCCGCATGTCCGGCTCGGGGGCCACCTGTTTCGCGCTTTTCGCCAATTGCAAACAGGCCGGGCGGGCCAAGAAAGCCATTCTTGCCGCGCATCCGCAATGGTGGGTGAAATCGACGATGCTGGGGTGAGCGTGCCCCAACGCATCGATCTCCTCCTCGTCGCGCGCGGTCTCTTCGAGAGCCGGGCCAAGGCGCGCGAGGCGCTCGAGGCGGGGCTCGTCCGCGTGGCCGGGCAAACCGTCACCAAGCCCTCGACGCTGGTGGACAACGATGCCGGAATCGAGGCATCCGCCCCCTACCCCTGGGTCTCGCGCGGGGGCGTCAAGCTCGCAGCCGCGCTCGACGCCTTCGGCTTCGATCCCCAAGACCGCATCTGCCTCGATGTCGGAGCCTCCACCGGCGGCTTCACGCATGTGCTGCTCGCGCGCGGTGCAAAGCTCGTCCACGCCGTCGACGTCGGCCACGGGCAATTGCACGACAGTCTGGTACGAGACCCGAAGGTGCGCGCCTACGAAAAATGCGATGCGCGGACCCTGCGGCCGGGCCAGTTTGAACCGCGGCCTTCCGCCATCACCTGCGATGTCAGCTTTATCTCGCTCGCGCTTGTTCTTCCCGCCGTGCTCCCGCTCGCCGCGCCCGGGAGCTGGCTGGTGGCCCTGATCAAGCCGCAGTTCGAGGTGGGACCGGCTTTTGTCACCAAGGGACTGGTCAAAGAGGGCGCCGCGCGCGACAAGGCCGTATCCGCCATCGTGGCGCTGCTCGAAGATGCCGGCTGGCGCGTCGCGGGGCCCATTCCGTCCCCCATCGAAGGCGGCGACGGCAATCTCGAATTCTTGATCGGCGCCCAAAACTCATGACAGACATCGTCACCATCGAGCGCCTCGGCCAGAGGGGTGAAGGCATCGCCCAGATGCCGCACGGCCGGCTCTATGTACCCTATGCCTTGGCCGGTGAAGAGGTGCGCATCACCCGCGAAGGCGAGCGCGGGGTCTTGATAGACGTGCTCAAACCAAGCCCGGACCGGATCGAGGCGATCTGCCCCTATTTCACCCGCTGCGGCGGCTGCGCGGTCCAGACCTTGGCGCCCGCCGCCTATGCCGCGTGGAAACGCGGTCTGCTCGTCGCCGCGCTCTCGCTGGCCGGGGTCGAGGCCGAAGTTGCGCCGCTCCTCGATGCCCATGGCCAAGGCCGCCGCCGCGCGACCTTTCACGCCCGCATGCCGGAAGGCGGGCGCACCGAGGTCGGCTTCATGCAGGCCCGCGCGCATAAGATCATCGAAATCGAAGCCTGCCCCATCCTCGACCCCAGGCTCGGCCCGGCGCTGGCCACGGCGCGAGCCATCGCCAAGGCGCTGGCCGGTCTCGGCAAGCCGCTCGACATTATCGTCAGCGCGACGGACACCGGTCTCGACATCGATCTGCGCGGTCCGGGCAAGCTCGGCGAGGCGGACCGGCAAAAGCTTGTCGAGGCGGCGCTTGCCCATGATGTCGCGCGCCTCTCCAATCACGGAATCATCGTGCTGGAACGCCGCCGCCCCGTGCTGCGCATGGGCGACGCTCTCCTGGAGCTGCCGCCCGGCGCTTTTCTGCAGGCGACGGAGGCGGGTGAAAATGCGTTGGCGGCCCGCGTCCTCGCCGCGCTGCAAGGCGCCAAACGCGTGGCCGATCTGTTTGCCGGCGTCGGCACGTTCGCGCTCCGGCTCGCGGCCCATGCCGACGTCGAGGCCTTCGACAACGAGCGCGCGGCCCTGGAGGCTTTGTCCAAAGCCTCGCGCGGGGGCGTGTCCCGGCCCGTCGAGGTCCAGACGCGCGATCTCTTCCACCGCCCGCTGCTTCCCGCCGAACTCGCGGGCTTCGACGCGGTCGTGCTCGATCCGCCGCGCGCGGGCGCCGAGGCCCAGACGCATGCGCTGGCGGCCTCCAGCGTGCCGCAAATCGTTTCGATTGCCTGCGATGCGCAAAGCTTCGCGCGCGATGCCGCCTTTCTGATAGCCGCGGGCTACCAACCCGTTGTCATCGAACCTATCGATCAATTCCGGTTTTCCGCCCACATGGAAATTTTTAGCCTGTTCCGCCGGACCCTTCCTAAAAAGAAGCGGCGGCTGCTGGGATAGGGGCTTTAAGGAGAACGGCCGATGCCGCCGCATGAAGAGTTTCTGGCCCAACTTCGCGCCATCGCCGGCCCCGCCTATGTGCTGACGGACCGGCGCGACATGGCCGGCTATCTCAGCGAACCGCGCGATCTCTATCGCGATGGCCAAGCGATCTGCGTCGTGCGGCCGGGTTCGCGCGAGGAAGTCTCGGCCATTCTCGCGCTGTGCCAATCGACCCGCACCGCCGTCGTACCGCAGGGCGGCAATACCGGCCTCGTCGGCGGCCAGACGCCGCTCAGCGACGGCGCCTCCATCGTTTTGTCGCTGACCCGGATGAACGCCCTTCGCGAGCTCGATCTCGTCTCCAACACGATGACGGTCGAAGCCGGCATGACCTTGTTGCAGGCCCAAGAGGCGGCGTCGCAAGCAGGGCGGCTGTTTCCGCTGTCTCTCGCCGCCGAAGGGTCCTGCACCATCGGCGGCAATCTCGCCACCAATGCCGGCGGTACCGCGGTGATCGCCTTCGGTACCGCGCGCGATCTCGTCAATGGGCTCGAAGTGGTGCTCGCCGATGGCCGCGTCCTGTCCAACCTCTCGAAATTGCGAAAGGACAATACGGGCTACGATCTCAAGCACTTGTTCATGGGCTCGGAAGGCACGCTCGGCATCATCACCGCCGCTGTCCTCAAACTTTACCCCAAGCCCCGCGCGGTGGAGACGGCCTTCGTCGCGCTCGCCAGCCCGGAGGCTGCGCTAAGCCTGCTGACCCGTGCCAAGGAGCATTTCGGCAACGCCATCCGCGCCTTCGAGCTGTTGCCCCGCATCGCGCTCGAGATCGTGCTGCGCCATCGAGGCAGCCAACGCGACCCCTTTGGGCAGCCACACGCCTGGTATGTCTTGCTGGAAGTCACCAGCCAGGCAGAAGAGGGTCTCGACGAATTGCTCTTCGCGTTTCTCGAGGCCGCGACGGAAGAAGGTCTGATCGAGGATGCGACGGTCGCCACTTCGCTCGATCAAGCCAAGAAACTCTGGGACATAAGGGAATCCTTGCCAGACCTGTCGAAGTTGGAGGGCGGCTCGATCAAACACGATATTTCGGTGCCCGTCGGCAGTGTCGCGGCCTTCATCGCCGAGACTACACCGGCCGTGCTGGCGGCGATTCCCGGCGCGCGGCCCGTCCCCTTCGGCCATGTCGGCGATGGCAATATTCATTACAACGTGTCGCAGCCCATTGGCGCGGATAAGGCGGCGTTCCTGGCGCGATGGGACGAACTCAACACCCTCGTCCATGGTATCGCGGCGAAATACGAGGGCTCGATCTCGGCCGAGCACGGCATCGGCCAGCTGAAGCGCCATCTTCTGGCGGAGGTGAAGGATCCCGTGGCACTGGATACGATGCGCGCGATCAAGGCCGCGCTGGACCCGCTGGGCATCCTCAATCCCGGCAAGGTTCTTTAGAGAACGTCCCACGAAAGTTGCCCGGTTTTTTGATCGAGGACAGGCTCATCACCACGGCATCCACTGCCGTAGTGTCATGGGCTGCCTTAAAACAAATGCCCTTGCGCCGGCCCATCCGGCTCCCGCGCAGGCACGGTCGGCTGGGCGGCCAGCGGCATCTGGATCTCCGGCCCGTCGTTCGCCACCTTGTTCACGGCATCGCCGATGGCGGTAAAGGTCAAGACATCGTTCGCGGGCGGGCGCAGCAGGCGAAGCGCGTCGTCCGCGCTCCGCTCGTCTGGATCGAGCCAAAGCTCGAAACCAACGGGCTCGATGATCGCGGGCAGGCGCGAATGGATCGCGGCCGTGGCGCCATTGGCCTCCGTCGTGACGATACAAGCGGTATCGACCTCTTCCCCATTGGGCCCCATCCAGGTTTCCCACAGACCGGCCAGCGCCAGCGTGCCGCCGCCGGCATGCCTAAACATGAAAGGCTGCGGACGCGCCGCCTTGTCCCCCCGCCGCCATTCGTAAAAACAATCGGCCGGGACGAGACAACGCCGCCGGCGAAACGCGTTGCGGAAGCCGGGCTTATCCGAAATTCCCTCGCATCGCGCATTAAAAACAAGCGGGAATGTCTTGGGATCTTTAACGAAACTTGGCAGAAACGCCCAGCGCGCCAGGCTGAAGTGCCTGACGGTTCCGGCCTCGCCCCGCTCCGCCCGCACGATGGCGATGGGCTGCGTTGGCGCGATATTATAGCGGGGCGGAAAGTTCGGCTGCTCCTCGTAACCAAACAAGCGCCGCATGGCATCCGGCGGCAGGGTCAGCGCGAAACGGCCGCACATGATGACCTCTTTTTTTTGTTTTAGCCAAAAATGGCGCGGCTTTCTTAACGCGAAATAATATTCTTTCTGTAGGCGGCATTCGCTCCGGCAATGCCGTTGTGCCAAAACAATTTAACACGAGCCGCTAGAATTGAACAAATTCTTCACGTTATCAGGGTTTAAATCCCCTGGGACTGAAGCCATGGGCGCGCGATGACTTTTCTCACTGAAGACGAACGTAGAAGCTTGCAGGCGTCCCACCGGTTGTCCACATCCGGACGCGCACGCCGGGCCGGAGATTTGGTGAACCCCGCCTCGGGTATCGCCAACGACTATCTCAACCGGTTCAACGAAATCGTCATGCTCATCGAGCAACTCCCGATCATGCCGGAGTTTATCGACGATATCATGGGTTGGCGCCCGGTTAGCTATCAGGACTATTTCCGCAACTCCAATCTACCCGGCAGCGTCACGGCGCTCGAGGCCTACGACAAGCTCGATGTCCGGTTTCGCCAGAGTTTCGAGGCCATCGTCGAAGAACTCGACCATCGCGCGACGGGATCTGTCGCCATGGTCCGCCTCAAATTTAGGACAAGAGCGGCGGATGACGGCGCCGCCCTCGCCGAGGTTTGCGAACGCGTCGGCGCCAATATTCGCGAGATCTTGGAGCGCGCCACCATGCTGGTGAATCACGGAGAGTTGGTGAAATCCGATGCCGTCCAAGAGCGTATCGATCATTTGATGCACCAATTGTCCGGGACGCATGGCTGATCCACGCTTGACGGACTAGGCGTAACCGGCCACCTCACGGGAATGGCGGTCTTTCCCAACTCCCACGATTTAAGCGGCTTGCCGCCCGATGCGATCGCGGCGGCCGCCCATGTTTTGGCGGCCGGGGGCCTCGTGGCCTTCCCGACCGAGACGGTCTATGGCTTGGGCGCCGATGCCACCTCTCCGGAGGCGGTGGCGAAGATTTACGCCGCCAAGGGCCGCCCCCAATTCAACCCGCTGATCTCCCATGTTTTTTCGCTGGAGGCCGCGGAACGGGAAGGGCTTTTCACGCCCGAGGCACGGCGCTTGAGCGAGGCCTTTTGGCCGGGACCGCTGACGCTGATCCTGCCCCGCGCGCCCGGCGGAACCGTCTGCGATCTCGCCTGCGCCGGGCTCGCCACCGTGGGGCTGCGCATTCCCGCCCATCCCATCGCTCTGGCCCTCTTGCGCGCCTTTGGGCGGCCCGTGGCGGCGCCCTCGGCGAACCGGTCCGGGCGGATCAGCCCGACGCAGGCGGCCGATGTCGCGGCGGATCTCGGCGCGACGGTCCATATCCTCGATGGAGGCCGCTGCGCCGTGGGGGTGGAATCCACCATCGTCGCCTGTCTCGAGGGCGCCGTCAGTCTGCTGCGGCCGGGCGGCCTCTCCGTCGAGGCCATCGAGGCGGTGCTTGGACACCCGCTCGACCAAACGCCCGCAAAGGGAATCCAGGCGCCCGGCATGCTCGCCTCGCATTATGCGCCCAACGCGGCGCTCCGGCTGAACGCGGCCGATTTGCGCGCGGGCGAAGCCGGGCTCGATTTCGGCGGCGCTCTCGCGAATGCCAGCCTCGATCTCTCGCCCGGCGGCGATCTTCAAGAAGCCGCCGCCAATCTCTACCGCTATCTCAGAGCCCTCGATGCTCGTGGCGCCAAGACGATCGCCGTCGCCGCCATCCCGGACAAAGGCCTCGGCGCCGCGATCAACGACCGCCTGCGCCGCGCCGCCGCGCCGAGAGGGTGAGAGTTCAGCAACTAAAAAGTTAAAGCATGTCCTCGGTCGAAAAAGTCTGCAACTTTTTCGGGACACGTTTGCCTTCACCCGATAGTCACCACCACCCGGCCGCGCACCTTGCCCTCGATGATCGCATGGGCGGTCTCGATCACCTGATCGAAGGCAATATCGGTGATCGCGCTTTTCAGCTTCTCGTGATCGAGATCGCGCGCGAGGCGGGTCCAGGCCTCGATCCGCCGCGCTTTCGGGCAATAGACGCTATCGACGCCGAGCAGCGCCACGCCGCGCAGGATGAAGGGCGCGACCGAGCCGGGGAAATCGAGGCCCTGGGCCAGACCGCAGGCGGCAATGGCGCCGCCGCGCGAGGTCTGCGCCACGAGATTGACGAGCGTATGCGAGCCCACGGAATCGACGCCCGCGATCCAGCGCTCCTTGCCGAGCGGCTTGCCGGGGGCGGAGAGTTCCGCGCGATCGATGATCTCGTCGGCGCCAAGCCCCTTGAGGTAATCCGCTTCCGCCACGCGGCCGGTCGAGGCGATGAGATGCCAGCCCGCTTTTTTCAACAGCATCAGAGCGAACGAGCCGACGCCGCCTGCCGCGCCGGTGACGATGGCGGGCCCCTGCACCGGGGCCACCCCGTAATGCTCCAGCGCGATGACGCTGAGCATCGCGGTATAGCCGGCCGTGCCGATCGCCATGGCATCATGCGCGCTCAAACCTTCGGGCAGCTTGATCAGCCACTCCCCCTTGACCCGCGCCTTTTCCGCATAACCGCCGAAATGTGTCTCGCCGAGACCCCAGCCGTTCAAGACGACGGCATCGCCGGGCTGAAACTCGGGGTCTTCCGAAATCTCGACCACCCCGGCAAAATCGATCCCGCCAATCATCGGCGAGACCCGCACCACGGGGCTCTTGCCCGTGATCGCGAGACCATCCTTGTAGTTCACGGTCGAATGGGTGACCCGGACGGTGACATTGCCAGGCATCAAAGCGGCTTCGTCGAAATCGACGATCGCCGCCTTCGTGCCTTCAGCCGTCTTGTCGATTCGCAGGGCTTTAAACGTCATGCGGGGCTGCCTCCAAGGGTTGGAAAATAGCGGCTTTTGTAGCTTAAAGAACCGTCCGCATTAAAGGCCGCGATCTGGTCCTCTCCCCCTTGTGGGGAGAGGTTGAGAGTGGGGGTTCGTAGTGTTCTTCGACGCCGAAGCAGAATGAGAGCCCCCATCCCTAACCCTTCCCCAAAGGGGGAAGGGAAGAGACCCTGCCTGAGTGGACCTCACATCCCCGAGTAATTCGGCCCGCCCGAGCCTTCCGGCGGCACCCAGGTGATGTTCTGCGCGGGATCCTTGATGTCGCAGGTTTTGCAATGGACGCAGTTCTGCGCGTTGATGACGAAGCGCGGACCGGTCTTCCTCACCTCGTCGGCATAGACCACCTCGTAAACGCCCGCCGGGCAATAGAGCCGCGCGGGCTCGCCATAAAGCGGCAGGTTTTTCGCAATCGGGATCGAAGGGTCCGTCAACTTGAGATGGGACGGCTGGTTGTCCTCGTGCGCCGTGCCCGACAGGAACACCGAGGACGGCTTGTCGAAGGTCAGCTTGCCGTCGGGCCGGGCATAGACGATCGGCTTGACCTGCGAGAGCGGCTTGAGGCACGCATAATCCGGCTTGCCGTGCTTCAGCGTGCCGAATGGCGAGAAGCCAAAGAGTTCGTTCAACCACATATCGACCCCGCCCAGGGCGACGCCGGGGAATGTGCCGAGCTTCGACCACAAGGGCTTGGCATTGCGCACCTTTTTCAGATCGCGCCCGATAGGCGAGGTCCGCCAGCCCGCGTCGTAAGCCTCCAAAAGGTCGTGCGAGCGCCCAGCCGCCAGCGCCGTCGCGGCCGCCTCCGCGGCCTGAATGCCGGACCAGATCGCATTATGCGACCCCTTGATCCTCGGCACATTCATAAAGCCCGCCGCGCAGCCGAGCAGAGCACCGCCGGGGAAGACGAGCTTCGGGACTGATTGCCACCCGCCCTCGGTGATGGCGCGCGCGCCATAGGAAAGCCGCTCCGCCCCGGCGAAAGTTGGCGCGATGGCCGGATGAGTCTTGAAGCGCTGGAACTCATCGAAGGGAGAGAGCGTCGGGTTGGAATAGTTGAGGTGAACCACAAACCCCACGGCCACGAGCCGGTCGTCGAAATGGTAGAGAAACGAGCCGCCGCCGGTGGAATTATCGAGCGGCCAGCCGAAGGAATGCTGGACCAGGCCGGGCTGATGATTCTCCGCCTTGACCTGCCAAAGCTCCTTCAGGCCAATGCCGAATTTCTGCGGCTCGACACCCGTGTCCAGGCTGAATTTGGCGAGGATTTGCTTGGTCAGCGAGCCCCGCGCGCCCTCCGCGAACAAGGTGTAACGCCCGCGCAATTCCATGCCGCGCGTAAAATTGCCGGTGGGCCGGCCGTCGCGGCCAATCCCCATGTCGCCGGTGGCGATCCCCACCACCGCGCCGGCCTCGTCGTAAAGCACCTCGGAGGCCGCGAAGCCGGGATAGATATCGACGCCCAGAGCCTCGGCCTTGACCGCGAGGTAGCGCGTCAACGTCCCGAGCGAGCCGATGAAATTGCCGTGGTTACCCATCAGCTTCGGCATCAAAAAGTTGGGCAGCCGCACGCCGCCGGCCGGGCCGAGATAATAGAACCTGTCCGATGTGACTTCTGTTTTGAAGGGGCGTTCGGGATCGCTCCGCCAGCCCGGCAAGAGCGCATCGAGCCCCGACGGGTCAAAGACGACGCCGGAAAGAATATGCGCGCCAACTTCCGAGCCCTTCTCGACGACCACGACGGAAAGATCGGGCGAAGCCTGCTTGAGCTTGATCGCCGCCGCGAGACCGGCGGGGCCCGCGCCGACGATCACCACGTCGAAATCCATGCTTTCGCGTGGTTCTGGGGCCTGCTCCGCTTCGCTCATCGGGCACTCTCTCTCATGATTGCAAGGTCTTTGCCCCGGCGGAGTAGCGGAAAGCCGGATTGATCGCAATCTGGCCTAACGCTTCCGGCAAAGCCATCGGGATGATAGGGCTATCCCTATGAGTTCACCGGACATGCACGATCCCATGACCGCGGGCGCCCTCGAGGGGCTGCTGCGCTGGTACGTCGCGATGGGCGCCGATGCCGCCGTCGACGAAGAGCCGCGTGACTGCTTCGCCGCGCGCGAAACCCCCGAGCCGGCCAAGCGCCAAGCGCCAAGCCTAGCCCCCGGCCAGGATCAAAACGCCGCCCCTGCCTCACCGCCGCGCCTCGAGGCCACGCCCGCCGCCGAGGCCCTGATTGGCCAGGCCGAGGAGCTTGCGGCCCACGCCACGACGCTCGAGGAACTGCGCCATGCCTGGGAGAATTTCCAGGGCTGCGGGCTCGCCGCCACCGCCTCGCAAATGATTTTTTCGGGCGGCACGCCCGGCGCCCGCGTCATGATTCTCGGTGCGGCGCCAGGCTCCGACGACGAACGCCAAGGCGAGGCTTTCGCAGGCGCGGCGGGGCGGTTGATCGATGCCATGCTCAAGTCCATCGGCCTCTCGCGGAATAATGTCTATCTCGCCAATGTCATTCCCTGGCGCCCGCCGGGCAACCGCCCGCCGGCCCCGCTCGAGGCGGCGCTCTGCCTGCCCTTCACACGGCGGCATATCGCGCTCGCCGATCCCGATTTGATCCTGTGCCTCGGCGAGAGAACCGCCCAGCTCCTGCTCGGCACCAAGGAGCCGCTGGCCAGGCTACGCGGCCGCTGGCTTACCTATGAAGACGGCCCCGCGCCGGTCAAAACCGCCGTCACCTTCTCGCCCGATCATCTCCTCAGCCAGCCGCTGCAAAAGAAACGCGCCTGGCTCGATCTCCTCGCTTTCGCGAAAGTGCTGGAAGCCAAGGTGGGATCCTGAAACAACGGATACGCGCACCGCCCAGCCGGTATGCTTTTTGATCGGGAACGGCGGCGGCACTTTCCGGGACATTGAAAATGTTTCGAAGGAAGCCGCCTCGAATCTTGATATAAAGGCCGCGGGACTTGGCGCGGAACGATGACGGAGATGCATGTGACGATCGAATCTGCCACGCCAGACGTTCCCTCGACGATGCTGGCCCCCCGCCGCACGCCCGTGCCCGAATTCGATTTCGTCATGTTCGGCGCGACGGGCGATCTTGCCGCGCGCAAGCTTCTGCCCGCGCTTTTGCAACGCGAAGCCGAAGGCGTCCTCCCGCCTCACGGCCGCATTATCTGCACCGGCCACCGGCCTCTTTCGACGGAAGACTTCATAAAGCTGGCTCTCGATATCCCGCCGCGTGGCTTGCCGGACGAGACGGTCGCGCGGTTCCGCGAGCGTATCCAATATGTCACCGCGGAAGCGACCGATCCGGCAAGCTATGCCGCGCTTGCCGCCGTTTTGGGCGATCCTGCCAAAGTCCGCGTCTTTTATCTCGCGACGGCCCCCCGGCTCTTCGCCGCGATTTCCTCCTCGTTGGCCGCGGCCGGGCTCATCACCCCGCACTCCCGCGTCGTGCTGGAGAAGCCGATTGGGCACGATCTCGCCTCGTCGCAGGCGATCAACGACGCGGTCGGCAGCGTCTTCGCCGAAAAACAGATCTATCGCATCGATCATTATCTCGGGAAGGAAACGGTGCAAAACCTGATGGTTCTGCGCTTCGCCAATCCCCTGTTCGAACGGCCCTGGAGTTCGGCCGATATCGACAATGTCCAGATCACCTGCGCCGAGACCATCGGTGTCGAGGGGCGCGGCGGCTATTACGATCAGTCCGGCGCTTTGCGCGACATGGTGCAAAACCATCTCATGCAATTGCTCTGCCTGATCGCGATGGAGCCCCCGACCAAACTCGAAGAAAACGCGGTGCGCGACGAGAAGCTCAAAGTGCTGCAAGCCTTGCGTCCCATCCAGGAGGGCGACGTCAAGTCCCATACCGTTCGCGGACAATATGGGGCCGGCGCGGTCAACGGCGCCGCCGTTCCCGGTTATCTCAAGGATATCAATCAGACCGCCAGCAATACCGAAACCTTTGTCGCGCTAAAGGTCGAGATCGACAATTGGCGCTGGGCGGGCGTGCCGTTTTACATGCGCACGGGCAAGCGCCTGCCCAAGCAATGCTCGGAAATTGTTGTCACTTTCAAAAGCTTGCGGCATTCGATCTTCCCGCCATCAGTGGGCGTGGTCGCGCCGAACCGGCTTGTCATCCGGCTGCAACCCGACGACGGCGTCACGCAGATCACGACCATGAAAGCGCCGGGCTCGGGCCGGATGGCGCTCATCCCCGCGAGCCTGCAGCTTAATTTTAGAGATTCCAGCGACTGGCGCGTCCACGATGCCTACGAGCGTCTGCTCACCGATGTCATTCGCGGCGATCCCACGCTGTTCATGCGCCGCGACGAAGTCGAGGCGTCTTGGCGCTGGATCGAACCGATCCACGCCGGCTGGCTGGATCAGACCCTCCGCCCGGTCCACTATGCCGCCGGCACCTGGGGCCCATCGGCCGCGATTGCGCTGATGGAACGCGACGGGCGCTCGTGGTTCGAAGACGGATTGCTCGCGGGGGTTTGAGGGACCCTACGCCGGCCCGCCAGCCAACAGCTCCGCTGCCGCCTTGACGCAGGCCTCGAAGACATCGAGCGCGTCGAGGCCCCTTCGATCGTCGTCCTGGGGCAGAAAGATGGGGTAGCCGCCGCTCCAGACCGCCCCCGCGATCATCAGATTATCGGGCAGACTGAAACTCTCGACGAGGAACCCCTGCCCGGCCGTCCCGGTCAGAGCGAGATAATCGCCCATCCTTTCGCTAAAGCCGGCGCGCGTGTTGGAATAGCCAAACACCGGCTTGTCCCGCCCGAGAAACCAGCCCACCTCGATCAACGTCCCGGCATCGGCGGAGGCGCCGCCAAACGGCGTGAGATTGGCGATGATCACGTCGCTCGCCTCCATCGCCGCAAGGTTCCTGTCGTAGATCACCCTCCAAGCCTCGAAGCTGGGCTCGGCGGAGAGTTCCCCACCCTCTTCACTCAGCGGCGGCAACCCGCGCAGCCGATATTTGGCACAGATTTCCACCTTCCGCGCCGCATGTTCCCGCGCATTGGGGAAGAACACATCGGGTCCGGCGAGATAAGCAACCTTCGGCATGATCTTTACGCCTCCCGCGCTGTCTTCGGCGAAACGGCCAAATCGGATACCGCATCGATGAAGGTTTGATCCTCCCGTTCATGAACGCTCGCGGCCGCGGCGAGCGACTGGCGATGCGCCTCTACCGCAAATTCGAGCGAACACACGTCAGGCACCAAAATCTTTATTGGGCGAACGCCCTGCACTCGCGACCACCCGCGATCTTCACGGTCCTTTTCCCGCGAGGACTTTATGGGTGGGTTCGACGCCATGACAAACCTCCAGAACAAGCCATTTGAAACCTAGCCGTGCCAGAACAGTTTGCCCAGGGATTTTGCGCGTTGGACCCCGGCGCCGATCCCGCTTAAACTCCCCCCATGCCCCCTTCCCTGAAGCGATTCCTCGCCTATTACCGGCCCTACCGGCGCCTCTTCCTGCTCGATTTTTCCTGCGCGGTTCTCTCCGGCCTGCTGGAGCTCGGCTTTCCCATCGCGGTCCGTCTCTTCATCGATACCCTGTTGCCCTCGGGACAATGGACGTTGATCGCGGCGGCGTCGGGCGCGCTTCTCGCGATCTATGTGCTCAACACCGGGCTGATGGCCGTCGTGACCTATTGGGGGCACATGCTCGGCGTGAACATCGAGACGGAGATGCGGCGCAAGGCCTTCGATCATCTGCAAAAGCTCTCCTTCGGCTTTTTCGACAACCAAAAGACTGGCCATCTCGTCGCGCGCCTGACCAAGGATCTCGACGAGATCGGCGAGGTCGCGCATCACGGCCCCGAAGATCTCTTCGTCGCCCTCATGACGTTGCTCGGCGCCTTCGCCCTGATGTTCGCGGTCAAGGCCGAGCTGGCGGTCATCGCGGCGGTCACGGTGCCGCTCATCGCTTGGGTGACCGCCCGCTACGGCTCTCGCATGACCGCCACCTGGCGCGGCATTTACGACCGGGTTGGCGATTTCAACGCCCGGATCGAGGAAAACGTCGGCGGCATCCGCGTCGTCCAGGCCTTCGCCAACGAGGACCACGAGCGGCGCCTGTTCGCCCGCGACAACAAGAACTATCGCGACACCAAAATGGAAGCCTATCGCATCATGACCGCCTCCGCGTCGCTGAACTATCTCGGCATGCGGGTGATTCAGATGATCGTTCTGGCGGCAGGCAGCTATTTCGTGCTGAAGGGCCAGTTGAGCGCGGGCGGTTTCGTCGCCTTTCTCCTGCTCACCGGGGTGTTCTTCCGGCCCATCGAGAAGATCAATTCGGTGATGGAGACCTATCCCAAGGGGATCGCGGGCTTCAAACGCTATGCCGCCTTTCTCGACACGCGCCCCGATATCGCGGACAGGCCCGGCGCCCGCGTCGCGCCGCCGCTGAAGGGCGAGATTCGCTATGCCAAAGTCACCTTCGGCTACAGTCCTCGCCGCGATGTGCTGCGCGATCTCGATCTCACGATTGCGGCGGGCGAAACCGTCGCCTTCGTGGGGCCATCGGGCAGCGGCAAGACCACGATTTGCTCGCTCCTGCCGCGCTTCTACGAGATTGGCGCCGGGACCATCAGCATCGATGGGATCGACATCCGCGACATGACCTTGCAGAGCCTGCGCGGCCAGATCGGCATCGTGCAGCAAGACGTGTTTCTCTTCGCCGGCTCGATCCGCGAGAATATCGCCTATGGACGGCTAGAGGCCAGCGAGGCCGAAATTTTGGAAGCAGCGCGGCGGGCGCGGCTCGACGATGTGATCGCGGGTCTGCCCGCCGGACTCGACACGATCATCGGCGAGCGCGGCGTCAAACTCTCCGGCGGCCAGAAGCAACGCCTCGCCATCGCCCGGATGTTTCTCAAAAACCCGCCGGTCCTGATCCTGGACGAAGCCACCTCGGCGCTCGACACCGAGACCGAGCGCGCCATCCAACTCGCGCTGGAGGAACTCTCGCAGGGCCGCACGACCTTGGTGATCGCGCACCGGCTGGCGACCATCGTCAACGCGGACCGGATCGTGGTGGTCGATCTCGGCGCCATCGTCGAACAGGGGCGCCACGACGAGTTGCTCGCGCGTCCCGGCGCCTATAGGCGCTTGAACGAAGCGCAATTCGGGAGCATGGCCTCCTGATGTCTGATGAGATCGAACCCTTTCACGCCATCGCCATCGGCCAGCTCGCGCATCGCCTAAAAGCGGAGGGGCGGTCCATCATTCATATGGAATTTGGCCAGCCCTCGACCGGCGCGCCAAGCGCGGCCATCGCGGCGGCGCATCGCGTGCTCGATCACGATCCCATGGGCTATTGGGAGAGCACGCCCCTCAGGGAGAAAATCGCCGCGCGTTATCTCCGAGATCACGGCGTCGCGATCGATCCGAGCCGCATCCTGCTCACGGCCGGTGCCTCGCCCGCCCTCGTTTTGGCCCTGGCGGCTTCGTTCAAACCCGGCGACACCATCGCCATGGCCCGGCCCAATTACGTCGCCTATCGCAATGTCGCGCGCGGCCTCCACATGACCCCGCTCGAAATCGATTGCGGCGCGGAAACCCGTTTTCAGTTGACGGCAAACCATCTGGCCAAGCTCGATCCGGCGGCGGCGGGCGTCATCGTCGCGAGCCCCGCCAATCCCACCGGCACGATCATCCCGGCCGGCGAGTTGCGCGCCATCGCGGAGGTGTGCCGCGCGCGCGGAATCCGCCTCGTCTCGGACGAGATCTATCACGGCATCAGTTATGGCGAGCCCACCCGCTCGATGCTGGAATTCGAGCCAAATGCTTTGGTGATAAACAGTTTCTCCAAATATTATTCGATGGCGGGCTGGCGCTTGGGCTGGCTGATTTGCCCGGACGATCTCGTAGTCCGCGCCCGCGCCTATGCCGCGAATTTTTTCCTGACGGCGCCGTCGCTGAGCCAGCACGCGGCGCTTGCCGCCTTCGACTGCGATGCCGAATTGCAAGGACATGTCGAGGTCTACAAGACCAACCGCGCGCTGATGCTCGACGCCCTGCCCGCGCTCGGCCTCGTCTCCATCGCCCCGCCGGACGGCGCCTTCTACATCTACGCCGATATCGGCCATCTCACCGGCGACAGCCTCGCCTTCTGCGAAAAACTTCTGCGCGACACCGGCGTCGCGACAGCGCCGGGAATCGATTTCGATCCCGTCGCCGGCCATCGCTTCATGCGTTTCAGCTTCGCGGTCTCGACGGCGGAGGTGAAGGAAGCCTTGGCGCGGATGCGGCCATGGTTTGCGCGCTTGGTCTAGTCAAAGGCCGCGCCAATCAGCGCAAGGCCCGACACGAACAGCACCACATCGAGAACCGTTTGAAACGTGCGAAGGGCCATCCGCTGGACGATGGCCTTCCCCGCGAAGGAGCCGGCCATGACCGACGTCCCGATGATCAAGCCTTGGATGATCGCGGAAAGCGGCAGGGCCCCCAATTCCCGGAATGTCGCGGCCTTGCTGAGCATCAGCGCCAGCGAACTTATCGCCTCCGTGGATAAAAACGCGCCCTTGACGAGTCCATAGGCGCCAAAGGCCGGCACGCTCAGCGGGCCTGTCGAAAGGGCGATGCCAGTCAAAAATCCGATCGCCGCGCCGGCCAACGAGAGCTGCCACAAGCGGATCATGACGTGATGCGTATTCAGCCAGTGCCGCGCCGGAATCATGGCGAGAAAAAACAGGCCGAGCCCAATATCGACGGCATGAGCGGGAAGCACCAACAAAGTGTGGGCGCCAAGCGCGGCGGCTGGCACGCCAGGAACCGAGTAGGCCGCGAAGGCCCGCCAATCCACCTGCCGCCACCACGCCATCACCTTGGCAATATTCGACATGACGGCGGCGATCGCCATGATCGGAATCGCCTGTTGGGGGCCAAACTGGTAGACCAACACGGGCAAGAGCATGATCGACGAGCCCGTGCCGATGATCCCGCTCAATGCACCCGACAGGAGCCCCACGATCAAAACGAAGACATAGGCCAAAGGTCGCTCCCCAGCACCGCGCGAGATGATTCCCGGGTCCGGAAACCCGCGTCAGCATAGCCCGCGCTTGACTATTTAAAAGTCATATCGAACCATATTTCAGTCATTTCATTTCTACATGGCGGCGCCCGTATGAAAGCCCTCGATACCGAGGCGGTCCAGGCCTTTGTCCTGGTGGCCGATCTCAAAAGTTTTACCCGCGCGGCCGAGGCGCTCGAGTCCACGCAATCGGCGGTGAGTCTGAAGATCAAGCGGCTTGAGGACGGGCTGGGGCGGCGGCTTCTGGAGCGCACGCCCCGGCTCGTGCGCCTCTCCGCCGATGGCAGCGCCTTCCTCGAGGCCGCCCGGGCGCTTGTCGCGGCCAATCACACCGCCATCGGCGCCTTCGATTACGCGCCACAGCGGCGGTTGCGCGTGGGCATCAGCCATCATGCCGTGGGCGCCGAGCTGCCGTTTCTCCTCAAGCGCCTTGCCGCCGCCGATCCCGGCCTCGTGTTGGAAATGCATGTCGCGATGTCGCGGGATCTGCTCGATGCCTTCGATCGCGGCGAGATCGGTGCCGCGATCGTCTTGCGCCACGACAACAGGCGGCGCGATGGCGATGTGATCGCCGAGGAGGCGTTCGGCTGGATGGCCGCGCCGGACTTCCAGCATCGTCCCGGCACGCCCTTGCGGCTGGCGACACAGGCCGAACCTTGCAGCGTGCGCAACATGGCCCTTGCCGCGCTGGACGAGGCCGCGCTTCCCTGGACCGAAGTTTTCGTTGGCGGCGGCATACCAACCCTCGGCGCCGCCGTGTCGGCCGGCCTTGCCATCGCCGCTCTGGGCCGCCGCGTGGCGCCGCCGGGCACGGTGGACATGGGTCCCAAGCTCGGCCTGCCGCCCCTGCCCGCCCGCGATCTCATGCTCTATGCCAATGTGAGCGAGCCCTGGGCCAAGACAGCGGTTCGCGCGTTGACCGCCGCCATAAAGTCGACGGCCTCGCCTTAAAGCGCGTTCCGCTCCGGTGGAATCGCCAAGGCGGAAAGAGCTCTAAGTCGTCGGCCGCCCGTGGCTATCCACGATTTGGCCACGGCCGTCGATCTGGCAGAGATGATGCAGATCGGGCGGAAGATTCAAGGTCCGGCGGTGAAAATCCGTGGGATTCCAACCATCTGGAAAATTGCAGGGCGCCACGCGCTTACCCGCCAGCGCGGGGCTGGTGCCGGCGCCCGGCAAGGCCATCAAGATCAGAATGAAGATGAAGGGCGTCAAACGCATGGGGTCTCTCCCTTGAAAAACATCGCGAGAGAAATTTAACCGCCGGCGCTTTATCCAAGCTGACCATCGCGGCGGGCCTGAAGCGTAACCTTTTCGCGCGGCAAAACGTAAAATCGACACGAGACCCGCAGTCTTTTGCCGCCTTGTGTCCCCGCTTTAAATCCGGTCCAACACATCGAAGTCTCTCTGGAAGGAACCTCTTGATCCCGTGACGCATCTCGTTCTGGCCTTCGCCGCGGGGGTGCTCACCATTCTGAGCCCCTGCGTCTTGCCTCTGGTGCCCATCGTCATTGCCGGCGCGCGCGCCAGCGACCCGCGCGGACCGCTGCTGATCGCCTTGGGCATGGCTGTCACCTTCGGTGTGGTGGGCGGCACTCTGGCCGCGCTCGGAGTCGAACTCGGCGCGGGCGAGGCCGTGAGGATCGCTTCCGCCGTGATCATGGTCGTGATCGGCCTCGCCATGCTCCTGCCGGCGGTGAGCACGCAAGCCGAGCGCTTGCTGTCCCCGCTCTCCGCTGTCGCGGATCGCCTCGCCACGCGCCTGCCCAAGGCCGGGCTTTTCGCGCAAGCCGGCATGGGCGCCGTACTGGCGCTCGCCTGGGCGCCTTGCGCCGGCCCGACCCTCGGCGCGGCCTTCGCCTTGGCCGCCAGCGGCGGATCGCTCCCCGCCGCCATGACCACGATGAGCGTCTTCGCCCTTGGCGCCGCGCTCGCGCTGCTAGCCGCCGGCTACGGCCTCGGCCATCTCGCCAAGCGCGGACGCAACCTCGCCAGCCGCGCCGCTGTCACCGGCCGCGCGATTTTGGGACTGGCATTCGCTCTCGTGGGGGTGCTGATCTTGACCGGCACGGATCGCGCGCTCGAATCCTGGTTTGTCCAAGCCATGCCGGATTGGCTGGTTACGTTTACGACGCGGTTGTAAAAAGAAAAATGCCGAACTTGAATTGCATACATCTATAGACTAGATTAGTCTAGTTTATCTTAGGAGGCAGGAATGTGGTCCGTCGCCGATGCCAAAGCGCAACTCTCGGAGATATTAAGGCGTGCACGTGCGGGGCAGCCTCAATTTATCGGAACGCAAGAGCCCTGCGTGGTTATTTCGGCCGAAGTTTACCGGACGGCTGTCGCAGACATGAGTCACGATGGACAGTGGCTGATTGAGCAAGCTGGGCATCTCGGATTCGACATTCCCGAGCCATCGCGCAGGGAAGACCGGCGTGATCTGGTGTTCGAGGATTAAGCCCAGTGGACCCGGCCCATCTCATCGACACGAATATCGTTTCCGAACTCGCCCGGAAAAACCCCAATGCAGGGGTCATGGCGTTCATCGGGTCGCAGCCGCGCTTACTCGTGAGTTCGATTCTATTTCACGAACTGACTTTTGGCCTCGAAAACGCAAACCCAGATCAGAAGGTGCGGCTGACCATGTTTATCGCGGCGATGCGCGAGCGGTTTGGCGCCAAGGCATTGCCTGTCGATGTGAGCGTGGCGGAAACCGCCGGGCGCCTGCGGGCTTTCGAAAAGAAACAGGGACGAGTGCTGACGGTTGCGGATGCGCTCATCGCCGCCACCGCCGTGGTCAAAGGTGCGGTACTCGTGACTCGCAATACCAAGGACTTCGAGAGCCTGGGTTTGCCATTGCTGAACCCGTTTTCGGATCGAAGCTTGCCTCACCCCCTCCCTTCGCCTTGATCTATCGCAAAGCGCGCGATTGCTTATGCACCTAATAAAAACGGTCATCGGAGCCAGGCGGCTCACACGTAAGAGAAGGTAGTGGCGGTTTTGGAGCGAGTTGCCGAGGACGCCCAAGCTCTGGATCCGGCCGCGCCGGACACGCCAGCGCCGGGCACGTCAGTGCCGTCCGCGCTGAGTCTTTTCACGGCCGTGACGGCCCGCGCCAAGGAGATGTTGCGGCTGCCGCATCTGGGGCGGCGCGGTGTGCTGCTGCTCGGCGCTTTCGCCTTCACCGCCTGGGCCGCCTCGGGCATTTACAAGGTTGGGCCCGACGAGCAAGGCTTGGTGCTGCGTCTTGGACGCTGGGTCGCGACAGAAGCGCCGGGGCTGCATTACCGCTGGCCCTCGCCGATCACCACCGTGCTTCTCCCACGCGTGACCAACGTCAACGAGCTGCAGAGCAGCGCGCTGATCAAGCATCAAGAACCTGGCTGGGCCAATACGGCGAGCCACGCCAGCGGCAGCCGCATGCTGACGGGCGATGAAAATATCGTCGAGGCCGATTATTCCGTGCTCTGGAAAATCAAGGACGCCGGCGCCTATCTGTTTCACGTCCACGACCCGCAAGGCATGATCCGCATGGTGGCGGAAACCACGGTTCGCGCCGTCATCGGCCGCAACCCCATCCAGGCCGTGCTCTCGGACCGGCGGCAACAGATCGCCATCGAGGTGCAAAGCGAGCTGCAACGCCTGCTCGATAGCTATGGCGCGGGCATTCTCGTCATCCAGGTGCAATTGCAGCGCGTCGATCCGCCCGCCGCCGTGATCGATGCCTTCAACGACGTGCAACGCGCCCGCGCCGATCAAGTCCGCGCCCGCAACGAGGCCGAGGCCTATCGCAACGACATTCTGCCGCGCGCGCGCGGACAGGCCGACCATATCGTGCAAGATGCCGAGGCGTATCGCACCCAGGCGATCGATCAGGCGCAAGGCGACGTCAGCGCCTTTCTCTCCGCCTATAAAGCCTACCAGCAGGCGCCCGAGGTGTTTTCCTGGCGGCTTTATCTCGACAGCATGGATCAGGTTTTGCGCCGCGCGAGCCGCGTGGTCGTCGATAGTTCGGGCAAGGGCATGTCCGGCGTCGTGCCTTACATGCCGCTCGGCGAACCCTTGCCGCATGGCGGCCGGGATATCGCGCAAACGCCCCCGCCCGCCGCTCCGGGGGGCAAGCCATGAGACGTTTGCTCGCCCGCGCCGCCGCAATCCTCGGCATCGTTGCCGCCGCCGCCCTTTATTCCAGTTGTTACGTCGTCTCCGAAGGCCAACAGGCTTTGATCACGCAGTTTGGCCGGCCCGTTGGCGTGGAGACCGAGCCGGGGCTCAAATTCGCGTGGCCCTTCGTCGATACCGTCACCTGGTACGACACGGCGCTCCATGCCATCGAGCCGCCGACTGATTTGATCATCCTCGGCGATCAAAAGCGCGTGGAGATCGATACGTATAGCCAGTTCAGGATCGTCGATCCGCTGCGATTCAGCCAATCCGTCCGGACCATAGACGAGGCGCGCTCACGCCTCACGCAGATCATCAGCTCCTCGCTGCGCCGGGTTCTCGGCGCGGTCACGTTGCCGGCGCTTCTCTCCACGCAGCGCGATGCGATCATCGGCGACATCCGCCAAGACGTCGCCGCCACCGCGCGGCCCTTGGGGGTCGAAATCGTCGAGGTGCGGATCCGCCGCGCCGATCTGCCGCCCGAAACCAGCCAAGCCATCTATGACCGCATGACCTCCGAGCGCCGCCGCGAGGCCACCGAACTGCGTGCGCAGGGCTTCGAATGGGCGCAAGAGATCGAGGCCAAAGCGGATCGCGAGCGCAGCGTGATCCTCGCCGAGGCGCAGCTCAAGGCACGCATCGCGCGCAGCGAGGGCGATGCCGAGGCGAGCCGGCTCTTCGCCGATGCGTTCGGTCAGAATGTGAAATTCTTCACTTTCTACCGCGCGATGGAGAGCTACCGCCATGCCTTGGCGGATTCGACGCCCATGCTCGTGCTGACGCCGCAGTCCGAGCTGCTCAAATTCTTCAACGCCGGCACGCCATGACTGGCGGCGTCCCGGATTGGCTGAGCAAGCCTACGACGGTCTTCATGATCGATGCCATGCTGGCCGGCGATAATGCGCTGGTCATCGGCCTGGTCTGCCGCGCCTTGCCGCCGCCCAGCCGGCGCCTCGTGCTGCTGTTTGGGGCCGCCGGCGCCGTTCTCATGCGGGTTGCCTTGGCCGGGATCGCCGGGAGCATGCTCGCGCTGCCCGGCCTCAAACTCGCCGGCGGCCTGCTGCTTGCGGTGCTTGCGCTGAACCTCGCGCGCCCGGCCAAGGATCATCCCGCGCTCGCCGCCTCGATCGACCCTCGTGGCGACATCATCGCCGGGATCATGATGGTCATGCTGTTCGACGTGCTGATGAGCCTCGACAATGTCCTGGCCTTGGCAGCGGTGGCCGGCGACAATCTGCTCTATCTCGCACTTGGCTTGGCCTTGAGCGTCTCCATCGTGATGTTTGGCAGCGCTTATGTCAGCCAGGCGCTGGGGCGGTTCCCCAAACTCGCCCGGCTCGGCGCGGCCTTGCTCGGCTGGGTAGCCGGGCAAATGATCGTATCCGACGCGTGGATCGAGGGCTGGGTCAATTCGCAGGCCCCGGCGCTGCCCCTCGCCGTTCCTGTTTTGGCGGCAGCCTACATCTATGTCTTGGCGGAGACGGAGCGCGCGCCGGCCGCCCAACCTGTAGCCGTCCCTGCCCGTCAAGCTCCCGCGCCCGTCCGCCCATCCCGGAAGATCGAACCCGCCCCCGCCGATCCCGAGCCCGAAAACCAAGAGCGCCTCGTCCTCATCGCCTTCGTCGCCATGACCATTTTCGCCGGCCTGTTCCTCGGCGTCTTCGCCTATATCTCGAGCGGCGTTTCCGGCGATTAGAGCATGCCCCGAAAATCGCGGACTTCCGGGGTCGAGGAAATGCTATAATTTACCATAAAGAAATAGAGTTCTGATCACGTTGGCGAGCCGGCCCAGGTGAACCGCGCCCCAACGTCAGCTTGGCGCCATCTTCACCTGCCATGAATAAGCTTGGCATTCTCCCCCTGTTGTTTGAAACGCACACCTCTCACCTTAGCATCGATGTCGCGTGTCACCATGTTCAGCCTGGTTGCCGAACGGCAAGGGCAGGTTCAAGATAGGTACTTCCTTTCGAGGAAGCCCGCGTCCCGCATGGCGAAAAGTTCTTTCAGAGGCCAAAGGCCCATGCGCGGCATCTTAGTCCAATGCGCGGCGTTTTCGTCGCTACGCAGCGTTCGCCGGGAGTTGCAATCGGACTGCGCACGTTTCTTGCTCAAAGAGCTTGTAAAGCCGGGACTGTTCCAGGTTATGATGTAAAATCGACTCACGACTACAGAGTTCACAGGTATCAAAATGGATGACTTGTTCGACACTTTCGTACGTTCGTATGATGCTCGCAAAGCGACGGAAATGTCGCTTGCGGATTACCTCGAGGGGTGCCGCCGCGATCCCCTGATGTATGCCAGCGCCACGGAACGAATCCTGGCGGCGATCGGCGAGCCCGAGATGGTCGACACCGCGCGGGATGCGCGTTTCGGCCGGATTTTCATGAACCGGACCATCCGGACGTACCCCGCTTTCGTCGACTTCTACGGTATGGAAGAGACGATCGAGAGAATCGTCAGCTTCTTCCGTCACGCCTCCCAAGGCTTGGAAGAGCGTAAGCAAATCCTCTATCTCCTGGGACCCGTGGGCGGCGGCAAATCCTCGCTGGCCGAGCGTCTCAAGGCACTGATGGAGAAATACCCGATCTATGTCCTCAAAGCCGGCAATGAGATTAGCCCGGTGCTGGAAAGCCCACTCGGCCTGTTCGACCCCGATCAGATGGCCGGCAAGCTGGAGGAGCGCTACGGGATTCCAAGACGGCGCCTGACCGGCCTGATGAGCCCCTGGTGCGTCAAGCGCCTCGACGAATTCCACGGCGACATCAGCAAGTTCAAGGTCGTCAAGCTGAACCCGTCGCGGTTGCGCCAGATCGCCATCTCGAAGACGGAGCCGGGCGACGAGAACAACCAGGATATTTCCTCGCTAGTCGGCAAGGTGGATATCCGTAGACTCGAGACGCTGTCGCAGGACGATCCCGACGCCTACAGCTATTCCGGCGGCCTCAATCGCGCCAACCAGGGCATGCTCGAATTCGTCGAAATGTTCAAAGCGCCGATCAAGATGCTGCATCCCCTCCTGACGGCGACGCAGGAAGGCAATTATATCGGGACCGAGAATATTGGGGCGATCCCCTTTACCGGCATCATCATGGCCCATTCCAACGAGTCGGAATGGCAAAGCTTCCGGAGCAATAAGAACAACGAAGCCTTCATCGACCGTATTTACGTGATCAAGGTTCCGTATTGCCTGCGAGTCACCGAAGAAAAGATGATTTACGATAAGCTGATTCAAACCTCGGAATTGGCGGGCGCGCCTTGCGCTCCCGGCACGCTCGAAATGCTGGCGCGCTTCTCCGTTCTGTCGCGTTTGCGCGAACATGAAAACTCCAACCTCTATTCCAAAATGCGCGTCTACGACGGCGAAAGCCTGCGCGAGGTCGATCCGCGCGCGCGCAGCATGCAGGAATACAAGGACATGGCCGGTGTCGACGAGGGCATGGACGGGGTTTCGACCCGTTTTGCCTTCAAGGTTCTGGCAGCGACGTTCAACCACGATACGTCGGAAGTCGTCGCCGACCCGGTCCATCTCATGTATGTGCTGGAACAATCGATCAAACGCGAACAACTGCCCGCCGATGTCGAAAAGCGCTATCTCGAATTCATCAAAGCGGAACTTGCTCCCCGCTACGCCGAATTTATAGGACACGAAATCCAAAAGGCGTATCTTGAATCTTATCAAGACTATGGCCAGAATCTCTTTGACCGCTACGTCGACTATGCCGACGCCTGGATCGAGGATCAGGACTTCAAGGATCCCGATACCGGCCAATTGCTGAATCGCGAATTGGTGAACCAAGAGCTGACCAAGATCGAGAAGCCCGCGGGGATCGCCAACCCCAAGGACTTCCGCAATGAAGTGGTGAAATTCTCGCTTCGCGCCCGAGCGCAGAACAACGGGAAAAATCCGCTTTGGACGAGCTACGAAAAGATCCGCGAAGTGATCGAACGGCGGATGTTCAGCCAAGTGGAAGACCTGATGCCGGTGATCAGCTTCAGCTCCAAGCGGGACAGCGAAACCGAGAAGAAACACACGGAATTCGTCGAGCGGATGATGACGCGGAAATACACGGAGCGGCAAGTTCGCAGACTTGTCGAATGGTACATGAGAGCTAAGCAAGCGGGGTAACCACCCCGGCCCTATGATTGAGAGACCATGAACCTCATTGATCGACGGCTAAACCCAGGCGGCAAGAGTCTCGCCAACAGGCAACGCTTTCTCCGGCGCGCGAAAGCACTGGTCAAGCAGGCTGTGCAAAACGGGGCGAGAGAGCGCAGCATCAAGGATTTCGATCAAGGCGGCGAGGTCAACATTCCAATCGACACGTTGCGGGAACCTCGCTTGCACCGCTCATCGCAGGGCGGAATGCGCGAGGGCCTTCTACCCGGCAATAAAAAATATGTCCGTGGCGATACGATCCCCAAGGAAAAATCGAGCCGCGGAGCCGGCGGATCGGAAGGCGATGCCGATGGCACGGGCGAGGACGATTTCCGTTTCTTGCTCTCGCGGGACGAATATATCGACCTCTTCTTCGAGGATCTCGAGCTTCCCGACCTCGCGAAAAAGACGCTGGCCAGCACCGAAAGTTTCAGCCTTCACCGCGCCGGCTATTCCGTCTCGGGAACTCCGGCCAATCTTTCGCTCACCCGCACGATGCGCAACAGCCTGTCCCGGCGGATTGCCTTGCGGCGCCCGAAATCGGCGGACATTCAGGCCCTCGAAGCCGAAATCTCGGCGCTCGAGGAAACCGGAAACGGGGAAGGCCGGCTCGAGGAATTGCGCGACAAGCACAAGCTGCTCGTCACCAGGAGCAAACGGGTTCCGTTCATCGACCCCATCGATATCCGCTACCGCCGTTTCGACGCCGTCCCGCGGCCGGTGGCCCAGGCTGTCATGTTCTGCTTGATGGATACGTCGGCCTCGATGACCGAACATATGAAGGATGTCGCGAAGCGCTTTTTCGCGCTTCTCTATATTTTCCTCAAGCGGCGATACCGCCATGTCGAAATCGTCTTCATCCGCCATACGCACGAGGCGCAAGAGGTCGACGAAGACACGTTCTTCAATTCCGTCGAAACCGGTGGCACGGTCGTGTCCAGCGCTCTCGAGGAGATGATCAAGGTCGTGCGCCAACGGTTTCCGCGCGAGGATTGGAACATTTACGCGGCCCAAGCCTCCGACGGCGACAATAGCTCCCGCGATTCGGATAAGACCATGGCCCTGTTGCGCACCGGCGTGCTGCCGCTCTGCCAATATTTCGCCTATCTCGAATGCGGCCCGGAAAACGACAGCCATTCGACAGGCTTTCTCTCGCGGCCGACGGAACTCTGGCGCACCTACGAAACCGTGCGCGACGCCGGTCCTCATTTCGCCATGCGGCGGGTCAACCATCGCAATGAAATTTACCCGGTCTTTCGCGAACTCTTCGAACGCAAAGGCCAAACGGCGAGGCATGGCGCGACATGACACGCTCGGAACCCCCTCCCCTCCTCTATGAAGGCGCGAATTGGGACTTCGCCATGGTTCAGCGCATCCACGATGCGATCGAGCCCATCGCACTCGGGGAATTTGGCCTCGACGTCTACCCCAACCAGATCGAAATCATCACCACCGAACAGATGCTCGATGCCTATTCGTCGGTGGGGATGCCGCTGTTTTACAAGCACTGGTCCTTCGGAAAGCATTTCGCCCATCACGACGCATCCTACCGCAAAGGCATGCGCGGCCTTGCCTATGAGATCGTGATCAATTCAAATCCATGCATCAGCTACATCATGGAAGAGAATACCGCGACGATGCAGGCATTGGTGATCGCCCATGCGGCGTTCGGCCATAACCATTTCTTCAAGAACAATTATTTGTTCCGCCAATGGACCGATGCCGACGGAATTCTGCAATATCTCGACTTTGCGAAAGCCTTTATCAGTGATTGCGAACAGCGTCATGGGCATGCCGCCGTGGAGCGGCTGCTCGATGCCGCCCATAGTCTGATGAGCCATGGCGTTCATCGCTATCCCCGCAAGCGCAAACCTGATCTCTTGACCGAGGAAAAGCGCGAACGGGAGCGCAGGCTGCACGGCGAACAGGTCTTCAACGACCTCTGGCGCACGGTGCCGGGCAAGGAAAAGGTGAAGCGCGGCGCCGACGAAGAAGCCAAGCGCCGTTCCCTGCTCGAGCTTCCCCAGGAAAACATCCTCTACTTCATCGAAAAGACCGCGCCCCGCTTGCAGCCTTGGCAGCGCGAGATCATCCGCATCGTCCGCCTCATCGCGCAATATTTTTATCCGCAGTCGCAAACCAAGGTGATGAACGAAGGCTGCGCGACCTATTGCCACTACATGATCATGAACCGGCTCTACGAAACCGGCCAGATCAACGAGGGATCCTTCCTCGAATTTCTGACGTCGCACACCAATGTGGTGATGCAGCCCGCCTTCGATGACCGCCGCTATAGCGGCATCAATCCTTACGCGCTCGGCTTCGCCATGATGCAGGATCTCGAGCGGATCACGTTGAAGCCCACGGAGGAGGATCGCGAATGGTTCCCCGATATCGCGGGAACCGGCGATTCCTGGGGCGTTCTCAGGGATGTCTGGGCCAATTACCGCGACGAGAGTTTCATCTCGCAATTCCTCAGCCCGCATTTGATGCGGCGCTGGAAGCTATTCCATGTCGTGGACGAGGGCGAGCGCGCCAAGGAGATGAAGGTCGCGACGATCCATGACGAGCGGGGATACCGGCAACTCCGCCGCGCTTTCGCCCGCCAATACGACGTCGCCTTGATCGATCCCGACATTCAAGTCGTGGATGTCGATCTCGCAGGCGACCGCCGCCTCATTCTTCAGCACAGCATCCTAAATTCGATGCGCCTCGACGAACGCGAGACGCGCGAAGTGCTCCAGCATTTGGCCGATCTCTGGGGCTACGACGTCTATCTCCGCGAGGTCGATCCCGCCGGCTCCGTCGTGAAGGAACATGCCGCGAGTTCAAGGCCACTGATATTGGCGGGCGGGCGGTAAGAAACGAGCAGCGATTCTCATTGTGAGCCCAGAGCCGTTATGACCGTGGCAAGCACGGCTATGACGGCATAAGTCACCCTACCACGGGATTCGCCCATAGCGCTCCACAAGCGCCGCATACTCGTTCTTGCTCTCGAGCTGAGCGATGTTGTTGGTCGCGACCGCCGTGCTTCCCGAGCCCGAATGCATTTGGCGAATGACGAGGGGAACGGTCGAGGGGTGGCGCTGCACGGCGATCCGCGGGCCGCCGTTGCGGATGACATTGGCGATCCACGGGCGGCTTTGATGCGATGTCGCCAGCGTGACCGGCGCCGTCACTTCGACGAGATGGCAGCGGCTGAGCCCGCATTCCGCCAAACGCCCCAACCATTCGTTGTCGTAGTGCCACTTCGACCGGACATCGACATGACCCACGCGGTTCAACGTGCTGTACGGCATGATCCAGCCCGACGGCGTGGGGAAATCGTTGATCCGGATGATCTGATCGTTTTCGTCCACCTCGAGCTGGGTCGACGACACGAAATCATATTGCGTGAGCGCGGCGAAGACCCAGGTTAGGTAATTTGGTTGCCAACGATCATCGTCTTCCAGGAACGTCACGAAATGAAATTCCGGCCCGACCATCTTCAACGCCGCGTTCAAGGCGAGAATTTGCGAACGGCCTTCGCTGTGCGCGATCACCGTGTCCGCGCGCGACGATAGGCTCGCGGGAACATCGGCACCGGCGTCGACACCGACGACGAAGGTGATTTTAACCGTTTGCTCACAAACTTGCGCCAGCGCGCTGCGCATGGCCCGTTCGACGAACAGTTCGCCGTCATCCGTGCCGCCAATCCGCTGCAAACGGGTCGGCGTCACCACGGCGATGCGCAGTTCGGGGGTCGAGGATGTCTTGGAATCAGCAGTCATCGAGGCTCCTTATCGCGAAATCGTCCTCCGGGAGAAACATCACCCTGGGAACACCCGCACCCCATTTGATCGACAGACTTGGCCGGCGCCGGGTGCCCGGCCACGCCAAAGCATTCCCCTGGAATGATTGATGCCGTTCATCTTCGGCCGGCAAGCTTGCGCGAAAATGACGGAGCCCAGCGGAGCCATCGCGTTCCGCAAGCGGTCCCCGCCCGCGCTGGCTCTCGCCTTGCATATCCTCTCACCAGACTTGGGTTTTTACCTCGCGGAGATCGCGCTAATACCAACGCGCGTTGAATGAGACTCGTGGGCTTTTCAAAATTAATTTTGTCTGAATCAATGTGGCGGATCGAGAGGGATTCGCCATGACGGTTGCGCTTGCTTTACGCGGTGATTTTGA
>Ga0187852_1000641_pt1 | contig 37345 bp, 31 predicted proteins | sample June2016WEW_6_40_FD_134511 | JGI IMG/M metagenome (GOLD analysis project Ga0187852, IMG submission 134511) | Peatland microbial communities from SPRUCE experiment site at the Marcell Experimental Forest, Minnesota, USA - June2016WEW_6_40 | ecosystem: Environmental > Terrestrial > Soil > Wetlands...
CGTCGCCGGCGCGCAAAGGAAGAGCGGCAATACAGAGCATTGCCAGAAGCGCTATGACTTGTGTTCGCGATCTGCTCATGGATTCACCCCTAACCGATAGTTCGTCCCGATTATATCACCCTCGCCTCGCAAGTTCACCGCTTTTGCTTGCGCGTCAGTATTCCAATTGCGGCCGAAACCCGCGCCCACTTGATCGCCACATGGCACAAGGGAAATCGTCTCCACCTGTGCTTGACACACAACACCCTTTCGCCACTCAGCCATTAGGATGCAAGTTGGGACTGAAAGTTGCATGGGCGGGGAAAGATATTCCGAGGAACTGAACGCTCGATGCTTTCAAATAACTGTACCAGAGGCCACTCCGACCCGGGGCGCCGTCCAGGACCAAACTTCGGGCCATCGGCAAGCCCGCCAGGAACCGGTGCTTAACCCAAGGATGGAAAATCTGTTTCACGCGAAGTCGCAAAGGACGCCAAGGTTGCAAATAAGACCTGGACCTCGGCCTTGCGGTCCCTTGCGCTTGGCGCCTTCGCGTGAGCCGTTGTTGGATCGCCGCGCGGCCGAATGCGCGCCCTGGGCCGAGGGGCAGCGGCACCGCGAGTGGGCGAACCAACACTTAAACTAATACTTTATGTATGGCAGGATTTACGCAGATCAGGCTGCGCAAAAACCCTTCTGGCGTGTTATTCCGAGAAGCCCTGCGACGAGGAATCTCGCACTGCCGTGAGAACACACCAGAGCGCGATTCCTCGCGGAGTACACCCTAAGCGGCAGAGCGAGATTCTTCGCTCCGCTCAGAATGACAAGCAAAGGGCTCAGGATGACAGCGAAGGGCTCAGAATAACAAGGAGACAGTTTTTTGCGCAGCTTCTGGTCGCTAATACCCTGACTACGACTTCGGCGTCGACTAGATCGGATCTTTCACCCCGCGTAGTGTCCGGTGATCACTGGGCTCGAGATCGAGCACCACGACCGAGTTCGTTCCCTGCTTAAGCCAGGTGGCCGGTAAAAACAGGCTTTGCTGCGGCCCAATCTTCCAGTAGCGGCCCAGGTTGTGCCCGTTCACCCACACATAACCCTTTTCCCAGCCTTGCATGTCAAGGAACGTGTCGCCCAACGATGAGAGTTGAAACTGTCCCCGGAAGAAAGCGGGCACTTTCGGATTTGACGATGAGAAGTTTAACCGCGAAAGGTCCGTCATCGGCAGCGGATAATTCTCCCAACCCGTAAAGGTAGACCCAGCCAGAGTGACGTGCCCGAGGATTCCCTTCCGGTCGTCTACCAGCCGCGGACCGAAATTGACGCGGCCCATGTTCTCCACCAGAATATCCAGAGGCACGCCCCCTTCGAGATCCACTTCGAGCGAGTGCTGCTTCAGGCGGCGATCCAGCACCCCGAGCCGTCGAGCGCCTTGGGAGACGACCGCATAATCTCTTACATCCGTTAGTTCAAGTAGTCCTTTAATTGCTTTGCTGACCCCGACCCGGTAAAGAACGAATCCGTAGTTCTGACCCAGTGCCTCCATCGGAAGCGGATGGTCCGAAGTAACCGCCTTCCCCAGCAGGCCGTCCAGAACAGCCGCTTCTTTCAATTCCAGGTGCGGAATTTCAATCATGGGCAAGGGAGCGGGCAGGTCGGGCAAACGCGTTCCCGCAGGCGAGTGTTTCGCGACCACATCGCGAATCAGGGAGAACTTCCGCGTGGGCCGCCCCGCCTCGTCGATCGGCGCGTCGTAGTCGTAGCTCGAAATGTCCGGCTGGTAGCTTCCGTCAAAGTTCGCGCCGCTCATGAAACCCCAGCTTGTGCCGCCGTGAGCCATGTAGAGGTTGACGGAAATTCCCCGCGACAGCATCCACTCAACACCCTGCGCCGCTTCCTCAGGGGTGGTCACATGATGCTCTTCACCCCAGTGGTCAAACCAGCCGTCCCAATATTCGCCGCACATGCGCGGCACACCTTGCCGGGACTTAGCGAACCGGGCGAACTCTTTTTCCTGTTCGCCCTGCCCGAAATTGATGGCGGCCGGCGAGTCCGGCATCGACCCCCCATCAAGCTCTGCTTTGCTGGACCCGTCCGAGGTGTACAGGGTTACGTCGAAACCGGCGTCGCGTATGGCGTTTCGAATGGCCTTCACGTAATCGTGGTCGTGGCCGAAAGACCCGTACTCGTTCTCGACCTGCGCCATGATGATGGGTCCGCCGCGCGTAATCTGAAAAGGCGCGAGATGCTCTCCCACGGTGTGCAAATATTTTCCCGCAGCCTCGAGGAAACGCGGATCAGTGGTGCGAACCTTGAGACCAGCTGTTGCCAAAAGCCAGGGCGGAAGGCCGCCAAAATCCCATTCCGAACAGATATAAGGTCCGGGGCGCAGCAATACCCACAGCCCCTCCTCTTGGGCCATACGAATGTAGGCGGCCACATCGAGATTGCCCGCAAAATCGAATTTGCCCCGCTCTGGTTCGTGCAAGTCCCAGAAGACGTAGGTGCAGAGCGTGTTGAGCCCCAAGGCTCGCATTTTGCGCATGCGGTCCCGCCAGTAGGGCCGCGGTACTCGAGGATAGTGCATGGAGCCCGAGATGATGACGAACGGCTTTCCGTCCAACCGGAAATGGTCGCCCTGGTATCCGAAAGTGTGTGTGCCGGCCGGGCCGGCGGCGCCGCCCACGGCGGATGGGGCGCCATCCTTCGCATTCAACACGCTTCGCGTGAGATTCCATAAAGCTGCGGCGCCTGACGCACCGATGAACCGCCGACGGCCAACTGACTTCGCGAGCTGATTCTTCTCGGACATGGGATTATCTCCTGAAAGCGGCACGGTGCTGTAGTGAAACTGAAACACAATGAGTGGCGGGCAAAATTGCGAGGCCTGCGGATAGAGCAATGTCGACGCGTCGACATCTACATCTGTTACTGGAGCCCTGCAATCTCTTCAAGACTCCGGACGACTGCCGCGTCCGTGAGGGGGGAGATCCCAAATTTGAAATTCCCTTTCTCGTTCCTGAACCTGGCGAACCACGCTTCCTGGTCCAGTCGATGCTTTCCCTCCAGGCGCTTCCCCTGCGAACCGAAAACAACGTTCTTCCCCCGTTCGCGTCCGGTCTTGTCCACTACAAACCACGCGCTCAGGAAGTACCGATATCTCGGCTTTGCCTTCTCGCCGGCGATTAGCCAGGCGCGCGCTCCCATCGGTATACTGACGTTCTTCTGCCGGAAAACTTCTAGGAGCTTCTCAGGCCATCCTCGTTCTTAAACCTTGTGGTACACAACCCAATCACTCGCTGCGTGCCTAGGGCGCATGCCAAGTCCTAAAAGTCATTACGATTTTCATAACTTAAAGCAATACATCAGATATATCCACTAACCATCTGATAATAATCCTACAAGTGTAGTTGAAATTGAGTCCGACATTCTCTCGGTCACAACTCAAGTTCTTTCCTGACCTGCTCCCAAGGCGTGCCAGGCTTACCGTTGTTGCGTGCGATCGCTTCGTTAAGATCGCGCAGGTCTTCAAGGTCTTCCACCCGTTTGCGTAGGCGAATGACTTCTGCACTCAGTCGGCGCAGCGTGACCTTCCGGGACTTTGTCGCTGGCTCGATTTTACCCATATGCATCCCGCCTGTGTTTGACAGCATACACAAAAATAGTCGAACCTTCCAATTGAAACAAGATACGATAAGCTCCCACCCGCAAGCGATACTTCTTTTCCTGAGCTGACAGTTTCTTCACATTTCCAGTCAGGTCATCCTCGAGCAACTCAAGCCGATGCCCGATGCTCCGACGCAATGCTTTGGGCAGGGCTCTTAACTGCTCTCTTGCTTCATCACCGATCACCAGTTCGTAGCGCATACCGCGGCCAAAACACCACGCCGTCCGTTACGCCGAAGGGCGGCCAGAAGGGCCGCCCCTACGGGGTCAGTCTGAAAACCTGACACCTGAAACCCGGCACCTGACACCTGCTCTTACGCGGTTGAATACGCACCCTTCTCCTGCCTCCTCACAGCAGCCTGCGCTGCCGCCAAGCGCGCGATGGGCACGCGGTAAGGCGAGCAGCTCACGTAGTTCAACCCCGCCTCGGCGCAGACCTCGATCGACGCCGGGTCGCCGCCGTGCTCACCGCAGATGCCGACTTTCAAATTGTTGCGAGTTGCCCGCCCTTCCGCAGTAGCAAGTTTCAGCAACCTGCCCACGCGCTTCGGATCGAGCACCGCAAACGGGTCCGCCGGCCAGATCTTCTGCTTCACATAAGCGGCGATGATCTTGCCGCAATCGTCGCGCGAGAGCCCGAATGTCGTCTGGGTCAGATCGTTCGTCCCGAAGCTGAAGAACTCAGCCTGCTGGGCGATCTCTCCGGCCGAGAGAGCCGCGGCGGGCAACTCGATCATGGTGCCCACCAGGTAATCAACCTTGACTCCCTTCTTGCCAAAGACCTCGCCCGCCACGCGGTCCACGATCTCCTTTTGCAGTTCGAGCTCCTTCACATCGCCAACCAACGGAATCATAACTTCAGGTTTTGCTTCAATTCCCTTCTTCTTACAATCGCAAGCCGCCTCGAAGATGGCCCGCGCCTGCATTTCGGTGATCTCGGGGTACATGATTCCCAGCCGACAGCCGCGCAGGCCGAGCATTGGATTAAATTCATGTAAAGATTCAACTACTTCCAGTAACTTCTTGGCTTGATTTAGCTTAGCACCTTTCTTCTTTAACGCCTCGAGCGTGGCGATTTCGACCATCAGCTCTTCCCTTTTGGGCAGGAATTCGTGCAGGGGCGGGTCCAAGGTGCGGATGGTTACGGGCAGCCCGGCCATGGCCTTGAACAAGCCGAAGAAATCTTTGCGTTGCATGGGAAGCAGTTTGGCCAGGGCGGCGCGGCGTTCCTTGGCATAACCCGCGGCCTCTTTGGGATCCGCCGTTTCCTTGCACGCCATAATCATGCGCTGCACGTGAGGCAGGCGCTCCTGGGCGAAGAACATGTGCTCGGTGCGGCAAAGCCCGATGCCCTCGGCGCCGAAGTTGACGGCGGCCAGCGCGTCGCGTGGGATGTCGGCGTTAGCGCGCACACCGAGTTCCCTTGCTTCATCGGCCCACGTCATGAACTCCGCGAATGCTCCGCTCTTCGGGTCCGGCGGTACAAGGTTGGTCTTGCCTTCGATCACCCGCCCTGTCGAACCGTCGAGCGAAATCCAGTCGCCTTCCTTGATGACCGTGCCGCCGATCTTGAGCTGTTTGCTCTTCTCGTCGACTTCCGCAGCCCCGCAGCCCGCCACACAGGGCTTACCCATGCCGCGCGTTACCACGGCGGCGTGCGAAGTCATGCCACCACGGGAGGTGAGGATGCCCACCGCGACTTCCATGCCGTGGATATCGTCCGGGACGGTCTCGCCACGCACCAGGATCACCGGTTGTGTCTTGCCTGCCACCACCGCCTCGTCAGCAGTGAACACGACGTGCCCTACTGCGGCGCCGGGTGACGCCGGCAAGCCCGTGGCCAGCACTTTCAAGGGCTTGGATTCGTCGAGCACTGGGTGCAGCAACTGGTTGAGTTGATCGGGTTCCACCCGCATCAGCGCCTCTTTCTTGGTGAGCAGGCCTTCGTGCTCCATCTCAACCGCAATCCGCACCGCCGCAGGCCCCGTGCGCTTCCCGTTGCGGGTCTGAAGCATGTAGAGCTTTCCGTCCTGAATCGTGAACTCGAAGTCCTGAACGTCCTTGTAGTGCTGCTCGAGCTTGGTGGTGAATTCGCGGAGTTGGTGGTAAACATCCGGCATGATCTGCTCGAGTTCCTTGATGGGTATGGGGGTGCGGACTCCTGAGACCACGTCCTCGCCCTGGGCATTCATCAGGAATTCGCCATAAAATTCCTTGGCGCCGGTGGCCGGATTGCGAGTGAATCCGACGCCGGTCCCCGAGGTGTCGCCCATGTTGCCGAACACCATGGTCTGCACATTGACGGCGGTCCCGAGGTCGTCAGAAATCTTGTTCAAACGCCGGTAAGTCTTGGCGCGGGGATTGTACCAGGAGCGGAACACGGCCTCGATGGACATGTTGAGCTGCACTTGCGGGTCCTGGGGGAAGTCCTTGCCGGCTTCTTTGCGCACCACTTTCTTGTAATCTGCGATCACCTGCTTCAGATCGTCAGCGGTAAGCGCCGTGTCGAGCTTCACCTTCTTTTTCTTCTTCTGGCCGTCGAAGACATGCTCGAACTTCTCTTTGGGGATTTCCATCACCACGTTGCCGAACATCTGGATGAACCGGCGGTAGCTGTCATAGGCGAAGCGAGGGTTGCTGGTTTTCTCGGCGATCACTTCCGCCACTTGATCGTTCATTCCCAGGTTGAGGATCGTATCCATCATCCCGGGCATCGAAAACTTGGCGCCGGAACGCACCGACACCAGAAGCGGATTCTTCTTTTCGCCGAGTTTCTGTCCCAGCAGGCTCTCGAGTCTGGCCAGCGCTTCATCTTTCTGGGTCAGGATGTCGCCGGGAGTCTTGTTCCCGTTCTGGAAATAGAGGCGACAGCCCGAAGTGGCAATTGTGAAGCCGGGAGGAACAGGCAGCCCCGCGTTGGTCATTTCCGCCAGGCCGGCTCCCTTGCCGCCCAGGACGTCTTTCATGGCGCCGTTGCCGTCCGCCTTCCCGTCCCCGAAGAAATATACGTATTTTTCCATGAGCACTACTCCTTTGAGTTTTCAGTTTTCAGTTCTTAGTTCTCAGTTATCAGTCCTTAACTCTCAGCCTTCGGCTCCCGACTATCAGCATTCAGATATAAGCCAACTTAAGGTTGATCGAGAGCCCTAAGCGTCTACGCCGCGGCTGAGCGACCCAAGATTCTGGCGCATTTGCTGGGATTTTGCAATGGACAAGAAGCATCGCAAGGCGATGAATTAGCGGAAAGCATCAACCTCGAGGCCGCTGCCTTCTATTATGCTCTTGAGCGTTCCTCGTGGAATGGGTTTGCTTCCGTGGACGGCGACGATTACTTGCCGCCCGTTCGAATGGCGCCATTTCTGATGACTGCCCTTTTGACTGGTCAGAACGAACCCGTTTCGCTTGAGCACGCGGATGACATCCCGGGCAATGAGGACGGGAAAGTGGGGACTCACGGCAGCGACACTTCGAGCAGTTTCGCGCCCTCGGGCGGTTTGATTTCGGAAGGTTCGAACCACAGTTCGAGCGCTTCCTTGGCGTTTCGTACCGCTTCCTCCTCCGTATCGCCCGCGGAAGCGCAGCCCGGCAGTTCCGGAAACACTGCTGACCACCTCTTAGTCTCGGGGTCGAACTCGACTAGCAATCGTAATTTCATAACTACTCCCTCATCCCACTGATCAACATGCCACAAAAGGCCAGCCGCGTACAAGCGAATCGTTGGAGGAGCAGGGTCAGTTCGATGTCGAAGCGGCAGGTAGGGAGTCTCGGTGAGAACTCCATTTGTGTGTCATTCCGAGGAGTTTCCATGGGCTTTTGGCCCACCCGAGGCAATGCAAATCAACGCTGTCATCCCCGCGAAAGCGGGGACCCATTGTCAGTCCAATGGATTCCCGCTTATGCGGGAATGACGTGACTTTCGGGGGAGTCGAAGGCGACGAGGAATCTCGCAGTGCCTTGAAATGCTCAGAGCGGGGTCCTTCGCTGCGCTCAGAGCTTGTGATTTTTTTGGTTTTTTGACCCTTTAAGGGCACTTAACTCCTTTGTTATCAGCGCCACTTTTCGGTCATATTCAAAAAAGTCACACTCTCTCAGGATGACAGCGAAGGGCTCGGAATGACAGGCGCCAGGAGGTTTTCACACCAACTGTAGCGCCATATTGCGAGCGTAGCGCCGACCTTCAGGTCGGCAGTTTGTTGCTTTCCCATGGTGCTGACCTGAAGGTCAGCGCTACGGCGGTCCACCTAGCGTTTCGCTTCGTCTGGTTGTGATGTCGGCGCGTCGACATTGGCCTTCTCAATCTGGGACAGGTCCGCATCTTCGGTGAAAAGCCGATCCAGGGCAATCAATAACTGCAGCCGGTTTCTGCGCACCTCGGGGTCATCGGCCATCACCAGCACCTTGTCGAAAAAGAGGTCCACGGGCGCGCGGAGCGAGGCAATGCATTCAAGTGCAGCGTGAATGTCGCCCGCCGTGCGCTTCTCGGCCGCCTCCTCATGAACGCGCTCGTAGGCGGCGTACAGGTCCTGCTCCGGCCCTGCCTCAAGGCGCTCCGCGTCGAACGCCCGGCCTTCGAAATCTGACGGCTGGGCGGACTTGCTCAGAATGTTGCGAATACGTTTGGCGGATTGCGAAAGGCTGAGGAAATCATCGCTCGAACGGATGCGCTCGATCGCCTTGGCTCGCACCAGGACCTGGGCGGGCTCGAGCCCAGACTGACGTGCGCCCATGGCGGCGCGAATCGTGTCGTAGCGCAAGCCAACCACCGTCTCGAGATGGAAGGTCAGGCGTTCGCGCATGAATTTGCGAACCGCCTCGGCGACTTCAGTGGACTCAAAAATCAGCTTTTCACGCAGCGCAGCTAATTCAAGTACTATTTCTGAATCCATATCTATAGAAGCTGATATATCAAGTAATACTTTAATAACTCCGTTGGCTTGCCGGCGGATCGCAAAAGGGTCGCTCGAGCCGGTGGGTCCGTTGCCGACGGCGAATCCGGCCACGACCGCATCGAGTTTGTCGGCCAGCGATACCAGCGCCCCAACCGCGGTCCGTAGGCACTTGTCTTCCACTCCCTGCGGCAGGTAGTGGTCGTAAATGGCCGTCGCTACGCCTTCAAGTTCTCCTTGAGCTTTTGCGTAGAGCCCGCCCACCACGCCTTGCAGTTCCGCAAACTCCTGCACCATCTGGGTGGTCAGGTCGCATTTCGAGAGTTCGACCGCCCGCAGCACCTGCTCGCGCTGCCCTGCTTCAAGAATCCCTTGAGCTTCGAGTTTTTCCGAGAGACGCGCGGCGATGGCGTGCATGCGCCGGACCTTGTCGGCATAACTGCCCAGCTCCGCCTGATAGGTGACCTTCTCGAGGCGCGCCATTCGGTCGCGCAGGGGCATGCGCTGGTCCGCATCCCAGAAAAACACGGCGTCGCTGAAGCGCGCCTGGAGAACCCGTTCGTGCCCTTGGCGAATCAGGCCGCGCTCGTCGGAATCGACGTTGAGGACGGCGAGGAAGTAAGGTTCAAGTATCCCTTGAGGGTTTTCCACGGCAAAGTATTTCTGGTGGTCGCGCATCACGGTGATCAGAATCTCGCGCGGCAGCTGGAGAAAGCGCCCGTCAAAGCCACCTCGGATCGCCGAAGGCCATTCTGTGGAGTTGACCAGCCATTCTTCAAGGTCTGAGTCTTCAACCAGAACCAGGGAATCTTCAAGTAACGCGTTAGTTCTTGTGCGAAGCGTCTGGCGGCGCTGCTCCGGGTCGATTTCCACAAACGCTCGCCGTAGCTGGTCGCCGTAATCGTTGAAACTCGTCATGGTGATGGGGCCCTTGCTGTATACGCGGTGGCCGAAGGTGAAATCGCCGGAGCGAACGCCGAGGACTTCGAAGTTCACTGCTTCGGCCTGCTTCCCTTCTCCAAGGATTGCCAGCACCCACCGAATGGGCCGCACGAACCGCGGGCCGGCTTTCTCGAGCCAATACATGCTCTTGGGAAACCCCAGGCGCAGGATGGCGGCCGGCAGTATTTCCGTCAGGACTGCCGAGGCAGCTCGCCCCTGGGTGGTTTTCCGAAGCGCCAGGTATTCGCCTTTTGGGGTAGTGGTGCGGGCCAAATCCTCGAGATGGGCCGAATTCTTCTGGGCAAAGCTCACGGCTGCCCGCGTATACTTGCCCTCCGCATTGACGGCAACCTTGACAGGCGGACCGAGTATTTCTTCGACCCTGTCCGGCTGTCGTGTCAGTACGGCGGGAAAACAGACGACGAGGCGGCGCGGCGTCGAGTATGTTTGCAGGGGCGGTTCGCGAACCGCCCCTACCTCCGGGCCAGGCAGTAATCGCGCCTCGCTGATGGCCTTTTGGACGAGCTCGCCCAAACCCCTTTCCGCATCGCGCAGGAAATGCGCCGGGATCTCCTCACAACCGATTTCAAGGAGCAACGGCAGCGCGTCCTGTTTTCCGGCTTCGACATTAGCTTCCCTCACGCCGTCACCTCCTGCGCCGCTTGGCGCTCGACGTAGATGGCGGCGACTGCGCAGGCCAGCTTGCGGACACGAGCGATCAGCGCCACGCGCTCAGTCACGCTGATGGCCCCCCGCGCATCGAGGATATTAAACAGGTGGGAGCACTTCAAAGTGAGGTCGTAGACCTTACGGAGCGGAAAATGATCGGGAGGGCCGAAGTTCGAAACTCGAAGTTCGAAATTCGAGCTGGGCTCTCCGACGACACCTAAAGTATTACTTGATGAACTAATTGTATCTGACTGCAGCACTTTACGATCACCTTTTGTGCTGTCGGCGATTTTAGGCTTTCGATGCTCCCCCAGCAGGCGTACGGCCTCGCCCTCGTAAAGGTCCAGGATCTTCCTCGAAGTCTCCGGATCGGCGGCCTCGAAATCGTAGACCGAAAACTCCAACTCCTCCGCCCGGCGCATGTCTCCGTAGGTGACGGAATCGTTCCAGCGGATGTGGTAAACGTCTTCGACGTTTTGCAGGAAGGCGGTGATGCGTTCGAGGCCATAGGTTAGTTCGACGCTGATGGGCTCGAGATCCAATCCGCCGGACTGCTGGAAGTAGGTGAATTGGGAGATCTCGAGGCCGTCCAGCACCACTTGCCATCCGATGCCCCACGCGCCCAGGGTCGGCGCCTCCCAATTGTCCTCCTCGAAGCGAATGTCATGGTGGCGGACTTCGATTCCGATCGCCTCGAGGCTTTCGAGATACATGTCCTGGGCGTTTGCCGGCGGCGGTTTCAGGATGACCTGCATTTGAGTGTGCTTCAGCAGGCGATTGGGATTCTCTCCATAGCGGCCATCGGCGGGGCGGCGCGAAGGCTGTACGTAAGCCACACGCCAGGGCTGAGGCCCCAGGACGCGAAAGAACGTCTCGGGGCACATCGTGCCAGCGCCCACCTCGACATCGTAGGGCAGGGCCACCACACATCCCTGGCCGGCCCAGAATTGACCGAGACGGAAAATCATCTCCTGAAAGCTGAGCGGGGCTTTCTCTGAATTTAAAGTTTTACTTTGCATAATTGAAATTACAATACTTATATTAAATGGCTTAGATTATACTGTAACTCGTCGCAAGTTCCCCTCCTTGGTAAGGAGGGGTTAGGGGTGGTTGCGCGTTGCCGATGATGCCACCCACCACCCCTGCCCCTCCTCCCGCTGAGGAGGGGAGTCACTTTCATGGCAGTCGCTCATGCCTGTCCGCTGACGGGCACCCAGAAACCATGAAGTACCCGGGAGCGCGGGCATCCTGCCCGCAGAGTGCGTGCAATTGCGGCGCGAAAGGCGGGCAGGATGCCCGCGCTCCCGGATATCTTCAGAGCAGCGAAGGATCTCTGCAGTTGTTCGTAATTCGCCGCATCATAATAGACCGCCGGGATCCTTCGCTTCGGTCACTATGACGGGCGTCGATTTTTTCACAGGTTCTTACGCCATGCGCTACTCTCTGTCGGCCCTCCTGGCCTGAAAAACCGCCTACTGAGCACTGCCCGCTGAAAGCTGACGACTGACAGCTCTTTTCCCCTGACACCTGAAACCTGGCACCCGGCCCCTGCCCTACACCGCCTCTTCCATCATCGCACGCGTCACGAGTTTGCGCTCGGAATGAGTTTCGATGAGGTCCTCGAAGAAACGGCGTGCTTCGCGGCAGCCCGCCGGGGCTTTCTCCTCCGCGATCCAACGTTCGAGCGGCTTCTGGCAGCCCGCCCTCACGGCCGGCGCCACCGAAACTCGTTGGCCCGCTGTGCCGCTGCGGCAGGTGTCACAAACCAGGCCCTCCGACCCCGGCAAGTAGAATCCGCCGGTTTCGCCGAGGGCCCGCGCGCAGTTCTGGCAGCGATCGAAATCAGGCAAAAAGCCCGTGAGGCGAAGCAGCCAATAGTCAAAATAAAGCAGCGGCCGCGTGACTTCGCCGGAATGCTTCAGGCTGCGGAGCACGGCCAATAACAGGCGAAACAGCCGGTCGTTGGGCTCCCTCTCCGGAATCATGCGCTCCGCCACTTCCGCGAGGAATTGGGCAGCAAGCTGCACCCGGTAGTCCTTCTGCATATCGAAGAACGACTCGATCAATTCCGCGGAATTCATGCGCAGCAAGTCGCGGTGTTCGCGCTCGAAAATGAACACCCGAACGTGGCTTAGGGGTTCAAGCGCCGCGCCATAACGGCTCTTGGTGCGGCGGGCTCCGGTGGCCACGGCCCGCAGCCGGCCCATCTGGCGTGTAAAGAGCGAAGCAATCTTGTCCGCTTCCGCCAACCGGTAGGTTCTTAGAACAATGGCTTCCGTTTCACGCAGGGGCATGGCTATGTCGACGCGCCGACATGAGCGTTAAAGTTATCATATCCAGCGCGTAGTGGGCAACCCCGAGAAAACAGAAATTGGAAAATGGAAAATGGAAGATGGTGTCCTGTCCCCGGTAATTCGTGAAGTAAGTCGGGCGATACGACGGCGTCTCGCGAGCCCCGCTAGCGTGCCGACGATATTCTTATGCCCCAATAGGGGCGGTCTAACAAAGCCCAGGCCAGCGGCCCATAAGCGCTAACTTAACGTCGACACGACCTTCGGAGCCGCGCAGCGGCGGCAGATTGTGGCCCATGGCGAAAGCCATGGGATAAAGCATAAGCGTCGTGAGCAAGCCCCGGAGGGGCGGCAGATACTCCAGCACCACCTCTGTCGCCCCTTCCGGGGCTGTGATCATGGCCGTCGAACCATGTCCCACGGCTCAGAACCTGTGAAAAAATCGATGCCCGTCATCCTGAGCGAAGCGAAGGATCCCAGCAGTTTCCTATGGTTCAGCGATTTACGAACAACTACAGAGATCCTTCGCTGCGCTCAGGATGACACTTCCGGATTTCTTCACACCTTCTCACGCCGTGGGCTACTTCCTGCCGCCGCTCCGCGGCTTCCATAGGCCTCGCACCCTTAGGTTAACGCCTATGGGCCGTTGGCCTGGGCTTTGTTAGCTCGCCCCTTTGGGGCTCGAAGCACTTCCAACCAAGAATCAAATACGCCCAATCGCTGAAGGGCTGACACTCCCAGTTTCTATTTTCCCTTTTCCTGTTTCCATTTTCCGCGCCTCCGCCGTTTCTGTGGAAATATCCGAGGATTCTGTGGGAAAAGTATTATGTTAACTCGCAGCCTGGACCCGAAATATTATCAGACACACCTGTGGATAACTTCCGGCGCTTCCCTGCCCTTCTGAAGAGCGCTCCGAACCCCCGCGATGGCGCGGTCGCGATGGCAGCCGTCAGGGAGCGGGATCGTCAGAACGGAGGCAATGGATTTGCGCTTACGCCTTGGGGTGCGGCAGCGGAGTTGGCGCCTTGGAATTCCGCCAAGTCAAGACGGCGGCAGCTCTGCTGGCGCACTCCAGGTGAGCCACTCCCCTGCCCGGTAGTGTCCTAGTTTCGGCGTAGCGCTGGCCTTTAGGACAGCATCTGCCGACCTGAAGGTCGGCGCTACGATTTCACTGCTCCCTGCCCGATCGGGTTGAAGCCCATCACCAGCCTCTGTTATAGTTTTCGAATCAAAGGGGGACAACACAATGGCACCGCCAAAAATATTCAAGAACTACATTAATGGTGAGTGGGTACCAGCGGCCAGCGGACTCACATTCGACAACAACAATCCGGCCGACCGGCGCGAGCTGGTGGGAGTGTTTCAGCGGTCGAGCCGGCACGACGTGGCAGACGCCATCCAGGTGGCCAAGGACGCGTACAAGACCTGGCGGCTGACCCCGCCTCCCAAGCGCGGCGAGATTCTCTACCGTGCCGCGCGCCTGCTGGCCGAAAGGAAGGAAGAGTATGCCGAGCAGATGACTCGCGAAATGGGGAAAGTCCTCGAGGAGACCCGAGGCGACGTTCAGGAAGCCATCGACATGACGTATTACATGGCCGGGGAGGGCCGGCGGCTATTCGGGCAAACCACCACCTCCGAACTGCCAAACAAGTTCTGCATGTGGGTACGCAGCCCGATCGGAGTGTCTTCGCTCGTCACGCCCTGGAATTTCCCCATGGCCATCCCATCCTGGAAGATCATGCCGGCGCTTATTTGCGGCAACACGCTGGTGATCAAGCCCGCCACCGACACTCCGCTTTCGACCTATAACCTGGTTCAGACGCTCGTCGAGGCCGGGGTTCCCCGCGGGGTGGTGAACCTGGTCACGGGCAGCGGTTCTGAGGTCGGGACTGCCCTGCTTTCTAACGACGACGTGCGAGTGGTGTCGTTCACTGGCTCGAGCGAAGTGGGCCGCAAGGTGGCCGAGGCGTGTGCGGGCACCTTCAAGCACTCCTGCCTCGAGATGGGCGGCAAGAACATCATCATGGTGATGGAGGACGCGAACCTCGACCTGGCGGTGGACGGCGCGATTTGGGGCGGCTTCGGCACGACCGGACAACGCTGCACCGCTTCCAGCCGCATCGCCGTTCACAAGGACGTGTACGGGGAATTCGTCGAGAAGTTCGTGGCGCGCGCCCGCGCGCTGAAAGTCGGGAACGGGCTCGATCCTGCGGTCGAGATGGGGCCGCTCATCAACGAAAGCCAGCTCAACACGGTCGAGGAGTACGTACAAATCGGCAAGGATGAAGGGGCCAAGCTGCTATGCGGCGGCGAGCGGCTGACGGGCGGAGACTACGATTTCGGCTGTTTCTATACACCCACCATTTTCGGCGATTGCAGTCCGGAAATGCGAATTTCCCGCGAGGAGATTTTCGGCCCGGTGGTCTCGATCATTCCTTGTGCGAGCCTCGAGGCAGCCATTGAAATCGGCAACGGTGTCGTCTACGGGTTATCCTCGTCCATCTACACGCGCAACATTAACCGGGCCTTTCAGGCCATGCGGGACATGGAGACCGGCATCTTCTATGTCAACGCTCCCACCATCGGCGCCGAAACTCACTTGCCATTTGGCGGCACCAAGCAGACGGGCAACGGCCACCGCGAAGCAGCCACCGCGGCGCTGGATTTCTACTCCGAATGGAAAGCGGTCTACGTAGATTACAGCGACAGGCTGCAGCGGGCGCAGATCGATACTTAGAGGTGGAGCAAGGCAACAGGCTGGTGGGTAGTGGACTACTTTCAATTTTTCCACTGGAGTATGGCCGACCTTGTAGCACGATGGGAGACCGAAGCGCTAATCAGAGAAGGCGCGACCTGGATGAGCCTATGGATGAACTCGAGCGATGGGCGAATTTCTATCTCCTCACGTCGGCGGCAGCCGCAACCCTGATCGGACTGTTGTTTGTCATCATCACGCTCGGCGCTGAGCGAAGGGTGGAAGACGGCATCGCTAAGATTCGCGTGTACCTTACGCCCACTGTCGTCTATTTCGCTTCTGTATTGTTCCTTGCCGCGCTTCTGACCTTCCCGAACCATACTCGGCTCACGGCCATTCTTTGCATTTGCCTCGCGGGTGTCGTGGGCTTAGTTTACTCGGGGACCAGTTTAATTGGAGGGGGCGATAAGAAGAGTTTCGAGAAACGGCAGGACCTGATCGCTTATGCGATTGTTCCATTTGTGGCATACGGGCTCCTTGTAGTGGGCGCCGTCCTGCTACTCCACCACCCCCAACGCGGCCTCACCTTTGTGGCGGTCGGTATGCTGACGTTGCTTACGCTGGGTGTCCGCAACTCGTGGGCCATCGCCATCGACGTCTCCACCCGCCCTGGGCGGCGAAATTCAAAGTAGCCCACTACCCGCTGGTGCGCAAATGGGCAGGTGGCACAGGCAAGAGCACGGCTGCTACCGGTCAGGGCTGCGGTGAGGTTGGCGGAGGCGAACTCGGCTGGGAATTCGGCGTGGGGGCTTCGGCCGGGGCGTTCGGCGGCGCAGTGGCGGTTCCGGTGGCGCCGGCTTTCGCGACGCTGCTCGAATCAAGTTCCGGCGGCAATGGATGTGGGCCAAGTCCGAGTTTCATCAGAGATTTCGCCTCAGGGAGGCCAGTCACGGGGAAGCCGTTATCAGCCTGATAGCGGCGCATGGCCTCGCGCGTCTGATCGTCCCAGTGGCCGGAAGGCTCCGCACTCAAATAGCCCGACTTGACGAGCGCTTGCTGGATCTCCCCAATTCGTTCCGACTCCGGACGCATCGCGGCTCGCCGCCGGCGCGCCGCGGTTACGAGGGCGGCCTTCGAAGGCGGGCGATGCTTGGCCGAGCGTCGGGCAGAGCTGTGTTGACTGGAAGAGGCCGAGGTCTTATGCACGGGATTCTTGGAGACCGGCTGGGACTTCTGTGGGCTCGTCGGTGAGGCTTTCTGTTGCGCGGTAGTGTCGGCGCAAAGGGGAGTCGCTGATACGCAGACAAAGGTTGCTAGGAGCGCCCACGCCGCGAGTGATTTCTTCATCCAATAATTCAAACTCTGTTGCCTCGATTCTGGAATAGCGCGAGTTAGAGGTATCTCAAGTATGAGATTCCAAATCTCGAATGTGATCCAGGTGACATTCTACATCGCCGGCGCCCCAATCGTCCAGAAGTGCTGCATCGAGGTATCGTCCCATTCTTAACGCAGCGCCGACCTTTAGCGCCTGCCCTGAGCGGAGCGAAGGGTCGACAAATGCTGGCCTAAAGGTCAGCGCTACGAGCTAAACCAGAACGCAGCTCGAGGCGGGCCAATGCCCCTGCTACGGCAGCCGGTCTGCCAGGAACAAGGTGGTATAGGCGTGCGGGCCGCTGCCCCGAGCAATCAGTAAGAGCACATCACTCCCGGACTTGAAGGAGGATTGCAAGCGGTCAAAGTCCTCGGCTGAATTGACCGGGTGATGGTTAATGCTAAGGATGATATCGCCATGATGAACGCCGAGGTCCGCGGCAAATCCGCTGGTCTGGACGTTCATAACCAGCACACCTTGCTGCTTGTCGAGATGGAGTCTGTCCGTCAGGTCCTGCGCCTGGTCGTGAGTTAGACTCTTTACAGACAGGCCGAGAATCCCGGAGCTTTGCTCCTCCCGGGCTCCGGCGGGCTGGGCTGAGGGTGGAGCGTTCTCAAATTCAGCGACGATCTTACTGCGGTCGCCCACTTCCACCTCGGCGGTCAGCCGTTTACCATCGCGAAGGTACTCCATGTGGAGCTTCTTGCCGATTTCAGTTTCCGAGACGATCGACACCAATTGGTCAGCGGTTCTAATCGGCTTCCCATCGACGCTGACAATAACATCTCCGTACTTCAGGCCGGCGCGCTCGGCTGGACTGCCGGGCTCCACTACATTGATGACGATGCCGTGGTCCGTGCCGAAGCTCCTGAGCAACGCGGGATTGTTGGCGCTATAGAACTGAACACCGATGGCTCCCCGCCGCACGCTGCCGGAAGTGACCAGCGCGTTATAGACTTTTCGCGCCGTGTTGGAGGGAATGGCAAAGCCCACGCCGTCGTAAGTCCCGCGTTGGGTAGCGATCGCCGTATTGATCCCAATCACCTGCCCCGCCAGGTTGACCAGGGGTCCGCCGCTGTTGCCGGGATTGATCGCCGCATCGGTTTGAATAAAGCGCTTGAACTGGCCCTCCACTCCGCCCTCGATGTCACGACCTTTGGCGCTCACGATGCCGGCGGTGACGGTGGAGTCCAGGCCGAAGGGACTACCGATCGCCAGCACCCAGTCGCCCACCCGCATTGTGTCCGAATCGCCCAAAGAGGCGGCGGCGAGCGGTTGGTCCGCGGCGATCTTCACAATCGCGAGGTCGGTCTCCCTGTCGAAGCCCATAACCTTGGCTGGGTGCTTGGTGGCATCGTCTCCGCTCAGATAGACTATAATTTTGTCGACCAGCTTATCTTCCCCGCTCTGGCTGACCACGTGATAGTTTGTCAGGATGTAGCCGTTGGGATTCAAAATGACCCCGGAGCCCAGACTCTGCTGCCGAAAATCGCCTTGCGGAGCGCCGGGCGAGTCGAAAAACTTATCGAAGAAATCGCCGAAAGGAGAATCGTCGGGCGCATGAAAGCGGCGGCGGGACGCGCGCACCGTGCTTTCGGTATTAATGTTCACGACCGCAGGACCGAGTTGCTCCGCAACATGGGCAAAGGAATTAGACAGTTCTGCCGGTGAGGGAGCAGGCAGCAGTTTAGCATCCAATGCTGCTGGCGACGTTTTGGCGGCACGCACGCCGTGGGAAACCACCGTGCCGATCATGATTCCAATCCCCAGCGTCACCAGGATCACGAATGCCGGGAGGACCTTTCGTCCCTTTGTGCTCATTCCTCGCTCTCCTCTCAGTTGCTTCCTGGGCCCACAGCGGCCACATCGCCTAATTATAGCATTACCTGGACAGCCCCTACTTGCATTTGACGGAAATCATCGGCCTAAGGTAACGGCGTAACACCCATTTCATTGAATGGCAGTAACTCGATTCCCAGTGGCAGGGGTATCTTGCCCGTGACTGGAGTTACAAATTTCTGGCGAGGCTTTCTCGACCTGACTCCCTTATCGTGTCGCCTCGTCGTCGAGACAGATGTGCCCAGGTCGGCTGCTGAGCCCCAAAGGGGCGCTCTAACGAAGCCTAGGCCAACGGCCTGGGTCAGCAATGCCGGCCGTTGAGATTGGGTCAGCCCTGAAAGGGCGGAATAGGGTAGTCCCCAAGCCGCAATCTTTGTCCCAACGGTTCGTCCATCTCACCTTCGGCACCAAGCATCGCGAACCCGTGCGCCGGAGGTGTATTTCGCCCCTATAGGGCTTCGAGATCGAAGGCGCGACGGTGACCCAGGCCGTTGGCCTGGGCTGTGATAGATCGCCCCTTTGGGGCTTAAGACAGACAGAGATGCGGGCTTCGTGCCTCCACGTGGCCGAGAACGGCCATGCCGCAAACAAGGACGATGAAGGTGTAGAAACTCCAGGCACGGGCATTCCTTCGCTGCGCTGAAAATCACTCCCCTCCTCAGCGGGAGGAGGGGCAAGGGGTGGTGGGTAGTCTCGTCAGCGAACGGCAACCACCCCTGACCCCTCCTTGCCAAGGAGGGGAATCATTTAAGGACATATCATTTGATTACACTCGCCGGCGAGGTTAGAATTGGCGGTCGCGAGGTAACGGATGAGCGAACCGGAAAGACGGTTGTTGAGCGGGGACGAAGCTGTGGCTCTGGCGGCGCGCGACGGCGGCGTCACCTTGGGCACAGGTTATCCGGGCACTCCCTCGACGGAGATCCTGGAAGCCTTTTCACTGTTGGGAGGCCGTGCCCAATGGGCGCCCAATGAGAAAGTCGCCCTGGAAGTGGGGCTGGGGGTTGCGTTTACCAACTCGAGAGCCCTGGTCACCATGAAGCACGTTGGCCTGAACGTGGCTGCCGACCCGCTTTTCACGGCCGCCTACACCGGCGTCAGCGGGGCCCTGGTGGTGGTTTCGGCGGACGACCCCGGCATGGCGTCGAGCCAGAACGAACAGGATAGTCGCCGCTACGCTGTCGCTGCGGGCGTGCCGATGCTAGAGCCCGCGGACTCCCAGGAAGCTTATGACTTCACTTTGCTGGCCCTCGACGTTTCCGAGCGATGGGGCATTCCTGTGCTCCTCCGGCTCACCACCCGCGTATGTCACTCGAAGGCAGTGGTTCGCCCATCGGGAAAATCAGCGCCGCTCGACACCCCGGCCAAGTTCGTCCGCGACCTGAAAGGCCGGGTGATGATTCCATCCAATGCGCGGCCGGCCCATCGTCGCCTCCGGGAAAAGCTGGCACGCATTCTGGAGTGGAACGAGGCTGAGGGGCCGAACCGCGAGACGGACGGGGACCGCTCGTTGGGTATCATTACTTCTGGAATCGCGTTCATGCATGCTCGGGAAGCGGCGCCGGGGGCTGCGGTGCTGAAGCTCGGTATGACTTACCCTCTGCCCCTCGAGGCGATCCGCCGTTTTGTAACCCGCGTGTCGCGTTGCGTCGTGATCGAGGAAGGAGACCCGTACTTCGTGGAGGCGATTCGCGCCGCGGGCATCGCGGTCGAAGGCAAGGCGGAGGCTTATCGATTCGGCGAGCTGAACGTGGATCGCGTCCGGCGCATTCTGGCTGGCGACAATTCTCCGGAGTTGATTCCGCCACCCGGCAAGCCGCCGCAACTCTGCCAGGGCTGCCCGCATCGGTCCGTATTCACTGCGCTCCACAACCTCGACTGCATTGTCTCGAGCGACATCGGGTGTTACACGCTGGCCGTAATGCCCCCCTTCGAAGCCACAGATTCTTGCGTCTGCATGGGAGCGAGCATTGGCGTGGGCCTGGGCCTGCGGCACGCGCTGCCGCCCGGCGAGGCACGCCGGGTGGTCAGCACCATCGGCGACAGCACCTTCATTCACAGCGGAATTACCGGCTTGGTGGAAATGGTTTACAATCCGCCGTCCACCGGCCACGTCGTGATTATCCTCGACAACGGTACGACGGCGATGACAGGCATGCAGGAACATCCGGGAACCGGTCGAACCCTCGAGCATCATCCCACCGGCAAGGTCGTCATTGAGGATTTGGTGCGCGCGCTCGGCATTCCCAGCGTACACGTGACCGACCCGACGGCCAATCCTGCCGCCTTCGAGGAGCTCGTAGCTGCCAGCCTCTCAAGTGCAAAGCTCACTGTGATCGTGGCGCGGCGGAACTGTTTGCTCGCGGCAGGCAAAATCAAGGAATACGAGCGCGCGGCGGCAGCGGAGTGTGAAACGGCCGCCGACAGTCCGTAAGAGCACCGACCCAAGCGGGATGTCATTCCGAGCGGAGCGAGGAATCTCGCTCTGCGCTCAGGCCGCTCGAAGGCGTGAAGGAATTGGGAAGTGTCATCCTTAGCGAAGCGAAGGATCTTTGCAGTTGTTTGTAAACGGTTGAGGCGTCGGAAACTGCGGAGATCCTTCGCTTCGCTCAGGATGACAGCGACTTTCATCGCCTTGGGTGGACCGGCGGTCCATGTACACTCGGAATAAAGCAGGTCGACTAGAACTATGGTAACCAACATCGTATTTGCAGGCTTGGGTGGCGAAGGAGTCCTGAAAGCCTCGGACATCGTCGCTGAGGTGGCGTTCCACGCCGGACTGGAGGTGAAGAAGAGCGAAATCCACGGCATGAGCCAGCGTGGCGGCTCGGTGACCAGCGATGTCCGGTTTGGAGAGAAAGTCTACAGCCCCATGGTGCCTCCGGGAGAGGCCGACTATCTTGTGGTCCTCTCGCCCGATCAGGCGGAACCCAACCGCTGGAGATTGCGCGAAGGCGGCAGGCTGATTACGCCTGGCGATGTTGAGGTCAGCAGCTTGCGCGATAAGCGCAGCCTCAACGTCGCCCTCATTGGCTGCTTAAGCGTGTCCCTGCCCTTCCCTGAGGCGGCGTGGCAGGAAGCGATCCGGCGGAATCTGGCGGAAAAGCTGCATGCCGCCAATCTGCACGCATTGGCGGTGGGACGCGCGGCAGGAGGGATTTCGCAGGTTTAAGAATCGTGGTGTGGGCGTCCCGCCCGCAGTCGCGCGGGCATTCCTTCGCTGCGCTCAGGACAGGCTCTGCCCGCAGCAAGACGCGGGGGCGAGACGCCCCCGCGTCCGCGGGCGGGACGCCCGCGCTACAGCCGCGGCAGAATGAGCACGGCCAGAACAGCCGCCCGTACAATCCAATTATGCTCGAGAACTCTTCAAACCTTCATCCGGCCAGCGCACCGGATTACATGCCGGCAGCGCAAATGCGCGTCGTGCAATTGAACCGGCTCCGTGCCACTGTCACTCGAGCTTACGAGCGCGTCGAACTGTATCGCTGGCGGATGAACGAACGAAATGTGCGGCCAGAAAACATACGAACCCTCGAAGACTTGGCCAACCTTCCATTCACAGTAAAGGCGGATCTTCGCGACACTTACCCTTACGGCCTGTTTGCCAGTCCGATGGAAGAGATCGTCCGCCTGCACGCCTCGAGCGGAACCACGGGCAAGCCGATCGTGGTGGGCTACACGCAGCACGACGTAGGCGTCTGGACCGACGCCATGCTGCGCACCTTTCTCGCCTGTGGCCTCGGTCGCGGCGACATCATTCAGAACGCCTACGGCTATGGGCTGTTCACCGGAGGGCTGGGTGCGCATTACGGCGCCGAGGCGCTCGGGGCGACGGTGATTCCCATCTCCGGCGGCAATACCGACCGGCAGATCATGGTGATGAAAGATTTCAAGGTGACGGCCATCTGCTCGACCCCGTCCTACTTCCTCCACTTGCTCGACCGCGCCGCCCAGATGGAAGTGAATGTCGCCGAATTGCCGCTACGCGTGGGAGTCTTCGGCGCGGAGCCCTGGACGGACTCGCTGCGCCGCCACATCGAAGCCGCTGCCGGCATCGAGGCCTTCGATATTTACGGCTTGACGGAGATAACGGGTCCGGGCGTCGGAGTCGAGTGCCCTTGCCACGCGGGCTTGCACATCTTTGAAGACCACTTCTATCCGGAAATCATCGACCCGGAAACCGGCAGCCTCGCGGCGGAGGGAGAGGAAGGAGAATTGGTACTGACCACTCTCAGCAAGCAGGCCATGCCGATGATCCGCTATCGCACGCGCGACATCACGGCGCTCGTGCCCGGCCCGTGCCCATGCGGCCGGACTCTGCGCCGCATCCGTCGCATCAGCCGGCGCAGCGATGATATGTTCATCATTCGCGGCGTCAATGTGTTCCCCTCCCAGGTGGAGTCGGCGCTTCTCGCGGTCGAGGGCATGCTGCCGCATTACCAGATTCTCCTGACGCGCGAGGGCGGGCTCGACCAGTTGGAGGTCGAGGTGGAAGTCACGCCGACGGTGGCGAGCGACCGCGTGGCCGCGCTCGAGAACCTGCACAACAAGCTCGCCCAGTCGTTGAGCCAGACCTTGGGACTGCGGGTCAAGGTGCGTCTCGTGGCACCGCAGACCCTCAAGCGCAGCGAGGGCAAGGCGCAACGGGTCATCGACCGGCGGAATGTGTAGCGGCAGGTCTCTTTTGCCAGATCGGGCCGCCGAGCTGTCATTCTGAGCGAAGCGAAGAATCCCGGCAGTTTCTTTTCGACCGTACAACTGCGGAGATTCTTCGCTGCGCTCAGAATGACAGTCAGTTCGGGAGTGTCTATGAAGATTCATCAACTCTCGCTCTTCCTCGAAAACAAGCCGGGGCAGTTAACGGAGCCTTGTCGCCTCCTGGCCCAAGCCGGCATCAACATACGCACCCTGACTTTGGCCGACACGGAGGAATTCGGCATCCTGCGCCTCATCGTCTCGGATTGGCAGAAGGGCGCCCGGCTTCTTGAAGAGTCCGGGTATGTGGTTAACGTCACCGAGGTGGTTGCCGTCGAGGTGCCCGACCGGCCCGGCGGTCTGGCTGAATTGTTGGCCGTTTTCGACAAGACCGAGATTAACATCGAATATATGTACGCGTTCACGTTTGGCCGCGGCGATACGGCGGTCCTGATCTTCCGCTTCGATAAACCGGACGCGGCCATCGAACGACTGCAACTTGCCGGCAATATTGTAGTGGGCAGCACGGAAGTTTATGAACGCATAAGGACGTAGGGGCAACCCTTGTGGTTGCCCAGTGCGGCCACAAGGGCCGCGCCGGAAACGAAACGTCAACCCTCGCCCCCTTGGGGGAGAGGGTGGCCCGCGACGGCGTTTTCGTCAGCCGGAGCGAGCCGGGTGAGGGGGTCGCAAGTCTGGAAATCCAACATGAGCATCGGCAAAACCATTTCCGCACAGATGCAACACTCTTCCTGGATCCGGCGCATGTTCGAAATCGGCGACCGGATGAAACGGGAGCGCGGCGAGGAAAACGTCTTCGATTTTACCCTGGGAAATCCTGCCGGCGAGCCGCCGCAGGAAGTGATTTCGGCTCTGCGGCGCGTGGTGGAGCAGAATCGCCCGCGCAGCCATGCCTACATGCCGAATGCAGGCTACCCCTCGGTACGGGCCGTGATTGCGGAGCAGCTTTCCAGGCGCACCGGACTGCCATACACGGCAGACCACATCCTGATGACAGTTGGCTCATCCGGCGCCATCAACGTGGTGCTCAAATCCCTGCTCGACCCCGGCGACGAGGTCATCATCCTGGTTCCCTTCTTCCCGGAGTACCAGTTTTACATTGAGAACCATGCCGGGCGGATGGTTCTGGTCGAAACCGACAACGAGTTTCGACCCGACCTTGAACGCATCCAGGCAGCCATCACCGCGCGCACCAAAGCGATCATCCTCAACTCACCGAACAATCCGACCGGCGTCGTGTACTCCGCTGAATTCGTGCGCGATCTCGAAACGCTGATTTCGAGCCTCGACCACTCGGTTACCGTGATCGCTGACGACACGTATAGGTCACTCACCTTTGACGGGCTGAGGTTGCCCGAGATTCCCGCCCTGGTTCGCCGCACGGTGGTGACCTACTCATGGTCCAAAGCACTGGCGATCCCGGGAGAGCGGATCGGGTATCTCGCTCTCTCGCCCCGCCTGCCGGAAGTTGACGCGCTTCGCGACGCCTGCACTTTCGCGAATCGCACATTAGGCTTCATCAACGCGCCCGCCATCTGGCAGCAGGTGATGATGGAAGTTGCGGATTTCAAGATCGACCCCGGCTCGTACCAGGAAAAACGCGACCTGCTTTGGACCAGCTTGACGCGCCTGGGCTACGAGGTCACGAAGCCGCAGGGCGCCTTTTACATGTTTCCCAAGGCGCCGATAGCGGATGACTTGGCGTTCGTGCGCAGCCTTATGGACCACGGCATTCTCGCCGTACCCGGCGCGGGATTCGGACGCACCGGATATATGCGTTTATCGCTCACCGTCCCACCCGGCACCATCGAGCGCGCCTTGCCCGGTTTCGAACGCGCCCTGGCCAGAAGTGCGAAAATGGAAACTGGAAGATAGAAACTGGAAGATGGAAACTGGAAAATGGAAACTGGAGTATAAAGACACCCAAATGACGAACGCCCTCTCCCTTGGGGAGAGGGTGTCGCGCTGCAGGCGTTTTCATCAGCCGGAGCGCGACGGGTGAGGGGTTACTTCCTCAAAATCGCGAGGCATCCCGATCCGGAAAATGCAGCGTCGACTCACTTCTCGAGATTAATGGCTTTTAGTTACCAAGTGCGAACCCGCCTCAGACCTCACAGGCAGCTCCGAGAGACGCAGCGGGTTTTGAACCTGAGCAAGAAACCCCTCACCCGTCCGGCGGCGGTTGATGAAGGCACCGCCGCCGGGCACCCTCTCCCCAAGGGAGAGGGCTATTCATCTAATTGGTGAGAAATTCTTTCTAAACGATTCGCGCGACTTATGTTTAGCGAATTGCGACTTTCGAGTTTCGATTTTGACAATTCGCTCATCCTTCCACGGGGCTCGCCACTCGCGCGCCCCAAATCTCCGAAACCACCATTCCCGCCAGGATCAGGCCGGCGCCTGCCAGCGTCCTGCCCTGAAAGTGTTCTCCCAGAACCAGCCACGACGAGATGGCGGCAAAGACCGGCTCGAGGGCGAAAATCAGGGCCGTGTGCGCCGGAGGGGTGTACTGCTGCGCCCAATTCTGAACGGAGAAAGCGACACCAGTGGCGAGCAACGCAGTCACCAGGATGGCCACCACCAGGCGCGCGGTGAAGTGCAACCTCTGCGCCGGCACGATAACCAGCGCGACTGACGCAAGCAGGCCGACCACCAGGATCTGCACGGGAACGAGATGCAGAAAGGAGAATCGCTTCGTATAGCGCCCCACCAGCACAATATGAACCGCAAACGACGTTGCGCCTACCAACGTGAAAATATCTCCCAGATTCACGCCGCTCATGCCGGAAGGCGCAACCAGCAGGTAAATGCCGACAAGTCCCAAGACGGCCCCCAGAAGAGTGGCCGGCCCCAGCTTCTGACCCAACACCATCATGATCAGAGGAACCAGGATCACGCTGAAGCCCGTCAGGAAGGCGCTCTTCGAAGGGGTGGTATAAACCAGGCCCCAGGTTTGAAACAAGTAGCCTCCGAAAAGGAACAAACCCATGATCGCGCCGGGCAGGACTGTTTCCCGCCCCACGCGGCCTCGCCCCAGAACGACCAGCAGGAGAAGCCCGGCCAGAATGAAACGCACGGCCAGAAAAGGCAGTGGAGAAGCGTCGGTGAGAGCACCTTTGACGATCACAAAGGTGAACCCCCAGATGGCGGTGATCGACGCCAAGGAGAATTCAGCTTTTGTCCGGATGTTCAAGGGTGGAACTCGAAGATTGCGGCGCGGTTCTTAGGCTTTCGACTATCGACTTTCGACTCTCGACTTCCCGAAGGCTCCCAGCAGATTCACCGGACGCGACTCAAATTTCTGCCCGGCAGTCGAATGGTCTGCCACGACCGGCCGGTAGAGCGTATGGCAGCGCTCGCAGCGGTAAATCTCAGCGCCTCGGCCGAATTCCTTGAGGGCTTCGTCTTCGTCTCCAGTGGAAACGAGACGGCGGCGATCGTCGTAATACCAGCGCTTGAGGTGGCCGACGCAGAACTCTCCCTTGGCGTCTTTCTGGTCACAGGCCCGCTGGCCCGGTTTCTTCTCTTTGACTGTGAAAGCCACGGCGACCTCCCCGCTGCTGTTCGTGATTCCCCTAGATGATTACAGAGTCGACAGTCGAGAGTCAACACAGAGTTAACAGTCGACAGTCTACAGTTCACAGTTCAAGCTCCTGTGTCGGTTGGGTTCCGTGCGTATGAACGTGTGAACAAATTCGGAACGTGTCATCCTGAGCGGAGCGAAGGATCTCTGTAGTTGTTCGTACGCCATTGGATTACGGGAAACTGCGGAGATCCTTCGCTCCGCTCAGGATGACAGGCGAATAGTCAACTTTGACCAGGCAGAGCCCTTGCGCCGGAGCGGTGGGGCCGGCCAGCGTGCGGTCGCGAGCCTTGAGGATTTTGGGGATGGCGCTCGGTTCCAACTTCCCTCTCCCTACCTCCACCAGCGTACCCACGATGTTGCGCACCATATGGTGAAGAAACCCGCTGCCGGTGACTTCGTAGATCAGCATACACGTTCGGGGGCGGCGGATAATGCGGGAGGCGAAGATTGTTCGTACCATGGTCGCCTCCGCTTTCTCCCGCAGCACAGGCGATCCAGCATCTGCCGCGTCTGCCGCAGTTCCCCGTACCACGCGCACTCCTGCCGGTGCGTCGTTTGCTGCGGTTCCTTTCTGCACAGGCAAGAGTGCCTGTGCTACAAGGGCGTCCGCCGCTGCGAAGCTTGTGAAATCGTGCTTGCCTTCGAAGAGCTTGGCGGCCTGCGCCATACGGCTAATATCTAAAGGAAAGGGATAATGCCAAACGAACCGGTTGACAAAAGGTGAGGTGACCGGCGCCTGGAGAATGCGGTAACGGTAGGTTTTCGAACGAGCCTCTTTTCGTGCGTGAAAGCTGAGCGGCACCTCACTGACATCTTTAATGCGTACAGTTTGTTGCAAAGTATTATTCAAGGCTTTCAGGAGGTTTTGGCAGGGGATTCTGCAGGCCGTTTTGAAGTTGGCGACCTGATTCAGGGCGTGCACCCCGGCGTCGGTTCTCCCGGAGCCATTCACATGAACCTTCTCGCCGAGGATGCGCCCGATTGCCAACTCGAGACACTCCTCGACCGTCGCCGCGTCCGGCTGACGCTGCCAGCCATGAAAATCCGTGCCGTCGTAAGAGATGATCAAACGGAGGTTTCGTAGTTGAGTCATCGGGCTATTGAGTCGTTGAGCCATTGAGTCATCGAGCCATTGAGTCATCGAGTCATGGAGCCATTGAGTCATTGGCTCAATACGATCTCAGCGGCAACGGCTCAGAAGTAGTCCAGCGCCAGTTGATTATAGCGATAATGTGAAGCGATTGGTGCGATGATTTTCTGAGCTCTGAATAGCAGAGGAACGAACGCAAAGGAACTGAGGTCGACCGTACGAGCAGGTGCAATGGCTCAATGGCCCAATGGCCCAATCTTCGCTCCGCACTCGCCGCAAAACTTCACGGGCACGGGATTCTCGAAGCCGCATTTGGGGCAAACATAATCCTGGGGAAGGCGATTCTTGCGCGAGGCACGGCGCTCGGCGATCTCGCGTTCGAGCAAAGCATCGATCTCCTTTAACTGTTCCGCCTCTTGGGAGGCGGCCATGAGGGTAGCGGCTTCGCCCAGATAGTTTTGCTTCAGGCTCTGGTAGTCCTGGGCGGCGAGTTTTCCGGCCTGGTACTCGAACTCCAGGTCCTTGAGATTCTCGTAGACCACCAACCGGCGCCGCTTCAAGTCGGCGAGCGGCGTGACATCCACCGGCAGGCTCGACGTTGCCGCGCTTTCCCGAGCGAGCAGGGGCATCGCCACGAAGGCGGCCATGCCAAGAGCAATCACGGTCGCAAAGAAAGGAAACATGGGTTCCCAAGGAGCAATCAGTTAATCTCGCGTCGTCATCCCCGACGTCTTCATTTCTTCTTCCACCGCCGCGAGCAGCTTCGGGTCCACCGGTTTGGCATCGGCACCGGCGAGCGCTGGCCGCGGTTTGCGCCAACGGCGTGCTACCGCGACCACAAACGATAGGCTGGCAAGCAAACCGATGCTGGGAAGAATCCAAGCCGTCAAGCTGAATCCGTGGGCTGGGGGAGCAGCCAGAACTTGCACGCCGTACCGTATCGCCAGATCCTGGAGAATCGTGGTCTCGTCTTTACCCGCAGCGATTTCCTGCGCGATAACGGGACGCATTTCCGCGACCGTCGCGCAATCGCGATGCGGACAGTGGTTTATGGTCGCGACGCACCCGCACAAGCACATCACTTGGTCGCCGATCGACTCAAGCGTCGGCTTCCTCGGGGCATCCGCGCGCGTTAAAGAAGCCAGGCACAGGCACAGCGCTAATGCCGCTGCCGCCCATTCGAGCGGCGGTTGCCAAATGCGCGGCCCCTTGCCCTTCTGCGATTTGTGATGTGCTGCTTGCATTTCAGTTGTGACGCCCGCCACTAGTGGAGTAGCCCAGGCACTCCTGGCTGTGTTCCTGGAAACCATGCATCGGGCACAGGCAAGAGTGCCTGTGCTACTGCCCTAACCAGCATCGCTCGCGGACACTGCGATGTCCTGAGTGCGGCGGATTTCCGCCATCTCGCGCTCGACCCGGCTGGGGAAAAGCGCCAGGAGGGTTCCGAGGAAAACCACCACTCCGCCGATCCAAACCCAGACCACCAGAGGATTGACGAAAACCTCGATCACCGCCTTGCCGGTGTCCTCGTCGAGCCCTGAAAGAACCACGTAGAGATCTTCGCTGAGTGTGGGGTGAATGGAGACGTAGCTCGTCGTCTCCTGGCTGGCATTGTAGAAGCGCTTCTCGGGATGCATGGAAGCGAAAGCGTGGCCGTCCTTGGTTACGGTAATAAGCGCTCGCGAGTAGGCGTAATTGGGAGTGTCTCCGTTAGTCAGTCCGTCGCAACGCAGCAGGTAATTATTCACACGCAGCAGATCTCCCTCTTGCATCAGAGCCTTGGCCTTGGTCTTGAAGGCCAAGCCGGCAAACCCGATAAAGAGGAGCACAATGCCCAAGTGTACGACGTATCCGCCGTAGCGCCGCGTGTTGCGCATGGTGAGGTGATAGATCGCCTGCGCGAAGTTCTCGCCCCCAGTCTTCATGCGCGTCCGGGCGCCTTTCCAGAACTCGCCCAAAACGCAAACCGCCACGAAGACGGAGAGGCACAAGGTCATCAAGGCATAGAAATGCCGCACGCCCGCGACAAGCAGAAGCGCGCCTGTCACTCCGGCGAAAATCAACGGCAGTATGAAATTCCGCCTGAGGCTTTGGAAAGAAGTCTTCCTCCACGCGAGCAGCGGCCCTGCGCCGGTCAAGAATAGGAGCAGCAGGCCGATGGGAATGGCCGTCTTGTTGAAGAAGGGAGCGCTCACGGTAACGGTCACGCCCTGCACCGCTTTGGAGATCAGCGGAAACAACGTTCCCCAAAGCACCGCAAACACCAGCGCCAACAGAATCCAGTTGTTGAAAAGGAATCCGCTTTCCCGGGAAACCAGGGAATCAAGCTTGTTCTCACTCTTGAGATGGTCCAGGCGAAGGAGAAGCAGAGTCACGGAGAAGAACAGGATGATGCAGAGGAAAACCGAGAAGAACGGGCCAATGCTGGACTGCGCGAAGGCATGGACCGAAGAGACAATCCCGCTGCGGGTGAGAAAGGTGCCGAAAATACTAAGGAAGAACGTGGTGATGACCAGCACCACGTTCCAGACTTTCAGCATTCCGCGCTTCTCCTGGATCATCACGGAGTGGAGAAACGCGGTTCCCGAGAGCCAGGGCAGAAGTGAGGCGTTCTCGACCGGATCCCACGCCCAGTAACCGCCCCAGCCAAGGACGGCGTAGGCCCAGTTGCCGCCCAGAAGAATGCCGAGGCCCAGAAGCGCCCAGGGGACCATCGTCCAGCGGCGCGTGGTGCGAATCCAGTTGTCGCCCAGTTGCCGCGTGATGAGCGCGCCCATGGCGAAGGCGAAGGGAACCACCATGCCCACGTAGCCCAGGTAGAGCATGGGCGGATGAATCACCATGGAGTGATATTGCAGCACGGGGTTCAAACCGTTGCCGTCGGGCGGCGTGAACGCCTGCGTTCCGGCGGCGGTTGTGAGTGAAAGCTCTTGGAAGGGGTTGGCAATGAACAGCACGAGGGACGAAAAGAAAACGCCCGTCCCCATCAGCACCGCCACCACGTAGGGCATCAGTTGGCGGTTCTTGTGCCGGTTCAGCAGAATGGCCAAAGCGCTGTAAATGGAAAGCAGCCACGTCCAGAAAAGCAGCGAGCCTTCCTGGCCGGCCCAGAGCGCGGCGACTTTGTAAAAAGTCTGCAGGTCGCGATTCGAGTGTTCGGCGACGTAGGCGTTGTGAAAGTTGTTGGTGAGGATCAGATACTCGAGCGCGGCCACGGCCAGCGTCAGCATGACGAAGAAAGACAGAGCGGCGCGCTCCGCGCTGGTCGTCAATCGCGAACTCCGCAACTTGCCGCCGATAGCTCCGGCGACCACCGCATAGGCGGCAAACGCCAAGGCTGCAATGAGGCCGACGGTTCCGAGTTGGTTCATAAACACCCTGTCGCACAGTACGGGCGGCTCGCGAGCCGCCCCTACTTTACATCCCTGCAACCTTAGCGTTGCCCGTCGGCGATACCGGCGCGGCCTGATACTTCGAAGCGCATTTCGCCTGGATCTTCTCTGCCTGAAATTCGCCAGTGGGAAGATAATTCCCGTCAATGATGGCCTGCGCGCCGTCTTTGAACGTGTCCGGAAGCGTGTCACTCCCAACGTAAGACACAGGGATGGAGTTCGCGTCCTGCGCGAGTCGGAAAGAGACCTTCCCTGCCCTACGCTCGACCGAGCCGGGCTTGACCGTGCCACCCACGCGCACGCGCTGCCGTGCGGCCCGCCCCTGCATGAGTTCGTTGACCGTAACGTAGTAAGTCTTGCTCTCCTGGAAGCCGGAGACAGCCTCCCAGCCTACCACGGCGAGAATAATACCTACACCAATGCCAAATTTAAGTTTGCGGTTTATCATAAGTTCTGCCGGACTGGTGCCCCTAGTCGGTGCTGAAGGCGCTTGGCCCTTTCGCAACCCCAAACTCAGATTCTGCACCCACCCTGACGCAGAGTCAATACTCAAACGACTTCGCAATCTGCGAAATTCCGCTTGACGAACCAACGCTTTGCGAATGTAATGATGTCGAGGAGGGGTATTGCACGTCATTACCCGGAGGAAACTTCTCGAGTCGGCGGAGAAGCACCGAGATATCGGCGCACCCCTGGATGTGTGGTACCGGGTGGCGAAGAGAGCTGATTGGAAGCACTTGACGGACGTAAGGAAGGTTTTTCCCACGGCAGACGCAGCGGGCGAATTCACTGTCTTTAATATCAAGGGCAATGCATATCGGCTGATTACCGAGATCAATTATCGAACGGGGAGAATCTTCTTGCGCCATGTGCTGACTCATGCCGAGTACAGCAAGGGAGGTTGGAGAAAATGAGCACTCTCGCGGTGAACAGCGACTATGGTGATCTGCTCAGAAGGGTATCCCCAAAGGTCATTCGCACTGAGAAAGAAAACGACGCTTACACAGAAGTGCTCTACGACTTGGACCAGCGCAGCCATGACCTTACTCCCGCTGAGAGAGAGTTGGCGGAGCTTCTGACCTTGCTCATCGAGGATTTCGAGGAAAGGCATTACCATTTGCCTCACGCGAAGCCGCTGGATGTGTTGCATTTCCTGATGGACCAACACGGCCTGAAGCAGAAAGACCTCGTGGACGTATTCGGGACTGCCAGCGTTGTGTCGGAAATAATGAATGGCAAACGCGAGTTGAACAAAGGCCAAATCGAGCGCCTGAGCGAGCGCTTCCAGGTCTCTCCAGAGCTGTTCTTCTGAAATCCAGGCCCCAACGGAAGGCTCCCCATGCGCGCTGCGACAATCCGCGCACGGCGGCGCGACCCGTGTTAGAATCACGCTTCGGAAACGATGACAACCTGATAAGGAGGAACGCGATGAAACGCTATGCCATGCTCGTCGGCGCCATGCTCCTGTTCACGTTAATTGCGGAGGCACAGCAAAAACCCAACATCGTGGCGGAAGGCGGCACGCCGGATGATCGCGCCTCAGCGCGCGTGCTTTACTGGAACGCCAAGACGGATTCTGCCGCCGGACAAGTGGCGATCGATTACGGCCGGCCGGTTTGGAGGAAGGAATACAACGACAGCTCCAAGTTCGATGCGATGACGCGCGGGAAAATCTGGCGGATGGGCAGCAACTACTGGACGATCTTGGACACAAACCTTCCCTTGACTATCGGCGGCAAAACAGTTCCTGTTGGCCTTTATTATCTCGGCCTACATCGCTCTGATAACGGTTCAGAGTGGAGTTTAGCCTTCATTGATCCAGCCAAGGCCCGCAAGATGCACCTCGACGCCTTCCAGATTGAGCGCGCGCCGGTGGAATTCCAAGCCCACATGTCGACCGTCGATAAGAGCGAAAACACTGCGGAGAAGCTGACCATCACGCTTTCCTATCCGAAGGATGCCATCAAGCATGTCACCATGAAGATCGGTTGGGGCAACTTGGTGCTCAGCACGCCGATTGAGGTGACGGTGCCGGAGTAATACGGAGGTCGACTGTCATTCCGAGCGAAGCGAGGAATCTCGATCTGAGGTTTGTTCCTCCGCACCGCCGGGCAGGGCGAGATTCCTCGCTTCGCTCGGAATGACACGGCGTCGGTTCTTCAGAACCGGTCAATGGGAGAGAGACAATGCATGGCTTCCCGTTTATAATAAGCAGCTTGTTTCTTCATTGATCCTCCGGTGCGCCGGTGTCCGGCTTCCGCCTGGGATGAAGCCGCCGGGCGCCGGACAGCGCGCAGGTAGTCCGAAGAAAATCTGGCCTGAGGCAACGATGCCAATTCAGAGCGTTTACACACTCTCAAAAGATGACCCCGAAGCGCGTAATTGGCTCAGCTTCTTTCACCGGCACGGCTATTCCCGACTGAAGAATCTGGTGATCGAGCGGGTGTATTGGCTGGAAGGAACGGTAAACCTCGACCGTCTGATGCCGCTGCTAGTGAACCCGCTTTATCAGGTGCCGGCAGACCGGTCACAACTCGATCCGGGGCTTGGTCCGATTATTGAAATCGCGTACCGGCCTGCCGTGACCGACCCGGAGACGCCCTCGATCTTAGCCGGAGCGCGCGCCCTGGGCGAAGCGGGGCTGGAATTTGCCCGTCTCAGCCGGCGCTATCAGTTCTGGGGTGTGGATGAAACCGCAGCGCGAGGTATTGCCGCCCGTTACCTGTACAACCGCGTGGTGGAGCGTATTCGCGAGCCGGATGAAATCTTCTCGACGCTGCGCCCCACGGGTGAGCCCGATCCGGTAGCCACGGTTTCTCTTGGCGGCCTGAGTGGTGAAGAGTTGTCTGCTCTTTCGGAAGCCCGCTCCTGGTACGCGCCTCTTTCCCAGATGAAGGCCCTCCAGGCGCGCGAACTCGCCCAGGGCCGGCCGCACACGGATGCCGAGATCGAGATCCTGGTGCAATCGTGGAGCGATCACTGCTACCACACAACCTGGAAGAGCCTCGGATTACTGAAGAGGCTGAGCGAGGCGACAGCGCGCATCAACCATCCCCTGGTTGTTTCTTCCTTCAAGGACAACGCCGGAGGCATGGAATTCTATGAGGATTGGGTCGTGACCATCAAGGGCGAGACCCATAATTTTCCCAGCTCGATTGCTCCCTTTGGGGGCATTGCGACCAAGCACGGCGGGGTGATTCGCGATACGCTGGGATTCGGCAAGGGCGCTTACCCCATCGGCGGCACAACCGTGATGGGCACAATGGACCCGCGGATTTCGGAAGTTCCCCCCGGAGCGCTGCACCCGCAGTTGATCGTTTCGGAATCGATCCGGGCCACTTCGTACTACACCAACCCCATGGGCATTCCCATGATGCATCCGGTTTACCGTATCCATCCGGGCTACGCCAAGTGCTTTGCGCTGGGGCATTCCGTGGGATTGATTCCCAAGAAATACGCTCTGAAAGACGCGCCGCGCCCTGGGGACGTGGCCCTGCTGATCGGCGGCGAGACAGGCCGGGACGGCATTCACGGCGCCACGGCCAGTTCCACGGGGATGACGGGCGAGACTCTGCAGAAGGAATCCGCGGCTGTCCAGATCGGCCATCCGATCACGGAGCGCCGGTTCACTTCGGCCATTCCGGTTTTGCGCGATCAGGAGTGCATTCGGAGCATCACAGACCTTGGAGCCGGCGGCATCTCGTGTGCTGTGGGAGAGATGGGATCGGAGACGGGAGTACGCATCGATCTCGATGCCGCTCCCTTGAAGGACAAGAGCCTGACGGCCTGGGAGATCCTGCTTTCCGAATCGCAGGAGCGCATGCTGGTGGCTGTGCCGCCCGAAAAACTCGAGGAGGCGCTCAGGATTCTCGAGAGGTACGAGGTGGGTCATTCAATCCTGGGCCACTTCACTGCCACCGGGCGGTTAGAGGCTACATGGAGGGGCAAGACAGTTGTGGACCTGGAGATGGCCTTCCTTTGGGAAGGCTGCCCTATCGACCCGCTCGAGGTGGCGCAGCCACCGCGGGAACTCCGGCCCTTGAGCATACCCGAGCCGCATACGGAAGCAGCGTGGTCTCGCGCGATTCGCGGCGTGCTGGGACATTACCACTGCGCGGACCAGAGCGCTGCCGGTTGCCGCTTTGACACGACCGTGCAGGGGCGGACTGCCGTGGGGCCGTACGGGGGCAAGAACCACGCAATGCCGACCAATGTTTATATTTCGGCGCCTTTGCGCGGCAAGCCTTATGGCGCGATCACCACTTTAGCCTTCAATCCCTTTTACGGTGAAATCGATCCGGCGGGACTGGCGCGCCTCATGACCATTGAGGCTATCACCAAGGCGGTGGCCGCCGGCGCGGACTACCGCGAGATGGTTCTCTGCGACAACTTCTACACGCCGCGGGTGCGTCCGGAAATAGCCTGGGATTTGCGCGCCATGGTCGAGACCATCTCCGATCTGTCAGTGGCTCTCGGCGTGCCCTTCATCTCAGGCAAGGATTCGAGCTCGGGGACATTTGCGACCGCCGGCCGCCACATCGACGTGCCGCCAACGCTGGTGGTGGCGGCAATGGGGCGCCTGCCGGATGTCAGAAAAGCAGTGAGCAAGGAATTCAAACGTCCGGGGAATCGCCTTGTCCTCGTTGGCCTCTGGGATAGTTCTGCGCTGGGCGGCAGTGTCTACGCCGATAGCTGCGGGCAGCGCGGTGGCCGACTCTTCGATGCGTACGAGGCAAGTTCAATTCGGACGGTCTGGGACACGCTTCTGGAGTCGCACAAAAAGGATGGGTACGTATCGGCGTCGGCTATCGCAGAGGGTGGAATCCTGCTGCGACTCTTTGAGGCCGCCTGGGGATCGGGATATGGAGCTCGAGTTTTCCTCGATGCATTTTCTGCCGCGCGGGCACGCCGTGGCGGGCCTCCGCAATCGTTCGCCAGAAAAGACGGAGCGATATTTGGGGAGTTTGTCGGCTCGGTCCTCCTGGAGGTGCCCTCGAAGTTTGACCTGGATCGACAGTTGGCGGACGCGCCCTACCAGGTTATCGGCGAGGTCCTGCAGGAGCCGCGATTGATTCTTCAGGACAGGACGAACGTAGTGTGGCAGGATACAACCGAGGCCCTTGGCGAGGTCTGGAGCAGCGCGTTTCGGGAGGTCATCGAATGAGTCGGGGCGTCACTGCCATTCTTTACAGCCCGGGAACCAATTGCCACGAGGAGACTGCGGCAGCTATTGAATTCGCAGGCGGACGCACTGAGCTCGTACTCCTGCGGGATTTGCTGGATGGCCGCGCGCGGCTTAGCGACTACCAGGCGGCTGTTATCCCCGGCGGTTTCTCTTACGGCGACCACTTGGGTGCCGGGCGCATATTTGCCACGATGCTTGTGGCCTGCTTGCGGCAGCAACTGGAGGAGTTCCTGGCGGCCCACAAGCCCTTGCTGGGAATCTGCAACGGTTTCCAGGTTTTGACTGAGTCAGGGATTCTACCCGGACGCACGCCGGGGAACCGCAGCATGGCTCTCGTCGAGAACCAGTCTGCTCATTTTGAAGACCGGAAGATCAGGCTGGTCGTTTCAGCGGAGTCTTGCGCCTGGACTGAGGGATTGGCGGGCGAAATTTTCGAGATGCCCACGGCTCACGGAGAGGGCTGGCCCCTGATTTGCGATGGCCCCGGGGCCGCCACACGGGTGGTCTTCCGCTATACTGACGCCAAGGGGCGGCCCACGATGGAGTATCCCAGTAACCCCAATGGGGCTCCCGAATCGGTCGCCGGCGTTACTGACGAAACAGGCTTGGTTTTGGGACTGATGCCGCACCCGGAACGCGTTTCGTTGCCCGCCCACTATTCACAGGACGGGCTTAAGATATTTGCTAATCTGGTAAGATGGCTGGAACGGTAGGCGGTAGTTGGTAGGTCGAGAAGGACCACTGGGAGGTAGTAACCGGAATTTGACAGGAGGCGGAGTTGGGGCTCACACCTCATGCTTCAGAGACTCCCATCGACCTCCTACGACATACCACCTACTCACTTTGGACGGCCCATGAAAATTCTCCTGGTCGACGATGAACCGGATATTTGCAAACTGATCAAAACTTTGGTCGAGCCCTTGGGAGTGGAGGTGCGGATGTCGTCCGACAGCCGGGAGGCCGCATCAATCCTGGAGCGCGACAAGTTCGATGGAATCATGTTGGACGTCGCCATGCCGGGTTTGGACGGCTTCCAA
>Ga0187852_1000642_pt1 | contig 37323 bp, 26 predicted proteins | sample June2016WEW_6_40_FD_134511 | JGI IMG/M metagenome (GOLD analysis project Ga0187852, IMG submission 134511) | Peatland microbial communities from SPRUCE experiment site at the Marcell Experimental Forest, Minnesota, USA - June2016WEW_6_40 | ecosystem: Environmental > Terrestrial > Soil > Wetlands...
CAACTTCGCCGACCGAAGCTGATAATTTGACGCGGAATCCGGGGACTGGAAAGTCCCCAGAACCGGCAGACAGGAATGTCTGCCCCACATCCGAAGCGGAAATTGATTTGGGCAACACGCCCTCAAGATGCGCCCGCCAGGCTGTTTTGTTCATAATTATATTTGTGTTCGAGGAAAATGGGCATAGATTCATTTTTTCATACCAGGACCAGATGCCAACACCGGGAAATCAAGTGCGGCGGATTTTGGTGGTGGACGACGAACCCGCCGTCTGCGATGCCATCAAGATGATGCTTCAGTTTGACGGGCACGAAGTCCAGACTGCCCAGGGGAGCAAAGAAGCCCTGTCCTTGCTTGAGCAGGGCAAGTTTGACTTGATCGTCACGGATTATTCCATGCCGGGAATGAAAGGCGACGAACTGGCCGCCGTCATCAAGCAGCGCCTGCCCCATCAGCCAATCATAATGATTACGGCCTATGCCGAAATGTTGAAGTCTTCCGGCAATCCGCTGACGGGCGTGGATTTCATGCTCAGCAAACCATTTTTGCTGGAAGACCTGCGCGCAGCCATTGCCGGGGTATTCCCGGGAAGCTGAAGCCGTATCTATTCAATTTAACCACGGATGGACACGGTCTGTATATCTAAATCAGATGCCCATAAAATAGCATAAACCCCTGTATTTACAAGGATTATTCGCCATAACTCGTCACTATTTTTCACAATTTTCAGGTGCTTTAACTGGCACTTTCACTGACAGTCTCAGGCATCAACAATTCAGGTATTTGAACGGAAGCTGTGCCCCTTTTGGAAAAAAACTCTCGACTGAACCATCTTTATATTTCTTGGAAAGTTCGAACGCGACACCGCCAGAGAATTCCCAACGGTTGGGGCTTTGCACATCTTCGGGTTTGCGGGTTCGGTATTCAAGTGTTCCTGCCGGGTGCCAAGCATGGATTTCATAAACCTCTTGGACTACACCCTGAAAAACAGCAAAAGCGTAACGTGCCTTTTCGCGGCGAGTTCCGCATGTCCAGACGCCTCGTGTCGCCTCGTAAAGCTCATCGGGCGTCATGTCCGGGCGGTAAAGTTTATTGATGCGGATGAGCATTACAGGTTCGGCAATGTTTTCGATGCGCTTGGCATCATATTGGGAAATGAGTTTCTTCAGCCGGGTGCGGCCAAATTCAAGACTGTTATTACCCCGCACTTTGTTCGTGAGCGTTTTGCCGAGGGCGTCAATCACAGCGGCCTCGATGCGGAGGGCCGTTTCTTCGTCTGCAATGCCGTGCGCTAGTATGTCAATACGCGGCTCTTGTTCGGCGGCTTTCAATTCGGCTATGCGGCGGACTTTCGCCGACTCCCCGGCTTCGTCGAGGTGAGCCAGGGCGCGAGCACCGCAACCCTTGCCCACATAAAAAATCTCTTCATCGCGGGGATCAACATAGGCGTAAACGTAATAGCGTAGCTTCGCTGCCACCCTGGGGTGGATGCGCAAGCGGTCAAAAATTTCGTTGTTCTCAGCCATGATGAATCGGTTTTATCGTAGGCCATTAAAACTTTCAGGCAACCAAAACATGACTTTTAGGGGGTAAATGAACAATGCGCGAAACGCGCGGTCGAATAATGGATGGGGCATCTGTCGCTCTCCGCCGCCGCGACGGGCGGCAATTTCCAACCAAACACTTTCCTTTCCGCCCTGTCGGAAAGGGCGCGAAGCGTTAAAGCCAGCGCAGCGTGCGAACGTGTCCAGAGGCCGTGCCTCTGGCGGCGGGGCTTGGGGACGCCGCAAGTCCCCAACATAGCAAACCGGCTGAACCGTTACCAGTCGAGCCGGGCGCGTGGTGCGTGCGTGGCGTCAATCCTCGTCCGGCATCATTATTGTGATGGCTGGTTCCGGCGCGTCCATGTCGAGGGGGCCGCACATGGCAACCAATTTGACAAGGCGCGGGGCGCGGTTGTCGTTGCGCACATACAGCGCAAACGGCAAGCGGGCCTGTCCGGTCTGCGCCTTGCGGATGGCAAAGCGCAACATCCAAACTATGTCCCAAAGCCGTCCGGCTTCGTCCTGGCCGGTCACGTCCGGCGGCACGGTCACATAAGCGTCAAACGCGGTGCGGGTGATAAAAACCGGAAAGCGGATTCCGGCTTCCTGCGCGGTTTTCGTGACTTCAACTTGCACGCCGTCGGCAATGGCTTGGGCGCGGGTGTAACTGTAAATGACTTCTCCAAAGGGGTGATTATTCATGGTGATTTTGTGTTGTGGTGAAAAACGCCGCCTGCGCTGCCTCGGCAAGCTGCCGGGCGTGGTCTGCTTCGCCGCGTTCGCGGGTGATGCGTTCGCCGTCCAGCCCGGTTTCGGCAATCAGGTTGAACGTGCCCGGCGTGAATCCGAATTCATGCTGCGGGACAGGCAGGCGGCGTTTGTTTCGTTTCATGGCATCGGTTAGGCGTAAAAATAGCCAAGAGCGCGAAGTGATGAAAAATTGCCGTTGCCAATTTATGTGCAGCTCCACATAAATGGGGTTATGTTGAGTTCGCAGTAATGTTGAGTTGAGGCAGATTCTCCCAGTTCCCCAGCGTTTCGGCGCCGGGGAACTTCACATTTTTGGGAGTGACAGCCGGGTATAAAATATCCCGGTTATGAAAAATAAATCCTACCTCAATCGGCTCCATTGCAAACAATCGGGGCGTTTCATCGCAGTCCCCAATGCCGTCATCAATGACTTTGTGGTCTGGTGTCGTCAGCGCGGGGTCTCGGCCATTAAAGTTCACAGATATTGTGACCATCTGCGGCGACTGCGTCCGCGATTTCGATGGCGGCAGAAAGCAAACCTGCTCGACCTCACCGTGGACGACTTGGATGACATCCAGCGCTTCTGTCGTCTTCGGTCTCCATCGCTTGCACGCGGGATTGCTGTGTTTAGATTTTTTTTGCAAAGCACGAATCGTCTGGCTCCGAGCGAACCCGTTCGCGTGGTCAAGCCCCGCAGTTATCGAAGGTATCGGCGAGTGCCGATTTTCGGCCCCGTCGTTGATGACTTCGTTAAATGGTCTATAGGCCGCAAGTCGTCGCCCAGCACGATCCGAATGCACTTGCAGGTTTTAGGCTGTCTCGCACCCCGATTTATTCTTCTGGGCAAGCGAACTTGTCGTGATTTTGATCGCGATGATTTTAGGTGGGCACGGCAGTTCTTCCATGCACGCAAGCCACGTTGGATGCCCGGCATCGTGCGTTTGGAGGACTATTTGGAGGCGCGTGGCTGGCTGAAGCACGGGCGTTGCAACCAACGTCGAACATTTTCCGAAAACACCCTCAAGAGATTCAGCGAGCATTTGAAAAGGGATCGTGGTCTGGCAGAGAGCACGATTCAGGGCCATGACAAGTATTTGCGCAGATTTCTCACGTTCACTGGTGTTGATCGAGGCATGGCAAGATTGCGTGAGCTGAAGCTGGCTAAAGTGCAGCGTTTTCTGCGGCAAGCTTCACAGCGGTGCTCGCGCCGGACCATGAAAGGCGTGGTGGGCATGGTCCGGGGGTTTTTACGTTTCCAATACATGAAGGGTGTCCTGCGGCAACCGTTGCATACACAGATCGATTCCGTTCGGGTTTATCGGGAAGAACTGTTGCCCCATCCGTTGCCTTGGTTGGAGCTTCAGAAGTTGCTAAAACGCATGGATCGTTCCACTCCTCTGGGTTCGCGCGATTTTACGATTTTACTGCTCGCGGCTTCCTACGGCCTGCGGCGGTCGGAGGTCGCGGCGTTGACGCTTGACAGCATCGACTGGCGAAAACGCACCCTGCATGTTTTTCAGCCCAAGACCCGGCAGACATTGGCTCTGCCAATCACTGCCCCGATTGGCAGGGCCTTGGTGGACTACTTGCGCAAGGGGCGTCCAGCCTCGGAAGTGCGTCAGTTGTTTCTACGTCAGCGCGCTCCCGCCGGCCCCCTTGCGGCTCCGGGTGTAGCTTGTGCGTTGGCGCGTGCCGTCCGTTCCACCGGAGTGAAGATTGAGACTACGAGTTTCCACGGTTTGCGGCACGCCTTCGCGTTGCGACTTCTTCGTCAGGACACCGCGCTCAAAAGCATCAGCGACCTCCTTGGTCATCGGGACCCAAATTCAACCGCCACCTATTTTCGGCTCAACGTCGAGGATCTCCGCCGCGTGGCATTACCAGTCCCGAACGTCATCATCACAGCCGCCAATCTCAATCAGCCTTCGATCCCAAAGTCAGTTGCAAAAGCTGCCCGTCGGCCGAAGGGGACATTAACCGATTCTTTTGGAAGACGTAGTTTTCTCGCCAAACCGATCAGCGACTATTTGGCCACGCAGCGTGCCTTGGGCCGGGCCTTCCATTCTGAAGAATGGATTTTGCTCACACTTGATCAGGTGCTGGCTGGTGATTTCCAAAAAGGACGCACCTTCACTGCTAATATGTTTACGAAGTGGGCGGAGGTTCACGCCATCGTTTCGCCAACCACCCGTCGGCATCGTATGCTTTGCGTGCAGAAGTTCTGCCGGTATTTGGCTCGATTTCGTCCGGCAACCTTTGTCCCGGATGAAAGGACATTCCCCCGCAAACTCGATCATCAAGCGCCCTTCCTGCTGACGAAAGCCGAAGTTGCCCGGATATTATTCAAGACCGCGACGTTAAAAGTCGGCTGGCAGAACTCCTTTCGGCGGCCAACCATGCGGCTCGCGTGGATACTGTTGTATTGTTGCGGGCTGCGACGCGGGGAGCTGCTCCATCTCCGATTGGCGGATGCAGATATGGACCAAGGCGTCCTGCGGATCAATGAAACAAAATTCCACAAAACCAGGCTGGTGCCTTTTTCGTCATCCGTGCGCAAAGAACTTCGCCGGTATCTCAGGCAACGCCGCCGCCAAGGTTTCCCGATGGATGTTTCCACGCCATTGCTGTGGAATGGCCGCCAGGGTGACGAGGGTGGACCGATCAGCCCCGCCACACTGACTTCCAATTGGGTCGGCGCTTGTCAGAGCGCCGGCGTCTTCAGTCATCATGGCCGAACTCCCCGGATTCACGATCTCCGCCATAGCTTTGCCGTGGAAGCATTGCGCCAAGGCTACCGCAGGGGTTCCGAGCCACAGGCCACGCTGCCGCGGCTCGCACGCTATCTGGGGCATGTCTCTCCAGACTTTACCCATCACTATTTGAAGTTCACCGAACCGCTGCGCATCGCCGCCAGCAAACGATTTCATCGAGTTGCGATTGGCTCGCTGTTTCAACCTGCGCACCGGCGTCATCATAAAGGAGGTGTCGCGTGAAAAATCAAACTGTCACAACGCTTGGCCTGGCGCTGAAAAAGTTTCTGGGCGAATATCTCCCGCACCAGCGCGCTTATAGCCCAAACACCATTCAGAGTTACCGGGACAGCCTGAAGTTGCTGCTCCTTTTCATCGCCGGCAACCACGGCCACGTTTCAGGTCTGTCGGTCGCCGATCTCTCCCCAGCAAAGATTACGGCGTTCCTCGATCATCTTGAAGCCAAGCGGGGCAATGGTGCCGCCACACGCAATGTGCGCCTCAGCGCCATCCACAGTTTTTTTGATTATGTGGGCATGGAAAACCCCGAACACCTTGACCAGGCTGATCGGGTTCTGAACGTGAGATTCAAGCGGGTTGACCATCGTGCCATTGATTATCTTCAAGCGGACGAGTTGCGTGTGATTCTGGATTGCATTGATCGGTCCACCATCATTGGACGAAGAGATGGGGTTCTATTGACATTCATGTTCAACACGGGCGCACGGGTGCAGGAGGTCGTCGCGTTGCGCGCTGCCGATTTTAGGCTGGTAACGCCTCCCAGCGTGCGACTGTTCGGCAAGGGGCGTAAAGAGCGCATCTGCCCGCTCTGGCCGGAGACCGTCCAACTGTTGAAACAATACCTCCGCGATTCTGGCAGGAATGCCAACGATGACAGCCCGCTTTTTCGCAATCATCGGGGCAATTGCCTGACGCGATTTGGCGTGCGGCTGATTCTGACTCGGCACGTCGCCAACGCCGCAAAAAAGATGTCCTCCCTTAAAACCAAGCGCATTCATCCACACAGTCTCCGTCACAGCACGGCAGTCCATCTGCTCAAGTCCGGCGTTGATTTGAGCACCATTGCCCACTGGTTGGGGCATTCCAGTGTGACGACAACCCACAAATACGTCGCCATCGACCTGGAAGCCAAACGAAAAGCTTTGGCGAAAGTGAAACCAGTGACGGCCATGGCGGACGGAACGAAGCGATGGAACACGAGCGAGGACTTATTGAAATGGCTCGAATCTCTTTGAGTCGGTCGAAATTGATTCGCGGTAATGTGAAGTTCCCCAGCGCCGAAACGCTGGGGAACTGGGAGAATCTGACTCAACTCAACATTACTGCGAACTCAACATAAGCCGATGATTACGTGGTCTAGCAATTCCATTTTCAAAAGCTGACCGGCGCGGATTAGGTCGCGGGTCACTTTGATGTCTGCCTCTGACGGGGTGCTTTCATCACTTATGCCGTTAGCGGCATAAGCAATGTTATACCGCATCCCGTTTTATGCCGCATGGCTTATGATTTACCCCGTTTCGACGAGGGTGAACCACTCTCTCATGCGGCATAAAACAGCGGATTGTTTACAATGATTTCAAATAACTCATGAGTTGGTCATCGGGGCGGTATCGCCCCGGTTTGTTTTTTGGCGGGTTCATTTTGGCAAGGATGGCCTCCTTTAACTGGAGGTTTGCGTCCAGATAGATTTGCGTTGTGTCGAGCGACTCATGACCGAGCCAGATGGCGATCAATGCTCGATCCACGCCCGCTTGGAGCAACTCCATTGCTGCGGTATGACGCAGCACATGAGGTGTCACGCGCTTTTTTGCAAGTGAGGGACAGATGAGTTGACCTGCTGCGACGTGTTTGGTGACCAGGTGTTGCACGGCGTCCGCGCTGAGGCGTCCGCCACCGCTGCTCGGAAAGAGGAATGAAGATTGGTCGCCACCTTGTTCCGCGATCCAAGCTTTCAATACTGCTACCGCCGGTTTCGTCAATGGCGTGCAGCGTTCCTTTCGTCCTTTGCCTTCACAGCGGACGTGTGCGCCCGCACCAAGCACCACGTCTTTCTGTTGCAACCCAGTGATCTCGGAGAGCCGCAGTCCCGTTTGCACCGTAACCAACAACAAGGCGTGGTTGCGCCGCCCTATAATAGCTAAAAAAATGTCCGTGATGACACTTTACTAAGTTTTCGTCTGACGAAATTGCCTTGAGTAAATTCTCTATTCTTCGGTTTAATAACTCTTTGTCCCTTTTGCATAGGTGGAAACTGTCATAAGGATTGAGGTGCGGAAAATTATCATCAATGTAATCAAGAAAATCTTCAATCATGATTTTCTCGTAGCCCGAGATAGTCGGAACAGTTTTCAAATGGTTGAGCTGTTTGATGATTTCCTTCCATTCCAGAACTGCGGGATTGGAATAGACAATTGTGTCTTCAGCTAGATTCTGTTGTGCAGGATTCAATTGACCAAACCAAACATTGCCCGAACGAGGTTTGTTTTCAATTACCATTGTCAGGTTGCTGCCGGAGGTAATTATGCCGTCATACCTTGCGTTTCTTTCGCTTGGTTGAACGCTTGAACCGGCTGTTTTTATCTGTGAATCTGTAATGAGAATGGACAACAAATACTTTGTGTTGATTTCAGGATTTCCTTGTTGAGTTTCAATTTTCCAACCTTGTTCTAAAAAATCAATAATTGAAATTGGATCTTCGTTACATGCTGTCTTGTGTCTGCTCCGACAATATTCAACGAAAGTAAAAAAGGCATGGCCTGAAAGTTTCAGCAGAACAAGATATGCCCTTGTAAGTTGGTCTTCGTGTTCGCCCGTTTTTGATTGGAAAGGGTTGAAATAATTTAGTCGGTTCATATTAATTTCGTTTGTCTTTTGCAGCAGCCTTTTTCACCATGCGCGGAGATTAGAAAATCCCCTGCGTTGTGTCAAAGCTAGTTGTGCCAGTGTCTGCCGAGTTTGGTCACGAATCTTTGCCGGTAGTTTTGCCTGCGAATACGCAGCCGAGAATTCTAATGGGAAAGTAGAAAAAGCGGACCAGTCGAACTCTTAGAATGACAAACCAAACCAGCACCATCAGTTTCATTTTTTCAGGATGCCGTTTTAAAAAATCCCGCAATTCGTTTGGGCACCCGATCTGCGTATAAGCGCACAAGGCCCATAGACCGGTGCGCCATTCCAGATTGAGGTTGTGCCGCACCGTCCGTCGGGTTCTGTAGGCGACTTCTCCCGCAAATTCACTTTTATAGGGCCGATTGAAAAGCCACGGGAAATGGAGGGGTTTGCTCTGGACTGGAACAAGGCCGATCTTTTGCAGAATGGCGAAAATCAATTCCGAATCGGGCTGGTCAATAGTGATGAGGACCGATGGCGAGTAGTCATCTTGGAAACCGGAGATCCGAACGGGTGCGCCGTCGGGAAATTCGATTGTCAACCCGGCACATTTGGCAATGCCTGACAAGAGTTTCTGAGTGTCAGTGTTCATGTTTAAGCCGGCTGATATTTCCTGGCAAGGGCTTCGGCGACATTCAAGACCGTGCCGATGTCGTCATCGGGCAGCATGGCAAGTTTGCGCATCAGTGTGCGCCCTTTGTTTTTTTTGAGAACCCTGCTTACGACGGCGTCATGCCGCCCTGCGGCGTCAAAAAGCTGTCCGGGTGGGTCCATGGCCAAAACATTTTCAAGCCGGACTAGAATGCTGTCAGCCGGGACACCCCTGACACCGTGCAGAATCCGGGATAGGTAAGCCGGTGAAATATCGGCCTTGAAAGCTATCTCACCCTTGGTCAGCCCTGAATCGCGGATGCCTTGCTCTAGCAGGCGGATGAACTCCGGCGGGGCGGATGTTGGTTGTTGCTCTGTCATGGCACCAATTTATCAAAACTTTACTGTCAGTCAAATAAAAAATCAATAGATTTTAAAAACACCTGATAATATAGGCATTTTTAGCTCATTTTATATTTGCTCTTATAGGTCAAATATGTGATCTTCAAGCCAGAACGTTTATGCTAAAGAATTCGGTCACACAATTTCGAGAGCGCAAGGAGGTGTCAAAAGCAAACTTTGCGCGCAGGATCGGCGTGTGCGCTTCATACGTTACAAGGCTTGAGAATAATGACATTCAGCCGAGTGGCGAAGTGATGTTCCGCATTGCGGCTTATTTCAACTGCCGGATTGAAGACATATTCAAGCCCGAAACGGTAAAAGCCACGAGATAATTCGTGAATCATAAAATTGCCTATGTGTCAATTGTTGTTCAAGCGGCAAAGCAAAAGCAACGCGCTTCCAAAAATTATTTCCCTGACGCGCCTCCGTCCGCATCGGGCGAAAAAACATCACGGCGGAGAAAAATAGCAACATCAACCAAAGAAAAATGAAACTGAAACTGCTAGTTCAAACGCAAGAGTTCGCCAACTGGCCGGCCACGAAGGACCGCGCTGCCTCGACCAGCCATAACCTGGTCTGCATTGACATGTCACAGCCGGCCGACTGCCGCATGACTGAAACCGTATCCTACCGGCTCAAAGAGGAGGAAATCCCCCGGCATTGGGACAAATCGCTGGACAAAACCATTGAAGTCGTTTGCCGGCGCATCGCCCACAGCAAATCGGGCAAGGCCTCGCTGATTGGCGAGATTGTCGAAACGCAACCGGCTGCAAAATAGAACCGCTATGTCAGCCAACCCTCGCGCAGACCATGATTGGAAGGACAAAATCCTTCGGCGCGAGCGGTTCGCTGATTTTGCTTATACGTTGGCCCGCATCAACTGGGATTTTTTCACCACCCACACCTATAAAAATCCTCTGCCTCGTCCAGTTGTTCGCGGTGCCATGGTCTGGCGTTGGTGCCAGGACGTAAGCAAATTCAGCGGAGTTCCCTATAAAAACCTGCTTATCGCGTTGCGGCGTGAGCGGGGGGAAATTGGGGACAGACCACACGAACATTGTCTGATCGGTGGTCTGACTAGCTGCAACATGATGGCCATGCGTTCGCAGATGATGCGCTCCTGGAAGATCATCAGCGGCAATGCGGACGCAGATTTTCGCCTTTATGACCGCTCACTTGCGGGAGCCGATTATATCTGCAAATGCCTTGGGGCAAATGCGTATGAAGTGAACAAGTTTTCACTGGCGGAAGAGACGGCGCTCTCGGATTCGGTGTTTCGGGTTGTCAGGACACTGGACCTAATGAGTGAGAGACGTTGCCGCGAGCTCAATCGAAAATACGGACAGGTTGCGAAACTGGCGGGGCATAAGCCGGTCGGGGCCTTGCTTGATGGGGCCGGAACTGGACTTCCCGGTGTGAGTAGCATTTGAGATATAACTGTCTCGGTCGGTGCGGGCATGGTGACGCTGGTTCTGGCTTGCGTCGGACAGCCGATATGTTGGAACAAAGCCATCAAGCGTGAAAACGTCTGATGGTTTCAAGTAAGCGCTGCCGAAAATCCGCAGTTGTTCGACCGATAAAACGCCGAAGTATTGCGGCGGTTGAGACCATTAATGGGACCCGGCAGGGCCTGCCATCCACCCGGCGCGGAGCGCCGGGTGGGTGGCGGGCCGGACGGGATAGCTTGTAGAATTCCTATGCCCAGATGCTAAAGCGACTAGCGCAAACACACTGGACGAATGCAGACGAAATTGAAATGAAAGACGATCAACATCGGTTCCTAATGCTGCTGAACCAGTTGCCGGCCCGTCTCACGGCGGAGCAGGCGGCGTGGGTGTTGAATTGCCAGGTGCATGACATCCCGGCACTGGTCGCAGCCAAGCTGCTCAAGCCGTTGGGCAATCCTCCGGCCAACGGCAGCAAGTATTTTGCCACGGCGGACTTGTTGGAAGCCATCAAAGACCGCAACTGGCTGGTGCGGGCCAGCACCACCATATACCAGCATTGGCACAAGAAAAACGCCCGCCAGAAAGAACTCGTGGTGAACGGACAGACTTCGCTGGCGGCGGTATCTTGATCTTAAAACATACTGCTTTCCGCCCGGCGGAAAGTTGCGCGTCAGCGATCCGGCCAGCGCGAGCGGGTGACGAGTCCAGAGGCCATGTCTCTGGCGCGGGGTTGGGGGACGGCGCAAGTCCCCCAAAAATACAAAGCGGTTGAGCCGGCAATGACTCAACCGCCGTTTTGCTTTCAAGCCGCAACTGCTGGCGTCAAGGTGGCCGCCTTCTTCTCGTAGTCCTCCAGCGACGGCGCGATGATGACGGCCTTCTTCGCATAGGCACGGTGAATGGCCTTGCTGTTGTGCCCCAGCGCGGCCTGCGCGAAGCGTTCGGGCATTCCGACAACTTTCGCTCTTTCCGCCCATGCGTAGCGATAACAATGCAAGGTTGTGCCGGTCACGCCCGCTTTATGGCAGCGGCGGCGGAATCGGCTGGCGCGGTCGCTTTCTGACCATGTGGACAGCTTGGGGAACAGGGCGCCGGTGGTCGGCAACTGTTGCAACACTTTTTCCAGTGCCTGGCTGATGGTGAACTGCGCCAGCGAGCCGGTCTTTTGCCGGAAATAGGAAAACGTCCGGGTCTGCCAGTCAATATCCTCCGCCGTGAAGTTGGCGGCGTCGCTCTGCGCCGCGCCGGTTTCCCAAAGCAATTCCAGAAACAGCTTCCATTCCGCTATTTTCTCGCTCGCCAAGACGCTTTGGTGTTCGTCCTGCGTGATGCCGCGCCGGTCTTTGGGTTCGTATTTGGGCCAGAGATATGGCGCGACAATCGGCACGGCAGTCCAGCCAAGATTCACCGCAAAGTTATGCAACCGTTTCAGGAAACAGACGATGGACACCTTGCCGTCTTTGAACACGGCAAGGAAATCGTCGGCGGTGGTTTCCAGCAATTTCTTGTGCCGCAAGCCGTCGAAGGCGGACGACTTGAACACGTTTTCATAACGCTCGCGGCTGCTGTCCTTGCCGCGTGCCTGCAACTGGTCCATGACGGTCTGCCAGGTGCGCTCCACAAAGGCGGGGTCGCTGGCTGACAGATAAGCGCGGGCAAGGTGCAGGTTGAGCACCGGCTGGCGGTGTGCCTCGTTGCGGGCGTTGATCAGTTGCAACGCCTCGGTCTGGTCGCGGGTGCGCAGACTTTTTTGCTGGCCGGTCGCCGAATCTTGGGAATAATAGATTCCGCCGCGCCGGAACAGGGTGTATTTTGTTTTCATGTGCATGGGTCTGAATCATGCACCAGAACCGTCGCGACACGTTAGGGTGTAGTGGGCGAGTTTCAGCGGGATGGTGGCAGGATAGTGGCGAATTGTGATTCCGTCTGCCGCTATACTGACAGTTCCGCTGACAGTGGCCGTCCACGCGCTCAAGAAACCCTGTATTTACTAGGGTTTTAACAACTTGAACACAGATGGACACGGATGAACACGGATTAAGACAAGGCAAAAGGGCTCTTCAGTGAATCCGGAAGGCCTCCATTATTGGTGAACTCATTTACATTGCTGAAATCCTTTTCCTATCCGTGTCCATCTGTGTCCATCCGTGGTTAAAAGAATTTTCTACTACATGGATACGGCTGAAGGTTGGACGGCAATCCCAAATGCGGTTCGTCATCGTACCATTTTCGCATTTTTTGCACCGGCGCTTCGTTGCAGCGCGTGCGGTCAGGCACGCAGGACAGGCGGGACGCCTGTCCTACCATCAAAGCTTTACGAAAATGCGTTCGAGCTGCGACGCCTGCACGTCCGGCGCGCCATCGGTCCACACAACGAAATCGGCGCGGGAAATTTTTTGTTCCACCGGCCATTGCGCGGCCAGGCGCTGCTTGATTTGGTTTGGCGTCCACCCCCGACTCAGCAGCCTTTGGCGTTGGGTCGGGGCGGAACAGGCGACGCAAATGATTTTGTTGAAATGGGATTCGGCCCGGGTTTCGAAAAGCAGTGGAATCACAACGACGGCGAGCGCGCGGTTTTCCCTGCGCCACGTTTCGATTTGGGCGAGCCAGCGTTCGCGGATGCGCGGGTGGAGAATGGTTTCGAGTTTTTTGCGGGCGGCGGCATCGGCAAAAATGATTTCCGCCAGTTCCTCCCGGCGAAGCCGTCCGTTCGATGCAATGATTGCCTTGCCGAATTCAGCCTGGATTTCGGCGAGGGCGGGCTGGCCGGGCTGGACGAGCTGCCGCGCGAGTTCATCGGTGTCCACCACCTGTGCGCCGCGGGCGCGGAGGAATTGAGCGGCGGTGGACTTGCCCATGCCCACACCGCCGGTCAGACCGCACACTTTCATTGGTTGAAAGTTTGATACGGACGGTCAAGGCCCGGGGACCACGCGATAGAACCGGTCGGGATAATTCGACACGCTTGAATCGATGAACGTGAAGGGTGAAACGAACGGCGGCGGGTTGGTATAAACGGGCACCCAGTTGAACAGGTTGGTGGACGCCTGAACAATATATTCCTGCCCCGGCTGGCCGTTGACCGTGAGCTGGAAGGTGCCGTTGGTGCTCACAAAACGGCCCGACAATAGCGGCGGTTGAGTGGCGCCAACGGTGACATAAACGATGGCGGAATCGTCAGCCGGATTCGGGTCGGGTGTATCCGAACTGGCGCTGGCGTAGTTGACGAGTCCGTTCGCCGCACTATTCGGCGCCGTCAACGTCAACGTGAGCTGCATCCCCGTATTGGGGGTGAGATTGCCCAACGCCCAAGACACTTGCGAACCACTGCGGGTTACGGCGGGGGTGGCCGAGTCAAACGTAAAGCCAGTTGGCAGAATATCCAGCACTATGACGTTGCTGGAAACCGAAGGCCCACAATTGGTAATCGTAATGGAAAAAACATTGGTGCTGCCAGGCGCGACCGTGATGCTGTAGGCGGGCGGGCCGAGCGCAAGGTCAGCCGCCTGACCGACCGGGCTGGCCATGGTCAGAATGAGAATCCAGCCATTGGAAATGATCCCGGAATCCAATGGCACGTTGTCCTGCACAAAAAGCTCCCACGTGCCATTCGGGTTGCCGCCATTCAAGGCAGCCATGTTGGTGCCATAAGGCGGCGGCGGCGGGGAAATATGAGTAAAGGTGTTGCTGCTGGTTCCGGTCGTGAGGGCATTGATCAAATTGGTTCCATTGGGAGTGCCCAAACCGGTGCAAAGGTCATAGCCGGACACCGCATAAAACAGGGTCGGACTGCCGCTCCAGGTGTTGTTGCCGGTGGTGATGTCATGAAAACAGGCAGCATAATTTGTCCCCCTGCCAATGGCATAGATGGCCGGATTAATGAACCCGGCTGATGAATGGCCATTGTTCGTCGCCTGTTGATTAACCAGCGCGGTAAATCCCGCCCACAGCGGCGTGGCACAACTGGTGCCGCCCACCCCAGCATAAGCAACGCCATCATCGGCTATGACATAAACATTATCCGCGGTCAGAGCGACATCGGGAAAGTTGCGTGTGGTGGTCGAGCCTTGATTAAGCGTCATATTGATGTTTGTCTGCCAGGCGGGTATCGAGTAGTAGCTGCTATAGCCGCCGCTGCCACCGACGCCGTCGTAACCGGAACCATACACCAGCCCCCAGTTCCAAACCGTTTCCGACGACCAAGATCCGCCCACTCCGCTCATCGTTAAAGTTGTCCCGCCAACCGAAGTGAGATAGGCACTGTCTGCCGGCGTGCCGAAGCCATTTGGATTGTCAACGGTCCCGGCTGGATACGCATCACTATCACCGGAAGCGGTGAAGAACGTCTGGCCTTGAATGGCCATTTGCTGGAAAATTTGATCGGTCGTCAGATTGGGACCGCCGGTCCACCCCCAGGAACAACTGACCTGTCTCGCCGAGTTGTCCGTGGCGATACGATTTAGGACGTCGTTAGGATGGAAATTATACGGGTCTCCTTCATAAACAACGACATTGGCCAAGGCCGGCGCCATGGAGACAACCATCTCAATGTCCAATGACACCTCAACCTCTCCACCGTTACCGGTCGGCGCTCCACTAAACCCATCAATCAGCACAATTTGGAGTGGAATATTCGTCCGGCCAGCCAGGTTTTCATAAGCGACGATATCACTGCTATAATAACCGTCAAACTGCACCAATGCGATGGTCTGACCCGAACCGTTGAGTGAAGTGCCGGGAACATAAGCATTCCGGAAGTCGTTGCCAATGTAATTGCCGGATGGTCCCGAGCCGGCGTTTGGGGTTGCCTTTGCCGTCGCACCCGACGGCTGGGTTGCCGGTTTGAATTTGTAGTTGGGATGCGGCCGGCGGTAATTGTCAAGCCCGCTAATGTCCTGAATCGAAAGTCCCGACGGCACCGAAGGTTCCACGTCGGGCGCAAAGAAATCGCGCGCCTCGGTTGGATGTTTATAAGTGTGCAAGGCGACGTGCAATGCCTTCTCGATATCCGCCGCCTTTCCACGCACGTCCAACACCATCCGGTTCGGGTGCGTGACCGTCACCGTCAAGCCGTTTGCCTTCGCAAAATCGATCACCGCCTGATAATCCTGTTCCGTGGGGCCAAACTGTGCGGTGAACTCATCGGGCGTCAAGTAGTGATGATAATTCGGGCTTGCGGGATCATAGATTTGTTGCAGCAAGTTGGTGAGCGCCTCCTGGTTTCTCAACGGCAGGCCGATGGCGAGGTCAAGATTGGTCGTTGCCGGCAGCGATCCCAACGCCGGCAATTTTGACACGACCGCCGGCACCTGGCCGCGCAACATCACCAGGCCCGCACCTGCCGCCGGGGTTGAAAAAGTGACGATGCCGGACAAAGCCAAGCCCAGGCCAAACATTGATAAAGTCTTCCTTATACGACCTGTCAAGATGGGAGGAACTCCGAACATTGCGCCACCGGTTATCGGGATGAACTTGAGGATTTCTTTAGTCATTTTCATACCGGTTAGGGAAAGAGTGGCAACGGCGGATAGGCCGTCGGTTTGTAGGTGCCGGAAGTAATGGCCCCCGAATTGGTCAACGAGCTGGCCGCCCAATCATCAAAGGTGAGCGTAATATGACTGGCGCTAATGCCGATGGTCCCCACGTGCGCCATAAGCAAAGTATCCTGTGCGTTCGGCGCCACCAACAGTGCATCAATATCATAGACCGAACCGTGGCTGAGGTTGGTCAGGGTGGCCGTGGCCTTGACGACCACGCCGCCCACGTTGCTGACGTTGATGCTGGACGGGTAAGGCGAGGCGATGGACATGTCATAGATGATGATTGCCGCCGTGTTCGAGAAGGTGGTCGTCCACGTGCCCAACGTGAAGGTGAAGCCGTTGGTGCCAAGGTTGATTGTGGCGTTGGTTGTGATGTCCTGCAGTTTGAAGGTGGCCACAATCTGCTGGCCGTTGGTGCCATTGGCGGTAAACGTGAATATTCTCGAAACCGACGGACCGCCCATGATCAGCGGGCCGTAACTCTGCGGTCCGCTGGGTGACGGCGAAGTAATGCCGTTGATGGGAAGGAGGGTGGCATTCAGGTTGGTCACGTTGTTGCCCCCGGCGTCGCGGAAGGCGAACCACAACGAAACCCTTTCACCCGGATCAATGAGGCCGTTGGTGTTGGGATCACCGCCCGGAGCAAAGGCGCAACCCGCCGGCACCACGTAGCTGCCGCTGGTATCATGGATGGTGAGCGTGGCGACGTAGGGCGCCATGAGGACGCCATTGACCGGATCCGACAGTTGCAGCAGCACGGTTTTATCCGGTTGCACAACCGTATTGTTAATCACGATCACGGAGAAGGTCTGGCTGGTTTGACCGTTGGTGAAAACGAAGGTGCCGTTGGTGGCGATGTAATCCAAACCGGCGAGGGCCGTGCCATTGGCGGTGGCAAAGTTGACGGACGACACGGTGTTGGTGTTGTCCGTGCGCAAAACTGTAATCGTTGCCGCCACGCCCGATTTGAGCACGGTGTAGGTTGGGCTGGAAAAGCTCAGGCCGGAATTATTGTCAATGATGGTCACGGTTTGCACGCTGGGCGGCACGAGTTGTCCGGGCGGTGTCGGACTGGACAGGCTGACCGTGAAGGTGCGATTGCCCACGACCAGGCTGTTGTTGAGGATGGGCACGGTAAAGGTGTTGGTCGCGATGCCATTGGTAAAGACCAGCGTGCCGCTTACGGCGGTATAGTCCAATCCCGCCAAGGCCGTGCCATTAGCAGTGGAATAATTCACGGACAATGGTTCGACCCTGGGGTTGGAGCAGACCACGGCGACGACCAGGCTGCCGGCATTTTTCAAGACGCTCGCAACCGAGTTGGTGAAGCTCAAGCCCGCATCGGCATCCTGCACCACAACCACCGTGCTGCTCGGCGCCGCCAGTTGCGTGCCCGCGCTGGGATTGGACAGGTTGACGGTGAACGTCAAATCGCCGGTCACGTTCGTATCGTCAATCAGCGGAACGAGAATCACCTGAAGCGTCTCGCCGTTGGTAAAGGTCAACGGGCCGGAAACGGCGGTGTAGTTGACCCCGGCCATTGCGGTGCCGTTGGCAGTGGCGTAATTGACAGAAACCGAGCCGGCGGGACTGCCAAGACACTGGACAAAAATGGAGGCATAGGCATTGGTTTCGCTGACATAATTGGTGGCGTTGACGAAATTAAAGCCGACATTGTTATTCAAGATGGTCAAGGTTGCGTTGGTGGGCGCAATCAGCGTCGCGCCGCCGGTGGGGTTGGAGAGCACCACGGACAAATTCACCGGTCCCTGCACGAGATTGTTGGTCAAGAGCGGCACGGCAAAGGTCTTGGCCGTGTCGCCGTTATTGAAGGTCAAGGTGCCGCTGGTGGTGGTATAGTTCACCCCCGGCAGGGCCGTGCCGGCCACGGTGTTGTAAGCCACCGAGACGGAGCCCGAAGTGCCGTTGGTACGCACGACCGTGATGATGGCAATTCCAGCGCCCTCGCTGACCGTATAATTGGTTGCCGAGAAGCACAACTGGCCGGGGGCAACGACCGTGTCATTGATGGTAAGGGTGGCGTTCGAGGGGCTGAACAGGACCGCATTCACCACGTTGGTCAAAGTAAATATCACCGTCCGGTTCCCCTCGGGCAGGCCGTTGTTGATGATCGGAACCTGGACCTGCTTGTCCGAGTCACCCAGATTGAACGTAATGGTCGTATTGGTCGGGATGAAATCCACGCCGGCCACCGCCGTGCCATTGGTCGTGGTGATGAAATTCACCGAGCAGGTGCCATTGGTGGTTCCCAAGCGAAGGACATCAATCGGCGCAAAGCCAGTCAAAACATTTTTACTGACCGAATAATTTGCGCTGGAGAAACTCACGGCGCTGTCGTCATTGAGGATGGTCAAAACGGCGGTGGATTGAGCGCCAATGCCCGCCGGGGCGGTTGGATTGGTAATCGCCAGGTTCACGGTCAAGGGGGGGGTAACAACTCCATCGTCCATCACCGTAACAACCGCCGTTTCCAGGACTTCGCCCGGCGGAAAACTCAAGGCGTAGTTGGTGACGCCCATATAATTTGTACCGGCCACGGCCGTGCCATCGGTCGTGGAGAAATACACCGTGATGTTTCCCGTCCCGTTTGTATTCGGCCCGCTGGTGCCGCCGGTGCGACTAACCGTGATGAGCGCCTGCCCGCCGTTTTCGTCAACCTGATACGCGGCCGAGGTGAATTGCAACAAGCCGGAACCGGTTATCGAACCGCCATAAACCCGGGCAATATGCGCATGGGGTTGATCATCGTATTGGGTAAAGCTGCCGCCGATGACCAACATTTGATCGGCGGGCTGAATGACCAGCGCGTCAATGGTGCCATTGGCGCCGTCACCGAAGTTGATGGTTGTATCCACCGCGCCATTCGGCAGCAACCGCGTGATACGATTGCGGGTGACCCCATTGCCCTGGGTAAACTGGCCGGCCAGCACAATGCGATTATCGGCCTGCACGGCGATGGCTTGCACGGTGTTATTGGCGCCAGCGACAACGTTGGACGTAAAGGTGGCATCCAACGATCCGTCGGTATTCAGGCGGGCGATGCGGTTCAGGGCCGTGCCGTTGACATTGGTAAAGTCACCGCCGATGAGGATGCGGCCGTCTATTTGAATTACGATGGCGCGAACGGTGTCATTGGCCCCCGAGTTCAAGTCGAAGTTGGTATCCACGGAACCGTCCCCATTCAGCCGCGCGATATGATTGAGGGTAAAATTGTTGACGTTGGTGAAGGCACCACCAATGAGCACCTTGCCCGCAAACGGAGAATTGGTCGGATAAACGGCGACGGCAAAGACCGCGGCATTGGGGCCTGAGCCGGCGTTAAATGACGAATCCAGCGTCCCGTCATTAGCAGAACCAGCCGTGATGAGGCGCGCAAAGTTGGGGCTGGGGCCGCCGCTGATGGAGCTGAACGCGCCGCCGACGTAAAGCTTGTTCCCGCCATTGACAAAGGTTTCCGCGAGGGCATAAACGGGGCCATCGGCCCCGGGACCAGGATTGAAACTGGTGTCCAGGGAACCATCCGTCATCAGGCGGGCGATATTATTGCGGGCAATACCGTCGGCGCTGGTGAACGCACCGCCGATGACAACCCGGCTGTCCATCTGCTGGCAGACAATGGCCTGCACAGCGCCGTTGGCGCCGGAATAGCCATTGAGGAAGCCGGCGCTGTCCAGCGAGCCATCGGCGTTCAGCCGGGCGATGCCATTATCGGGAGTGCCGTTGACATACGTGAAGTTGCCGCCCGCGAGGATCTGGCCATTGGTCTGCAAAGTGAGCGCCAGGACGTCGCCGTTCATACCTGCCGTGAAGGTGCCGTCCGGCGAGCCGGCTGGCCAGTTGTAACGTTGGGCATCCAAAATGTAGACGGTGGCATTGGTTGGCGAACCCAAGAATGTGTTGGTTGGGTTCCACAAGATCACAGTGAAATAGAAGTTGGTGGGATCCTGCACCAAGTCGTTCGTGATCGACACGTTAAAGCTGGCCGCCGTTTGATTGGTAACAAAGGTGAGCACGCCGCTGGTGGCCGCGTAGTTGACATTGGATGAGGTATTGCTGCCGTCGCGGGTGGTGAAATTGACGGAAACCGGGCCGGCCGTGCCACCGGTGCGGACGACGGTAATGGTGGCATAGCCGCCGTTTTCATCGACGAGATAGCTGGGGGCGCTGAACTGCACTGCGCCGTAGCTGTTGTCGTTGGTGATGGTCAACGTGGCATTGGTGATGGAATTAGTGGGGGGCGTGCCGATATAGAACAACCCTGGCGTGCTTACGTTATTCAACTTGGGATTGGACAATAAAACGCCAAATTGTTTATTGGTGCCGACCGTGTAGGTGTTGATGAGCGAAATGGAGACGGTGCGCGGCGAGGCGTCGCCGTTGTTCCATTGCAGCGTGTTGGTGGAACCAGTGTAATCCACGCCGGCCACCGCCGTACCGTTGGTGGTGGCGTACTGGACGGTGATGGTGCCGAAGCTGCCGGCGACGCGGTTGACCACAAAGCTGATGAAGCCCGCGCTTTCACTGCCGATGTAATTGGTGGCGCTGAGAGTCAAATAACCCTGGAAACTGGAATTGATGAGGCGGACCTGGGCGTTGGACAATCCAAACGACACGTTGCCGTCACTCGGTCCGGTGAGGGCGGTCAGAAGCAGTTTGTAGAACTTCTCCGTGAAGTTCGTGTAGATAAGACCATGGTTCAGGTTAGTGACCGTGAAGGAGTTGGTGGTCACGCCTTGCAGGAAGGACACGGTCAAATTGGTGATGCCATAGTAATCAATGCCCGCCAGGGCGGTCCCGTTGGTGGTGGAGGCCTTCATGGTAACGGTGCCATAAGTGCCGTTGCTCCGAACCAGGCTGATGACGGCGGCGATATTGGTGGCGGTATAAACCGGAGAGACAAACCCCACCACGCCGGCGTTTTTGTTGTCATCAATCAGCGTGAACGGCGCGGCCGAAGGCCCGAGCGCGGCGCCCAGCGGGATGTTTTCACCGCCGAGATAAAACGTGTCGGCCCCGCTGGGGTTGGCCAGTTGGAACTGGGCATTGAGGTTGCCCGAGGTCTGGGTCTTGATGACGCTGACCGTGACGGCGGACAGTTTATTTACGCCCGCGTCCGCCAGAGATAAAAAGTTGAAAACGTCCTGCAGGAAACCATTGACTCCAAAAAGGCCGTCGCCATGCATACGGGTGGGAGTCGTGATATATCTCCAAGCGATCCAAAACAAGGGCGGCGTGCTGTCGTAGGAAAAATCCCTGCCGCTTAGGGCCGTGCTGGGCTGGACGGAAAAGTTGGCCGAAACCGGCCCCAACATGCCGTTGGTCCGCACCAATCCCACGGAGAGCGCGCTTGAACTCTTGTTGGCCGAGAAGCTGGCATTCTGCAGACCGATGTTCCCCGGCCCCGGCGTCGAACCGCCAATCAGACGGGCCACGCTGCTGCGGTTGCGAACGCCATCGCGCGTTTTGGGTTCCACCCACAAGTTCGGGTCGTTGAAGCTTTCCGCAACTTCCTCTCCAAGTTGTTCACTCAGTTCATCGTCCAGGGTATTGCAAACGTTGGTGTCCGCCTGGCCGCCGCCGACCTGATCGAACGTTCCGCCAATGATCACGTTGCCGTCGCTTTGGACGCCCGAGGCATAGACCGCCGGCGCATCGTCGGAATAAATCCGTTTCAAACCGGCAAACTGGTTGTAGGCGGTGTCGAGGAAGGTGGTGTCCACCGTGCCGTTGGGATACAGGCGGGTGAAACCGAGCCGGTGCGTGCCGTTGAACGACGAGAATTGCCCGCCGACATATATCGTGCCGTCGAGTGGTTGGAGCGTGATGTTCCAAACCACGTCGTCGGCACCCAAGCCCACAAAAAAGTTGGTGGTGTCGAGGCTGCCATCTGCATTCAGCCGCGCAATGCGGTTCAGGGCGGTGCCATTGAAAAGGGTGAACGAGCCGCCCACGACCAGCTTGCCGTCAAGCTGCCAACCGAGGGTGTTGATCGGATTGTTCGCTCCGGCAGTGGGGTTGAAGGTGGTGTCCAGCGTGCCATTGGTGGTGAAGCGGGCAATATCGGCGTAACTTTGGCCGTTCACACCGAAGTTGCCACCAGCAAATATTCCATTGAAAGGAGAAGATACAGTGACCGTGCCATTGTAAGTCCATTGGTTGCCAGTCTGGCCGGTGCCTTGATCCATAACGATGGTGAGGATATTGGTGTTAAGGCCATTAATCGGACCGAAGGGGAGCACAAAACTGTTGGTACCGAAGACACTGCCGGTATCGTAAATTAAAACCCCTGTGCCACCGGCAACATTTGTATCACCATAATAGACCTGCATATCGTCGGCCTGCACCAGGAACATGTTATAATTAACAGTCAGCGTGCCGGAAGTGAGAGTCCCGAGATTGATGGTTTGATCAGCCTCACCAGAGCCGCTGTTTGCGAAATTCAAGGTGATTAATGGCGGCAACGCAATGGCATAGACCGGGCCATTGAGGGTGGTGCCCGGATTGAAGGTGGTGTCCAGGGTGCCGTCGGCATTCAGCCGGGCGAGGTGATTGCGCGTCTGGCCGTTGACGCTGTTGAAGTCACCGCCAATCAAAACCTGGCCATTGGGCTGCACCGCGGCGGCCCACACGGTTCCATTCGCCGTGGGATTGAATCCCGCGTCGAGCGACCCATCGGCATTCACGCGGGCGATGCGGTTGCGCGACACACCATTGAAGGAAGTGAAGCTGCCGCCGATGACAAACTGATTGCCCGGGCTTGAGGCCAGGGAGTTGATGGGGCCGCTGGCGCCGGAGACGGGCTCAAAGGACGAATCAAGGGCACCGTTGGTATCGATGAGCGCGATGCAATTGACAGGTTTTGCATCGGGGTAAGTGGAACCGTTGTAAGACACAAAGTCGCCGGCGATGAGGGTTTCATTATTGGGCAGCATCAGCAGACTCCACACGTAGCCGGAAACGCCGGGATTGCCATCGTTCTGCGGAATGGTTTGGGGCACGAGGGCGGGCGGCAACGCCAGATCGCGGTTGAAATCCGCATTGTAAAGCTCATCCACCGAACCGGCCGGCGGATTCTGGTCATTGAACAGGATGGTCACGGTGGTTTCGCCGACCATGCCGCCAAGGGCGGGCACATTTTGACCGCCAACACTTATCGTCCGATAAAGCTCTATTTTAAAATCCTTGTTGAATTTCGTGAGGCTGGCGTTGGTGACCGTAAAGCTGATGGGTTGATAGGAGAAACCGGGGCCGCTGGAGGGAAAGCTGACGGTGCCCTGGACCATGTTAAAGTCGGAATTGGCCCCCTGAATCGGCGACCATGTCGGCGGTGTCGGAACGGCATAATCAGACCCGGGCTGGAGGGGAAACAAATTGTTCATTTCCTCGCTGGCATCTTGGTCATCGTTAAGAACGTTGTTGACGCGGTAATTCAGCGTGATGGCAGAGCGGTTGGTGCCAAAGCGCTCCGCATAAATGACAACCTTGGTCCAGCCGCCGCCGCCATTGGTCGTATTGTTGACGTCTTCCGGGACGCGGTAATTGGCCTTCTCGAAATTGATGATCACGTTGGTTGGGAACTGGGCTATGACGTAATTGGTTGTCACAATGCCATTGGTCGCTGGCGGAGGAGGATTGGTGACTAACAACGGAATAATGTCCGGCCCGTAAGGATCTGCGTTCACATTCAAAATCTTCACCAGCGCGAGGCTGAAGCTGGGGTCCACGCGGGGAGCGACAGCGCCACTTTCATTCGGATCAAGCCGGGCATTTGACAACAGCACCCCAAAATCCGTGTTATTCGTGGTGCCTCCAGAACCGCTGGCCCCGGCATTGATAATCGGAATGAGAATGGTCTTGCTCATCTCGTAATCATCGAAAACGAGAGTATTGGTGACCCCCTGATAATCCGTGCCTGCCAGTGCCGGCATATCACCGTATGGCAAAACGGGCAGACCGGTCCCGTCCACGGTCTGGTAATCCACCCAGGCACGTCCGGCGGAGCCGGCGACACGGGTGACGGTGACCAGCAGCCCCGGCACGTTGTATTGATAGTAGGTCAAAATGGTCGAATTGGCGTCATTGTAAGTTCCATTGGGCAACAGGCTTTCCGTCTGGGCAGTCTGGTAAAGCGGATATCCTGTCAAGTACCCCCCACCCCCCAACAGCAACGGATATCCCGTCGTGTAATCCACATCCTCGGTAGCGAAACGGAAGACGCCCGAAGATTTATAGGCCCAGTGCAACACGATGGTTCCCGGGCCATTCCCCAAATCAACCGCATTAGGGTTACTTGCATTATTATCATAATACCGATCCAGAGAATACAAAAAGTAGTTGGCCGTTTGCGAATCCACTGCGATGTAGTAAGTCGTATTCGCTTTCGCATTAAACCGGAGATGGCTGGGGCCGTAATAAGGCTGCATGTAACCAATAACAGGCTCACTGCCGGGAGGGGCAAACTGGGCGTAATCGCCGCTGCCAGAATCATTGAGCTGGGCGAGGGAATGGGTCGTCGCTGAAACAGTACTATTGATGGGGAAAAGGTTGTCATTGGCCGCCACCTGATTGAGCGTGGTCAGACTGGTCCCCGTAAAAACCCCAAGCACCGTGTTCAGGGGAGTGCCGTAAAAATCGTCCACGCTGCCGACGGTGTCGAGTTCCACTTCCCCGTCAACCGTAGGCGTCCACTGATACCAAAGGGGCTTATTGGCAGGGAAACCGGCAATGCTTGGGGCATTGGTGTCGCGAATGGCGCTGCCATTGTCATTCACCACGAAACCCGAATCCCCGGACAGCACCTGGGCCATGGCGAAGGTAAACTGCGCTCTGCCAACCTCCGCCGCAAAACAGGCCAAAATCATCAGACCCAGCTTCAGCAAGCCGATGTTGCTCGCGAGATTTCGCAATCTCAGGCTTGTGAATTTTTTCATAATCTTTTTTGTCACGTTATCCGAATTATTGCCGGTTTACTCACGCATTGCAAGATTAATCCGATTTAGGTCAAGGGCCATACACACTCGCCGAATTCGGGTCCACCCGCACCCGGTAATACCGGCTGGAGCCGGTGACCGGATCAGCCACGATGTTCGTTATCGGCCAGCCACCCGCCGGCGGCACAAGGCTTGGCGAAATGTTGGTGGTCAACGGCAGCCAGTTGCCCAAAACCAAATTGGTCCGGTAATCGACGGTGTTGGTCGCGCTCGGAATCGAGTCCCACGTGAGCAGCGCCGTCAGCGGCGGCTTGTTGGTCACCGTCAACTTAAAGTTGATCTCGCCGGACACAAAGAACGGCGTGGGATCACTGCCGTTGGCAATCCCGTCCCCGTCGGAATCAATGTCAAAACTTTGCGCCAGCGCGGCGTTGAAGGGGCCGTTGGTTGTGCCGTCCGGATAGACGAGGTTGGTGGAGCTGAAATAACCCGCATATTCCGGCACCCAGCGCAAGTGGTCGCCGTTTTTGTGGTTCATTTTTTCCGCGATGGACAAGCCGTCAATCACCGCCTGCGCATAATAAATCACCATGTTCGGGGCAATGGTGATCGCCGTGAAATTGCTGCCACTCGCATCACGGTTGGTGGCTTGATCGCGCAATTCCAGATAGTCCACATACATCGCGTTGCTGGCGCCGGCGCCGTTGAAAGTGAACAAGCTGTGCGGGGGAGCACTAAGCGCGTCCAAAAAGAGCCGGCCAACCGCCACATTATTGGTGTAACCGTTCACGGAAACACCAAAGTCCCGGCCGGCCCAGACATTGATGATGCTTTTATTGGTTGGCGCAATGTTGGTGATGGTCGTACCCAACAAATCACCCAAGTTGGGCAGGATGGGCAGGTTAAAGCCACTATCACTTCCACCAACTCCGGAACTGCCCACCACCCAGATGTTTCCGTTGGTCACACCGCCATCGGTGAGAAAATTCGTCACTTGCAAGGTCAGCGCCCGCCCGGCCTGCAACATCAGATTGCTCACCAGGAGACTGCCGGTGGTGATGGAAACGTCGCCGCCAGCGATGAGGGAGCCGTTGATCAGCGTCGTGGTCAGGGGTTCCAGGAGGAAGGAACCCACCCCGTTGGAAATGATTCCGCTGCTCAGGAAATTATTGGCGTAAATGATTGAGCCTTGATCGGAAATCAATCCGTGGTTGATGAAGTTCGTATAATTGGCCGGCGGCGGGCCGCCAAACACGGCAAGGTTTTTGGTGCGGATCGCGCCGTTGTTGGTCAGGTTGCGCACATTGGGCAGGGCGCTCTGCCACAAGATGGCGCTGGACACCAGATTCAATTCACCGTCGAGCGAGGTCGCTCCATTGCCACAGCCGTTGGTCGTCAACGTCAGGTTTTGCGCGTCAATGAACAACGAACCAAAAACATTCAACACGTCGGTAATCAGGAGGCTGTTCGTGGCGTGCAACCTCAGGTTTTGCACCTGTGGCGCCGTCACCGGCATCAACTGACTGCTGCGAACGATCAAGACCCGGTAGTCGTTGGTCACTGTAAAAAAGTTGGTGCCGTCCAGGGTGTTGGAGACGGTCGTCAGCCAGCGCGTGCTCCAGGCCGCGACAAAACCGCTCCAGTTCGGGAGCGCTGATTCCAATAAATTGGTGATGACCAAAAATCCGTTGGTCACCCCCAGGTTGATGTCGGAATACGGAGCGGCAATCTGCGCGCCGACACTGCCGTCAAACTGCTTCGGGGCCCACAAGGACATGTAGTTCTGCCCGGAGATTATGGCCAGACCCAGGTTCAATTCGTTACTGGCTGTGATTTGGATGCGACCGGGCAAATTCGTGAGCGCGCCGCCGGGGTTCGTCGGAGTGGCATTGGTGGGCGTCGTCGTGACAATCAGTTGCCCATCGAAATACGAGTAGGGGTTGGTTATCACACCGGAAGGGAAGCTGGTAAAGCTGGGGGCAAGCGGGCCAGAAAGCAACGGGGTGGGGGACGTGACAAAAGTGAAATTGTCCGGCGTGCCGTTGTAAATAAACACGTTGGTCGAGGCACCGAGGACATAATCATCGGTCAGATAAAGGTAATTGGTGGTCGTACTACAGGTTGCCGGGTCATTAACGGTGCCGACCCATTCCACGTGGGCAGCGCCGGGCGCAAAAACAACAGAGCTGCCGTTAAGATTAGGTTCAATGTAAACATGGTAAGGGACGTTGAGGCTGGTGTTCTGCACGAAAACGGACCGGATTACGGTAAGATTGGTCGCGGGAAACCGGAAATCAAAATAGGGCGTGGAGTTGGTCAGGTCTATTATGTATGGCAGTGACGAATACGCAGTCGTTGGTGTCAAATCAGCACCCGGGTTCCAATCCTGGTTTGTGTCGGCTCCAAAACCTGCGGCGATACTATACACTCCCACCGAGTTGCCCAAGAATAAGCTCTGCAAAGGTTCGACTAACAGCGTGCCGCGGGTCAAATCCACATTTTGCCCGTTGAGCTGGATCAAACTGTTCACCCCCACCTCAATCGTGCCGGGGCTCACGATATTGGTCGCCGACACAATGCATTCCCCGATGGTGGCCACGGAGAAACTCTCAGTCCCGAGAAAAATAAAAGTGTCGTTCCCGTCAAGGAACGAATCACAGCGGACCGTGCCCGGATTATAAAAAGTGCCGGCCATCGTGCGCGGAATCTGGTTGGTGGTCTGCTTGTCGAACTGGAACCCGGCGCCAGAGGCGGTGCCGAAAGCGCAGCCGAGCCCCGGAGCGTTGGCGGTCATCAAGCCGTTGTTGGTGTAGTTCACCGTGTTCCAGGTCTCGTAAAACGCCGGATTGCACGAGTACTCGAAGAAATTGACGTTGAACACGCTTTCATTATCGAAAGCGATTGCGTCAATCTGCGGCGGCAGGTTGCCGGGAATGTTGTAGTTGAGCACCGCATAATTTTGATACAACGGGTCGGTCGCCAGCGCCGCCTGCGCCAGCAGCAAGCCGGGCAATACGGAAAAAAGCTTCCACTGCATAAGGCGGTTTGCCAGGCGGTTATGGGGTGTCATGCTTCTCACTGGATCGTAATCGTATAATTCATAGCCACAGTCAGGCCCTGCGAATCGGTCACTTGAATTGTAAAATCATAGATGCCGGATAAATTGCCGGATGGGGTCCCGGAAAGCACGCCGGCGGAGAAACTCAAACCCTGTGGCAGTGACGTTCCCGTTTCCAGCGACCAGGTGTAGGGCGATGTGCCGCCGGAGGCCGAGAAGGTTGTTGTGGGATAGGCCACAGTGTTGGCGCCGTCCGGCAAACTCGTTGGCGAAATCGAAATGAGCATCTGGTTTTCGAGCTCCTGGATGCTGGTGCCATTCGGATACAGGATCGGGAGATTGGTCGTACCGTCGAAGGATGCCCATTGCAACGCGGGAACCTGCGTCGTTTCGTTCACCAAGTCCGTGAAACCATTGGTGTCCGGCCACGGGCCGTTATAGAAAACAGGTCCAACTTTGTTGAAAGTAAAGATTGTCTGACCATCAATGACCCCCGGGCCGGCCAATCCGGGCAAACTATTGGCGATTTCGTAGTTCGGGACCGGCCGGGTTACGGTGCCAACAAAGTTATTCCCCGCCGGCCCAACGGCCAGATCTGCAGCGCTCAAAATAATGTCCGGCGTGGTCACCACGCGCTGGAATATACGAGCCCCCAACAGTCTGTTGGCCGGATTAAAAACGAAATTGGTGTATCGGGTGGTGATCGGGGTCGTCAAAATGTGGGTGAGCGGATCCATCAGCCCATCCGGCACACGCACGAACCGGACCCCGCCTATGCCCTGATAATAGCCCGGGCTGTTGGTCACACCGCCCGTAACCGCGGTTGAGCAGATGGGCCACTGCACGACATAGACATGGGTGGTGGAAGAGATCACAAGGCTTTGGGAGGTGAAATAGCCCGCCGAGTTGCTGGTGGCAAAAAGAAGGTTGGTCGTCGCCGTCACATTGGTCCCCAACGTGCTCAGAAAGAGCGGCGGGCCGCAGAGATAATTGGTGTTAATGTAATATTCCCCCGACGGCACATTGGCCAGGGTGACGGTCTTGGTCGTGGTATTGGTGACCAGCGGGCTGCCATACGGCGCGCCAATCTGGACGCCCACCGTGACTGTCACCTGCGAGGCGCTGGTATTGGGGTGCCTGTTGGTAACGACGAGGTTGGCAAAAGTGTCCGAGTAAATTGCCAGGTATGAGCTGGTATAGCCATTGGTCTTGACCACCAGCGTCGGCGGACTGCCATACGGCGCGCCAATCAGGTTGGTGTAATAGGCAACCAGAATCGGCGTGGCAATGTTCGTGAAATAATATGGAGAAGTAAGAATGACCAGCCCCGGAAACAAATTGGACAGGGTGACCGGATTATTGATTTGAGCGGACAACCAAAACGCAGTATAGTTGGAAGTGTAAAGCAGGACTGGCGGGCCATAGATTATCCCACCACCAGAACTGGAGTTAAGCAGGATGCTTCCCGCCGCCGGCGCTTCATAATTTACATTGTTGGTGCTCATCAAGTATATCAAGCCCCCCACGTCATCACGGGTCAAACCGGTGTAAAATCCGCCGATCTGCAGCCCGCCACTATAAAACAGTATTTGTCCAGTGTTGGGGTCAATCGCCGTTTGAGGCCAACTCCCGGCGAAATTATTTGCGGCCACCGCGGTATATAACTCAGCCAAAGGATCCTGTCCACGCGGCACGGTGATTGCATCCCAGGGGATCCCCGGTATGGCTCCGCAATCCTCCTCGATAAAATAAGTATAAAGCACATTGTTAACATAGGTCGAATACTGGACCTGGTTCAGCGGCGAAGGGATGACGTCAAAATTTCGCTGGACCACCAGATACGTTGTGGTCACCGGGCATTTGGCGCCTACAGAGCGATCATGCAGGGTCCAGGTATAACGTTCCGGTTCCGTCAAACCCAATTGCTCGACCAACAAATGCAGCGTCACCGACTTGAGGTCCGTCAAATACAGCCCCTGCGCCGTATAGTTGAAACTCTGTGATTGGAACGGAAATTGCGAGAGATCAATGTTGTCCACATTGGTCAGGCTGTTCATGATGGCAAAAGCCTGGTCCGCCGCGTCCTCGCCGGCCGCGCCGAAGAAACCCTCTCCGGTAACACCGGAGAAATTATCATCGTAAGCGTAATACAGCACCGGCACGTTCCGGCGATATTCCTCCTGATAATTCTTCGGCCCGCCAATGTCGCCCAGCCACACAGGTCCTCCCGGCACAAAGGACCCGCTATTCAGATACGCCAAATCATAACCCAGAAGAACCACCTGCCAGGCATCGCCTGAACCGGCCAACACTCCCGGGTTTGGCCCCAGCAGGGCAAACCCCCAGGCCGTCTGGAGACCGAGCGCCAGACCGCCGACGCACAAAAAAAATTTAATCATTTGCCGCATATACATTTCATTGGCGCAGGAGCAACACGCGGTAATAACCCGCCGCGCCGCCCCCGACATTAATCGAATCGCTGGCGCCGGCCGCGAACCGTGCCGAAGCATTGGGCACAACGCTCCACGAGGTAAAATTCGTCGTCACCTGCACCTGATACGTCAGCCCCGGCTGCGTGTTCCAGTTCAGGAACATTCCCTGCGATGTTTTGGTCAATGACGTTTGCAGCCAGGTGCTGGAATCGAACGGATCCCCGCCGCTCAAAAACACCTGATAAAGTGTTGGGCCGCCGGCAACCAATGGTACATTCACGTTGGCCGGCCAGGCGGCAAAATTGAGGCCATAGTACTCCTCCATCCATTCAAACGGTATGCCGTAGTAATTAGCTCCACTCCACGTTGTGCCGCTGGCCGATGGCGAAAGCGGCGAGCGCCGCCCATCCGTCGTCACATAGTCAACCTGGAATGAATGCGTGCTGTTCGTGGTCAGGCCGTTCGCCGCCGTCATCGTCCAGAAATTGCTCGTTGTCAAGGCCGTCGGGGTTCCCGCACCATCCACATAAACTTCGTAGTTGGAAACCGAGATGCCCAGCAGCGGCGGCCAGGAAACCTGCAATTGCGGCTGATACACACCATTGCTCACCATAAACGGCGCATATACAAACGGAGCGCTCATCGGCTGCAAAATCGCCGCCACGTTGGCATAGCGCTGCGCAAACAAATCCATGCCGGCGGCGCTGAACGTAAAGCCCGTCCAAACGACCAGGAATTGTGCAACGCCATCCGACGCCACCGTTGGTTGCATTTGCGAACCGAGCGTCGTGGTGTTCACACGGAGTTCAGGCCCCACCAGCGAACCGTCCTCATGGACGAATTGCCCAAACACGCCCTCGCGCGAACCGTCCTGGCCGAGGCTCGTCCAGACCACCAGATAATCCCCGCCAATCGCGCTGATGCGCGGCGCATACTGATCACCGTAAAGAAACGAATTCACCTGCACGGTCGCGCCACCGACGCCCGCACTGGAAAACGCCCGCGCGTAAACGTCCCAACCGTTGGCCGGGTTGCTTGTGTCGCGCGCAGCCCAGGTCACCATGAACTTGCCATCCGCTGCCACCGCCAAGCTTGGATGCGAACACGGATTGTTATCCGTGTTCACCAGAAATTCATTACTTATGGCAACGCCATTGCTGTTGTAAAACCGCGCGTAAACATCCACGCTGGGCGAACCGATCACGGCCGGAGACGACCCATTGGTGTTGTCAATCCCACCCAAATTAAAAGCCGCCCGTTCCTGTTCCGACACCCACGCAACGACAAACCCGCCGTTTTTCAACGCCGCGACGGCCGGTGAACGCTGGTTGTAGGCCGTGAATTGGTTGATTGAAAATTCGCCGCCAACCTTCTTGCCGGCCGGTGTAAGCACCTGGCCATAGACATCCAGCAGACTGTTCGAGCCGGCCTGATCAAAACTCGCCCAAACCACCACGACGTTGCTGTTGTTGAGCACGGCCACGGCGGGGTTGATCTGGAAATGATTCGTGAACGTGTTCACCACCAGGTCGGTTGTGGTCAGAAACGTGTTGGTCGGCGTCAGGAAACGCGCGTAAATGTGCTGACTGCTTGGTTTGCCGCCCTGCCAGACAAAGGCTGCGCCGCCGTTTTTCAGCAATGCCACGCGGGGATTTTCCTGATCGTTCGTGCCCTGGACATTCACGCGGAACGTGCTCAACGTGCCGGACAACGTGCTGTCCAACCGCCGCGCGCTCACGCCCCAGCCGCTGCCATCGGTGATGTTGTCCTGCCAAACCACAAAGCCGCCGCTCGGCGTCACCGCCGCATCCGGGAAAACCTGATCGCCCGGCAACGAACCAATAATCGCGTATTCTGTTCCGTTGGTGGTGTAATAATTGGTCTGGGCAAAAACGGCGGCGGGAATTCCAAGGAACAATCCCCAGCAAAAACAAATGGCGGCCCTGCGGGCGAACAACGAGAACGACATAAAGGGTTTGCAACAGTGTAAACGCAGCCGGGCGTTTTGTCCAAAAATTCTTTTGCCCAAACGCGCGCGCCGCTGAAAAAACAGCCGCGCTCCGCGTTTGACCGCCAACAAACTTTCGCGTTCCAAATTCATTTTCTAAATCAAAACCGCCTGCCGTTCGCGCGCCGATTCCTCCAGCGCCGCGAGCATTCCCTTGAAACCCCAGCGCTGATACAACTCGCGCAGCCGGCCGGCATCCGCCGGTTTCTCCACCAGCGCACCCGGCGAAAATTCACACGGCAAATCGTCCCGCAACCGCACCAATTCGCAATTGCGCCGCACCGCGTCCGCCGCGTCGCGCACCGCCGCGCGCAACTTTTCCGATTTCACTTCACCCAGCCGCGCATACAGCGCGGCGACCGAGCCAAATTGATTCAACAATTCAGCGGCGGTTTTCGGCCCGACGCCAGGCACACCCGGAATATTGTCCACGGTGTCGCCCGTCAAACCCAGCCAATCAACAATTTGCGACGGCGCCACGCCGGTTTTGGCGCGCACCTGCCCGTCCGTCCAAATCGTCCCGGTCTTGTCGTTCGGGTTCAACAATCCGACCCGCGCCGACACCAACTGCCTAAAATCCTTGTCGGCACTGGCGATGACCACGGTCATGCCCGCATCCGACGCGTGCCGCGCCAGGCACGCGATGTAATCGTCCGCTTCCACGCCTTCGCGGCAAAACGAGGCAACGCCCGCCGCTTTCAGATAACTGACGATCCCGTCAAGCTGCGGCTTCAAATCGTCCGGCATTCCCGGACGCTGCGCCTTGTATTCTGGGAACAGGGCGGTGCGTTCGGCGCTCAGGCCGCCGTCCCACACCACAATCAAATGCGACGGCCCAATGGCCGCCCGCATTTTTGCCAGCATTTTGACGAAGCCATAAATGGCGTTCGTTGGCCGGCCGTCGGGCGAACGCAAATCGCGAATCGCGTGAAACGCGCGATAAGCGTAAGCGTGTCCATCAATAATCAGCAACCGATCCACAAATTTACCGGGTGCGAGCGCCTGGGTTCCAGTATTTCAAACGGGTTCGTGGTTTTCACAATTTTGTTTCAACCGGAAATTCCACGAACAACGTTGTTCCGCATTGGACGGCTTTTTCACCGCTCCGGCGCGGGCGCCGCTCCGGCGTTCCCCGGTCGCACCTCCACTCCCGGTTGTTGCGGTGGAATGGTGCTTTGCGCAAACGGCAGTTCATCATCGGAATGCACCCGGTTGCCAGCCGGATCAACCATGGTGGCCGTCACAAAAATCATCAGGTTTTTTTTCACGGAAGTTTTTGTCTGGCTTTGAAAGAGCCGCCCCACCAGCGGCAGGTCGCCGAGCATCGGTATCTTGTCCTTGGTGCTCTGGACTGTGGAAGAAATCAGTCCGCCGAGGACGACGGTCTGGTTATCCCAGATGTTGACGGTGCTGATGACCTGGCGCACGGTAAAGTGCGGCAGAATGGTGGGAATCATGATGACGTTGGCGTTGTTGACGCCGGGAATCGTCGGGGACGGGTCGTAGCCGCTAAACTCGGTCAGCGACGGGATCAAGGTGAGGTTGATGGTATAACCGTCGGACAAAACGACCGGGAGCACGTCCAGCACGGGGCCGGTTTCCATCTGCTGCTGATTGGGCGTGATGGCGGAGGTTTGCACGGCTTGGTTAACCACTTGGGCCTGTCCTGGAGGGATAACGCCCAACAGCGCAATGGCCACGCACAAAACAAAACCTTTCACAACTATTTTTGATTTTCGACTGGTCTTCATGGTGCTGGTTGGTATCTGAAGTTATTATGGGATGGTCGTACCGCCCGTGGTGGTCGTGGTGGTTCCACCAGTGCCCGCCTGGAAGCTGAAACTCGAGATGATGGTTATGACGTCCGTCGCCCGCATCTGGGTTTGACGGCCGCTGAGGGTGGTCGCTTCCGGTTCGTTGAGATTCTCAGTCCCGGTGCGCTGCTCCAAGGCATGAATCACGACCCGGAAATTGGGATCGGTCAAAATACCCGTAACGGTGCCAAGGGTCGGAATGCCCGAGTTGGCATTGACCAGATTGCCGATCGCCTGATCCGATGCCGAACCCGCAATGAGGCTGGCCGCCGTGTTGCCGGGAAACGCACCCAAGGGATTGGCCGCCGAAACCGGCACATTGAGCGACGGCGAACTGCCGCCGCTCCCAACAATGGATTTTCCCATATTGAATTGCCCCAAATACCAGTCAAACCCCAGCGCCGAATTGTTGTCCTGCTCCACTTCAATGAATCGGGCTTTGATATGCACCATCGGCGGCATCATGTTCAACACCTGAATGGCTTTCTCGATGGTGTCCAAATCCTGCGATGTCGCGTGGACGAACAACACGCCCAACCGGTCGTTAAAGAAAACGCTCTTCGGTGGATCCAGATTCAGGCCCAGCGTCGTGAAGAAACCTTTGGCTGCAAGACTGACGCGCGCCGTCTCATTGGTTGTTGTCACAAATGACAATCCCCCGTTACCTTGGCCACCCTGACCGCCACCGCCACCGCCGCCGCCGCCGCCGCCGCCCTGCCCGCTGCTGCCCGAGGAACGAGCTGATGAGGCTCCCGGGAATGCATTGACGATCGCTACCGCGGCGCTGCTGGAGTTTCCGTTTTGACCGCCGCCACCGCTGCTGCCGCCGCTGCTGCCGCCGCTGCCGCTGCTGCTGGAACTGGACGAACCAAAACTTTCCGCCCCCACGCTTTCCAGGCCTTGATAGAAGGTGTTGGGATCCACTTTGAATGTGCGCGTTTCCAATGGCATCGTCTCCGGCCCCCGGGCTGAGAAAACGATGGCGTAATCCTCAACGGAGTATTTGATGGGATGATCAGCCACCAACACAATGGCATCCAGCACATCCGCCAACCGCACATCGCTTAACGTCAATTTGACATTGATGGAACTGGGATCCACGGGTTCACCCCCACCGGTTGAAGCCGCCACGGGCAATCCTGTGGCTGGGTCAATGGTCATTGTGCCGCCAGCGGGCGTGGTGGGCGTGGAGGCTGCCGCTGCGTTTGGATTAAAAAGAAAGTTAATTCCCTTTTTGTCCGGGTCGCGCAGCTTGGCTTGTTCGCTCAGATTGCGAAGAACTTCGCTCAACGGCAGACCTTCGGGCCAGGAAATCTTGTCGATCGGGATGCGATTAAGTTTGCTGTAAATGACCTCGCGACCGTCACCGGTGTGGACGAGATTGGTCAAGGCATACGGATTGGGCACGGGCAGCAACCCGCGGTTTACCGGCTTCACCCAGGCATTCTCCACCTGCACCATGCGTTCTTGCGTGTCAACCGTGTGCGTGCGCGCTTCACGCTCGTAACGGGCCTGCTTGACCAAATTCATGTAGTAGAAGGCGCCCGTGTTGTCCGGATCGAGCCTGACGGCCTCTTTCAATTTGACTTCGGCCTCATCGAACTTGCCCATTTCGTAAAGCAATTTGCCGTCCCGCACCAACGTGCCCGCGTCCGTTTTGTCATTGGCGATATACTGAGTTTGTTGCAGCGTCGCATCGTCGGGCATTTTGCCGCGCATGGAAGCAAGCAATCGGTCGTTGTTCTTCTTGAAGGCCAGCGCGGCGGCATTTTGCGGGTCCACTTTCAACACGCGGCTGACCTGGGTGTCGGCTTCGTGCAAATCGCCCTGACTTTGTGCCTGACGGGCGAGGGTAAGCCGGGTTGAAGCAAGGCCGGAAATGGTTTGCGCCTTTTCTTCGGGGATGCCGGAGCCGATTTGCTCGACCAGCGTATTGGCGTCTTCGTAAAGTTTGGCGGCCCCGGGCAAATCTCCGCGCGCGGCGGTGTTTTTGGCATCCAGGAGTTTTTGGCGCAGGATGATGGTGTTGGCCTGACGAAGCACGGCTTCATTGACAGCCGCGTCCGTGGGACTGGTTTGCGCCGGCAACATGGCGGCGGCGGCCAGCAACAAAACAAAGCCGAGTGAGAGAGGTGCTGCTTTTGTCATGGTTCGTTTCAGGTTCGTCGTAAATCAAATCAGCGCCATCGGACGCCGGTGTTATCGCGACCAGGTATCATTCAGAATTTCAAGGACTAGGGCTGTATGTCAATGTCGTTTTTTTCTGATTTGATCTGGCCAACAATATCACTGTGTCTTGGTTGATGGCAACGATTATGTTGTCATCGCCGCCAAACCTTAAAATCGCGCCGATGCGCTGCCCCTGCCACTTTTTCCCTTCGGGATCATATTTCAAGTCCGCCGAGTAACCGTCGGTGCGGCGAAAAGGTTTGTCTTTGGACAGCGTCGCCCTCTCGCCGGTGTCCGTCAGTTGCAAAATCAATTTCAATTGCGCCGGATTACCCGGCGAACCGTTCACATCGGCGTTGGCTGAACTGTTCGTCACCCCGCCGCCACCGGCAAGCGTCAGTGTGTCGGCCGCATTGGTGATAATGGTGAAGGTTTCGTTCTTTTCCCCGATCGAAGCATAATGCTGCCGTTTGCCGCGCTGCGCAGGCAAAACCGCCGCCTGGCGCTCCATGCTGATTACATAGCGCGCGCCAAATTCATTGGTCTCTATCGAGTCTAGCGTGAGAATCAAACAAAGCGGCGTAATTTTGGTGACGACCGTCGCCGTGGGGCCGGCCTGACTGCCTTTGATCAGCGTCCCATCGGCTTTTCTTTGCCATGGCACTGGATTGAACAGTTTGTTCGTCGTTGAAAAATCCAGTTTGTAAGGCGATTGCAGCCGCGCCGATACATTCGTTTCCCGCGTCAAATCCAACGGATCCAGAGGTTTGACCGCATGGCTGATAATGCTCAGGCGGATGTCGGCCAGCCTCTGCCGGTCGCTGGGAATCAAATACAGCATGAACACCAGCACCCCCATCAAACCCAGCAACACAACGCTGAGCAGGATTTTCTCGTAATGTTTTTTGACGAAATCCATGAGCTTACTTTTTCGGCAACAATTTCACGACCTCGAC